>Ga0302314_10009677_pt1 | contig 17001 bp, 15 predicted proteins | sample III_Palsa_N2_3_FD_200533 | JGI IMG/M metagenome (GOLD analysis project Ga0302314, IMG submission 200533) | Peat permafrost microbial communities from Stordalen Mire near Abisko, Sweden - III_Palsa_N2_3 | ecosystem: Environmental > Terrestrial > Soil > Palsa > Peat permafrost | place: Sweden...
TTCGGCGTTGATCGTCACGTATTCGTGCCCAAGGTCAGAGAAGTAGCGCTCGGCCTCCGCGCCCTCACCTGGCAGCACGATCTCGTATTCGACCTCGTCACGCTGCACGGCCGCTGTCAACGCGGCTGCGTCGTGCTCGACGTAGCCGCCGTTCACGCAGACGACGATGTCCTCGATCGAGATATCAACGTCGAGCGGAGCCATTTGATTCCCGCCCACCACCCCGATCGGTAGCGCCGCACCCACAGCCTGGATGATCCGTCCCCAGTTGGGATCGCCCCCGTAGAGCGCAGTCTTGACCAGCGGCGAATCGGCGACGGCATGCGCAACACGCTCAACACCGCGCTCGTCGCCACCCTTGACCACGACGCGGCCGACCCGGCGCGCTCCCTCACCATCCTTGGCAACCAGCAGCGCGATCTGCCGCAGGGTTGCGTCGAGCACCTCACCGAAGATGCGCTCGTCCTCGCTCTCCGGCTCGATCCGCACGCCCGAGGCGCCAGAGGCCTGCAGCACGATCGTGTCTGAGGTGGAGAGCTGCCCATCGACGCTGATCCGGTCAAACGAGCGCTTGGTGCAGACCGAGAGCAGCAGGCTGACCTCGTCGGCATCCATCACCGCGTCGGTCTGGACGAACACCAACAGGGTCGCGAAGTTCGGGGAGATCATGCCCGCGCCCTTGGCCTGGACCGCCAGCCGAACGGTCCCGCCGGACAGCGTGACATCGAGCGTGACCTGCTTGGGGAAGGCGTCGGTGGTGCGGATCGCCTCGGCGAACTCCTCACCACCGTCAGCGCGCAGCCCGTGCGTCAGCTTGGCCAGACCAGTGTTGATCTTGCCGATCGACAGCGGCACTCCGATCACGCCGGTCGACGCGACCGCGACCCGGCTCTCCGGAACACCGGCGACCATCGCGGCGGCGCCCTGCATCTTGATCGCGTCATCAAAGCCGCGCTTGCCGGTGGCGGCGTTGGCGTTGCCGGAGTTGACGATCACAACTTGGATCGCGTGCAGATCGGCGCGCTCGCGATTGAGCTGCACCGGCGCCGACGGCGTACCTGTACGGCTGAACCGCGCCGCGCTGGTCGTGCCGGGCTCGTCAGAGACGATCAGGCCAAGGTCACGGCTGCCGCTCTCTTTGATCCCACAGGCCACCCCGGCGGCGCGGAAGCCCTTGGGCAGCATGCCGTCATGTACCTCGACCGCCTGCTCGGGAACGTCGATCCAACGGGACCGGAAGAATGACTCACTCATGAGATCCCTTCGCCCTCAGGCAGTCCAAACATCAGGTTGAGGTTTTGGACGGCCTCTGAGGCCGTCCCCTTCCAAAGGTTGTCGATCGCGCCGAACACGATCACGCGGCCGGTGCGATCGTCCCGGTGCACGGAGATTCGGCAGATGTTGGTTTCGCGCACCGAGCGCACGCCGGCCGGCTCGCTGGCGAGCTCGACGAACCGCTCGCCGTCGTACATGTCGTGGTAGAGCGCCTCGATCTCCGCAGTCGAGCGCGACGGGTCGGTCAGGGTCACGTAACAGGAGACGAGCTCACCCTGGTCGAGCGGCAGTAGGTGCGGTGTGAACGTGATCGTGACGTCGCTACCGAGCGCCGCCAGTTCCTGTTCGATCTCCGGGGTGTGGCGGTGACGCGGCAGGCCGTAGGCATTCACGTTCTCATCGACGGTCACGAAATGCGTCTTGTCGGTGGCGCCGCGGCCGGCGCCGGAGACGCCAGACTTGGCGTCGATGATCGCGTCAGCGATCAGATTGGCGCCGGCCAGCGGCGCCAGCGCGAGGATCGTCGCCGTCGGATAACAGCCAGGGTTCGCGACCAGGTCGGCGTCGACCAGCTGGTCGCGGTAGAGCTCGGGCAGGCCGTAGACCGCCTGCTCGATCAGCTGCGGGTGTGGATGCGGCTTGTACCACTGTTCGTAGGTCGCGAGGTCGCGCAGCCGGTAGTCAGCGCTGAGGTCGACCACCTTGACGCCACGGGCGCGCAGGTCGGCGACCAGCGGTGCGGAGGCGCCGTGCGGGTAGGCGACGACCGCCGCCGCGAGCCCGTCAGCGTGGCGATCGACGTCGAGCTCTTCCAAAACCAGCGGTACCCGGTGCTGCGGATAGACCTCATCCAGCCGGCGGCCGACATCGCTGCGGGCCGTGACCGTCCGCAGATCGAAGTTCTCATGGCGCCAGAGCAGGCGCGCGGCGAGAGAGCCGGCAAAGCCGGCCGCTCCGAAGACAGCGATCGTGTGCCGGTCAGGACCCGGCACGGATCTTCCCCTCCAGCTCCTTGGCGAGCGCGTTGGTGATCCGCTGGCGTTGAGCCGCGACCTCCTCGTCAGTCAGGGTCCGGTCCGCCACCCGGTAGGCGAGCCGCAGAGCCACCGAGACGTTGCCCTCGCCGAGGCGGGCAGCGTCCCTGTACACGTCAAAGACCTCAGCCCCGGCGAGCAGCGGCGAGCCGGACTTCGTGACGACAGCAAGGATCTGGGCAGCGGTGACACGGTCGCGGACAACAACGGCCATGTCCTCACGCACCTCTGGGTAGCTGACCAGGTCGCGGTACTGGGCAACCGGGGCGACAGGCACAGCCGACAGGTCCACTTCGAACGCGGCAACCGTGTCCTCCAGGTCCCAGAGCGCGGCGACGTTGGGGTGAATCTCCCCGACCCAGCCGACTTCCTGCCCGTCGACCAGCACCTTGGCGGAGCGCCCGGGATGCAGGAACGGTTCATGGCCGGCGGCCACCTCCCACTCCAGCCCGAGCGCGTCAAGCACGCCGCCGAGCACGCCCTTGGCGGTGAAGAAGTCAGCCGGCGGCGGCGCCGACTCGCGCCAGGTCGCGGCACGGACCGGCCCGCTCAGAACTGCCGCCAGGTGCTGAGGCTCACGCGGCAACTGGCCGTCCCGCTCGCCGTCACTGAGGTAAACGGCGCCCAGTTCGAAGAAGCGCAGGCTCGAAGCGCCGCGGGCGCTGTTGCGCTGGGAGACGTCGAGCAGCGAGCCGAGCAGCGTCGTGCGCAGCTGGGACTGCTCGCTTGACATCGGGTTGGCCAACGCCACGGCGTTGCCGGCCGAGAGCCGCAGGCGCTCGTTCAGGTCTGGGCCGGTGAAGCTCCAGCCGACGATCTCGTCGAGACCCTGGGCGGCGAGGGCGTCGACCGCCCGGCGACGCTGGCGCTGACGGGACGTCAGCGCGCCAGTGGCATGGCCACTGGCCGGCAGCGTCGACGGCAGTTTCTCGAGCCCGTCCAGCCGTGAGACCTCCTCGATCAGGTCGGCCTCCCGGGTCACGTCAGCGCGCCGGAAGTCCGGCACGGTCACGTCGAGCCCGTCGGCCGCGTCAGCGGTCTTGAAGCCGATCGTCTCAAGCAACTGGCGCTGGCGCTCACGGGTGATCACGGTGCCGAGCAGCCCGTTGACGCGGGCCTCGCGCAAACGGATCGTCTGCAGCTCCGGTCCAGGCCCGCCGATGTCGATCGTGCCGGGCCGCACGGTCGCGCCGCAAACCTCGATGAACAGCTTGGTGGCGACCGCCTGCCCCCACATCGTCTGCTCGGGCTGCAGCTGCTTCTCATAGCGGCTCGAGGCCTCGCTGCGCAGACCGAGCTTGAAGCTGGTGCGATGGATGTTCGGACCGTTCCAGGTGGCGAGCTCGCTGATCACGGTCGAGGTCGTGTCGGCCACCTCGGAACGGGCGCCGCCCATCACGCCGGCGATCGAGGTGGGACCGTCGGCGTCCTCGATCAGCACCATCTGCTCGTCAAGCGTGCGGGTCTGACCATCGAGCGTCTCAACCTGCTCTGAAGGCCGGGCGCGGCGCACGTTCAGGCGGGCGCCGGCGACACGGTCGTAATCGAACGCGTGCATCGGCTGCCCGGTGAGCAGCATCACGTAGTTGGTCACGTCCACGACGTTGTTGATCGGCCTCTGGCCGGCCGCCATCAGCCGGGCCTTCAGCCACAGCGGGCTCTCGTCGATCTTGATGCCGTCAAAGATCCGGGCTGTGAAACGGGGGCACAGCTCCGCATCCTCGACCGTGATCTCGACGCCGCCCAGCTCCCCCAGTGAACCGAGGTCGATGTCCCACGGAGCAGGGCGCAGTTGAGCGCCTGTCGTCGCCGCGACCTCGCGGGCGACGCCATAGATGCCCAGGCAGTCAGGACGGTTGGGCGTGATCTCCAGAACCAGCACGTCCGTGGAGATGTTCAGCACCTGATCGAGCGGCGTGCCCGGCGCGAGGCCGGCAGTCAGGGACATGATCCCGTTGTGCTCGTCTGAGATCTGCAGCTCGCGCTCGGAGAGGATCATCCCCTCCGATTCGAGGCCCCGCAGCTTCGCCTTCCTGAGTTTGGTGCCATCGGGCATCACCGCACCGGGGCGCGCCACGGCGACTGTCAGGCCGGCGGCGACGTTCGGCGCGCCGCAGACGATCTGCGACGGCGCCGAGCCGCCGATGTCAACCATGCAGACGTTGAGGCGGTCAGCATCCGGGTGCTTCTCGCGCTGCAGAACGTGACCGACGACGAAGTTCTCACTCGAGACCACACCGTGGTGCTCCACCCGCTCGACCTCGGTGCCGGATAGCGCCAACCGCTCGGCGAGCGTGTGCGCATCCATGTGCGGCTCGACGTACTCGTAAAGCCATTCGAGCGGGACTCTCATGCGAACTGCTCCAGGAAGCGGACGTCGTTGTCATAGAAGAGGCGCAGATCCGTGACGCCGTGCTTGAGCATTGCGATGCGCTCGATGCCCATGCCGAACGCGAAGCCCTGGACGAGCTCCGGGTCATAACCGTTGTCCTTGACGCCCAGCAGCACGTTCGGGTCGACCATGCCGGACCCAAGAATCTCCAGCCAGCCCGTGCCCTTGCAGATCCCGCAGCGCTCACCGGAGGCGGTGATGCCGCCGGTGCAGTTGAAGCAGGAGACATCGACCTCGACGCTCGGCTCGGTGAACGGAAAGAAATGCGGGCGCAGGCGGATCTCGCGCTCGGCTCCGAAGATCGCCCGCGCGAACGTCTCGAGCGTGCCCTTCAGGTCGGCCAGCGTGATCCCCTCATCGACGGCCAGGCCCTCGACCTGATGGAACTGCGGGGTGTGCGTGACGTCATGGTCGCGGCGGTACACACGGCCCGGAACGATCAGGTAGATCGGCGGCTTCTGCAGCTCCATCGAACGGACCTGCATCGGGCTCGTGTGAGTGCGCAGCAGCACGTCATCAGAGACATAGAACGTGTCCGTCCAGGCGCGCGCCGGGTGCGTCAGATCATGGTTCAGAGCGTCGAAGTTGTAATGCACGGTCTCGACCTCGGGACCGTCGGCAACCTTGTATCCAAGGCCGACGAACACGTCCTCGATCTCCCGCCGCGTCTGCGTGATCAGGTGCAGCCGACCGACGGCCGGCAGCGGATCGGCAGGCAGCGTCACGTCGACCTTGTCCTGCTCGAGGCGGGTGTCCAGCTCGGCAACCGCCAGGTTGCCGGCCTTGGCGTCGATCTGGGCCTCAAGCGCCTTGCGCGCTTCGTTCGCCGCCTTGCCGACGGCGCCACGCTGCTCGGGCGGCAGCTCAGCCACGCCGCGCAGCAGGTTCGGGAGCTCAGCCTTGCGGCCGAGGAACTGGACGCGGACGTCCTCAAGCTCGGCGGTCGTGCCGGCCTTGGCGATGGCGGCCTCTGCGGCTGCCTGAAGTTCAATGATTTTGTCGCTCACACTCATGCGGGCGTGATCCTACGGGTCAGCTCGTACAAGGCGACGGTTGCCGCCATCGCAGCGTTCAGCGACTCGGTCACGATCGGGATGCGGGCCACGTGATCGACGCTCGCCAGCAGGTCATCCGGCAGCCCGTCGCGCTCGGCGCCGACAAGCAGAGTGACCTCGGCCCGCTGGCCGAGGTCATCCACAACCTCAGCGAGGGACCGGTCAGCCTTCGCGTCCAGCGCCACCGTGATGCCGGGCAGCTGGGCAAGCCCGGCGTGCACGACCGGCACCGTGAAAATCGCGCCCATACTGGCGCGCACCGCCTTGGGGCTGAACGGGTCTGCGGTCCCCCTCCCCAGCGCAACGCTGCCTGCGCCGAACGCGTCCGCGGAGCGCAGCACCGTGCCGACGTTCCCCGGGTCACCGACACCGTGCAGGTAGACGCAGACGCGGCCGACCGGCGCAGCCGCCCACGTCTCCCTGTAGATCGCGAGCGTCCGGGCGCCTGACGCCAGCTCGGTCACGCCGGCCAAGAGCTCCGGCTCCACCTCGATGCCCGGTAGGCCGCTGCCGGTTACGGCGAAGCGCTCAACCGCCACCCAGCCGGCAGCGTCCGCCGCCTCGAGCAGATCCTCGCCCTCAGCCACGAACTGGCCCAGCCGCTCGCGCTCACGGCGGCGCTGCCGCAGCTTGCGGACGGTTTTCAGCTTGTCGTTGTGTGGGCTAGTGATCGGCATCAGGGTCGTGGGTCGGGAAAGCGGTCAGAGAACGAAAAAAGGCGCCGTCCTAACGGAGCGGCGCCCTTTGGCGGTGCTGGATACGGGCTGACGTTCAGCCGGCGGCCAGCGCCTCACGGGCGCGGTCGGCGAAACGTCGGAAAGTGTCAGCATCGTTCACAGCCATGTCGGCGAGGATCTTGCGATCCAGCTCGACACCGGCCTCCTGGAGGCCGTGCATGAACTGTGAGTACGAAAGGCCATTGATCCGCGCGGCCGCGTTGATGCGCTGAATCCAGAGCTTCCGGAAGTCGCGCTTGCGGTTCCGGCGATCGCGGTACCGATACTGATCGGCCTTCAGCAGCGCTTCCTTGGCGGAGCGATAGCGACGCGAGGCGTTGCCCCGCATGCCCTTCGTCATCGCCAGGGTTTCACGACGCTTCTTGCGTGCGTTTACTGAACGCTTGACGCGACTCATTTCTTCTTCGCTCCAAGCAGGACCTTGACGCGCGGGGCGTCGTGGTCAGAAAGGATGAGAGGCCGGCCGATTTCGCGCTTGCGCTTCGGCGACTTCTTCTCAAGGATGTGGCTCGAGAAGGCGTGACGCGCGCGGACTTTGCCGTTCGCGGTCAACTTAAAACGCTTCTTCGCGCCCGAGTGGGTCTTCATCTTCGGCATAAGTTCGTGCTATTGAAGCAGATCGTCGCGGGAATGCCTTTTGGCGCCATTCGCGCTCACGCGCGAACCTCCGCGGCCTTGCCCTGCCCCGACACCGCGGACCTGCAATCAACCAGGTTCACGTAACCGGATCAGCCGCAAGTGTCTCCCAGGGCAATCCGCTGCGGCCGCGCTCAGAGCACCCGGCAGGCGGGCACTCCACTTCGATCTGCGCGCGGGGGCGCGGGTTATTTCGAAGCTTTAGGGGCCTCGGCCGGCTCATCAGAGCTGGGCGCGGGGCTGGAGGGTGCGGCGGCGCCGACGGAGGCGGGCTCCGGGCTCGGAGCGGGGGCTTCTTCTTCTGCTGCGGGCTCAGGAGCGGCGGCCTCTTCGGCTGCCGGCTCTGGGCTCGAAGCGGCGGCTTCTTCGGCTGCCGGCTCTGGGCTCGAAGCGGCGGCTTCTTCAGCTGCGGGCTCTGGGCTCGAAGCGGCGGCCTCTTCGGCTGCATGCTCAGCTGCGTGCTCGTCGTGCTTGTGCTGCTTCTTGGCCGGCTTGCCGTCGCCGTTGGTCTCAGCTTCGTGATGCTCCTCGCCGGCGGCCAGGATCGCCCTGGACGGGGCGAGCATCATCGTCATGTTGCGGCCATCCTGCAAAGGCGTCTGCTCAACGACGGCGATCTCACCAAGCTCGGTCGCCAGCTTCTCCAGCAGCGCGGTACCGCGCTCCGGATGCGACTGCTCGCGGCCACGGAACATGATCGTGATCTTGACCTTGTCCTTGCTCTTCAGGAAGCGCGCCACGTGACCCTTCTTGGTCTCGTAGTCGTTCAGCGCGATCTTCGGGCGGAACTTGATCTCGCGGATCGTGATCTGCTGCTGATGCTTGCGGGCGGCCTTCAGTTTCTGCGCCTGCTCGTACTTGAACTTCGAGTAGTCGAGCACACGGCAGACAGGCGGACGCGCTTCAGGGGCAACCTCGACCAAGTCAAGATCGCGCTCCTCGGCGTACTTGAGAGCGTCCGGCGTCTTCATGACGCCGATCTGCTGGCCGTCCTCGCCGATCAGGCGCACCTCGGGTACACGGATCCGATCATTGATCCGTGTCTGGTCCCGCTCTGGCGGGCGCCGGTCGAACCTACGAGGGACCGGCACTAGATGCTGTGCGGCGTGCGCTTCAAGCGATGCCGGGCCGAGTGGAATTGAGCTGCTGGATCAACGTGACCGAGTATAGCCACGCCGGTCAAGATTGGAGCGCCCGGGTCTCGATCAGCTGGCTGAGGTGGCCCACAAAGGCCGCAACAGTCTGGGAACCGAGGTCACCCTGACGGTGCTCGCGCACGCCGACCTCGCCGTTCTCCTGCTCGCGATCGCCGACGACCAGCATGAACGGAACCTTCCGCAGCTCCGCGTCGCGGATCTTGCGGCCGACCGATTCAGTGCGGTCGTCGACCTCCACCCTGGCGTCCGCGCCTGCAAGCGCGGACGCGACCTCGCGGGCGTAATCGAAGTGACGGTCGGAGATCGGCAGCACGATCGCCTGCAGCGGCGCCAGCCAGACCGGCAGCTCACCGCTGAAGTGCTCGAGCAGAATGCCGATGAAGCGCTCGTAGGAGCCCATCAGCGCGCGGTGGATCATCACCGGCTGGTGCTCGGCGTTGTCAGCGCCGGTGTAGGTCAGTCCGAAGCGCTCGGGCATGTTGTAGTCGAGCTGGCAGGTGCCGAGCTGCCAGGAGCGCCCGAGCGAGTCGGTCATGTGGATGTCGATCTTGGGGCCGTAGAAAGCGCCGTCGCCCTCGTTGACGGTGTACTCGAGTTCGAGTGCCTTCAGCGCTTGCTCAAGCGCCGCCTCGCTCTTGTCCCAGAGCTCGTCAGAGCCGATCCGGGTCTTGGCGTCAGGACGGGTCGAGAGCTCATAACGGGTCTCGAGCCCGAACAGCTTGTAGGTCTCGGCCGCGAACTCGAGCACGCCCCTGACCTCGTCCTGGATCTGGTCCTCGGTACAGAAGATGTGCGAGTCGTCCTGCGCGAAGTGGCGCACCCGCAGCAGCCCGTGCAGCGTGCCGCTCGGCTCGCGGCGGTGCAGCAGCCCTGGCTCCCAGATCCTGAGCGGCAGGTCTCGGTAGGAGTGCGGCTGCATCGAGAAGAGCTTCGCGTGACCGGGACAGTTCATCGGCTTGACCGCCATCTGCTGGTCCTCGTACTCGGTCACGAACATGTTCACGTCGTACTTGTCCCAGTGGCCCGAGGTCTTCCACAGCGAGCTGTCGTAGATCTGCGGGGTCTTCGCCTCGACGTAGCCGCGCGCGCGACCCATCTCACGGCTGAGCTTGACCAGCTCATTGAAGACGGCGGCGCCCGGCGGGAACCAGAAGGCGGCGCCGGGCGACACCTCAGAGAAGGTGAACATGCCGAGCTGCTGTCCGAGGCGCCGGTGGTCGTTCTGGCGGGCGCGCTCGAGCCGCTCCAGGTACTCCTCCAGTTCCTGCTTTGAGAAGAAGGCGGTGCCGTAGACACGGGTCAGCATCTGCCGGTTTGAGTCACCGCGCCAGTAGGCGCCGGCGACCGACTGCAGCTTGAACGCCTTGATCCGCTTGGTGGTGGGCGCGTGCGGGCCGCGACAGAGATCGGTGAAGTCACCGTTGCTGTAGAGGCTGACGCTGGTGACAGGAGCATCCGCCGGCGCGTTCTTGACCAGGTCCTCGATCAGTTCGACCTTGTAATCCTGCTTCTCGCGGACGAACCGTTCGAGTGCGTCGCCGACGCTGACGTCCTCACGGATGAAGGGCTCGTCGGCGTTGATGTGCTCGCGCATCTTGGCCTCGATCGCCGGGAAGTCGGCGTCGCTCAGCGTGATGCCGGCGGGCATCTCAACGTCGTAGTAGAAGCCGTTGTCGATCGGCGGGCCGATCGAGATCTTCACGCCCAGGTACAGCTCCAGCATCGCTTCCGCGAACACGTGGGCGGCGTCGTGGCGGATCAGCTCGAGCGCCTCCTCCCCACTGCGCTCGGTGATGATCTCGATCTTGCCCTCGCCGTGCGTGGGTAGTACGCGCGCGAGGTCATAGGTGACGCCGTCGACCTTGACGGCCAGTGCGGCGCGGGCCAAGCCGGCGCCGATCGAGAGGGCCGCGTCAGCACCGGTGGCGCCCTCGGCCAAGTTCAGCTTGTTGCCATCGGGCAGGGTGAAGTCACTCATCGCTGCCGGATCGTATTGCTCCATGTCATCTCCTGGCTCTCTGGCGGACGGCCGCCGGCCCTGAGACGTGCGTCGCCCGGGGCCGTCGGCCCGGGCGTAACTCGCGTCGCTGCGCTACGAGTTCACGCCGGGCATACCCGGCGTGGTCGTGAGGTTTTGCGCTGCGAACTGCATGCATTCAGCGTACCACCACGGCCCAGCACCATTCGCTACCCTAGGCCACTCCCAGGGCGATTAGCTCAGCTGGGAGAGCGCCACCTTGACATGGTGGAGGTCACTGGTTCGAGCCCAGTATCGCCCATTCTGAGGCCCGCTTTCGCGGGCTTTTCCTTTGTTTGCGGGCGTCAGGCGTGTCGCGGATGCCGGGAATGCTCGTGCGGTGCGTACCCCGGTGCGTACCTCGAGCGGGTGCTGATGGAGCCTCCTCGCGCGATCTTGTTGTCGCGAGGCTGTCGCGCAACTCGTCGGCCGTGAGTGGCGCCTGAGTGTGACCGTTAGCCGCCGAGGTGTGAACCGTCGCGACCGCGGGTTCAGGCCGCGGCGAGTTGGTGGCGGTGGAGTTTGGTGAGGTTGTGGGTTGCCATCAGGAGCCGCCATTCGGTCCGCACGGCGATCCTGCCTCGTCGGTGGAAGCGGGTGATCAGCCGGTTGTGTTTGGTGTGCGCGAACACGGGCTCGATCATCTGGATCCGTTTGCGGTAGAGCTGTTTGCCGTGCTCTGAGGCCAGCACCGCTCGCATCCAGGCGTAGCGCCCGCCTGCCCACCCTGGCCGGGGTTCGCTGCGGCCGACTCGCTCGGGTGGGATCAGCACTTGCATGTGTTTGTTGGCGATGACCTCGTCGAAGTGCAGCTCGTTCCAGTAGCCGGCGTCGGCCAACGCGACCTGCGGGCGTTCGGTGACACCTGCCTGCTCGAGCTCGAGCAGCGCGGTGGTGATCATCGGGTCCAACTGGGAGAAATCGGTCGGGTTGTTGGTGATCTCAGCGGCGAGCACGATCTGTCCCTCATCAACGACAGCTTGGGCGTTGTAGCCCTGCACATAGCCACGACTTGCCTTCATCCGCTGGCTGTCAGGGTCACTCACACTCACCACATCGTCAGGCAGGACCGGTGCACCCCATGGGTTCGGGCGTTTGCCGAGCCTGCGACCGTCAGCGGCACGACCGTTCGCCCTGTAGTCCTCATAAGCGCGGTTCGCTGCGAGCTTCATGTCGCGTTGCTGCTCCAACCGCTCGGCGGCCAACAACAACCGGTGCTCACGTCCCCGCGGGATCGGCTGCCCCTGGTCCCAGCGCTGGCGCTCCAACTGACGGCGGCCTTCCCGGGTCCAGCCGTCGCGTCCCTGGTGACGGGCGATGATCCGCTGCACATCAAACTCAAACCCGTCGTCGGACTCGCCGGCCGGCTCCGGGATCAGCTGCGGCTCATCCTGCTCCCGCCCGGCGGCCTGCTGCTCGCGAACCTTGCGGAAGAACTCGGCCCGCCCCTCACGGGTGCGCAGCTCCTCAGGCAGCTCATCACCACGCGCCTCCCCATAGAGCTCATCCTCAGCCTGGTCAGTCGCGATCGCCTCCTCAATGATCTGCCTGGCGATCTCTGAGAAATCTCGGTTGGACTCACGGCTCGCGTTGCCGGCCATCTTCGTCCCATCGATCGCGACAACCTCAGGACGCACCAGCCCAGCCTGCGCACACAGCCCGAGCACCTGGCTGAACAGCCCAGCGAGCGGTGCCTCGTGACGCTCCACGAACCTCGCGATCGTCGCGTGATCCGGGGTCTCCATCATCGCGATCGTCTTGAACGCCACGTCCTCCCAGCAGGCACGCTCGAGCGCCCGCGCCGACCTGACCCCGCGCGCATACCCATAGAGCAATAGGGCAACGACCATCGCCGGGTCATAGGCACGGCGACCGACACCATCAGCCCGATAAGCACCATAGAAATCATGCAGGTCCATGCCAGCGACCGCATCCAAAACGAACCACACAAGGTGCCCCTCAGGCAGCCAATCCCTCACATCCGGCGGCAACAAAAACGACTGATCCCGATCACAACCAATGAAGTTCTGAGCCATCCAGAAATGGTCTTAAACGCTCCGGACGACACGGTAATTACGCGACAGCCTCTCGCCAACGCAATAGCGACAGCGGCACGGTCGGGAACGCAAAAGCAATCGCCACCGAACTCTGGTCGTGCCGCCCGATTTCGCCGGCAGAAATCCGCTTGCATGAGTGCATATCGACCTTGTCATCGCACCGGGCTGCTGCCGCGAACAGCACAAGGGTCGGACCATTGCTCGAGCCGGGGAAGGCGGGTGGCGTGGATCGCGACACCATCCCCACCTTGGCGGCGTCCGAGAATCACGCACCCGGTCATCCGAAGAAGATCGACACCGCGACGGAGTTCTTCTACGGGGACGACGGGGCGTTCGCCAAGGGCCTCGAACAGGTCCTGATCAGCGCATACGGTCCCCTCTTTACCGACTTCGGTGCTGACCCGTGGAACGAGACCCGCGAGAGGCTCACGACTTGGTTCCGCGTCACTGATAAGACGTCGGATCTCGTCGGCGGTCGCCAGGCACAGAGCTTCCTTACCCTCGCCGCGCTGGCAGGGCATGGTGAGGTCAAGAGATCAGCAGCGGCGAGCGGCACGGCGAAGGCCAACAACGCCCCGAAGGTCGCTCCGCCAAAGTCCGCGCCCGCGAGCAAGACACCGAGGGTTGACTCCCCCGACAAGAAACAGGAGCCACCGACGGTCCTAACGCCTGAGGTCCCGGCAAAGTCCGACGACCTCGGTCTGACCGTCCGGGTCGAGGTCAACCTGCCGGCCACCGGTACGCCCGAGACTTACGACGCGATCTTCGCAAGCATCCGCAAGCACCTGATCGACCGATAGCTCCGTGGGTAGGCTCGACGTCTTCGAGGCGGTCGTCCGGGCGGCTCACCTCTACACCGAGGCCGAGGCGTCAACCGAAGCACAGACCGACCTTCACCCTTTCGAGGTACGCGACGTACATCCGCACCTGCCACCGAAGTGCCGCTCCTTGTTCGACGACGGCTACTACGCAGAGTCAACGTTTGCAGCGTTCAAGTTCATTGAGAAAGAGATCAAGCGCATCAGCAAGGTCCGAGGTCAGGTTGGCTTCGGTCTGATGATGAACGCACTCGACGAGACGAAGCCCAAGGTCCAGATCAACGCGCTGAGCACCGACTCCGAGATCGACGAGCAACGTGGGTTCCGTCACATGTTCGCCGGGGCGCAGGCGGGTATCCGGAACCCGAGGGGGCACGAGGACGACATCGTCGACACCCCGGACCAGTGCCTCGACCACTTAGCTCTGGCGTCGTTGCTGTTACGAAGACTCGACGACGCTGGGGTGAGATAGTTCGAATGGCGCCATACGCCGGCACCTGCTCAGCCCCGCAAGCGGAATGTGCCGGGCGGGGTAAGCCGCCTTACGCGCCGAGGTCGCAGCCCGCTGAGTAGCACTTCTAGCTCATGAGTCCGCGAGTTGCCGCTATTGGTTTGGCGACATCTGAATGACGGCAGCGGAATGCGGCAGGCCAGACTTCCGTTCCCTCGTATTGGCGAGGAGGAGGGCTAACGTCATTAGGCGCCTCTTCCCTGCTTTTGTCTCAACGCAGGGATCCCGGACGGCAACCTTGGTGGCTTCTGGATGGGGCGGCGAGCGGCAGTCACAAGGAGAGTTCCGCCTCGGCGACAATGCGGAACTATTCAGGGGGCGCCGCGACGTCAGATAGGGCGTGGCGGTCGTAGCTCTCGCGGGATGCGCTGATGTCGTCTATGTGGGCGTAGGCCCATCGGCGGATGACGGAGATCGCCTGTTCGAGGCTTTCGCCGAGCGGGGTGAGTCGGTATTCGACCTTGGGGGGGATGGTTGGGTAGGCGCGCCGGTGGACGAGCCCGTCGCGCTCGAGAGTGCGCAAGGTTTGGGTGAGCATCTTCTGGCTGATGCCCTCGACTTCTGAGCGCAGCTGCGAGAACCGCTTGGTCCCGGTGGAGAGCGCGTAAAGCACGAGCAGCGTCCACTTGTCCCCGACCCGGCCGATCACCTGACGGGTCGGGCAGGCCACTGCCATGACGTCGAACCGGCCATCGTCAGACTGAAGTCTGCTGGTCACCAAAAGGTGTGTATAGCACTTTACGCTGCCTACTTCCCAAAGGAGACTGTCAGTGTCACGCTACGCCCATGAACGTATGGACGACAACGAACACCGGGTCGCTGGAGCTGGTCGAAGGCGACGAACCACAGCCCGGTCTGGACGAGGTGGTCGTGGCGGTCGAGGCGTTCTCACCCAACCGCGGTGAGTCGTTCGTGCTCGAACAGGCCGAGCCGGGATTCCGGCCGGGCAAGGACATCGCGGGCAGGGTCGTCACACCAGCCGCGTCGGGTCGCGGCCCAGAAGTAGGAGCCCGTGTGGTCGCACACCTCGATCACTCCGGATGGGGCGAGATGGCCGCCGTCCCGATCGATAGACTCGTCCGGTTGCCCGACGCGCTCGGGAGCGTGGAGGCGGCGGCCCTGCCCTTAGCCGGCCTTACCGCCCTGCGCCTGACCAAGGCGACCGGTCCGTTGGCATCGCGGCGGCTGCTGCTCACGGGAGCGGCGGGCGGGGTCGGTCACTACTTCGTGGAACTCGCCGCCGCCCAAGGCGCTCAGGTCACGGTCGTCGCCGCCACCGAGCAGCGCAGCCGACGGTTGATCGAGCTCGGCGCATCCGCATGGATCACCGACCCTGCCGACGCCACAGGTCGCTTCGACATCGGATTGGACTCCGTCGGCGGACCCTCGACCGCGACGGTGCTTAGCAAGCTCACCGATCACGGGCTCCTGATCTGGTTCGGTCAGGCGAGCCAAGCCGCCCCGACCATTGACTTCTTTGACTGGACTGGCGGGCTCAGCGCGACAATCCGCAAGTTTGCCTACTGGGACGATCAAACCCCCGTCGCGGACGATCTCGCCACGCTCGTGCGGCTCACCGCTGCAGGGCATCTGCATCCCGAGATCGGGCTGAGCGCCGACTGGCACAAGACGCCCGAGGCGATGTCCGCGATGGTCAACCGGACAGTCCGCGGCAACGTCGTGCTCACCGTCCCATCACCGCCACAGCCAACAACCCCGGGCGGGCCAAGCCCCTCGGCAGAGAGGAGCCCACCATGAGCAGCGCCACCGAGCCTAAGCAAGTCCTCCACCGCTACCTAGACGCACTGGTGGCCGGGGATATCGACACGATCCGCGACAGCTTCACGGAAGATGCGACCTGGACCATCAAGGCGGACCTACCGATCGCCGGGCCCTGGCACGGACGCGACCAGATCGTCGACGAGTTCCTCGCCGCCGTGATGGGCGAGCGCTTCATCCCAGGCAGCCACGTCTTCGAGTTTCCGACGATGATCGCCGACGGCGACACAATCGCGCTGGAATGGCACGTCTCGGCTCGCAGCGCCGCCGGCGACCCGTACGAGAACGACTATTGCGGCATATTCGTCATCCAGGACGGAAAGATCGCAGCCGTACGTGAATACCTCGACAGCGGCTACGCCACCCGAGTCCTATTCCCCGAAGCCATCTAGAGCTAGCGCACGCCAAGACTCCCCCAGTCAGGGAACTCTCACGCCGCCCTCCGATAGGCGATCGGGCTGCTCCATCCCACCGGATCCAGCTGCGCAGTAAGGCTCCGGTTTCGTTCCAGAGACGAGCATTCCTGCCAACTGGCACAGAGCCCTCCTAAGCGCGGATGGCGGAACCGGGCATCCGGCTGGCGATCGCGGCGTCCTCCGTCGCGTGGACAGCACAGCCGTGCCACATGAGTTGTGATGCCTGGGTGCTTCAGACGTAGTGTTCGAACGAGATGCCATTTGCAATGGGACGCTTCCTGTTAGCAACGGATGCAATCGCGCTAGCGATCATGGTCGGTGGCTGCGGTGCGAGCGTAGGCCGGCAACCCACGATCCCGCAGGCGGGCGGAGTGGTTGATGCGCTCATCGGTCGAGCATCCTCTGAGGTATCCTCCGAGCGGGAGTCACCGCCGCCCCGAGCAGAACCCGCAATCATGCGGTGAGCCGGGGCGAGCGCCGCGTCGCGGTGCTAGGTCGTGTGCAACATGCTGCTGTGCCCGGGTCCGATTTGGGCGTCGGTCTCGGTCGCATGCAGCAGCTCGCCGCAGGCGGAGCACCGCACTTCAGCATGGGTCAGCTGACCGCACGCCTGGTGGCGAAACGTGGCCGGTGGGCCAGCATCACTCGCGGTCCAGCGATCACCCCAGGCGATGATCGCGAGTAGAACATCCGACAGCTCGGCGCCTTTCCCGGTCAGCCAATACTCGTGGCGCACTGGCCGCTCGGAGTACTGCCGCTGTTCCACGATGTTTTGAGCGGTCAGCCATTTCAGACGCTCAGCCAGAACCTTTCGAGAGATCCCCAGATCGCGCTGGATCTCGTCGAACCGACGCGGACCCCAGGTGACGTCCCGGATGATCAGCGGGGTCCACGGCTCGCCTGCGATGTCGAGTGTTCGGGCGATCGAACACTCCATCTCGCCGAACTGTGTTCTCTGCATGTCCCAATGATAGTTGCTTCAGGGAACGGACTGGTGTACGGTGAGTTCCCCAAGGGAATGCACTATCAAAGGAGCAGCATGTCGGACGATTTCACAACCAGCTTCACCGTCGATCAGAGCCCGGCTGAAGCGTTCGCCGCGATCACCAATCCGCGT
>Ga0302314_10009678_pt1 | contig 17000 bp, 10 predicted proteins | sample III_Palsa_N2_3_FD_200533 | JGI IMG/M metagenome (GOLD analysis project Ga0302314, IMG submission 200533) | Peat permafrost microbial communities from Stordalen Mire near Abisko, Sweden - III_Palsa_N2_3 | ecosystem: Environmental > Terrestrial > Soil > Palsa > Peat permafrost | place: Sweden...
TCAACAGCTGCATGGGAAATCCGGCGGGAAGGGCCTTGTGCATGTGCACGTCCGCGACCACGTCCCGGGCCACCCACTCAAAGTCGACGAGGTGAGCAACGAAAAGCACGAGGTCCGGATGAAAGGCGATCGCGCGGTTGTGCAGCATCCAGATTTGACCCAACGGGCTCTGGCTGTTCACCGCGAAGTTGAAGACCTCAAAGGCCCCGTCGCCCGGGTGCTCCTTGTTCAGGCGGTCCGCGAGGGCGGCTCCAAAAGTGTCCCTCATGGGAATCCCGTATCCCATCACGTGGGAGGAGCCTAGGAAGGCCATTCTCAGCGTCGCGGGCGGCTTCATCAAGTCATGCTCCCGGTCGCGCATTCCCCAGCGATTCGTATCGAGCCAAAGGCCATTCCTTTCCAGGTGAATATTCGGCGTGAGCTCGTGGACGTTGGAATCGTTTGTGACGACCGCCTGGTTCATGAAGAATAGCGTCGTCGTCATCGTCTCCCAGTACTGGCTGGTGCTTTCATCGACGGCGGTGAGATTCTCGTAATATCCGCTGCCCTGCCAATACGCCATTCCGCCCAGGACAAGGCGCGCCACCTCGGTCGCGGTCGACGGGCGCTCGAAGCTCTTGAGCCCGGCCCAGGATCGTGCGGCGAGGTTGCCCACGGCCAGGATCGCCACCAGCGTCGCGGCGCACAGCACGGCATCCCGGCGAAAGGCGATGGCCCGCGCCCCGGCGCCGACGGGCGGTCTCAGGGAGGATCGACTGCCTCGGGTGGGCAGGATTTCAAGAAAGACAGTCGCGATCGTGACGCAGGCCACGACGGCGCAGCCCCAGGCAAGCGTATTAAGGTCGGCTAGGCTCCAGATGTGGAGCCAAAGTCCAATCGAGGGCGTGCACCACAGGGACCAAAGGAAGGTAATAACCGCAAACGTCAGGGCCGTCCGGGCAACTAGCCCAATCGCCTCCCGCAGTTTCCTTCCGCCCGGCGCCAGCTTCTTCTTCCCGCTCCGCTTCCATTCCCAAAGCGAATTTGCCAGGACCAAGAGCGCCAGCGTTCCCCAGAAAAGTGCGTCGGTACAGGTGAGGGCGACGGCGCCCTTGACCCACCATGTTTGATAGAGATGAAGGGCCCAGGTCACGGCAAAGCACCAAAGAACCGCGACGACCATGGCGGTGACTTGGCCGCGTTTCCTCAATCGGAAGAACATAGGATAGTAAAATACCTTCATGATGAAGGCCCTCCAGTAGGTGTTAACGCGGCGCCAATAGTCCGTGAAACTGGAGGCCAAAAAGTACCGGTGGTTCGTCTCTGGTAGATTGAAGCCGAACAGCAGTAACATGCCCACGAACAAATGAAAGCTTCCGGAGACCTTCAGATAAAGAAATACGTTGGCGACGACAAATTGGATGAGATCCGTCCCGTTCTTTATGTCGGCCGCCTCCAGCAAAAAGAGCTTGTGGGCCACCCGATATAGAAGGAGATGAATGAGCCCTCGGGTCATCCACTTCACACCCCGCTGGTAGATGACGAGAGCCTCTTCGTCGTAATATTTCTGACAAAAGGTCCGGAAGTCTATCACGGGAAAGAGCAGTGCGCAGTAGTTGGGCAGCAGGAAAAAATATGCCATCGACTGGGTTCGTGTCGGCCGGACCCGGGAAGCGGAGAGGTCATGGAGGTAGACGATGATGCGGAACATGAAGAGCGCTGCCAACACGGGCCAGACCACAGCGAGGATCCTGCTATCCCACCTCCCGGAGCGGAAAATCGCGATAAACAAGCCCGCAAGCGCCAGCAGCGTCGCTCGCTTCCATGCCCGGACGCGAAGGTGACAGAGGGCGATCAGAGCGACGCCGATGCCACAAATCAAGCAGCTCCGGGAGAGGCCGAGCACCGGGTCCCACAGCCTCGAGTCGGCGCTGCCTCCAAACGCGATCACCATGCCCGCGATCGACAGTGCCAAGAAGAACCGCAAGCGGTGCCGGGGAGAGAGGAAGTGGTGCACCACGAATCCGCAGGCCGCGAGATACACAATTCGGCGAAAGCCAAGCGTCTCAATGGCCGCGATGCGCATGACGGCCGCGACTAGCAAGACTTGCGCAAAAACGGCCGCCAGGCCGGGCCATTCAGCAAAACGGTCTCCCCGCCGGCCGGCCGCAACCGCGATCGAATCGACAGCCGTCTCGACGTCATTCATGGGCAAAGTATCTGGTTTTGCTGGAATCCACCCCGGACAGACGAAGAAGGTCGCTTCGTCGGTGGAAGGGCATTAAGGTAACGGCTTTGTTACAAACCTTAATTCAGCGCGAGGGGCAACGACGCGCGCCGGCGGACGCCACTTTGGAGGCCGATGAGGGCATCCAGATTGAGGCGTAAGGGAACGCAGTTAGACATTCGTTTACCGGTTTTCTCCGTTGGATTTCCTCTCATCGATCCTGGGCTGGATGAACGGTTCCACTAGCCAGTTTCTCAAAGGTGAGGTTACCTCTCTCGGGACAGCGGTGGGTGATGAAGAAACTAACGCAGTCGATTGGCCGGGCCGGAATCCGCATCGCTCGAGGGACCGCGATTGCCGCGGCGATGTCGATGCGGTTGGTGCGCCCGAAGGAGGCGTGGCGCCCTCCTTCGGGCCGCTCCTTGCGCCAGTCCGTTTTGAGTGCGTGCCGTTCCTCCACGGTCTCGACAATACGCCTTTGGCGTGGTCGGATTTGAGCTATGGTGTTAACGAGCCGCCGCGCGTCCGGGAGTTTTTTGGGAGGGGACACTTATTCATCTTGGATGGGGCGCGGCAGAGACCTGGCAGGCGGTCAATCCTCCCTCTGAAAAGCACATGAAAATCGTCCACGCGGCGAGCGAACTGTACCCCTACATGAAGACGGGAGGCCTCGCGGACGCGGTCGGCGCCCTCACCGCGACCTTCGCCGACCTCGGGCACGAAGTCTCCGTCTTCCTGCCGGGCTACCGGACCGCCCTCGCGCATCCCGATGCCGCCGCGGCCCAGCGGAAATTCCGCCTCAAGATCGAGATGGGTGACCAGTTCCTGTCGGGCGACGTGCTCACGTTCTCGCCGCGCCGCAACCTGACGGTCTACCTCGTCTGCCGGGAGGAGTTCTTCGACCGGAAAAACCCCTATGGCAACGGCGAGCGGGACTACGAGGACAATGCCGACCGCTTCGCATTCTTCGCCAAGGCGGTGCTGGAGACGATGCGGGTCGCCGACTTTGGCGCGGACATCGTCCACTGCCACGACTGGCAGGCGGGCCTTCTGCCGATCCTGCTCCGCGAGGCGGAGCGGCGGTTTGGGGCCACCCTGGCGATGAAGACCATCTTCACCATCCACAACATCGCCTACCAGGGCCTTTTCCCGGCGAGCTTCTTCGCCCGCACCAACCTGCCCGAGGAGATGTTCAGCATGGACGGCCTCGAGTACTACGGCCAGGTGAGCTTCCTGAAGAGCGGCATCCTCTTCGCCGACCGGGTGACGACGGTGAGCCCCCGCTACGCGAAGGAGATCCAGACCCCGGAGTTTGGCTGCGGGCTGGAGGGCGTGGTGCAGGCGCGCGCCGAGGACCTCTACGGCCTCCTCAACGGCGTCGACACCTCAATCTGGAATCCCCAGACCGACACGCTGATCCCGGCCCGCTATGGCGCCGCCGACCTCGGCGGCAAGCTCCTGTGCCGCGCCGAGCTGCTGCGCCATTGCCACTTCGCCCCCGGCTTCAACGGCCCGATCTTCGGCATGATCTGCCGGCTGACCGAGCAGAAGGGGATCGACCTGCTGCTCGCCAACGCCGACTTCTTCCGCGCGCGGGACTGCCGCCTCGTGGTGCTGGGCGCGGGCAACTGGCGGATGGAGGCCGACCTGCGGGCCCTCGCCACCCAGGTGCCGGACCGGGTCTTCCTCTGCGCCCGCCTGGACGAGGCGATGAGCCACCTGATCGAGGCCGGCAGCGACTTCTTTGTCATGCCGTCACTTTTTGAGCCTTGCGGGCTCAACCAGATGTACTCGCAGGTCTACGGCACCATCCCGATCGTGAGCCGCGTCGGGGGCCTGGTGGACACTGTCCGCGACGCCGACCAGGACCATGCCGGCGGCACCGGACTCATGTGCGAGCCGACGGTGCCTTCCCTCGGCGACGCCCTCGAGCGGGCGCTCAAGCTCTTCGCCAACAAGCCGCGGTACGCGGCGGTGCAGCAGCGCTGCATGGCGCGCGACTTTAGCTGGAAGATTGCGGCCGCCGCCTACGAGGCCCTTTACCGCGACTCGTTGTGAACCCGGCGTTGGTGTGGTTCCGGCAGGACCTGCGCCTCCAGGACAACGCGGCCCTCGCGGCCGCCCGCGAGCGGGGCGGCGCGGTGGTGCCGGTCTACATTCTTGATGAGGCGGGGGAGGGTGCCTGGGTGCCGGGCGCGGCCTCGCGCTGGTGGCTGCACTACTCCCTGGTCGCCCTGGATGCCGCCCTGCGCGGACGGGGCTCGCGGCTCGTCCTCGCCCGCGGGCCCGCCCTGGAGGTGCTGGAGCGCCTGCGGCGCGAGGCCGGGGCGGACGCCGTCTACTGGAACCGGCGCTACGAGCCAGCGGCGATCGCCCGGGACCGGCTGGTCAAGGCGGCCGTGAATGACTCGGGCGCCGAGGCCCGCAGCTTCAATGCGGCGCTGCTGCACGAACCGCACACCGTGGCGAACAAGCAGGGCGGTCCCTTCCAGGTCTTCACGCCCTACTGGCGCCACTGCCTGGCCCTGCCGGTGGAGGCCCCGGTCCGCCTGCGCCCCGGCCCCCTCCCGGCTCCGGACCGCTGGCCGGCCTCGGCCGAGCTCGCGGACCTGGGCCTCCGGCCGCGCATTCCCTGGGACGGCGGCCTGGCCGAGGCCTGGGAACCGGGCGAGGCCGGGGGAGCCCGGCGCCTGCGCCGCTTCGCGACGGCCGCCCTGGCCGCCTATGACCAGGGACGCGACCGGCCGGGCGAGGACGGCACCTCCCGGATCTCGCCCTGGCTGCACTTCGGCGAGGTGGGGCCGCGGCAGGTCTGGGCGGCGGTGCGGGCGCAGGCGGGCGACACGGGGGTGTTCCCGCCGAGCAACGGGGCGCGGGTTTTCCTGGGCGAGATCGGCTGGCGCGAATTCGCGCACCACCTCCTCTTTCATTTTCCGGCGACGCCCGAGAAGCCGCTGCGGCCCGAGTTCGGGCGCTTCCCGTGGGACCGCGACCCGCAAGGGGCGCACCTGCGGGCCTGGCAGCGGGGCCGCACCGGGTACCCGATCGTGGATGCCGGCATGCGGCAGCTCTGGGCGACCGGCTGGATGCACAATCGCGCGCGGATGATCGTGGCCTCCTTCCTGGTGAAGCACCTCCTGCTGCCGTGGAACCGCGGTGCGGAGTGGTTCTGGGACACCCTGGTCGACGCGGACCTGGCCAACAACACCCTCGGGTGGCAATGGAGCGCCGGCTGCGGGGCGGATGCCGCCCCGTTCTTCCGGATCTTCGCCCCGGTCCGCCAGGGCGAGAAGTTCGATCCGGAGGGGACGTATGTGCGGCGCTGGGTGCCCGAGCTGGCGCGGCTGCCGGCGCTGTTCGTGCATCAGCCCTGGGAGGCGACCGCCGACATCCTCGCCGCCGCCGGGGTGCGCCTCGGCGAGAACTACCCGAAGCCGCTGGTCGACCACGCCGGCGCGCGCGCCCGCGCGCTGGCGGCCTTCCAGCAACTGCGGGGTGGCGCCCGAGCATGACGCTTGCGCTTTTTCCTCGGGTAATTGGTATGGGGGCAATGCGTTTCCAGCGGCCCCCTCGCGCATGAAGATCCTGATCGCCGGCTCCTCGGGTCTGATCGGGCGGTCGACCGCGGCCGCCTTCCGGGCCGACGGCCACGAGGTGATCCGGCTGGTGCGCCGGCCGGCGGCCGCGCCGGACGAGCTCGCGTGGTACCCGGCCGCCGGTGAGCTCCCCCTCGCGGCCTGCCGGACCGCCGACGTGGTCATCAACCTCTGCGGCGCCGACCTCGCCGCGACCCGCTGGACGACCAAGCGGCGGAATGAGATCCGGACCAGCCGGATCGACGCCACCCAGACCCTGGCGCGGATCTTCATCGGCGCCGCCGAGCCGGCGACCCGCCCCCCCGGGGTCTTCATCAGCGCCTCGGCGGTGGGCATCTACGGCGACCGGGGGAACCTGGAGCTGCCGGAGTCAAGCGGGCCGGGCAACGGCTTTCTGCCCGACCTGTGCCGCGACTGGGAGGGGGCCGCGCTCGCGGCCGCCGAGTGGGGGGCCCGCGTGGTCTGCGCCCGCTTCGGCGTGATCCTTTCGGGGGAAGCGGGGCTGCTCCACCGGGTCGTGCCCTTCTATCGGGCGGGCCTCGGTTGCTCGCTCGGCTCCGGCCGGCAATGGATGGGCTGGGTCGAGATCGAGGACGTGGTGGGCGCCATCCGGTTTGCCGTGGCCCAGCCGTTCCTGTCCGGGCCGGTAAACGTGGTGTCGCCCAACTCGGTGACCAATGCCGGCTTCACCCGGGCCATGAAGCGCATCTTTGGTCACCAGCTGCCCATGCCGGTCCCCCCGCTCCTGCTCCGGCTGCTCTACGGCCGGGTGGCGGACGAGGCGCTGCTGGCGAGCACGCACGTCGTGCCGGCCAAGCTCACCAAGGCTGGCTATCCCTTCCGTTACCCCAATCTGGAGGATGCTCTATATCAGGCGCTTGCCTTGGAAAAGCGCGAGCGCTGATGGTCAAAAACATGCTTCCCATAAGAGGGGCGATGCTTATGGTCGTCCCTTCCTATGGAGAAAACCTTGGTCATCTTTAAGCCGGATTGCATGGAGCAGCGGCATGCCGGCAACGTCCTGGACCGCTTCGAGAAGGCGGGCTTCACGATCGTCGGGTGCAAGATGATCCAGCTGACGCCCAAGATCCTGCGCGAACATTACGCCCACGTGGCGGACAAGCCCTTTTATCCCGAGATCGAGAAGTTCATGAGCTCGCGGCCGGTCCTGGTCCTGGCCCTCCAGGGTGACTCGGTGGTCAGCAAGGTCCGCGACCTGCTCGGACCCACCGATTCCCGGAAAGCCCCGAAGGGCACGATCCGCGGCGACTTCGGCACCGAGATGATGAAGAACGTCGTCCACGCCTCCGACAGCGTCGAGAACGCCCAGATCGAGCTGGCCCGCTTCTTCAGCCCGGGCGAGATCCTCAGCGCCTGAGGTCGAGCCGGTTGGGACCGGCGGCCAGCGGGTAGCTGCGGCCCTCCCACGAGAGCGACCCGGTGAGTCCCGGCGGCAGCGAAAGGTCGAAGACCCAGCCCCGGGTGTCCCTGGCGTAGTGGGCGACAATGTCGCCGGCCGGGTGGGGCAGGCGGGCGTCGAGTGCGGTCAGGGCGCCGGGATGGGGGGCGACGAGCACGGTCCGGAAGGCCGGCGAGGCCGGCTTGATCCCCGCCACCAGGGTCAGGAGGTCGTAGTTCGGGTGGGCGCTCCAGGCGTGGTCGTCCGAGCGCGTGGGCTCGGCGGTTTCCGCCCAGGTGGTGAGGCCGAGGTCCAGCATGGACCGCCAGGGCCCGAGCGTGTCGAGGTAGCGGTCCGCCAGGCCGGCGTGGTCGAGCGCCCGGGCCACGAAAAAGCGGAAGTAAAGGCTGGCGGGGGAAAATTCGCCGCTGGGGACGGGCGGCCCCTTGGGCTGGTGGGCCAGGACGGCCCGCATCACCCCGGCCTGGCGCTCGGGGGGGATCACGTCGAGGAGGACGGCGAGTGCGTTCGCCTCCTCGCTGAAGTGGGCCTTTGCCGGGGTGTCGGCGACCAGGCCCCGGGGCTCGTCCCAGCACAGGCGATAGACGCCGGCGGCGATCCGATCGGCGCGCCGGCGGTAGTCGGCGGCCACGTCGGCGTTGCCAAGGAAGGCCTCCAGCTCCGCCCCGTCGCGGAGCGCCGCCACGAGGTGAAGGGCCAGGACCGAGCTGCCGCCGTCGGCGTCCTGCGGAGGGACGCCGAAGTCGAAGTCCTTGGTCCAGTCCGCAAAGTTCCACCAGGGCATGACGCCCAGCAGGCCGTCGGGCCGCTCCTGCTTGTGGTACCAGTCGAGGACGCTGCGGGAGTGCTCGACCCAGGTGCGGAGCGAGCCGTCGTCCGGCCGGTACATCCAGTAGTCGTGGAGCATGCCGATCCAGAGGAGCGAGAAGGTCGGGATCACCTGGATGACCGTCGCCGGGTAGCGGCTCTGAGTGAGGCCGTCGGGCAGCCGCGACTGGTCGTAGGCGTCCAGCGCCTGGCGGGCCAGGCGGTCGTCGCCGAAGTCGACATAGGAGATGAGGGCCTGGATCCGCGTGTCGCCGAGGTACTGGAGCTGCTCGTAGTAAGGGCAGTCGGAGTAGGTCTCGTGGGCGTTCATCCGCGCGGTGCGGGTGCCGACCTCCCATATTTTCGCCAGCACCGGATCGCTGGCCCGCACGCTCCCGCGCTCGGTGAAGGGATACGCCGTGAACTCCGCGGTCAGGGACTTGAGCTCGAGCGGCTGGTCGCCCGTCTGGACGTCCAGCTGGAGATAGCGCCAGGACCGCCACCAGAGGGGGGACCAAGCTCGGTTCCTCCCGCCGTCGAGGCTCAGGCGGTCGGTGAGCCCGGCGATGGTGCGGCCCGCGATCTCATTGCGGTTGCCCTTGTGCCCCTGGTGGTCGACGAGCGCCTCGGCGTAGACCAGGTTAACGGTCGCCCCGGCGCCGCCGCCGACCGTCAGCCGCGGGTAGCCGGTCGTCATGACGCCCCAGTCGGTGAGGATGTGGGCGGCCGTGTGCGGCGGGATGGTGGCCGGGAGCGCATGCAGCGCCGTCACCCCCTCGGTGCGCACGATCCGACCCGGGCCGATCGGCCGGAATTCCATCGGCGGCAGCGGGTCGGGGACGAGGAACCAGGAGTTGACCCCCGAGCCGGTCCCGCGCGGGGTGGCGGCCGGGTAGCGCCCGGGCTCGCCGGTCCCCACCGTGATGGCGCTGGCCCAGCGCGCCGGGGATGTCTGCCAGTCCCAGTCCGCGGCGCCGGCGTCCAGGGTCTCGGCCGGGGACGCGGCATAGTAGGTGTGCAGTTCCGCGCCGCTCGTCGGCCGGAAGCCGCGCCCGCGCTCCTCCTCGGCCTCCCAGGTGGTGTTGGTGTCCGCCCCGGCCTCGCCGGGTGTATCGCCCTGCAGGAGAAAGCCGGTCTGGTCGCCCATCTGCCCGAGGGGATCGGTGGCGCCGTAGTTCCAAACCGTGGCGGCGATCGTGTTGGTGCCGCCGTGGAGGGCGGGGGCGAGGTCGAACGTCTCGTAGCGCCAGTGCGCCAGGTCGGCCCGCGCGGGTCCGTCGCCGATGCGGGTGCCGTTCACGTAGAGGATGAACCGGTTGTCCGCCGAGACGTGGACGAGGAAGTGCGCCGGCCGGCCGGCGAGCGCGAGCCGCTTGCGGAAATGGTAGACGCCGGGCTTGTGGCCCTCGGCGCCGGGGCAGGCGATCCACTCGGACGGCCACGGCGTGTGCAGGAGCTCGAGCCGGGCGGGGGGAGCGCCCGGGGCCAGCCGGGGCAGCGCCAGCAGGGCCGCGGCCAGTCCGAGGGAAAGGGAAGCCGGAGGTTTCAGCGGGGCCAGTAGAACGCCGGCACCGGCGGCCGCCAAGCCCAACTGCGGAGGTTCAGCCCTTCGTCCAGGCGCTGAAGAACTCGATCTGGTTCTCGGCCGCCGCCGAGGCGTAGCGCGGCGTGGCCCGGATCCCCAGCGCCTGGAAGCTTGCCTGGAGGAAGGCCTGGAACGTGGCCGAGGTCCACACGTGGGCGTGCTCCCGGCGGTTGCGGCAGAGCTGGATGTGGATCTTCAGGTTCTCGGGTGGCTCCGCAAAGACATGCGGGGCGGCGCTGCGGAGGAAGCTCTCGTAGTGCTCGTCGCTGCTCTCCCGCACATCGCCCTCGTAGTCGGCCCAGAGGTGCTCCCAGCTCGTGAGGTCGCGGCCCCGGTCGAAGGTGTACTCCTTGTCCGGCACCGAGAGGATGACCGTCCCCCCGCGGCGGCAGATCCGGAAGACTTCCCGGACCGCCTTCACCGGGTTGGCGAGGTGTTCCAGCACGTGGTTCATGACGACGAAGTCGAAGGCCGAGTCGGCGAACTGCCGCAGGCCGTCCCGGTCCAGGTCGCCGAGGAACGAGACGTGCACGAACCTCTCCCGCGGGATCTCCCGGAAGAGCTCGGCGGCCTGCGCCTCCGTGAGGGCGTCGAGATACTCCGCGAAGGCGCCCGGGGGCAGCGGCGCGGGCTCGTGCAGCGCCCCGATCTCGAGGCCGCGCCCGGCCAGGAGCCGGTAGCCGTTGGCGCGGTGGGCGAGGGGGACCATGGAGCCTCCATTGAGAGCCAGCGCCGGCCCCGGGCGGCGAGCCTTTTCCGGCCCGCGGCGGCTATTGCACTTCGTAGACCTCCACGAGGCCGACCCCGGTGTCGCCGCTCGCGCCCACGACTTCCGCGGTGTAGGATCCCGGGGCCAGGGTGATGAGGAGGGCCGAGTCCGCCGACGCCGCGCTCGACCACGGGAAGGCCCCGACGGCCGCGGCCACCGCGGCGATTTCGGCGTTGCCGCCCCAGCCGATGTTGGTCGCGATCAGGGTGGAGCCGTTGCCGCCGTAGATTTGCAGCTCGGGATCGGACAGGGTGCCGGAGATCCCGAATCCCGCCAGGGCCGGCCCGGAGGCCCGGACCAGCAGGGTCTCGGCCGTGGAGCCGCCGATCACGAAACCCGCGATCAGGATGTTGCCTCCGGTGCCGACCTGGGTGCGGGCGGAGACGTTGACCAAGCGGGGGAGCGCCGGGGTGTAGGTGCCGGCGGGCGTGGCGTCAAAGACCTCGGCCAGGGCGATCCCGGTGTCGCCGCTGGCGCCCGCGATCTCGGCCGTGTAGGGGCCGGGGGCCAACGACGCGACCGCGGCCTGGTCGACGGTGTCGCCGCTCGTCCAGGCGAAGGCGCCGACCTCGGCGGAGGTGGTAGCGACCAGAGCGGCGTCGTTGCCGCCCTGGGTCGCCAGTTCCATCACGCTGGAGGACCCACCCCCAGCCAGCACGAGATCGGGATCGGGCAGGTACCCGGTGACGCTGTAGTTCGCCAGGGCCGGACCCGAGGCGCGGACCAGGACCGTTTCCGTCCCACTCGTCCCCGCGCCCCCGACCACGAAGCCCTCGATCAGGACGTCGGCCCCGGTCCCGACGCCCGCCCGGGTCGAGACGTTGATCAGGCGGCCGACGTCGGTGGTCGCGACGACCACGAGCTGGGCGGCATCACTGGTCGCGGCGCCGCCGGCGTCCGTGACTGTGCAAGTGTAGGTGCCGGCGTTGGCGGCGGTGGCGCCGTCGACCAGTAGGGTTGGACCGGTCGCACCGGAAATGGTCGCTCCGGCGACGCTCCCGTCCGTGAGCGCCACTCCGTTGCAGGACCACTGATAGACCACGGCGGTTCCCCCCACGGCGGGAGCCGAGAACGCAACCGCCCGGCCGCGGGCGATCGTCTGGGACGACGGCTCCGCGGCGAAGGTTGGAGTGCCCCCGGTGACGGCGCTCATTCCGAGCGATGAGCCGCCGGAATCGAGGGCGACGACCTGAAAGTAGGAGGGCTGGCCCGGGACGACCACGGAAGTGTCGAGGCCATTCCAGGCGGTGGTGGTGACCGCGGCGAGGCTGCCGGACGATGTTCCGGTCAGGATCTGCCAGTTGGCCACGGAAGTGGCACCGTTCCAGATCGCGTGGACGGTGGTCGTGCCGTCGCTGTTGTAGGTCGTTTCGACCGTCGGCACGGTCGTCGGGGTCCCGGTCCAGTCGGAGCGGAAGGCGCGGTAGGAATTGTAGCCGGTCGCGAGGTTCACATCATAGAGCAGGTTCCCATTGGGGTCGAACTCCGAGTAGCGGCCGAGGATGCCCCAGTCGACCAGGGTGTCCCCGTTGCCCAGCGACTGCACGCTGCCCTCGGCGAACACGGACAGGCCGGCCGGGTGCTGGATCGATTCCTTGAGGGTGGCGGTCATCGTGGTGTCATCGTGGGTCACCCAGATCGCCCGGGAGGCCGGCAGCACCGCGGCCCCGTCCGATTCGTTGTCGAAGATCCGCAGCGTCTGGCTGTCCGCCGCCTCGACGTCGTGCTGGAAGGCGAAGGGCAGCCCCGCGCCGAGGGTGAAGTCGCTGGCCTTGCCGCCCAGGCGCCAGATGATCGCCCCGGTGGTCCGGTTCACCTTGTAGACCGTGGAACAGTTGCGGGACGAGATCAGTAGGTTGCCGTCGGTGTCCAGCTTGACCGAGTTGATGTGGAAATAGTCGTAGGGCGTCCCGGCCGTGGTCGGCACGGGGATGGCGCTCTCGGTCAGCGGGACATTCTGGAGGCTGTACCACTCGAGGAGCACCGCACCGGTCGCGACATCGATCTCCTGGGCGATGCCCTCCATCACCAGGCCGTCCGTCGGGCCGCCAAGGGACGAGAGATCGTAGGGCACCACGTTGAAGATCGTGATGAGCGCGGTGCCTTGGGGGGTCAGCTGGAACTCGTGCTCGTCGGCATTGTAGCCGTTTCCGGCCTGGACGGTCGCGACCAGCTGGTAGGACGAATTGTAGATATAGTCGGTGGTGGCACCCTTGGTCGTGTCCTCGAAGCCCGGGCCCTGCGCCCAGGTCAGGACCGGGTTGCCCTGGTAGGTCTGGACCCGGAAGTCGGCCGCGAGCTGGTTATTCGGCGGCCGCAGGAACCAGACGGGCCGGCCCAGGTTGTCGAGGATCTCGGGCCCCTGGATGGCATTCGGGAGCGGCGTCAGGCCGCCGGGCCCGGTCTGGCCGATGAAGAGGTAGTTGCCCTCGATCAGGGAGCTCGTCTGGAGGATGTCGACCGGCAGGGGGTCGACCAGCTGGGCCCGGGCGGCGAGCGCCAGGGCCGCCGCCGCCGAAGACAGGAAAAGGAGCCAGGCCCGGCGGGCGATCCTTCCAGGGCCGGAGTGGGGGAGGGTGCGGATCAGGGGGTTAGCGCTTCCGGGGAAGGCGCAGGGTTCCTTCGGCATTCCCGCCTTTCGACGGGCCCCCGGGGAAAAGGTTACACGGGAATCTCGAAAACCGGCGGAATTCCCCGCCACGCCGTCCCCGCGTGGACAAGGACCCGGGTTGGCCCCAGCGTTTCCCGCGTTGCCCGGCGGCCGTGGCACAGTTGGCACGGCCATGGCTCAGCACTGCCCATGCCACGCGTCCTCGACAGCCACATCCATATGTACCCGCCCGAGGTTTTCCAAGACCCGGTGGCCTGGGGCGCCGCCCACCGGGAGCCGTGGTGGACCTATTGCGTGGCGCCGCCGCACCAGCCGACCCTCCAGGGCTGGGCGGACCTGCCGCGCCTCCTGAGGGACATGGACGCGGCTGGGATCGAGAAGTGCGTGATGCTGGGCTGGTACTGGGAGCAGCAGGAGACCTGCGAGCTCCAGAACCAATGGTTCATCGACTGGACCCGCCAGCACCCGGATCGCCTCCTCGGCTTCGCGACCGTGCAGCCGAACAGCGGCCAGCGGGGCCTCGACAACGTGACCCGGGCCCTCGACGCCGGACTCTGCGGCCTCGGCGAGCTCCTGCCGCAGGCGCAGCATTTCACCTTCCGCGATGAGTGCTGGGCCCGGGTGGTGGCGCTGGCCACCGAGCGCCGCGTCCCCATCAATCTCCACGTCACCGATCCCCTGGGCTACCAGCCCGGTTCGACCACCCAGCCGACGCCCCTCGAGGATTACATCCTCCTCGCCCGGACCTTTCCCGACACGAACTTCATCCTCGCCCACTGGGGCGGAGGCATCCCGTTCTACGAGCTGAGCCCCAAGCTGAAGCCGGTGCTGAAGAACGTGTACTACGACACGGCGGCCTCGCCCCTCCTCTACGATCCCGCGGTCTTCCGGCGGGTCGTCGACCTGATCGGCAAGGACCGGATCCTCTTTGGGACGGACTACCCGCTCCTCTGCTATCCGCGGCTGACGCGCGAGCCCGACTTGGCGCGGCAGCTCGCCGAATCCCGGACCGGCCTGGATGCGGCCGAGCTGGAGGCCGTGCTCGGCGGCAACCTGCTGCGGCTGCTGCGGAAGGCGTGAGCACCCCCGAGCCGCTGCCCGAGATCGACCGCCCCCTCGGGGCGGAGCGCGACCTCGTGCCGGTGAGCCCGGCCTCGATCGGGGGCGCCCCCGTCGCGTACGTGGTCGCGCTCTCCGGGGTCGTGGCGGCCTTCTCCTTCATCCCCTTCTCGATCGCCCTGTCGGCCGGGAGCAGCTTCCCGATGGCGCAGGGCATCTATGCCCTGTGCGGACTCATCCTGGGCCCGTGGGCCGGCGGGGTCGCCAGCGGGGCCGGCGCGCTGGTGGGGGTCCTCCTGGCGCCGCACACGGCGGGCCTGCCCTGGCTGACGGTCGGCGGCGCCTTCCTCGGGGCCGTGTTCGCCGGCTCCTTGGTCGGCGGCCGGCGGCGCCGCCCCCTGAGGGTGGCGGTGGGCACCCTCTTGGCGGCGGAGGCGGTCCTTTTCTGGCAGCACGCGATTGGCCACAACGGGGTCCATCCGGCGCTTTTCCTCGAGGCCTATGCGGCCCACGGGCTCGCCTTCGCCCTGTTCCTCCTGCCGACCCGCATCGCGATCGAGCGCCTGATCCTGAGCCCGAACCTGAAGCGGGTGGCGCTTGGCCTCTTCCTCGCGACGTGGACGGCTACAGGCATGATGATGTTCACGGAGTCGTTCCTCGGCTACTACCTCCTCAACTGGCCGGAGCCGGTCTTCCGGATCTTCATCGGCATCATCCCGGCCGAGCAGGCGGCCCGCAGCGGGATCGGGGCGGTCGTGGGCACCGGCGTGATCGCGGGCCTCCGCGCCATGGCGGTCCTGCGACCCCGCGGCGCGGCCTACTGACCTCCATGGAACCCGCCGCCCGCCTCGAGCAGGTCTCCTATTATTATCCGGGCGCGGACCGGGCCGCCCTCCTCAACATCGACCTCGAGATCCGCCCGGGCGAGATGGTGGGCGTCATCGGCGCGACCGGATCGGGGAAGACCACCCTCTGCCTGGCGCTGAACGGCATCGTACCCCAGCTCTACGGCGGCCGGTTTTTCGGGCGCGTCACCGTGGCCGGCCGCGATACCCTGGAGCATCCCATCAGCGCGCTGGCCTCCCAGGTCGGCATGGTGATGCAGGACCCGGAGAGCCAGATCGTCACGGCCTCGGTCGAGAACGAGGTCGCCTTTGCGCTCGAGAACCTGCGGGTACCGCGCCCGGAAATGCGGGCGCGGATTGCCGAGGCCCTCGCCGCCGTGAACCTGGCCGGTCTGGAGGCGCGCCATCCCCACGAGCTTTCCGGGGGCCAGCAACAGCGGCTGGCCCTGGCCGCGGCCTTCGCCGTGCGGCCGGCCCTGATCGTCCTCGACGAGCCGACCTCCCAGCTCGACCCCCGCTCGACCGCCGACCTCTTCGCCCTCGTCCGCCGCCTGTGCCAGGCCCGGGGGACCGCGTGCCTGGTGACCGGGCACGCCTCCGAGGAAATGGCCGAGACCGCCGGGCGGATTCTCGTGCTGTCCCGGGGCCGCCTCGTCGCGGCCGGCAGTCCCGCCGAAGTCTACCGCGACCTCCCGCTCCTCGCCCGCGAGCACCTGCGGCCGCCCGAGGTCACGGCGGCGTTCTCGCGCCTGGCCGAGCGGGGCGTGGCCCGGGGGCCGGTGCCGGTCCGGCTCGCCGACGGCCTGGCCGCCCTGCCGGCCTTGCCGGTTCCGGCGGCGTTTTCCCCGGCGGAGGCCCCGCGGCCCGCCGGCGAGCCTCCGCTGCTGGAGGCCCGGGACGTGCACTACACCTACCCGGACGGCACCGCCGCGCTCCGGGGCGTGAGCCTGGAAATCCGCCGCGGCGAGTATGTCGCCGTCCTGGGCCAGAACGGTGCGGGCAAGAGCTCGCTCATCCGGCATTTCCTGAAATTCATGGATCCAAGCCAGGGGGAGCTGCGGATCGGCGGCGAGCCGCTCGCGGGCTTCACGACCGCGCAGCTCGCCCGCCGGATCGGCTACGTGCCCCAGAACCCGGACCGACAGATCTTCAGCGCCACCGTGGAGGAGGAGGTGGCCTTTTCGCTCCGGGGCCTGCCGCTGTCCCCGGAAGAGAAGGAGGCCCGGACGGCGCGGGCCCTGGGCGCCCTCGGGCTAGCGGGGCAGCGCCGGTCCCATCCGTTTTCGCTCTCCAAGGGGGACCGCGCGCGGGTGGTGATTGCGGCGGTGCTCATCATGGAGCCCGAACTCCTGGTGTTCGACGAACCCACCACGGGCCAGGACGACGCGGGCGCCCGGGCCATCCTGGATCTGACCCGCGAGCTGAACCAGGCGGGCCGCACGATCGTGGTCGTGACCCACCACCTTTCGCTCATGCCCCCTTATGCCCGGCGGGTGCTGCTCCTCGGCGGCGGCCGGGTCCTCCTCGACGGGCCGCTGCGCGCCGCGTATCACGCGGTCGACCTCCTCGCCCAGACCGACCTCCGCCCGACCCAGGCGGTCGCCCTGGCGCGCGCCTCCCGGCCGGGCAACCTGGCGGTCACGGCGGAGGAGTTTGCCGGAACCTACGCGCTCCCGCCATGAGCACCGCGAAGCTGCCCTCCGTCGGCCGGGCGAACTTCTTCACCCGGCTCGATTTCCGTTCGAAGCTCGCGGTCTTCGTGGCCGCGACAGCGCTGGCGGTCCTCTGGGACAACCCGCTTTACACTGGGGGCCTCATGTTGGGAGCCCTGGCGGCGTGCGTTGCCGCCGGGATTCCCCGCTCCTACCTACGCCTGATGGTGCGCGTCATGACGCCCTTCTTCCTCCTGCTGCTCGTGACCCACGGGTTCTTCAACCGGACCTACGTGCTGCGCCTGACCGGGCAGTCCCAGGTCACGCCCCTCTTCACGTTTCCACCGGTCTGGCCGGTCATCGGTGCCGGCAGCCTCTCGCGGGAGGGACTTCTCTACGGGGTCAACGTGGTCTGCAAGAGCCTGACCTTCCTATTGCTGGTGCCGCTCT
>Ga0302314_10009679_pt1 | contig 16999 bp, 13 predicted proteins | sample III_Palsa_N2_3_FD_200533 | JGI IMG/M metagenome (GOLD analysis project Ga0302314, IMG submission 200533) | Peat permafrost microbial communities from Stordalen Mire near Abisko, Sweden - III_Palsa_N2_3 | ecosystem: Environmental > Terrestrial > Soil > Palsa > Peat permafrost | place: Sweden...
GCGGTCCCCCTCCCCCATCGGGGGAGGAATTGGAGCCTTGGCGAACCAACCCTAAATCAACGTGCTCTAACCCCCGTTCAGCGCCCCCGTCAGGCCGGCGTAGACGCCGAAGCCGGCGGTGACCAAAACGATGGTTCCCACGACCCAGGCATAGGCGCCCTTCAGCCGGTAGGGATCCGGCAGCGCCTTGATCGCCAGCATGAACAGGAAGCCAAGGACAATCGGCAGCAAAAGGGCGTTCATCACCTCGACCGCCACCGACAGGTTGACCAGGTTGACGCCCGACGCCACCAGGATGCCGCCGGCGATCAGGCAGACGCTGAAGATGCCGTAGAACCAGGGCGCCTCGCTGGGCCTGTGCTCCAGCGAGCGCTTGTAGCCGGCGACCTCGCCAACGCCCCAGGCGGCTGTGAGGCAGACCACCACGGTCGCCACCAGGGCCGCGCCGGACATGCCGGCGGCGAACACCAGCCGGCCGGTGGTCTCGCCAAGGAAGGGGATGATCGCGTGGGCGATCTGCTGGACATCGGACAGGGAGGCGTTGGCGTTGGCCTGGTGGATCGTCGCGCCGGTGGCGATGAGCACCGCGGCCATGACCACCTGGGTGATCACCGCGCCGACGGCGGTGTCGATGCGGGCGACCTTCAGGTCCTGCGGACCCAGCTGCTTATCCAGCACCGCCGACTGCTGGTAGAAGATCATCCAGGGCATGATCACCGCGCCGAGATTGGCGGCGACCAGATAGAGATATTTGCTGTTGCCCAGGGGCGCCTGGATCAGCTCGCGCGCAATCTGCGGCAGGTGCGGCCCGGCGCGCCAGGCCACGAAGATAAAGGACAGCTCGAACAGGCCGAAGACGATGGCGATCCGCTCGATCGACCGGTAGGAGCCGGTCCAGACCATGACCAGGATCAGGCCGACGACCGCGACCATCATCAGCGGCGCCGGGATCCCGAACAGGCCCGCGACCCCCGCCATGCCGCTGAGCTGGGTGACGATGGCGCCGACGCAGGCGACCATCAGGGTGGAGACCGACAGCCAGGCCCAACGCTTGCCGAACCGCTCGCGGATCAGCTCGCCATGGCCCCGGCCCGTCACCAGCCCGAGCCGCAGGGTCAGCTCCTGGACCACGAACAGGATGGGAATCAGCAGGATCTGCAGCGCCAGCAGCTTGTAGCCCCACTGCGCGCCGCTCTGTGCCGCGGTAATGATGCTGCCCGCATCGGTGTCGGCCAGCATGACCAGGATGCCGGGTCCGACGACCATCATCCAGTGACGCCGCCGCGCCGCCCGGGCGAAGGACGGGGCCATGGCCGCGGCGGGGACCTCGGCGGGCTCGGTGACCAACTTGTCGATAACGGATACTCCCGCTGAAACCATTTCGCCGCCTGCAAACGCCAAGCCAGGCGGTGCTAGTTGCGAATGATTATCTTTAGCACATTGGATGACGACAGGAAAACCGGTCAGACGCTGTTGGATGCGCAAATCGCCGGACGACCTGCGCGGACAGCGCCATGAGCCCTACGCCTTGGCGATGCTGGCGACATGACCTGTGTCAAGGTTGGTTCGCCGAGATGCTGTACGGCCTTGATTTCCCGCTGGCCGCCGCCGCGCGTGGCCGCCCTGGCGTTCGCGTGTCGATTTCAAGCAGCCGATGGCGGGGCGCGGCTCGGGGAAGCCCCGTGATGCGCGCGTCAGGCCGCGAATTCAGCCTCCACCGTCGTGTCCACGTCCACGGTCAGATCCAGCCTTGGCCCCGGCCGCTCCTCTTCGCCGCCGTTGCGGGTGATCTTCCATTTCCGCACCGGCCGGCGCGGATCGGCCGAGCCCATCGCCACCTGCGTGCGCGCCGAGGGGAAGACGAAGTAGCCCGACAGGACCGGCTTGGCCTCGACCGGCCCCACCGAAAGCGGCGTGAAGCCGTCCCTGGAGCTGACCTGCAGCACCCGCTCCTGATGCGGCGCCGACTGGCCGTCGATCCTGGCGACCAGGCCAATGGAGGTGATGGTCGGACGCGTCCGCGCGCGGGTGTTGGAATAGGAAACGTTGATCCGCATCGCGCCCCAGGCCGACGGCATCGCCAGGCGTTGTTTCACCTTCTGATCCATATCGTCGAGCACGATGTTCAGCAAATCGTCCGCCGCCTTGCTGGGCTGGGTTTCCGTCAGTGTCTTGGTGTCGAAGTGGTAGGTGAACTCATAAGCCATCGGCGCGGGCAGGCGCATGCCATAGAGGGCGGTGCCTTTGCGCAGCACGCCGATGTCGTCGATCTCCATACGCACCTTAAGATTGCCGTTCTGGGGCAACTTATCCGCCGGTTCCGCGAAGGTGATATTGAGCGGCTTGATGCCGGCCAGCAGCTGGTGCTGCTTGTCGGGCGCGACGAAGCCCAGGTCGAGCGTGTCGACCGTGACCCACTTGCCGTCGTTCAGGTCGGCCAACCGGTCGGGGCCGATCGCGGCGTCGAGGGTGAAATGCCGGTCGAATTCCCCAGCGTTGATCGCCTTGGCGTTTCCCGCCAGCTGGCCGCGGACCTTGCGCAAGGTGTTCTTGAAGGCGATGCCCAGCGTCTTGATGCGCTCCTGCACCTTCGCATCGTCCCAGGTGTCCATCGACTTGGCATCGATGATGTTGTTCAGGTCCTTCAGAAAGGTGGCGTTGGACCAGTCGACGGTGAGCGGCTCCAGCCGCGCCGACTCGAACGCGCGCACCAGATTGTAGAGCGCCTCGGTCAGGGACATCACCGCGCGCCGCTGCATCTCCTCGACCGCCTTGGCGGCCGAGTTGCCCAGCATCCGCGCGGCCAGGCTCGAGGCCTTGGCGTCAAGCCGCCCTACGGCCGCCGAGTTGCCCGCGATCACCGACGATTGCTGGCCCATCATCCGGGTCAGCGCCGCGATGTCGCCGAGCAGGTTTGCTTTGTCGTCGGCCAGCCGGCCCAGTTCCGCCGACAGCTTCAGCCACTCCGGATCGGCCGCCGCCAGCTTGGCGAGCCGGGCGTCGATATTGGCGCGGGTCACCTGGCCCTTGTCATAGGCGGTCTTCAGGTGGCCCAGCGCCGGTCCGATGCCCTTGACCGCCGTCTTCCACGCCGGGTCGGTCTTGGCGTTGAGCGTCTTCAGCTCATCGACCGTCAGTTCCTTGTCTTCCGCCTTGGCGAACTCCTTGGCTTCCTTCTTGGCGTCGGTGACCAGCTTTTCGGTGGCCTTCTGGGCCTCCTTGTAGTCATCGACCACCTTGCCGACCTTGGTCTTGAGGCTGGCCACCACCTTGTCCTGGTCCTCGTCCAGCAGGTCGGTGGCCTCCGCTGCGGTCGAGGCGACGCCGCCGAGGATCGGCTGGCCAATGGGAACCACCTGTAGGAGCCCCGCGGCGAGGTTCGCCGCCAGCTTGACCTGGGCGACCCTGGCCGCCTCGGCGCCCGCCTGGTTAATCAGCTTGGTGCGGATGACGCCGATCTTCTCGGCCAGGTCGTTCTGGGTGTGCTCGATGGTCCTGATGCGCTCGCCGATGTCCTTCACCTTGGCCTCGGCCTCGGCGATCGAGCGGGAGATGGCGCTGTTCTCCTTGGTGAGCAGATTAGCCGCGACCCGCGAGGCTTCGGCCACCACCTTGTTGGCGCCGTGCTTGGCGTCCAGCCAGCCTGCGAACACCAGCACCTCGAGCGCGGAGTCCAGCTCGAGCTGATATTGCCGGAAGCTGCTGGACAGGGACAGCAACGGCGCATAGCCCGCCGGGTTGCCGAAATAGTCCAGCCCCACCGCCAGCCGCTGGTTCAGGGCGGCCATCTCCAGCCCGACCGACGAAAAGTAGGCCTCGTCCTCCGGCTCCCAGTCCGTACCCCTGGCGCGCGCCGGCATGCCTTCCTGGAAAGCGGGCTCGTAGGCCGCGAGCAGGGCTCCCGCCTCCGCCCGCTGCTCGCTCAGATAGGCGCGCCGAATGAAGTCCAGCACCACCGGGACGATGCGGGGATGGAGCCACAGGTTGTTCTTGTTGCTCTTGGCCAGCTCCGGCTCCCAGCTCTTGCCGTCCACGGCGGGCGTGGCGCTCTTGTCCTGCCCGGCCCTGGTCGTGTTCAGCTTCACCTCGATCTTCGACTCGCCTGAATTGTCGTGCGAATACTGGTCTTTGCTGAACCAGTAGATCGGGCTCAAGACTATGCTGTGCGCCTTCCAATAATAGGTGTTGTCGTAATAGGCCGCCTTCATCGGCTGCCCGGCCGCCCCACCCCTGGCGGTGGGCGCAAGCCGCCCGGCCTTGCCGGCGGCGGCGTCGCTGACAGCGATGAGGTCGGCGCGGTTGGTGAAGAGCTTGCCGCCATTGCCGCCGCCGCCGGAATCGCCGGGCGCAATAGCGTCCACGCCGCTGGTGGGGAATTCCAGCGTCCCCCAGTCGCCTTCCCCGGCGTTCATTTCCAGCACCTTCCAGCGGCGCCGTATGCCGATGATGGTGTGGTCGGAGTGCTTGTCCAGCTTCACCTTTACGGTGGTAATGACCGAGGTGTCTGTGTGCTTGTCCTCGTGGGTATAGACCCCTGTGAACCCGAGCCTGTTGCCTGGACTGTTGCGGCCGTCGGCGCCGCGCGCGCCCTCGCCGCCGCCCTGCCCGTCGCCGCCCTTGGCGATCAGCCGCCGGGCCCGGCTGCCCTTGGGCGTCTCCACCTCACCGGCGAACAGGGTGATATCGCCGGCCGTCCGACCGCCCTCCCCCTTGGCGCCGGGCGTCTTGTCGGCGGCGTTGGCGGCGTTGGCGCGGTTCCAGGGCTGCGGCGAGGCGTCGATGCAGCCGTCGTTCTGGAACAAGACCTTGCGCGCGAAGATGCGCACGTCGCATTCCGGCAGCCACCAGCGGCAGGCGATGGTCAGGGTGTCGCAAACCACCGTCAGGCCCTTGACCTTGACCTGAACCGGCTTGATCGCGGGGTCCAGCTTGCGGTCGTCTTCCGTCGCCGTGGCGGCATAGACGTTCTGGCCGATGGCGGCGTCACGCGCGATCAGGACGTTCAATCCGACGCAGAGCATGCGCTGCTCTGGCAGGCTTTCGATGCGGACTTCGCCGGCGATCTGGGCGGCGTTGGTTTGCGGCGTCGAGTGGACGAACTGCAGCTGGTCGTAGATCTTGATCGCGTCGGTCATCAGCGCCCGCTCCACCGCACCCGTGAAACTTGTGATCTATCACAATTCCCCGTCAAGGCGCCGGGATCAAAATAGCGCTTCCCGACGGCTAGACTTTGAGCAGGGCCGAGGCGTGATCGCCCCCGCGCCGGCTGATCCAGGGGCGGCGTGCGGTGCGCTCGGGCTCTCGCGCCAACTGCGCCTTAACCCCGCGCCTTTGATCCGATATGACCAGGGACGAGTTTGGGAGGGCGGACATGGTTATCATCGCGCGAGTAGGGTTGCTGACCGCGGCTGCGGGCCTGGCGTTGGCGGGCGCGGCGTACGCCCAGACGCCCGCCCAGGCCCCATCGGCCTACAGTCCGCGCGAGACCTTCGCGCCGCTGACCCTGCCCGGCCCGGTGAACAGCTATCGGTCGGGCAACGGCGCGCCGGGGCCGGCCTATTGGCAGAACCGGGCCGATTACGAGATCCACGCCGCCATCGATCCGGACGCCAAGACGCTGACGGCCAGCGAGGTGATCACCTACACCAACAACAGCCCCGACACCCTGGATTGCCTGTGGGTGCAGCTGGACCAGAACATCTACAAGGAGGGTTCGCGCGCCACCTATGTCGGCGGCTTTCCGCGCGGCAAGTTCACCGACGGGTATATCCTGGACTCCGTGAAGGTGGGCGACGTGGCGGTGACGCCCACCGTCTCCGACACACGCATGCGCGTGGCCCTGCCCGCCCCCCTGGCCCACGGCGGCCAGGTCAGGCTGAAGATCAGCTACCACTATGTCATCCCCGGCCTCTTCGGCGGCCGCACCTCCTGGGCCGCCACCAAGAACGGCGACATCTTCGACATGGCCCAGTGGTTCCCGCGCATGGACGTCTATGACGACATCCGCGGCTGGGACACCGCGCCCTACCTGGGCCAGGAGTTCTACCTGGAATACGGCGACATCGATTATTCGGTCACCGTTCCCGCCGACATGATCGTCGCCGGCGGTGGCGTCTTGCTCAATCCGGGCGAGGTGCTCACCGCCGAGCAGCGCAAGCGCCTCGAGGCGGCGCGCGCCAGCGACAAGCCGGTGATGATCCGCAGCGCCGCCGAGGTGACCGACCCCGCAACCCGGCCCAAACCGGGCGGGACGCTGACCTGGCATTACAAGATGTCGAACACCCGCGACGTGGCCTTCAGCGCCTCAAAGGCCTTCATCTGGGACGCCGCGCGGATCAACCTGCCCGGCGGCAAGACGGCGCTGGCGGAGTCGGTCTATCCAGTGGAGGCGGCGACGCCGGACGGCTGGACCCGGTCCACCGAATACCTGAAGGACTCGGTCGAGCACTTCTCACAGCGCTGGCACACATACCCCTACCCCACCGCCTGGAGCATCGGCGGCGGCACCGACGGGATGGAATACCCCGGGATGGCATTCGACGGCTTCACCGACAAGGGCAAGGAGCTGTTCTGGATTACCGCCCACGAGATCGGCCACACCTGGTTTCCGATGATGGTGGGCTCGGATGAGCGGCGCGACGCCTTCATGGACGAGGGCTTCAACACCTTCATCGACACCTATGAGTCCGACGACTTCGAAGGCGGCGTGTTCGGGCCCAAGCGGGACGGCGAATACGCCCCCGGCGGCGGCAATCCCACCGACGAGGTCCAGAGCGTGCTGAACGATCCCGACGCCCCGCCGATCGTCAGCCGCGCGGACACCATCTCCGAGAAGTACCGGCACTCGGTGACCTACTTCAAGACCGCGCTGGGCCTGCGCATGCTGCGCGAACAGATCCTCGGTCCCGAGCGGTTCGATCCGGCGTTCCGCAAATACATCGACGACTGGGCGTTCAAGCATCCCAAGCCGTCCGACTTCTTCCGCGCCATGGAGAGCGAAGCCGGCGAGGACCTGTCCTGGTACTGGCGCGGCTGGTTCCTCAACAACTGGACCCTGGACATGGCGGTGCAGGGGGTGACCTACACCGACAACGACCCGGCCAAGGGCGCCAAGGTGACCATCGCCAACCTCGACAAGATGGTGATGCCGACGGTGCTGGAGGTTCGCTATGTGGACGGGACGACCAAGCGCCTGAACCTGCCGGCCGAGACCTGGATCCTGCACGGGGTGGCGAACATCAACCTGCCCGGCCACGGACCGATCGCGTCGGTGGTTCTCGATCCTGACCATGTGACGCCGGACAAGAACCGCGCGAACAACGTCTTCACGCCGGCGGCGGCGGTAGCGGCGGCTAAACCCTAGTCGGGAACGCCCGGTCCCGATGACGACCTATACCTTCCGGCCGGCGACCCGAGCGGACCTGCCGATGTTGCGGGTCTGGCTGGCAACACCGGACGTGGTGCGCTGGTGGGGAGACCCGGCGGAGCAGTACGCGCTGCTGGAGGGCGACCTGAGCGAGCCGCTGATGACGATGCGGATCGTCACCCTGGACGATCATCCCTTCGCCTACGCCCAGCACTATGAGGTCCATAGCTGGCCGCGGCCGCACCTGGCGGACCTGCCACACGGCGCTCGCGCCATCGACGCCTTCATCGGCGAGCCGGTCATGATCGGTCGCGGCCACGGCGCGGCCTTCCTGCGCGCGCTCGCGGACCAGCTCATCGCCGACGGCGCCCCGCTCGTAGCGATCGATCCCGACGCCGCCAATACTCGTGCCGTTAACGCCTATAGGAACGCTGGGTTTAAGAAATGCCAGGTCATCGATACGCCGGACGGCAAGGTCGTGCTGATGATCTATGAGACTACCAACCCCGTCGACAAAGGTTGACCCGGGATAGCTGACGCTGTCTCCTTGCCGCCCGGGTTTGGAGACAAGACATGACGTTGCAGGTTGTTGGAACCGGGCTCGGACGCACCGGGACCATGTCCATGAAACTGGCGCTGGAGCAGCTCGGCTTCGGCCCGTGCCACCACATGGTCGAGGTGTTCCAGCACATGGACTCCGTGCCGCTGTGGGTCGCGGCGGCCGAGGGCAATCCCGACTGGGACGCGGTGTTCGGGGGCTATCAGTCCGTCGTGGATTATCCCGGTGCGGCCTTCTGGCGCGAACTTACCACCCACTATCCGAACGCAAAGGTGCTGCACACCATCCGCGACCCGGATCAGTGGTTTGAGTCCACCCAGGCCACCATCTTTTCCCCAACTATGGGCCCAGAAAACATGCCGCCGCAGATGCAGGCCTTCTTCGGAGCCGTCTTGCGCGAGCTGGGCGATGAGCGGAACGACCGCGCCTTCATGGTCGACTATTTCGAACGTCACACCGCCGAGGTGGTGCGGACGATCGCCAAGGAGCGCCTGCTGGTCTACCGCACCGGCGACGGCTGGGCGCCGCTCTGCGAATTCCTCGGCGTACCGGTCCCAAACACGCCATTTCCGAAGGTCAACGACCGCGCCGAATTCCAGGCCCGCGCCGGCGGCGGCCGCCCGGCGGCCGAGCCGGAACCCGCCTAGCCGCGCCGCGGCTAAACCGGGGACGCGCCCTTCTATCGAGACGCCACCGTCCACCCGGCCGCTGTGGGCGTGATATGATTGTGGTCCCGACCGCCCCATAAACCTCCGTCGGGTCGATCCTTGAGCAAGGAGGCGTGAGCGCGATGCTGAACTGGCAAGTGGGCCGGGTGAAGATCACCCGCATCGTCGAGATGGATTTGCCGACGCCGGCCGCGGTCATTCCGCAGGCCACGCCCGCGGCGCTGCGCCAGTCGGCCTGGCTCTATCCACATTTCGTCAGCGAGGACGACGCCATCCTGAAGCTGAGCGTCCACGCGCTGCTGGTCGAGGCGCCCGGGCTGAAGCTGGTGGTCGACACCTGCGTCGGCAACGACCGGCCGCGCGAGATCACCGGCGGGCTGCCATTGGCGACGCCGTTCCTGCAGCATCTTGGCGAGGCGGGCTGGTCGCGCGAGGCTGTCGACGTCGTGGTCTGCACCCACCTGCACGTCGACCATGTGGGCTGGAACACCATGCTGGAGGACGACCGGTGGACGCCGACCTTCCCGAAGGCTCGCTACCTGATCGGCCGGCGCGAGTACGATTTCTGGAGCGCCTACGATGACACCGAGCAGCAGGCGATGCTCGGCGACAGCATTAGGCCGATCTTCGAGGCAGGCCTCGCCGAGCTGGTGGAGCTGGACCATGTGATCTCGCCGGAGATCCGGCTCACCCCGTCCATCGGCCATACGCCGGGCCACGTCAGCGTGATGATCGAGTCCGAGGGCGAGCGGGCGGTGATCACCGGCGACATGACCCACCACCCCTGCCAGATGGCGCACCCCGACTGGCGGTTCGGCGACAGCGACCCGGAGGCCGCGGTTGTCACCCGCCAGCGCCTGTTCGCCGAATGGGCCGACGAGCCGACCCTGGTCATCGGCACCCACTTCCCCGCCCCCACCGCCGGCCACATCGTCCGCGACGGCGCGGCGTTCAAATTTGCGGTTTAAGGGCGGAAACCGGACACCTGTGTGCGCCTCCCGGCGCCGGCCTCAGAACCCTCAGCTGGCCATGGCCGCCCGGGCGATGGCGTCGGCGTGGATCAGGGCGCTGTCGGCGATCGGGAAGCCAAGATCGACGTCGCCGAAGGCCACCGACAGATCCGTGCCGCCCAGCACCACAATCTCCGCGCCCTGCTCATGATGCAGCCGCCTCGCCGCCTCATGGAAGAAGGCGCACTGCTCCGGCGTGGCGTATCCGACCGCCGCGAGGGCGACGTAGGCGGCGTGGACGGCCGCGATGTCGCCGGGCGGCGGCGCGACTACCTGCACCGACTTCAGCCCGTAGAGCCCCGAGTCCATGACCGCCCTTGTTCCCAGCACGCCGATACGGGCGACGCCGAGCGCGCCGAAATGCGCGTCCATCACCGGGACCGCGCTGATCAGCGGAAGCGATGAGCGGGCTTCCAGCTCGGCGATGCAGAAATGGCCGCCCATCGAGGTCAGGGCGGCGGCCGCGCAGCCGCCCGCGCGCAGCTGGTCGATATAGCCGGCGAAGATGGCGGCCTGCTCAGCCGCCCGCCCCGCCTCCAGATTGCCGATCATCTCGCTCGCGTCCGCATTGACGATCGTCAGCGACAGACGCCGGCCCGCCGCGGCGTGGGCGCGGACCAGGGCGCGGTAATAGACCTCGGTCGCCGCCGGTCCGATCCCGCCAATCAAGCCAATGTGCATCGTCTGCTCGCCTCGCCGTGTGTGTGTCGCTGATATGCCGGTAAAGGGGGCCCCGAGAAAGGCCGCTAGTCCTCGGTCCGGTCGCCCGTCGTGGTCGGCGCTGAAATGGTGAGAAACACCACGTCTTGATCTGACCGATTGATGAACCTGTGCCTCAGGCCTGGCGCCACCTCGACGCCTTGGCCCGGCCCGAAGTCGACGGCGCCGTCGTCGAATTCAATCGTCGCAGCTCCCGTCACCGGCGCCTCGGCCAAGGTTGGTGTAAGCGCCGCGCCAAGGCCGCCGACAATGACGTCTCTTCTGTCCATGCCCGCACCGCTCCGTGAATATAGGCCTGTCAATTCAAGTTTGCGTTGAGCATCGCCTCGGCGCGAGCAATGAAGGGGGCGATCTGGCGGCGCCACCGGAGCGGCCCCTTGCGCCATGACCAGGCGCCATCGTCGCTGACCTCAAGGACTGTGACCGGTGAAAAGCGGAAGAACCACAGGCTCGAGCCGTCACGGGCCCGATGCAGCTGCACGCCGAACCGGCTGAATCGCAAAAGCGCGATCAGGATGATCGGCAAGCTCGTCAGCGGCGGGGCCGGCTTGGCCTCTACATCCGTCATCCGCGGGAGGCTCCGCGAGCGGGCAAAATCGGTCTTCAACAGATCCATGGCGCGGACCTGTTCCTCGGCCGGCAAGGACCTGAACAGGGTCTCAAGCTCGGACGTGTGAGACGGATGGCGCCGGATCAGATCGTTCGGCTCACACTCCAGCTTGGCGGCGATAGCCTCGAGCACGGGACGGGCATGGTATCGCCGGCCGCATTCGATCTTGTTCAGGTGGCCGCGGTGGACGGCGATGGCGTCGGCGAGTTGCGCCTGGGTAAGGCCCCGATACCGCCGCCATTCCCGAATGTAGTGGTTTGGAGACGACCTGTTCTGATCCACGTCCTTTCACTCCAAGTCAGGTCTGCTCGGCGGCTTGCCGTGCCGCCTGGGACGCCGCCCTGATCTTTTCGATCGCGCCGGAGCGGATCAGCTCGCGGCGTTCGTCCAGCCCCCGGTGCAGCTCCACCAGGATGCGTCCCGCATGCTCCTGTCCCTGGATCGCGTCCCAGTAGGCGGCCAGATTGGCGTTCGCGGCGATCGGGTCGGCGAGGCCCGCGCGCGGCAGCACGGCCTCCAGAAAGAAGAACGCCGGCACGAGCGCGCAATCAGCCAGGGTGACGCGGCCCAGGCAGGCGAAGCCGTCACGGCCAATCATCCGGTCCAACGCCTTGGCGCTGCTCGCCAACTGGCCGCCCAGGAACCCGACGATGGCTTCATTGCCCGTGGTGACGGGGGTCTCGGCGGCGAGGGCGCGGGTCTGAACCGCCAGCATGAAGGTGTTGTTGAGCAGGTAGATGTCGCCGATCCGCGCCAGGGTGCGGACGCGGGCGGTCTCGCCGGGCGTCGCGCCCAGCAGCGAAGGGGCGGGATAGACCTCCTCGAGATAGGCCGCGATCACGTCCGACTCGGGCATCGCCTCGCCGTCGACCTCCAATAGCGGGATGCGGCCGATCGGATGGTCTTCGTAGAACTTTTGCGCGCCGTAGTTCGGCGGCTGCTCGATGGCGATGTGGCTGAGCCCCTTGGCGTAGATCTGCATCCGCACCCGCGCCGAGTAGGGACTGAGATCCCGGGAATAGAGCTTTATCGTCATCGCGCTTCCTCTTTCGCGCCAGGCCTGCCCGAGCGTCGGGTCGGGACTCAGTGGCGCCAGCATCTTGCCGAGGTTGTCGCCCGGCGGCGAGGCGGGCCGCCCCCTCGGGAGGCGGCCCAACCCGGATGGACCCGCGGGTCAGCGGGCGGCGAAGCTGGCGGCGGAGCCGCCCTGCGCCGTCGCCGTCAGCATCGGCGAATCGACCGCGGCCACGGCCCCGGCGACCGCTGATCTGCGGCACGCCTCAAAGCTGGCCCATTGCCGGAGCAGGCGGATGTCCGGCGCCTCGCCACAGGCGGTGTCAGCCGCGGCCTTGATGCGCTTGAGCAGCGCCTGGGCGCCGGCCGGCGAGCGGATATTGAGGTCGCCGTATTTCACCACGACGCTGGGGACGGCGTCCGACGTCTGGGCGAGGACGGGGGCGGCGCACGACAGCGTGAAGGCGGCGGCGAGGCCCAGGACTGGGAAGCGGATCATACTCGGTCTCCTTTGGCGGCCGCTGGTCGCCGTAGGTGGCGGGCGGCTTGCGATGAGGGGGATGAGTAGCCACCTACGGCTCCGTCCGATTGCACCAGGAGCCGATCTGTTGCCGATCCCGACCGATCAATGACCGACCTGGCCGGCCTCAACGGCGCCGATCGCTCCGCGCCGATAGATCTCGCCCGCGAGGCGGACCTGCGCCTGGGACCTGTGCTGGTGCGTCCATCGTTGAGCGAGGTGGTCGCGGGCGCTCAGACCATCCGCCTGCAGCCGCGGGTGATGCAGGTGCTGGTGGCCCTTGCGCGCGCCGACGGCGAGGTGGTGTCGCGCGACGAACTGCTCGCCAGCTGCTGGGGCGGGCTGGCCATCGGCGATGACGCCATCAACCGCTGCATCGGACGCCTGCGCCGGCTGTCGGAGGAGGAAGCGCCCGGCGCCTTCACCATCGGCACCCTGCCGCGGATCGGCTACCGCCTTTCGCCCGCGGCCGATCTCGCCTTGCCGCCGCCGGCGCAACCGGCGCCGCGCCGGCTGTCCATCTGTGTCCTGCCCTTCGCCAACCTGAGCGACGACCCGCAGCAGGAGTATTTCTCCGACGGCATCACCGAAGACATCATCACCGACCTGTCCAAGGTCTCGGCGCTTTCGGTCACCGCCCGCAACACCGCCTTCACCTTCAAGGGCCGGAGCGTGAATGTGCCCGACGCGGCGCGGGAGCTGGGCGTCAGCCATGTGCTCGAGGGCAGCGTGCGCAAGGCCGGTGGCCGCGTGCGGATCACCGCCCAGCTCATCGACGGCGCCGCCGGTGACCACCTCTGGGCCGAACGCTACGACCGCGACCTCACCGACATCTTCGCCCTGCAGGACGAGATCAGCATGGCGATCGTAAAGGCGCTCAAGCTGAAACTGCTGCCGCAAGAGATGCAGGCAATCGCGCAGCGGCAGACGGAAAGCGTCGAGGCCTACGATCTCTATCTGGTGGCGCGCTCATACTATCTGACCGGCAACTACGGCGATCCGCGGCGGGACGAGGCGATCGAGCGCCTGTGCGCCCGGGCCGTGGAGATCGACCCCGGTTACGCCCAGGCCTGGGCTCTGTTGGCCGCAGGGCAATACTCCCTGCACAGCAACCATGGGCGGGGCGGCGGCGGCGGCATGGCCGCCCTGGACCGGGCCCTGGCGCTCAACCCCGATCTGGCCGAGGCCCACGCGCTGAAGGCGCTGAAGCTGTCCGAAAAGGGCCGGCACGAGGCGGCGGCGGCCGAGATCGCCCTCGCGCTGAAGCTCGATCCGGAGTCCTACGAGGTGAACTGGCGCGCCGGGTCCACCTGCTACAATCAGGGCCGGCTGGCGGACGCGGTTGCCTATTTCGAGAAGGCCACCACGCTCATCGAGACGGACACCGGTTCGCCCATGATGCTGATCAGCTGCTACACCGCCCTGGGCGATGCGGAGAACACCCGGCGGATCGCCCGGCTTGTCCTGGACAGGGCCGAGAAGGCCGTCGCGCGCGACCGCAGCAACGGCAACGCCCTGGGCGCCGGGGTCGCGGCCCTGGCGGCTCTGGGCGAGGCGGACCGAGCCAAGGACTGGATGCGCCGCGCCGTGTTGATCGACCCCGACAACCTGCTGATGCGCTACAACTTCTGCTGCACTATCGCCAGGTCGCTCGACGATCCCGAGGCGGCGCTCGACATGCTGGGCCAGGCCCTTGAGCGGGACATCGGCCGGATCGTCAAGAGCGCGCCCGCCGACCCCGATCTCGCCGGCCTGCGCGGCGATCCTCGCTTCAAGGCCATGATCGCCGCCGCCGAGGCGCGGCAGGCGGCGGCCACACCGGCGAATGGGGCGGTCGCGCCGGAGTCTGCCTAGCGGGAATACCGCCGGTCAGCCGCCGACCGCCCCGCGCGCAATGTCGAACGCCCTGTCAGCGGCGACGCCGATGAAGAAGTTTCGCCAAGCCCAGTCCTTATCCGGATCGTCGCCAACGATTTTCGCTTTGAACGCGGCCAGGTCGAGCGTTTTCTTGAACTGCTCGGATGTGTCATCCCGGGTTGCGGCGACGTCGGCCTGCGCCATGAGCGAACTCAGCAGCTCGTGCTCAAGCTGCATGTAGCCATTGTCGAATTCGACCTCGCCGTGGCCGGGCACGATGACGGAGGCGTGCATCGCCATGAGCGCCTCGAGGCTCTTGATCCATTTTTCCGTGAGATCGTCACCGCCGTAGGGTACGGGCCCAATCACCAGATCGCCGGTGATCAGGATATTGCGCTGGGGCAGATAGACCACCGTGTCGCCCGCCGTGTGACCCTCGAAATGCATGAGCCTGATCACCACGCCGCCCAGGGTGATGGTCAGGTTGTCGGAATAGGTCATGTCGGCGCTGACGAGGCGGGTGCGCTCGGCGGCCGCCAGATGCGGCATGCACTCGGCATAGTCGAGTTTTGCGTGGATGGCGTCATAGCCTTCAAGCGGTTTGCCCGTGGCGAGATCGATCCCGCTCTCCGCCTGCTTGCGCAGGCTTTCAAGGACCGCCTTGCCGATCCGGCCCTGGTAGTGCGCGAGGACATAGGGATTGCGGCGGTCGGCCTCAGCCTTGGTGTAGTCCTGGGCAATGATGTGCAGGCCCGGAAAGGCGTCCTTGTAGACGTGATTTCCGAACACGTGATCCGGATGGAAGTGAGTGTCGATCAGATAGACGACCGGCCTGTTGGTGAGTTTGCGGATTTCGGCCAGATGCTGCTCTGAAAGATAGGTCGAGGGCGCGTCGACAACGACGACCCCTTCGTCCGTTATGATGACGGTGGTGTTTCCGTCTTCGCATGACCGCGTCGTGTTGTTCGAGACAAAGGCATAGATGTTCGGGCCGATCTCCTCGAGACGGAAGTCGGGGGCGAGCTGCTGCGACATGAGAAGGTGTTGCTCTGCCGCCGAGACCGCGCCGGCCGTCGAAAGCACAAGACCAATGGCAAATAACGCAACAGCGAATCTGTTCATGGAGTCCGCCCGCCGCATGAAGCTCCCGATGATCCGATCGAGACTAACCCTGCTCAGGCTACGCGGGTCCTGGACTTCGGTCTTGAACGATCGTGCAGAGCTGGCGACCTCGGCGCACCGCGCCCAGCCAGGCCGCCGTGGCGGCGACGGCCAGGATCACGGCCAGGGCCAGGCCGACGCCAATCAATTTGCGGATCATCTCGCCCCCCAACGGATCCTGCGCGCTCAGATCACCACGCCACAAGTTCGAGACGGCGGCCAGTCCAGTTGACAGGTCCGAGCGAGTAATGGGTGCGTGTCCCCAATTTCCACGACCTGGATTCAGCCAACCGCTTCGCCATTCTCTACCGCGTTCAGCAGGCCAAAACGCCGGAGAAGCGCGCCGCCAAGATCACGGAATTGGTGGCCATGCTGAGCCGAGGCGAGACGATCCATCCGCGCAGGACGAAGCGAGCAGGCAGGCGCGGTAAAGCTGATCAATAAAGTGCACTGTCACCGTAATCGCTGCTCTGCGTTATTTAGGTGAGTAACCTTTTTCGCTCCCATCGCTGAAAAATGTCTCCTGATTAACCCGATAATGTTTATCGCCTACGCGCATATCCTCAAGCAGCTTGCTAGCAAGTTCGGCCGAAGAGCCTCCCTCTCTTGCAATCCTTTGGAGGCGCGATCGGGCCTGCTCCCTGTCGATAAAGGGCCTAGTGTCGGGCTCGTTGATGGGTCGGAACGCCTGGTCTGCCGTGAACATCCAACTACGCAAGCCCTTCATCACGGCCAAGAATTCTTCATCTGAAACAATGTGGTGCTCGACGTATAGTCGCGGTCCGTCTTCGTCACCTAGTCGACGCCAGGACCAGAGAAATTCGAGCAGGTAGGGCAGCGATTCGAGTGGAGTGTCCGAGTTCAAACGGTCAAGCAGTATCTCGGTCGCTCGAATAATGTCGCTCGCAGAGAGTAAGGCGCCGCGGCCGGCCTGCCCTGTGCGCAGGCGGGAAAGGCTGCGGACAAGCCATTCCAATGCGGCGCCACGACCAAACACCTCCTGCATCAGGTGATCACGCTCTAGATCATCGTCAATCGTAGCAAGCGTATTGTCGAGGAATAGAGTCGCAGAATCCCAAACGCGCCATTCGTGTAGCTGGTCAGGTTCCTGGCCCATGACGATCTTATCCATCGTGTCGCAGACGGCGAGCAGGACGGCTTTCCGTTCGTCGGCCTTAAGTAAATTTAGTCGCTGCAAGAGGGCGTCGACCGTGTAGGCTCCCATGTTGCTGCCCTGTGGGCGACTTCTTGCTGTCATCGCTGTTATGAAATCGGCCATCGCGTCACGGTTGCCCAGGATGCCGTCGATCTTCTCCTCATCTTCTGCAGTGAACGAGCCTGCTGTCGGCGTGAGGGCAAAATAGAATCTTGAGTAATGCCCGCTTGAAATCCTCTTGTCTGCACGGGCTAATACAGGGTCGCCCGCCCGAGAATTAAACAATACGAGATCGAGTTGTTCTCCAACGGGAGTTTGCTCGATCGCGGGGAACACTTCATGCAATTTTTCAAGTTCC
>Ga0302314_10009680_pt1 | contig 16999 bp, 16 predicted proteins | sample III_Palsa_N2_3_FD_200533 | JGI IMG/M metagenome (GOLD analysis project Ga0302314, IMG submission 200533) | Peat permafrost microbial communities from Stordalen Mire near Abisko, Sweden - III_Palsa_N2_3 | ecosystem: Environmental > Terrestrial > Soil > Palsa > Peat permafrost | place: Sweden...
GTCCTGGCGTTTCTCCACTTCGGTCTGCACGCGTGGACCCCCGAAGAGGTCAGCGCACTGCAGGCGATCGCCTCCATGCTCATGCAACTCGAGGCGCGCATCGACGCCGAAGAGCGCACCGAGTACATAGCTCTGCATGACGATCTCACTGGTTTGCCCAACCGGAGGCATCTGCTGCGGGAGTTGGAAGTGCGATTGGCGGCCAACCGGGAGACGGCGATCCTCTTCTTCGACTTGGACCGCTTCAAGGTGATGAACGACTTCCTCGGCCACGCCAGCGGCGACCGGGTGCTGACGACGATCGCCGATCGGATCCGCACGAGCATCAGGCCCAACGACTTCGCGGCCCGACTGGGTGGGGATGAGTTCGTGATCCTCGTCGGCGATGTACCCAGCGAAATGGAGGTCGCCGCCACCGCGTACCGGATCCTCGGCATCATCGGTGACCCCATCGATTTCGCCGGGCAGGAGGTCAGCCACACCGCCAGCATCGGCATCGTTCTCTCCAAGCCGGGCGTGAAGAACGGCGTTGAGCTGCTCGGCTGGGCCGACGTCGCCCTCTATGCCGCCAAGCGGCAAGGCCGTAACCAAGCGGTCGTGTTCGACGAGGCGCTGCGGGAGTCCGTCAGCGAGCGCTCGCGCACCGAGTTGACATTGCGTGAGGCCATCGAAGGCGACGGACTGCGCCTGCACTACCAGCCCGAGGTGGATCTTCGCACCGGGAAGCTGCTCGCCGTCGAGGCGCTCGTTCGCTGGCAGCACCCGACACGCGGCCTGCTACCGGCCTCGGCCTTCATCACCGTGGCGGAAGAGACCGGCCTGGTTGTCGACATGGGTCGTTGGGTCTTCGCCGAGGCATGTCGTCAGCTCGCAGCCTGGCGCCGCGAGTACCCCGAGCTCCCCCTGGTGGTCCGGGTCAACATGTCACCGGCACAGTTCGTGATCAGCGGCCTGGTGGAGTTCGTCGAGAACTGCCTCCGCGTGCACCGGATACCGGGCGAACGACTCTGCATCGAGATGACGGAGCACGCCGTGTTGCAAGAGCCGGAGCAGACGGCCCGCATCCTGCGTGGATTCCAAGCCCTGGGCGTAGAGATCGCCATCGACGACTTCGGGACCGGCTACGCGTCGTTCACCGAGTTGAAGCACCTGCCGGTGAACTTCTTGAAACTGGACCAGACGTTCGTGCAGGGCATCAACGACGACCCCAGCGACAAGGCGATCGTCGAGGCGATCATCCAACTTGGGCGAGCCCTCGACCTCGGTGTCATCGCCGAGGGAATCGAGACCAGCGCCACCATCGACAAGCTTCTCGAATTGGGCTGCCATCGAGGGCAGGGCTATCTCATGTCGGTACCGATGTCAGCGGAGGAGCTTGCACCGGTGCTTCGTGCCGGTGCTGTCCCCGTTTCCGTATTTCGACCAGGTGGAAAGGTGGCCCCCGCTCTGTCGGATCGGTCCCTGTGACCATGGTGGACGAGGCGGAGGCCGACGGGGCCGACATCAACGGACAAATCGGCAGCGACGGTCAGCTCCACGAGCCGTGGGTCTTCTTGACCATGCTCGATCAGATGTCGAGCACCGAGGTGAACATCGGGTTCATCTATTCGGTCCTCGATCTGCTGGCTCGCCGGTACCGGCTCACCGACGCGGTGGTGCTCTTGCGCGATGAGTCTCTCGGCACGCAGGCATTCCGCCTCGGCCAGAAGAGCCTCGCCCACGACTCGCGGGCAAGCCTGGCCACGTCGCCGGGCGTCTTCTGCGAGCCCGATGTCGTGCCGCACGTGGTGCGCGATGTCGTCCGCAATGTCTGCCAGCTCGCCCTCACGCTGCATCTGGCCCGGCACAGCGCCGACCACGACCCCCTCACGAGCATCTCCAACCGCCGGCACTTCGATGCCGCCCTGCGCAATGCCGCCGTGCAGAGCGCCCGGTACGGCTGGGCCTTCACGTTGGTGCTGATCGATCTGAACGGCTTCAAGGCCATCAACGACCGGCTCGGGCATGCCGCGGGCGACGACATGCTGCGGTCCTTCGGCTGGGCCCTCCGCCGTTCGGTGCGGAGCGGCGACACCACGGCTCGAATGGGCGGCGACGAGTTCGCCATCATCCTCGCCAACGCGGAAGGCACCGAGGTGTTGGCCTTCACCGAGCGCCTACGATCCCTTCTCGTGTCCATTCCGGAGCTCGACTTCTCGGTCGGCACCGCCACCTCCCCCGGTGATTCGACCGACCCCGCCGAGCTCTACCGCATCGCCGACGGGCGGCTCTACGAGAAGAAAGGCATCGTGCTCGGATGACGTCGACAATCGAGGAGGACTTCGAGCTCGAACTTCGCTCCCTTCCCGGAGTGGTGAACGTCGGCATCAACCACCGGGAGAACGGTGAAGTCGAAGCAGTCGTGCTCACCATCCGGAACTACGACCCCGAGGCCGTCCGTGAGAGCGCGGTGCAAGTGACCAGTCTCTACTTCCCGGATGCCGCTGTCATTCTGGAGGAGGCGTCTGCCGCCGCCCCGGTACGGACGGGGAACGGTGCTCGGATCAACTTGTCCGTGGCGGAGTTCAACGAACACGACGGGATCAGCGAAGTCCACCTCAGCTACGCCGGTCGCATCGGCGTCGGCCGTGCCGGCAGCGGGCCGCTGATCGGAGGGGCGGAGGCGACACTTGCCGCCCTGCGCGACCTCGGGAACGTCATCCCCTTTTATCTAATGGGCGTGACCCAGGTCCAAACAGTTATCGGATGTTCGGTCATCGTCGCGTTACGGTCGCTGTCCGACGACGATGACCGTATGGGTATTGCTCGTGCTGACAGCGACCTCGTCTCGGCCGCCAGGGCAACGCTCGACGCGCTGAATCGTTACGTCTCCATGGATCCCGAGCGCCAACGCGATGCCTCCTCGCGCGGCAGCGGGGGAGCGGCCGAGGAATCTCCAGGGCAATTCGAATACGAGTAGTCCCACCGGGGGGCCGCAGCAACGCCTCCGGCATTAGCGTGGGGCCATGAAGCATGTTCGACTGGGGCGCACCGGCCTACTCGTATCCAACCTCTGTCTCGGCACGATGACCTTCGGTCTCCAGTGTGACGAGGCCGTGTCCTTTTCCATTCTGGACCGAGCGACCGAGGGCGGCATCACGTTCATCGACACGGCCGACGTCTATCCGCTCGGCGGTGGACTCCCGACCGTTGGCCGCACGGAGGAGATCGTCGGGCGCTGGCTGCACGGCAAGAGAGATCGGTACGTGGTCGCGACCAAGTGTTTCGGGCGCATGGGGCCCGCGGCCTGGGAGCAGGGCAATTCCAGAAAGCACATCCTCGAGGCCGTGGAAGGCTCGTTGCGCCGCCTCGGCACCGACTACATCGATCTCTATCAGCTGCACGGCCCGGACCCCGGGACACCGATCGACGAAACACTCGACGCGCTGGATGACCTGGTCCGCGCCGGGAAGGTCCGCTACGTCGGCTGCTCCAACTTCATGGCCTACCAGGTGGCGCGGGCCCTCGGACGGAGCGATACGCGCTCCGTGGTGCGATTCGATTCGGTCCAGCCCCGCTACAACCTGCTCTTCCGTCAGATCGAGCGTGAACTGATCCCGCTCTGCGCCGAAGAGGGCTTGGGGATCATCCCCTACAACCCGATAGCCGGTGGCCTGTTGTCGGGAAAGCACAATCCCTCCCAGCCGCCGCCCGAAGGCTCGCGATTCGCACTCGGCAACGCAGCCGGGGTCTACCAGGACCGGTACTGGCACGATCGGGAATTCGCGACGGTCGAGGAGCTGCGCAAGGTTGCCGAACGCGAAGGCGTGGCGCTGGTGACCCTCGCCGTGGCGTGGGTCCTGGCCAATCCGGCCGTGACGGCACCTATCGTGGGCGCCAGCCGGCCCGACCAGCTCGACGCCAGCTTGGCCGCTTCCGACTACGTCCTGTCGCCCGAGCTCAAGGACGAGCTCGACCAAGCCACCCGCCCCTACCGGCAGGGCGATGCCGCCCGATGACCGCCATCCGACAATGGGGAGTGGAGCCATGTCACTGATACCCGCATCCCACAGCGATCTGCTCGAGGCCAGAGTGGCCACGCTGGCGACGATCGGTGCCGATGGCTACCCGCAGCTCTCCGAGGTCTGGTTCCTGTCCGAGGACGGGACGGTCCGCCTGTCTCTGAATGACAGCCGCCAGAAGGTGAAGAACCTCGTCCGTTACCCGAAGTGCACACTGTTCATCCTCGATGTGGCGAACACCTTCCGCTACCTCGAGCTCCGCGGGGAGGCCCTCGTCGAGCCGGACCCGGAGTATCTGTTCGCGGACAGGGTCGGCGCCAAATACCACGCCGACCTGCGCGTACACGATCAACCCGGTGAGTCCCGGGTGGCGGTCACCTTGCGGTTGCACAAGGTCAATGCCGTGAACATGGGCGGCTGACCCGGTCACGGGCCGGCGAATGTGGCCCGGCGGCGAAGCAACGCCGCACGCGGGTAGCCTGACGCTGCCTGACGGCATTGGGACTCGGCCATCCGCGTGGCCCCGGCATCGATGACCGCTCTGCTTGCTGCCGTTGCCTGCACCGAAGACGACGCCAGCAACGAACACGAAGGAGAGCCACATGCCCGAGAAGTCACCCCAGAAGCCCGCCGGAAAGAAACCCGGCAAGTCCCTCAAGGAAAAGCGGGAGGCGAAGAAGGAGAAGAAGGAGAGCCGCACCGGGCTGGGGCGCTGACCGGCACGAATGGGCGCCCCGGGGTCGACGCGGCGCGCTGCGGACGGTGACCAGCCGGAATGTGCGGCCCGGTGGCCACTAGCCTGCGCCCATGCCGGGATCGCCCTCGACGCACCCCTCGCCCTCCGACCTCCACGGGACGTGGGTCATCGACCTCGACGGCGTGATCTGGTTGGCGGGGGAGCCGATCGGTGCTGTCGGCCACGCGGTCGATTCGCTCCGCGCCGCCGGCGTGCGCGTGCTCTTCGCGACGAACAACTCGGCACCCACCCGGGCGGAGTTGCACCAACGGCTCGCCAATTGCGGCATCACGACGACGGAAGCCGACCTCCTCAGCTCGGCTGACGTCGCCGCCGCCATGCTCCCTGTCGGGTCGACCGCCTTGGTCGTGGCGGACGACGGTGTGCGCGAGGCGCTTGCGGCACGAGGGGTCACGGTGGTCCAATCCGGCTCCGCCGACGCGGTCGTCGTCGGATGGACCCGGTCTTTCACGTTCGACACCATCGATCAAGCGGCTCGTACCGTGCGCGCCGGGGCGCGCCTGATCGGGACGAACGAGGATCCGACCCATCCCACGCCGCACGGGCTCTCGCCCGGTTGCGGTGCCCTGTTGGCCGCGGTGGCGACGGCCGCCGAGACCACTCCCGAGATTGCCGGGAAGCCGCACCTCCCCACCGCGGCGGCGATCAAGTCCCGGGCGAAGGACCTCTCCATGATGGTGGGGGATCGACCGTCCACGGACGGGGCGTTGGCCGAGCAACTCGGGATACCGTTCGCGTTGGTGCTGTCGGGTGTGACGGCGGCCGCCCAGGTCCCCACGGATCCCGCCCCCGCCTCGGTGTCGGCCGACCTGTCCGCCCTGGTGCACGACACCCTGGCCGGCAAGGAAGGGTGACGGCGGTCCCGGACAAACTGCTTGCTAACAGCTAGCATAGAATATACTATTGTTTCATGGCAAACAATGAACGGATCAAGAAGTACCTCGATGCCGGTACGGTATTGGGCCAGGTCACACGCGCCCGCGCCGAAGAGATCGTCCGGGAACTCGTGAGTGCCGGCGACATCCAGCGCGAGCAAGCACAGGAGTGGGTGGACAATTTGGTTGAACGGAGCCGTAAGACAAGCGAGCAGATCCTCGATCTGGTGCGCAACGAGGTGGCGACCCAGCTGAGCAAGATCGATGCCTCCTCCCTCGAGTCGCTGGCCAGCCAGGTGTCCGACCTGCTGAAGCGCTCGGCCGAGGCCGGACGCAGTGCCACGGCGGGCGCGGCAGCACAGGCTTCGAAGGGAGCCAAGGCGGCACGCAGCGCGGCCGAGAAGGTTGCCCCCTCTGGCGTCAAGAAGAGGGCCGCCGCCAAGAAGGCCACCGCAAAGTCGGCCGCCAAGAAGGCTCCCGCCAAGAAAGCCACGGCGGCCAAGAAGGCCACCGCAAAGTCGGCGGCCAAGAAGGCTCCGGCCGCCAAGAAGGCTCCCGCCAAGAAGGCCCCCGCCAAGAAGGCCCCGGCGGCCAAGAAGGCAGCTCCGAGCACCTCGGGGTCGAACAGCTGAGCTCTGGGTCCCGCCGGCGGCTCGATACGGAGCTCGTCCGCCGCGGCCTCGTCGCCAACCGCAACGAGGCTCAAGGGGCAATCGCCGCCGGCATCGTTCTGGTGGCTGGGACGCAGGCCGAGAAGGCGGCCCGCCTGGTGGCACCCGACGAGCCGGTCACCCTCCTCGGGCCCCCGGCGCCGTTCGTCAGCCGGGGTGGGCAGAAGCTCGACGCCGCCCTCACGCGGTTCTCGGTCGACCCCAGCGGCCGGCGCGTGCTCGATGCGGGTGCGTCCACCGGGGGCTTCACCGACTGCCTGCTCCAGCGGGGGGCAAGCCACGTCTATGCGGTCGACGTCGGGCACGGGCAGCTGGACCAGCGGCTGCGCCACGATGTGCGGGTCACGGTTCTCGAACGGGTCAACGTGCGCACGCTCACCCCGGAGGGACTACGGGAGCGCGACAGCTCCTTCGAGGCCTGTTCGCTGATCACGGCCGATCTGTCGTTCATCTCGCTGGTCACGGTCGTCCCCGCCCTCTGCGGACCGCTGGGCCGGCCCGACGCCGACCTGATTCTCCTGGTCAAACCCCAATTCGAGGCCGGACGGGTCGTGGTCGCCCGGGGCAAGGGCGTGGTGCGGGACCCCGCCGTCTGGCTCGCCGCGCTCGAAAGGGTGACGTCCGCCCTTCACGACGCCGGAACCGGCATCATGGGGGCAATGGTTTCCCCCCTGACCGGCCCCGCCGGCAATGTCGAGTTCCTCGTGCATGCCCGCAAAGCCACCGCCACCGGAACGGCCACAGCCGCGGACAAAGGCGCCACCGCGGACATCGCCCTTGACGTGGGCCGCCTCCTGTCCGACACCGTCGGCGAGGCGGCTTCCCGTCGTGACCCCGCCGGCGAGGCCTGACCGAGGGGCACTGATCATGTCGACGGCCACCTTCCTCGTGCATCCCGAGCGCCCCGACGCGCTGGCGCTCGCCCTCGATACGGCGGAGTGGCTCGCCGCGCACGGCGACACGGCACGCATCTTGCAGTTCAGCGCACCCAACCGGGTCACCGAGGCCGGTGCCGAGCGGGATCTCGCCGATGTCGACCTGGCGGGATCGACGGTGGCCGTCAGCATGGGCGGCGACGGGACGTTCCTCCGGGTCGTCCGGTTGGCCTGGACCGAGGACGTCCCCGTCCTCGGTGTGAACTTCGGGCGTCTCGGCTACCTGCCCGACCTCGTGCCCGATCAGGTCCGGGTGGCGCTGACGCGCGTCTTTGCGGGGAAGGCGGTGATCGAGTCCCGGTGTGCACTCCAAGTCGAGATCGTCGACCGTTCAAGGACAGATGCCATCGCGACCCAACTTGCCCTCAACGAGGTCGTCCTCGAGAAGATCGACTTCGGCCACACCGTCCGCCTCGCCACGTCCATCGACGGGGAGAACGTGTTCACCTACTCGGCCGACGGCGTGATCATCGCCACCGCGACGGGCTCGACGGCGTACAACCTCTCTGCCGGTGGCCCCATCCTCTCGCCGGGCTTGCGGGCCATGGTGGTCACGCCGGTGGCCCCGCACCTTTCCCTCGATCGCAGCCTCGTGTTGACCGACACGCAGCGGGTCACGGTCACGATCGCCCCTGATCGGGCCGCCGCCCTGGTAATCGACGGCCAGGAGATAGGACGCCTGAACCCCGGTTCGACCGTGACCTGCACCGTGCCGAAGCGTCCGGTGCGGGTGGTGCGCAACGACCCCCATGGCTTCGGCGCGCTGTTGCGCTTCCGGCTCCTGGCAGATCGCGAGCAGTAGGACCGATGCTCACCGATCTGCGCGTGCGCGATCTCGGTGTGATCGAGGATCTGTCGCTCTCCTTCGAGGGTGGGATGACGGCCCTCACCGGCGAAACGGGCGCGGGCAAGACGCTGGTGGTCGAGGCGCTCCAACTCGTCCTCGGGGGTCGGGCAACGCCCACGCTTGTCCGGGCCGGGGCCACCGAGGCGCTGGTCGAAGCGCGGTTCCTTCGCGAGACATCCGAAGGGGAGCGCGAGATCGTCATCGCTCGCGCCGTGCCGGCCGAGGGCCGTTCCCGGGCGTGGATCGACGGACGGATGGCACCGGTGAGCGCGCTGTCCGAAATCGCCTCCGAGCTCGTCGAGATCCACGGGCAGCACGCCCATCAGTCACTGGTCACGCCGGCGGCGCAACGCGCCGTTCTTGATGCCTACGCCGGCACGGATCTGGCGCCCATGCAGCAGCTGCGCGCCGGGCTGCGCGCCCTGGACGCCGCGGTCGGGGCACTCGGCGGCGACGAGCAGCAGCGGGCCCGCGAGGCCGACGTCCTGCGCTACCAGGTGGCCGAGATCTCCGCCGCCCATCTCTCCGACCCCGACGAGGACGACCAGTTACGGCATACCGAGATGCGCCTGGCCGACGCCGGCGCTCATCGCGAGGCGGCGGCGCACGCATGGGAGCTTCTGGAAGCGACCTCGGGCAACGCCAGCGACGGTGGGGGCGGCGGCGATGGCGTCCTGGCCCGCCTGGCCGAAGCAGCCGGCCTCTTGGCCGGACGGGAGGCCTTTGACGACTACCGCCAACGGATCAACGCGTCGGCCATCGACCTCTCCGACGTCGGCCGCGCCCTGCGCGACGTCGTCGAGGGATGGGAAGACGACCCCGAACGACTCGTCGAAGTCCAGGAGCGCCGGCGCCTGCTGTCCGATCTGCGCCGCAAGTACGGAGCCGACCTGGCGGCAGTGATGGTGTTCGCTCGGGACGCCGCCGCCCGCCTCGACGATCTGGAGAACGCCGAGGAGAAGGCGGCCCGCCTGGAGGCCGAGCGCGCCAGGCTGGTCAAGGAGCTGGCGCAGGCCGAGGAGAAGGTACGGCTGGTGCGGACCAAGGCGGCCGCGCGCTTCGGCGCGCTGGTGGGGGAGCGCCTGGCCGATCTGGCCATGGCCGGGGCGCGGGTCGAAATGCGGGTTGGCCCGGCGGGCGCGGGGGACCCGATCGAGGCTGCCCTCGGCGCCAATGTCGGCGAGCCGGTCCTTCCGCTGGCCAAGGCCGCCTCGGGCGGGGAGCTGGCCCGGGCCATGCTGGCCATTCGCCTGGTCGCCATGGGAGGCCCGCAGACGATGGTCTTCGACGAGGTGGACGCCGGGGTCGGGGGAGCCGCCGCGCTTGCGCTCGGGTCAGCGCTGGGCGAGGTGTCCCGCTCCCGTCAGGTCCTGGTGGTGACCCACCTGGCCCAGGTGGCGGCCAGAGCCGACCAGCAGATAACCGTGCAGAAGGACGAGATCGGGGGTCGGACGCTCACGTCGGCCTTCCCCGTCGAGGGTGAGGCACGGGTGATCGAGCTGTCTCGGATGCTGTCAGGGCATCCGGACAGCGACGTCGCCCGCGCCCACGCCCGTGAGCTGCTGGGCGTCTGAGTTGGCGTCTGAGCTGGGCGTCTGAGCGCCGGCGTCTGCGCGCCGCACCAGTTCAGCGACCCTTCTGCAACCGGCCGGCCACCCGGGATCGTTACCATTTCGCCAGGGCAAGGCTTCGAAGAATTTGGCCGAGTCCCGGGAGGCAACGATGGCCAGCACAACCTTGCGCCGTGCCTCCTCTTCGGATCGCCGTCGTTCAGCGCGGCCCCGCCTGGCCACCCATCGCTCGCTCGTCCAGCTGATCGCGGCGTACGCCGCCATCAGCCTGGTGCCGATCATCCTGCTCGGCCTCATTCTGGCCTGGAGCTACCGCTCTGAGGCCCGCCAGCGCGGCGTCGCCGAGGGCCGATCAGAAGCCATCCTCGTGGCGCAGACAGCTGTGGAGCCGCACTTGTCCGGCCGTCCCCTGAGCGAAGGGCTGAGCGCGGACGAGCGAACGTCCATGCAGGCGCTCGTCCGGAGAGCGACCAGGGAGCACGAGATTCTCCGCCTCCGCCTCCACTCCCTGGCCGGCAAGGTCGTCTACTCGAGTGACGGGGAAGGTTTCAGGCAGCGTCCCGAGGACGAAGTGACGGACGCGGCCCACGGGCACGTCGTGGCTGAAGTGTCCCGGCTCAATTCCGATCCCGGTGATATCGGGAAGATCGGTCCGACGACGGTCGAGGTCTATCTGCCGCTGACGGCTGGAAGCGACAATCATCGCATCGGCATACTGGAGATCTACCTTCCGTACGCCCCGATCAGCGCGGACGTGACCTCGGGGCTGCACCGCCTGTACCGGGATCTCGTCCTGGGCCTGGCCGCGCTCTACCTGGCCATCGCCGCCATTTCGATTTCGGTCAGCAGCCGACTTCGTCAACAACTCAAGGTGAACACCTATCTGGCTGAGCACGACACGCTGACCGACTTGCCCAACCGCGCCCTCTTTCTCCGCCGCGCCGGAGCCGCCTTGGAGGAGTCTCACCGCAGTGGGCAGCCGATGGCGATCGCCATTGTCGACCTGGACCGGTTCAAGGAGGTGAACGACACGCTGGGCCACCACAACGGCGACCATCTCCTCACGGAGCTCTCTCACCGGCTGGCCACCTTCATGCGCCCGACGGATTGTGTGGCCCGACTCGGCGGCGATGAATTCGGGATCATCCTGTGCAACGTCGCCGACCCCGCGGAAGTTCTCTGGCGGGTGCGGACCGTGATCGAGCACGAAGTCAGCGTCAGCGGGCTTCCGCTCTCCGTTGATTCGAGCATCGGCTTCGTGGTGGCTCCCGACGACGGTGTCGACGTCGACGATCTGCTCCAGTGGGCCGATGTTGCCATGTACGTGGCCAAAGACCAGCACAGCGGGGTGGTCCGCTACGACGCAACGCAGAACCACTACGACGCGGCCAATCTCGCCCTCATCGGTCAACTCCGCAATGCCATCGAGATCGATCAGCTGGTCCTGCATTATCAACCAAAGGCGGCGCTGGCCAGCGGACGCATCGAGGCCGTCGAGGCCCTCGTGCGTTGGCGGCATCCCGATCTGGGCTTGCTGTACCCGGACCGGTTCGTACCCTTGGTCGAACAGACGGACCTGATCGACAAGCTCACCGAATGGGTCTTGCGCCAAGCGTTACGCGACCTCGACTCACTGGGTCCCGGATCGGAGCACGTCACCATGGCGGTCAATGTCTCCGCCCGTAATCTCGGTCGAGCCGGCTTCGCCGATCTGGTGGTCGGGTCGCTCGCGGCGGCGGGAGTGCCGGCCCATCGGCTCGTCATCGAGATCACCGAGACGGCGCTCCTTACCGATCCCGACGGGGCGGTAGCCGTACTGACACGGCTCGCCGAGGCCGGGGTGAAGGTGAGCATCGACGACTTCGGTTGCGGTCAGACATCTCTCGGTTACTTGTCCACGTTGCCGATTCACGAGCTGAAGATCGATCGCAGCTTCATCGGGGACATGCTCGTCAATCCTGCTCACGCCGCTATCGTGCGGTCGATCGTGGACCTCGGTCACAACCTTCACCTCCACGTGGTGGGGGAAGGGGTGGAGTCGAACGGTGTCTGGGAGTCCCTGCGGGCTTCCGGGTGCGACGCCGCCCAGGGCTACCTGCTGGCACGGCCGATGCCGGTCGAGCTCCTGGAGGACTTCCTGGCCACGACGCAGATGGCGACCGTCCCGACCACGGCATGAGCGTGAAGCAGGGACCCGCCCACCGGCGGTCCGCCACATCGGCGGGTTCGGTCGATTATCGTGAAAGGGTGCCACGAACAAATGAGACGACGTTCGGCGTCCCGCGGGCGGCGTGAGCAAGTTCATCTTCGTCACCGGGGGTGTCTCGAGTTCGCTCGGCAAGGGCCTCACCGCCTCCTCACTCGGTCGACTCCTCAAATGCCGTGGCCTACGGGTCACCATGTGCAAGCTCGACCCGTACATCAACGTCGACCCTGGCACCATGAACCCGGGGGAGCACGGCGAGGTCTTCGTCACCGAGGACGGCGGGGAGACCGACCTGGACCTCGGGCACTACGAGCGGTTCATCGACGAGAACCTGCATAAGCGCTCCAACACGACCACCGGGTGGATCTACCGCTCGGTCATCGAGAAGGAGCGCCGGGGCGATTTCCTCGGCCGCACGGTGCAGGTCATCCCCCATGTCACCGACGAGATCAAAGAGCGCGTGCGCCGGCTGGCGGATGACGATGTCGACATCGTCATCGTGGAGATCGGCGGGACGGTGGGCGACATCGAGATCGTCCCCTTCGTCGAGGCCATCCGGCAGTTCCGGCGCGATGTCGGCCGCGAGAACGTCTGCTACGTGCATCTCACGCTCGTGCCCTACCTGGTGACCGGGGAGCAGAAGACGAAACCGACCCAGCACTCGGTGACCGAGCTGCGCAGCCGCGGTATCCAGCCCGACGTGATCGTCTGTCGCAGCAACATGCCGATCGACGAGCGGTTGAAGCGCAAGATCTCCGAGTTGTGCGACGTGTCGATGGAGGCCGTGGTCTCCGCCGTCGATGCGCCGAGCATCTACGAGATCCCCCTTGTGCTCCATGACCAGGGTCTCGACGGGTTCGTCTGCCGCACGCTCGGCATCGACGAGGCGGACCATGCGATCGACCTGAGCCGGTGGGAAGCGCTGGTGCAACGGATCGAGTCGCTTTCACGCCGGGTCAGGGTAGGCATCGTGGGCAAGTACGTGAACATGCCCGATGCCTACATGTCGGTGGTCGAGGCGCTCCGCTCGGCTGGCTTCCACTACGGAGCCGAGGTCGAGCTGGACTGGATCGACGCTGAGAAGGTGCCCGATCTGCTCGGTTCGGACCGGTTCCGCTCATTGGACGCCATCGTCATCCCGGGCGGCTTCGGCGTGCGGGGCGTCGAGGGCATGGTGGCGGCAGCCGGATATGCCCGCGACAACGCCATCCCGTGCCTCGGGCTGTGCCTCGGGCTCCAGGTCATGGTCATCTCGGTGGCCCGGGACTGGGCCCAGATGGACCGGGCCAACTCGCGCGAGTTCGACTCGCTGACTCCCGATCCGGTCATCGATCTCATGCCCGACCAGGCCGACGTCACGGACAAGGGCGGCACCATGCGGCTCGGCTCCTACCAGGCTGCCCTGTTGCCGGGCTCGAAGGTGGCCCAGGCCTACGAGACGCTGGGCGTCACCGAGCGCCACCGCCACCGTTTTGAGTTCAACAACAAGTACCGCCACAAGCTCGAAGCTGTCGGCCTGGTCTGCTCGGGTAGCTCGCCGGATGGCCGCCTGGTCGAGTTCGTCGAATTGAGCGAGCACCCGTTCTGGGTCGGCACCCAGGCCCACCCCGAATTCAAGAGCCGACCGGATCGGGCGCACCCGTTGTTCCGAGAATTGGTGGCGGCCGCGCTCGACCGGGCGGAAGGGCGCGAACCGCACCTGCTCAACCTCGATCGCGTGCCGTAAGGCCCCGTGCCAGCGACCCCCACCCCTGGTTTCCGGCGGGTCAGCGAGGTCGAAGTCTTCCGGGCCTGGCTCTTCACGGTGGGCCGGGCCGAAATGCTCGCTCCGAACGGGGACCCCTTCGAGCGGTTCATCGTCCATCATCCGGGCGCGGTGAACATCGTCCCGGTGGATGCGAACCGCCGGGTGACGCTGGTCCGGCAGTACCGCACCGCCGTGGACCGCATGGTCCTCGAGACGCCGGCGGGAACCCGCGACGTCGACGGGGAGGCGCCCGCGGACACCGCACGCCGGGAGCTGGCGGAGGAGGCGGGCCTGCTCGCCGAATCGATGGAGCTCCTGATGGGCACCTTCAACACGCCGGGCATGAGCGATCAACACACCACGATCTTTCTGGCCACCGGGTTGTCACCCTGCGCCGCCCGACCCTCGGGGGTGGAGGAGGGCTTCATGACCATTGAGACGATCGCCCTCGACGACGTCGAAGCGCTCGTGGCGGACGGCACCCTGGTCGACGAGACGACGGTGCTCGGGCTCCTCCTGGCTCGGGCCCGGCTGGCCCGAACCGACCCCGGAAGGGATCAGCCAACGCCGTGACTGCGCCCCTGCCGCGCAACGCCGAGGAGTACCTCTCCTGGCTGGACGTGGAGCGGGGCCGCTCGCCGCGCACCCTGGCCTCCTACCGCCATGATCTGGCGGCTTACCAGGATTTCGTGGGCCGCAACGGCTCCGACGCCTGCATCGACGACGCCACCGCTGACGTCGTTGTGGCCTACGTGGCCTCGCTCCGGCGTACCCGGAGCGGGTCGACGGTAGCCCGCTCGCTCTCGACGATGCGCGGGTTCCATCGCTTCCTGGTCGAGGAAGGGGAGGCGCCGTCAGATCCGACGGTGGACATTCCCGGGATAGCGGTCGCCGACCTGCTCCCGAAGGCCCTCAGCGAGGACGAGACGAGCCAGCTGCTGGGCGCCGTGGTGGGGACGGGACCGGCCATGCTGCGCGATCGCGCCCTGCTCGAGCTCCTCTACGGGACCGGAGCACGGGTGAGCGAAGTGGTCGGCCTGAACCTCGGAGACGTGGCCGAGGCCATGGACGGCGATGATGCTCCCCTCATCCGCGTCCTCGGCAAGGGGAGCAAGGAACGGGTGGTTCCGGTGGGCCGCCTGGCCCTGGAAGCCTTGCAACAGTGGTTGTCGGGCGAAGGCAGACCCCACCTCGAGCCGAAGAAATGGAAGCTCCGGAGCGACGCCGACGCCGTTTTCCTCAACATCCGGGGCGGCCGGCTCACCCGGGTCGGCGCCTTCGGCGTGGTGAAGAAGTACGCAGACCGTGTCGGTCTGGTCGAACGGGTGAGCCCCCACGTCCTGCGTCACTCCTGTGCCACGCACATGCTGGGCCGCGGCGCCGACATCCGGGTGGTCCAAGAACTCCTCGGCCATGCGTCGGTCGCCACGACCCAGCGCTACACCAAAGTGTCGGCCGAGCACCTCCGGCGTGCCTACGAGGACGCACACCCCCGCGCGGGCACGACGCGAGGGGCAGAGGACGTAGCATGAGCGGATGCCGAACGAGGCCCCCACGGCTGAATCAGCCGATGTCGATTATGCCGCCCTCCTCCGGGCCGAGCAGGCCGAACTCAGGGCACAGCTGAAGGAGCTCGGGTTCGCAGACGAGGGCGACACGGGCCTCAACTACGACTCGAACTTCGCCGACTCCAGCCAGGTGACGGCCGAGCGGGGCGAGGCGGAGCGGCTGGCCACCGAGCTGCGGGAGGCCCTCGACGAGGTTGACGCCGCCCTGGTGCGTCTGGACACGGGGACGTACGGCACCTGCCAAGTCTGTGGAAAACCGATTGGCGCGGCGCGCCTCGAAGCCATGCCGGCGGCGCGCCTCTGTATCGTCGACGCCGCCAAGAAGTAGGTGCGCCCTCCCGGGGGAGGATCCTCCGGTCGCCGCCCCATGGACCAGAACACCCGGCGCGCCTTGTGGGTCGTGGCCGGCGTCGTGGTCTTCATCGCTCTCGTCCTGCATCACAACATCACGAGCGACGAGATCATCTTCTTCGTCGTGGTCGTGCCGTCCATCATTCTGCACGAGGTGTCGCACGGCTACGTGGCGCGCCTCTTCGGTGACGACACCGCAAAACGGGCCGGTCGCCTGACCCTGAATCCCGTGAAGCACGTCGACCCCGTCGGCACGCTCATCGTGCCGGCGCTCCTGGCGCTGGGCGGGTTCGGCGGGTTCGGCTGGGCCAAACCGGTGCCGGTCAATCCGGCTCGCCTGCGCAGCCCGCGCAATCAAGGATTGCTGGTGGCCCTCGCCGGCCCGGCCACGAACTTCATCCTCGCCGTCATCAGCGCTCTCGTCTTCGTCGCCGTCTTTCGCACCACCTTCAACGCGTCGTTCAATCCCTCCGTTCTCTCGCGCGCCGTGTTGTTCTTCAGCGTGGTCAACATCGGCCTGATGGTGTTCAACCTGATCCCGCTGCCACCGCTCGATGGTTCGGTTCTTTTCGAGCGGCTCTTACCGGCGCGCTTCTGGCCCCAGTATCTGCGCATCAGGCCCTACACCATGCTCATCATCGTCGGCCTGGTCGTGGTCAACTTCTACATCGGTCGTAACGGCAACGGTCCGCTCACGTGGGCCCTCTTCCACCTCTACAACTGGTGGCTCGGCGTGGTCGGCGCCACCATCCGCTTCGGATAGCTGTCGGGCAGTGCCGGGCTAACGTCTCACATGGTCGACGGAGTCCTACTCGACATCGACGGGGTGTTGACCGTTTCCTGGAGCCCGCTCGATGGCGCCGTTGAAACCATTCGCTGGCTCGAAGACCGCAAGATCAATTTCCGCCTGGTTACCAATACCTCTTCGAAGTCGCGACGCGAGATCGCGGCATTGCTCGCGGATGTCGGCATGCCGATTCCCGAGGACCGCATCCTCACGGCGGTCACGAGTGCGGCCCGCTACCTGGCCCGGTTCCACACCGGCGCCCCGTGTCTCGTTGTCAACGAGGGCGAGATCGGCGAAGATCTCCTAGGAATTGACCCGGCAGATGCCCGTTCGGCCGGCGTCGTGCTGCTCGGCGGGGCCGGTCCCAACATCGGCTACACGGAGCTCAACGACGTCTTTCGACTGGCCCTCGACGACGTGCCGGTGGTTGCCCTGCATCGCAACGCGCGCTACCAGACGGCCGAGGGCCCCGCATTGGACATGGGTGCATTCATCGTCGGGATCGAAGCGGCCTCTGGCACCGAGATCGCCGTGGTCGGAAAGCCGGCGGCCGCATTCTTCGTGGGCGCGCTGGCGGACCTCGGAACTGAAGCCGGACACGCGATCATGGTGGGAGACGACATCGGTTCCGATGTCATCGGAGCCCAGGAGGCCGGGATCACCGGTGTCCTCGTACGGACTGG
>Ga0302314_10009681_pt1 | contig 16998 bp, 18 predicted proteins | sample III_Palsa_N2_3_FD_200533 | JGI IMG/M metagenome (GOLD analysis project Ga0302314, IMG submission 200533) | Peat permafrost microbial communities from Stordalen Mire near Abisko, Sweden - III_Palsa_N2_3 | ecosystem: Environmental > Terrestrial > Soil > Palsa > Peat permafrost | place: Sweden...
GTCAGGTCGACACCTTTTAGGTCAGGGCCGTGCGCGCCGTCGGCCATCTCACACCGGCCGTTTCATGCGGATCTCGCGCACCGTGTGGGTGGCGGTGGTCATCACCAGGGAATGGGTGTGGACATAGCCGTCGGCGAATCGCACGCCGTCCAGAAGCGCGCCGTTGGTGACGCCGGTTGCGGCGAACACCGCGTCGCCGGGCACAAGCTCGTCGAGATCGTACTTGCGGCCAAAATCGGCGTCCTTGAGCCCCAGTTTGCGCGCGCGCGCCTTCTCGTCATCGTTGCGGAAGATCAGCCGGCCCTGGAACTGGCCGCCGACGCACTTCAGGGCCGCGCAGGCCAAAACGCCTTCGGGCGCGCCGCCGGAGCCGAGAAAGAGGTCCACGCGCGTCTGGGGGTCTGTGGTGTTGATCACCCCGGCCACGTCGCCGTCGTTGATGAGATGCACGCGAGCCGCCACGGAGCGGACGCTCGCGATGATGTCGGCGTGGCGGGGCCGGTCGAGCACGCAGACGGTGATGTCGGAGGGCGTCACGCCCTTGGCCTTGGCCACGGCGCGCACATTGTCGGCGGGCGAGGCGTCGAGGTCCACGAGGCCCGGATTATAGCCGGGGCCGATGGCGATCTTGTCCATATAGGTGTCGGGCGCCTGCAGCATGCCGCCGCTGGGGGTGAAGGCCACCAGCGTCATGGCGCCGGCCATGGCTTTGGCGGTGAGGGTCGCGCCTTCCAGGGGATCGAGGGCGATGTCCACCCGCTGGCCTTTGCCGGTCCCGACCTTCTCACCGATGTAGAGCATGGGGGCGTGATCCCGCTCGCCCTCGCCGATCACGATCAGGCCGTCGAGGTCGAGGATGTTCAGCGCCTTGCGCATGGCGTCCACAGCCGCCTGGTCCGCCGCCATCTCGTTGCCGCGCCCGATATGGGCGAAGGACGCGATGGCGGCGGCCTCCGCCACCCGCGCCGCATCGAGGGCGAGGTTGCGATCAAGCGTCTCGTGTTTGGGGGTGGCGACCATTGCCGACTCGTTCTCCCGGAGTCTTTGCGACCCGTCTTGTTCTTGTGATTCGCCTGGAGAGGCGCGGTTCATCTATTTGGGCGCGAAGGCAGGATCATGTCGACAGTCACTGTTTAAAAGACGGTACGGCGACACTCAGATGCGGGCCACCCGGATGCGCCGGGGCCGCTCCACAACGGCGTCGAGGGCGCCGATGTGATCCACGGCCTTCTCGATCGCCGCGGCGGACGCGGGATGGGTGATGAGGACGATGGGCACATGGCCGGTATCCTCGACAGGCTTCTGCAGGAAGCTGTCGATGGAGACGTCGGCCTTTGCCAGCGCCTCAGAGACCGCCGCGATGACGCCCGGCCGGTCACGCACCATCAGGCGCAGGAAGGCCTTGTCCCGGTGCTCGCTGCGATCCGCCGCCGTCATGGGCGCAAGGTCCGCGGCGGGGCGCTGGAAAACGGGACGGCGGGCGCCAGCGATCACGTCGGCGATGTCGGCCACCACGGCGGCGGCGGTGGGGCCCGCGCCGGCGCCGGGACCCTGCATATAGATGCGCCCGATCCGGCGGCCCTCGATGAAGAGGGCGTTCAGGGCCCCGCCAGCCTGCGCCAGAGGATGGCTCAGCGGCACCAGCGCCGGATTGACCCGGATGGACGCCCCCTGCCCTTCCCGCTCCGCCGAAGCGATCAGCTTGATGCGGTAGCCGAGGTCGTGGGCGAGGCGGATATCGATCAGGTCGACGTTGGTGATGCCCTCGATCTCGGCCGCTGCGAGGTTGGGCGCGCCGCCAAACGCCAGCGCGGCGAGGATCGTGATCTTGTGCGCGGCGTCGAACCCGCCGACGTCGGTGGTGGGGTCGGCCTCGGCGTAACCCAGCTTCTGGGCCTCGGCCAGCACCTCGGCGAAACCGCGCTCGGTGCGCTCCATTTCCGACAGGATGAAGTTGCAAGTGCCGTTGAGGATGCCGGCGACACTCTGCACATCCTCTCCGGCCATCCCCTCCCGCAGCATCTTCACCGCGGGCGTGCCGCCCATGACGGCGGCTTCGAAGAGCAACGCGACGCCCGTGGCCTCTGCGATGCGGGCGAGGTCAAGCCCGTGGGCGGCGATCAGCGCCTTATTGGCGGTGATGACCGGCTTGCCGGCATTGAGCGCGGCGGTGACGGCGTCCCGCGCAGGGCCTTCAGCGCCGCCGATCAGCTCGATGAAGATGTCGATCTCGGCAGATTTCGCCAGCGCCACCGGGTCGTCGAACCAGGTCATGCCCGACGTATCGAAGCCGCGATCCTTGCGGCTGCGGGCCGACACGGCCGAGACCACCACATTGTCGCCGCCGGGCGCGAAGGCCGGGTTTTCGGCCAGGAACTTGACCAGTCCGCCGCCGACGACGCCGAGCCCGGCGACGCCGACCTTCCAGGTGTTGCTGCTCATTGCGCCGCCTCGGGTATCTGATCGCGATGGGCGGAGAGGATCTGGCCGGACTGGTCCAGGAACTTCTTCACGTTGCGGGCGGCCTGACGAATGCGGTGTTCATTCTCGACGAGGCCGATGCGGACGTAGCCCTCGCCGTATTCGCCAAAGCCCACGCCCGGCGCCACGGCGACGCCCGCGTTTTCCATCAGGAGCTTGGAGAAGAGCATGGAGCCCGCCTCTCTGTATTGCTCAGGGAGCGGCGTCCAGGCGAACATGGAAGCGGGGGGCGTGGGGATGTCCCACCCTGCCCGCTTCATAGAGGAAATCAGAACATCCCGGCGCGACTTGTAGATGGCGCGGATATCGTCCACGCAGTCCTGGGGTCCGTTGAGCGCCGCCGCCGCCGCCACTTGGATGGGGGTGAAGGCGCCGTAGTCGAGGTAGGACTTCACCCGGGCCAGGGCGGCGCAGATGCGGGCGTTGCCCACCACCATGCCCACACGCCAGCCGGCCATGGCGTAGGTCTTCGACAGGGAGTTGACCTCCACCGCGATGTCCTTGGCGCCGTCCACCTGCAGGATCGAGGGGGGCGGGTTGTTGTCGAAGTAGATTTCCGAATAGGCCACGTCGGAGAGGATCAGGAGGTCGTGCTTCTTGGCCAGCGCCACCACGTCCTTGTAGAAGTCGAGACCGACCCACTGGGCGGTGGGATTGGACGGGTAGCTGACGATCACCACGCTCGGCGGCGGGGCTGAATGCTTCATCGCCCGGCTGATGCCCGACAGATAATCCTCGGGCGAAAGCGCCGGCACGTGGCGAATCACGCCACCCGCCATGATGAAACCATAGGCGTGAATCGGATAGGCGGGGTTGGGGCAGATCACCGTGTCGCCGGGCGCGGTCAAAGCCTGGGCGAGGTTGGCGAACCCTTCCTTGGAGCCCAGCGTCGAGATCACTTCGGTGTCCGGGTTCAGCTTCACCCCGAAACGGCGGTCGTAGTAGTTGGCCATGGCCTTGCGCAGGCCCGGAATGCCCTTGGAGGCGGAATAGCGACCGGACTTGGGGTCCCTCGCCGTCTCGATCAGCTTCTCGACGATATGCTTGGGGGTGGGCATGTCCGGGTTGCCCATCCCGAAGTCGATGATGTCGACGCCGTCGGCGCGAAGGCGCGCCTTCAGGCGGTTCACTTCCTCGAACACGTAGGGCGGCAGCCGCCGGATGCGGTGGAAATCGGTCATGGGAGAAGGATCACGGTTGCGCCGGCGGCGCCTTGGCGGCCTGCTCGCGGAGCCGCTTGGCGAAGGCCTCGGATTCCGCGTCGTGGGTCTCGGACACCGGAGTGCCCTGTGTCCTGGGAATGCGCCCGCGCTGGAGATCGGCCCAGGCCGCCGTATCGGACGCCGGCGGCTGATGGGCGGCCTGCCAGTCCGAAAGCGCCCGTCGGTTGTTGACCTGCTCGACCACCGCGGACTTGTAGGCCGGGGCCGGGCGGATATCGATCGGCTTGGGCGGCACGCTGGCGAAGGTCGGCGTCGGGAAGGTGCGGTGCGACACGTCCTCGGCATAACCGGCGATGGGAGAGGACGGATTGACCGGAGGCGGCTGGATGGCGCGGTCGATCTGCGCACAGGCGCCAAGGGTCAGCGACAAGGTCAGACCCGCCGCCGCGACGCCCCTGAACGCCACCGTTCGCACTCTGTCCGCCGCCGGTGTCAGGCGGGCGCCGATCCGCATGGATATTCCGTTCGCTTTGTTCGTTGAACCTTCGTTCTTATGCGATGATCGGCAACGATAAGAAAGGGCGCGGGCAAATCACGCGCCCAGAAAACTTGGAGATGGTTCATGGCGCGCAGCCCCGGCCCTCGGACGACAAAGGCGGCGACAGAAGCGCCCAAACCCCGCAAGGCGCGCGTGCTCAAGTCAACCGCGGCTCCCGAATCACCGAGCGATTCGTCTCCGACAGCGTTGGCCAGTCCGACCACCACGCTGAAACGCCGGGGCAAGGCGGCGGCCAAGCCGAAACCGGTCGTTGCGACGCTGGAGACGCCCGCAAAACGACCGAGAGGGCGGCCCCGCAAGGCCGCCGCTGAACCTGAAGCTCAGTCGTCGCCCGTAGCGAAAGCGGCGAAGAGCGCCAAGGGGGCCAGCCCGAAAGCAGCTCGAAAAGCACCTGATTCTAAGCCTACAGCCAAGGCTCAGCCCGAAGCGGCGCTTCCGCCGCCCCGGCAACCGCAGGTCCAACCCGCCCTGAACGCCGAACAGCGGGAGGCGATCGAAGCCTTGTCCCTCAACCTCGCCAAGGCGTCGCTCACCGCGCAGGGCGCCATCACAGAGGCTATGTTCAAGCAGCAGGGCGCCGCCCCCTCCCCCGATCCCTTCCATGTGGGACCGGCGCTGGGCGAAGTGATGGGCAAGCTGGCCCTGAAGCCCGAGCGGATCATGAAGGCCCAGGCTGACCTCTTTCAAAGCTACATGGACCTCTGGAAACAGACCACCCGCCGCGCCGCTGGCGAAGAGGCGGAAACCGTCGCCGCTCCGGCCAAGGGCGACAAGCGCTTCAACGACCCGGACTGGAGCGCCAATCCCATGTTCGACATGATGAAGCAGTCCTACCTCATAACCTCCAACTGGCTGAACGGGCTCGTGGCCGAGGTGGCCGACGTCGATCCCATGACCCAGCGCCGGGTCTCCTTCTTCACCAAGATGCTGACCGACGCCTTTTCACCCTCCAACTTCCTGATGTCCAATCCAGCAGCGCTCCGCGAAGCCATGGCGTCGCAGGGCCTAAGCCTCGTTAAAGGCGCGCAGAACTTCGCGGCCGACCTGGCGCGCGGCGGCGGCCAGCTGTCTATCAGCCAGACCGACTCCGACAAGTTCAAGGTGGGCGAGAACGTCGCCACCGCCCCCGGCAAGGTGATCTATCGCGGCGAGTTGTTCGAGCTTCTGCAGTTCAGCCCGTCAACCGAGCAGGTCCATGAAATCCCGCTGTTGATCTTCCCGCCCTGGATCAACAAATACTACATCCTGGATCTCCGCCCGGAGAATTCCATGATCCGCTGGCTGGCGGCGCAGGGCTTCACTGTCTTCGTCACCTCCTGGGTCAATCCGGATGTCAGCCATGCGGAGAAGGCGCTGGAGGACTATATGTTCGGCGGCGTCTACGAGGCGGTCGAACAGGTGCTGAAACAGACCGGCGCCAAGACGGTGAACACCGTCGGCTACTGCATCGGCGGCACGCTCCTGTCCTGCGCGCTCGCCCACATGGCGGCCAAAGGCGACAAGCGGATCGCATCGGCGACCTTCTTCGCCGCTCAGCAGGATTTCGAGGAGGCGGGAGATCTCCTCCTCTTCACCAACGACGCCTGGCTGAAGGACCTGGAGGAGAAGATCGATGCGGGCGGCGGCGTGCTCCCGTCCGCCTCCATGGCCGATACGTTCAATTCCCTGCGGGCCAACGACCTGATCTGGTCCTTCTTCGTCAACAACTACCTGATGGGCAAGGAGCCGGCGGCCTTCGACCTGTTGTTCTGGAACGCGGACCAGACGCGGATGCCCAAGACCCTGCACATGAGCTACCTCAACGACTTCTATAAGCTGAACCTCCTGTCCAAGGGCGCGCTGGTGCTGGACGGGGTGACGCTGGACCTGAAGGCGGTGAAGATCCCGGTCTTCGTGCAGTCCTCCCGAGACGATCACATCGCCCCGCTCCGCTCGGTCTACCGCGGCGCGAAGCTGTTTGGCGGGCCGACGACCTTCATGCTCTCGGGGTCGGGCCACATCGCCGGGGTGATCAACCACCCGGACGCGAAGAAGTACCAGCACTGGATCAACCCCACCCTCCCCGCCACCGTTGAGGAATGGCAGGCCGGCGCGGTGGAGCACCCGGGGTCGTGGTGGCTGGACTGGTCAAAATGGCTCGGCGAAAAGTCCGGCGACACGGTCAAGGCGCGCGACCCTGCGAAAGGTCCTCTCAAGCCGATCGAAGACGCACCCGGTAGCTATGTGAAGGTGCGTTCGACGGGGTGAAAGCGCTGGCCTTCACGCCGGCCGCTTGGAGGTCGCCCAGCCGATGATCCAGATGACCAGACCCGCCAGGGCGAGGCCGCAGCCCACCCATCCGGTCGACGTCCAGCCATAGCCCGCCGCGATCGCCATTCCGCCGAGCAGGGGCCCGAGCGCATTGGCGACGTTGAAGGCCGAATGGTTCAGGGCCGCCGCCAAGGTTTGTGCGTCGCCGGCCACGTCCATCAGCCGGGTTTGAAGCACCGTGGCGAGGGCGACGCCGAATCCGGTCAGAAGCATGTCGAGCGTGACGCCTATGAAGGAGTGGGCGGCGAGCGGATAGAGGGCCAGCATCCCCGCCGACCAGAGAAGCAGCAGCGCTGCGCTCGGCATCAGCGCCCGGTCGGCGAAGCGCGGCACGACGAGGTTTCCGGCCGTCATGCCGATCCCGAAGCTCATCAGCACAAATGACGCCGCCGCTGCGCCCACGTGGGTCACGTTGATCAGGGTCGACGTCAGGTAGGTGTAGACGCAGAACACGCCGCCAAAGCCGATGGCGCCCGTCCCAAGCGCGAACCAGACCTGGGAGCGGCCGAGCGCGCCGAGCTCCTTTCGGGCGCTGGCGCCGGGATGCGCCCGGTCCCGCGGTGCGAACAGGTAGACAAGGATCGCGGTCGTCAGCGCGAGCACCGCCACCAGGGCGAAACCCCAGCGCCAGCCGATGGCCTGCCCGAGCCAGTTGGCCAGCGGCACCCCTGCGACGGTCGCGACCGTCAGCCCCAGCATCACGCGCCCGACCGCGGCGGTGCGCCGTTCCGTCGGTACGAGCGACGCGGCGACCAGCGCGGCCACGCCGAAGTAGGCGCCGTGGGGAACGCCGCTGAGTAAGCGGAACAACAGCATCCAGTGGTAGCTGGGCGCGATGGCGGAGAGACCGTTGGCCAAGGCGAACATGATCATCAGCCCCACCAGCAGCGAACGCCGCGCCAGCCTGGTGGACAGCACCGCGATCAAAGGCGCGCCGATCACCACGCCGAGCGCATAGGCGCTGATCACATGCCCGGCGGTGGGGGCGTCGACACGCAGGTCCTTCGCGAAATAGGGCAGAAGGCTCATGGTCGCGAATTCGGTCGTGCCGATGGCGAAGCCGCCGACCGCCAACGCGAAATGCACAAGGCCGGGGCTGCGGGCGGGTCCTGAGACGCTGAAGGCCGCATCGTCGAGTTTTGGATCGGGCATGGGCTCCGATAGGGCGACCCCTTCGCACCTGCAACAGATAGACGACGTAAGTTTTCAACCGCTCCTTTCAGACGCCCTCCAGCCTCGAAATTCGACAGCCGGCGCCTCTGCATCCGGTTTGGCCCGGCTCCCGAACCTGTTACGCTCGACCCGCGGCAAGGCCGCTTTGGAGGATACCATGAAGCGTCTCTTGCTCGGCCTCGTCGCCGCCCCTGCCCTGCTGGCCTTGGGCGTCGCCGCCACTCCGGCGCTCGCCGCACTGGCCACCGGCGCCAAGGCGCCCGACTTCACCGCGCCCGCCACGATCGACGGCAAGGAATTCACCTACAAGCTGGCCGACGCCCTCAAGAAGGGACCCGTCGTGGTCTATTTCTACCCCAAGGCCTTCACCAAGGGCTGCTCCCTCGAGGCGCACGAGTTCGCCGAGGCAACCGACCAGTTCAAGGCCATGGGCGCCAGCGTGATCGGCGTGTCGCGGGACGATATCGCCACCCTCGACAAGTTCTCCACCCAGGTCTGCCAGTCCAAGTTTCCCGTGGCGTCGGACAAGGACGGTGGGATCGTGAAATCCTACGACGTTTCCCTACCCATCGTCGCCATGTCCAACCGTACCTCGTTCGTCATCGCGCCGGACGGCAAGATCACCTACGTCTACAGCGACCTGAACGCCGAGAAGCATGTCGAGAACTCGCTGGCGGCGGTGAAGGCCTGGAAGGACAGCCACAAGGGCTGATCGTCCCGGCATATCACCACTGTCACCCCGGAAGGCTCGTCAGAGTCTATCCGGGGTCCAGGACGCTAGATGTCCTGGGTCCCGGCGCTCCGCTTCGCTGCGGCCGGGATGACAGGTAGTGTTTACGCCCTCTGCTCGACCAGATGACCGTCCTTGAGCGAGAAAACCCTGTCCATGAAGCCGGCCAGCTCCATGTTGTGCGTGGCGATCACCGCGGCCACGCCTTGGATGCGGGCAAGGTCGAACAGGCTCTGGAAAACCGCGCCCGAGGTTGTCGGGTCGAGATTGCCGGTGGGCTCGTCCGCGAGGATCAGCTTGGGCCGGTTGGCCAGAGCCCGCGCCACCGCCACCCGCTGCTGCTCGCCGCCTGATAGCTGCGTCGGCTGGTGGTTCAACCGCTCGCCGAGGCCGAGCCGCGTGAGGAGCTCGCTCGCCCGCGCCCGCGCCTCGGTCTGCGAGCCGCCGGCGATGAGCACCGGCAGGGCCACGTTGTCGAGCGCGGAGAATTCGGGAAGCAGGTGGTGGAACTGGTAGACGAAGCCGATCGAGCCTAGGCGCAGGCGCGTGCGCGCGCTGTCCTTTAGGGTGGTGCAGTCGACGCCGCCGACGATCACCTGTCCCCCGTCCGGGCGCTCCAGCAGCCCCGCCGCATGGAGAAGCGAGGATTTGCCCGAGCCCGAGGGCCCGATCAGGCCGACGATCTCGCCGGGACGGACATCCAGATCGACGCCCTTCAGCACCTCAAGTCCCGCCGCGCCGCCGGCGATCCTGTAGGTGCGCTGCACGCCGCGGAGGGAAAGGACGGGCGCCCCGCCGTGACCGTCACTCATTGCGAAGCGCCTCCACCGGATCGAGCCGCGCAGCCTGCCATGCGGGCGGCAGGGTCATCAGGAAGCTGACCAAGAGGGAGAAGATGACGATGAAGCTGACCTCCACCCAGTCGATCCGGGCCGGGATGTGGGAGAGCTGGTAGACGTCGGAATTGAAGACGCTCACCCCCGTCACCTTCTCCACCACCGCCTGGATCTGCTCGATGTAGATGCAGAAGAGCGACCCGATCACGAAACCCGTGAGCGTCGCCGCCAGCCCGATGAAGGCGCCGGACATGAAGAAGACCCGCAGCACCGCGCCCTGGCTGGCGCCCATGGTGCGCAGGATCGCGATGTCCCGCGTCTTGTTCTTCACCAGCATGACGAGGCCGGAGATGATGTTCAGCGCCGCGATGATGACCACGATCATCAGGATCAGGCGCATGGTGGAGCGCTCCACCTGCACGGCGTTGAAGATCGCGTGGTTGGTGTCGCGCCAGTCGGTGACCTGGGCCAGCGGGCCGGCCGCGCGGACGATGTCGGGCTTCAGGGCGTCGAGCTTGTCGATATTATCGAGCTTGATCTCCACACGGTCGATGGCGTCGTCCCGCCCGAAGAAGAGCTGGGCCTGCTCCAGCGGCATGTAGATGTAGGCCTGGTCGTATTCGGAGACGCCGACGCTGAAGATTCCGCCGACGATGTAGTCCTTGCGCCGGGGCTGGGAGCCGAAGGCGGTCTGCGCGCCCGACGGCGAGATCAGAGTGATGGAGTCTCCGGCCTTCACGCCGATGGTGTTGGCCAGTTTCTGGCCCACGAGCACCAGTTCACCGCCGCCCTCGCCTTCGCCGTATCCCTTCAGGGAGCCGGACTTGATGTTGTCGGCGATGATCTTGGACGCCCTCACGTCCGCCGCCCGCTCGCCGCGCACCAGGGTGAAGGACAGCTGGTTCGGCCCGATGGCGACGCCCTGCGCCTCCACCAGCGGGATGGCTTCGGAGACGCCCGGCACGGCGCGGATACGGGAGATCAGGCCGTCGCGCTCCGGTCCGTTGATGGCGGGACCATTGACGTAGACGTGGCCGTTGAAGCCCAGCATCTTGGAGACCAGGATGGTCGAGAAGCCGTTCATCACACTCATGACGATGATCAGCGCCGCCACCGCCACACTGATGCCGGCGAAGGACAGGAGGGCGATCAGGGCCACGCCGCCCTCCTTGCGCTTGGCGCGCAGGTAGCGCAGCGCCAGCGTCCGCTCCCAGCGGGAAAACGGCGCCGCGGCGGTCAAGGCGGCGTCTGTCACGCGGACGCGCCGAGTTTCGCGAGGGCTTCGGCCAGAGGCAACGTCTCGCGTTCGCCGCTCTTGCGGTGCTTCAGCTCCACCACCCCGTCCTTGACGCCCTTGGGGCCGATGATCAGCTGCCAAGGGAGGCCGATCAGGTCCATCTTGGCGAACTTGCCGCCGCCGCGCTCGTCGGTGTCGTCATAGAGGGGCTCGCGACCCGCGTGGGTCAGGGCCGCATAGGCGGCCTCGCAGACGGCGTCACACTCGGGGTCGCCCTGGCGCAGGTTGATGATCCCCACGCCGTAGGGCGAAACCGCTTCGGGCCAGATGATGCCCGCCTCGTCATGGCTGGCCTCGATGATGGCGCCCAGCAGGCGGGAGACGCCGACGCCGTAGGAGCCCATCTGCGCCGGACGATCCACCCCGTCCGGCCCCATGATCATCGCCTTCATCGGCGCGGAGTATTTGTCACCGAAGTAGAAGACCTGCCCAACTTCGATGCCGCGGGTCTCGGTGCGGTCGCCCTCGGCCACCTCGCCCTCATAGCGGGCGGCGTCGTGCACGTCCTCGGTGGCGGCGTAAACGGATGTCCACTGGTCGATGATCGGGGTCAGGTCGCCCTGATAGTCCACATCCGCGCCGGGGATGGGCAGATCGAGCACCCGCTTGTCGCAATAGACGGTGGACTCGCCGGTCTCGGCCAGGACGATGAATTCGTGGGATAGGTCGCCGCCGATCGGGCCGGTCTCCGCGCGCATGGGAATGCCCTTCAGCCCCATGCGGCCGAATATGCGCAGGTAGGCCACGAACATGCGGTTATAGCTCTTCTTGGCCGCTTCCTCGTCCACGTCGAAGGAATAGGCGTCCTTCATCAGAAATTCCCGGCCACGCATCACGCCAAATCGAGGCCGCTGCTCGTCCCGAAACTTCCACTGCATGTGATAGAGGTTCAGCGGCAAGGCCTTGTAGCTCTTCACATAGGCGCGGAAAATCTCGGTGATCATCTCCTCGTTGGTGGGGCCATACAGAAGCTCGCGCTCGTGCCGGTCCTTCAGCCGCAGCATTTCCGGGCCATAGGCGTCGTAGCGGCCAGATTCGCGCCAGAGGTCCGCCAACTGCAAGGTGGGCATCAGCATCTCCACCCCGCCGGCCCGGTCCATCTCTTCGCGGACGATCTGCTCGATCTTCTTCAGCACGCGGAAACCTAAGGGGAGCCAGGCGTAGATGCCTGCCGCCTCCTGCCGGATCATGCCGGCGCGCAGCATCAGGCGGTGGGAGACGATCTGCGCCTCGGCCGGGGTCTCTTTCAAAACGGGCAGAAGAAAGCGCGACAGGCGCATGGAGGCTCCGGGTCAGTGGTGGGGGTTCATAGCCGCCGGGCGGGCGCCGTGGCAATGAAGGCCTGGAGATTAAGGCCTAGCCCTGGGCCTGCGGCAGCTTCACCAGATGGAAGGTGAAGACTACCCAGACCACGGCGAAGACGAGCGCCGAAATCCAGGTGGTGGTGAAGAACTTCTTCAGAAGCTTGGGATTCACGGGCGATCCCGGTTCGCCGCCGCCCGGCACGTCGATCCCCGCCTCGTGGTGACTCTGCACCCCGAGCGGCAGCACCGCGAACAGCACCGTCCACCATATGACGAGATAGACGGAAATCGAGAAAACCAAATCCATGGGCGGGTTGTACTCCGGGTCAACGGCGAAACGAAGGCCCTGCGATGATGCAATCCGTGCAATCGAGCGCGGCGCGGCGGGACCAGATTGCACTCAACATCCGCGGTGCAATCCGTGCAATCTCCGCGGCGAAACCCCCTTTGGCCGACCGCTCGACAAGCCGAACCCGGCTCCATTTCGCCCAGTGTAGCATGGATCGAGCGGGTGGGGATAAGGGGCTATGCCGTCGTCCAAAGTCGGCCGTTTTCGAAGCCGCCGAGATGCCGTTGTCGACCGCGATTTATCCGTATTTTCCGATTCCGAAGTACGGCATCTTTTCAAGATGATCCCCGTATCTAGAGTCCGAAAAAGGAGCACGCCATGGATATGCCTGGGCTCGACGATTTACACCGCGACAAGGATGGCGACATTCTCAGGAAGCACGGGGCGACGGCTGTGCAGACCTTCCGCAAGGCCTACGGCGCGGAATTCGCCGAGGGTTTCTCAGACGAGCAAACCCTTGCGTCTGTTCTGGCCAAGCTCGATCACCGATCGCTGAGCCAGATCCTTCAGGATCATGAGGCCGGCCGGCTCAGCCGGAAGATCGCCGTACAGAGCAACATCCTGAGACTGCCCCTCAAACCGCGGTTCCTGGCTTAGCCCCTCCATCAGGTCGTCGAACTTTCGGCTCGCGAGCGCGTTGCTAGGCTTGACTAAGCCAATGCTCTGCACCGCAGCGCGCATAGGCCTCGGGGGTTCGTCATGACATTTGTAAAAGCCTTGCTCGCCGCCGCGATCCTTGCCGCGCCGCTGGCGATGACCGCCGGATGCGAGACCGTCTCGCAGTCGGTCCAGAATCAAGAGACCAGCCTTTCCGCCCTAGGTTTCGTCGCGCGCCCCGCCAATACGCCGGTGCGCCAGGCCATGCTGGCCAAGCTGCCCGAGCACAAATTCCTCCGCCGCACCCGCGGGACCGACGTGCGCTACATTTACGCCGACCCGCTGGACTGCAAATGTCTCTATGTCGGCACGCCGAAGGCCTATGCGCAGTACCGACAGCTGCAACAGCTCCGCAAGGAGGTTAAGCAGATCCGCAGTGCGGAATTTGCGGAGGACATGGCCGGTGACTACGTCGACACCAGCTGGGACTGGGGCCCGTGGGGCCAGTTCGACCCGAGCTTCGACCCCGGCGTCGGCCTGGGCTGGTGAGGCGGCGCCTCAAGCCCTCCCACCCGGGGCGCCGGCCTCCGACCTGAACAGCCGCTTCTCCTAGTGCGCGCCCTTCGGGGCCTCCATCAGCTCCACCAGCACGCCGCCCATGGTCTTGGGATGGACGAAGATCACCGGCACGCCGTGAGCGCCCATTCGGGGCTCGCCGGTCCCGAGCACGGTCGCGCCCTTGGCCCGCATGTCGTCCCGCGCCGCGAGGATGTCCTCCACTTCGAAACAGACGTGATGCTGGCCGCCCTTGGGATTCTTGGCCAGGAAGGCGTGGATCGGCGAAGCCTCGCCATAAGGCTCGATCAGTTCAATCTGGGCGTTGGGCAGGTTGACGAAGCTGACCCACACCCCCTGCTCCGGCAGCGCCTTCTTTTCGGTGATGTCGGTGCAGCCTAGGATGTCGCGATAAAGCTTCCAGCTTTCCTCGATGGATGGCGTGGCGACGCCGACGTGGTTCAGTTTGCCGATCATGCTCAACAGTCCTTCGATTGTGCGCCCGCGGGCAAGCCTAACAGTTTTCGCAGGCTCCCGCCCGAAGGGGTGACGACATCCCTGATCCGCCAGTCGCCCGGTCGGCGTCGGCAGAGATCATAGCTCACCGTCTGCGGCTTGCCGAAGTTGCGGAAGGCGACGCGGATCGTTCCCGCTTCGCCCCCTACGCCCACAGCCTCCATGTGCAGGCCAGCGATACGGAAGTCCTGCGCGTCATAGCGATAGTCGCCGTCGTTGGCGACGCCCACCTCGTCGTCCCGGTCGCTATCCTTGATCAGCGCCGCCGCCATGTCGACGGAGAAGAAGCGCTGCTTGTCCGCCGGCGTGACGGGGATGGATGGCAGGCGATAAAGGGCGGCGACGGCGTCGCGAGGGGTGGAGAAGATCATCGCAGAAGGCGCAATCGAGGGCGCGACCTTAGCCGGTGCGGGCCTTGGCGAGACGGCCTTGGACGAAGCGGTCATATGAGGCGCCCCGCAGGCCGCCAGCACGGCGAGCGCGAGCGTCCCGGCTCCAGCCCATTTCAACTTATCTCCCACCCAAAAGCCCGAAAACCCAACGGGGCTTAGCTTTTCGACCATCTTATCCTCGGGCTTTGAAACGGCCTTACCCTACAGGGCCAGTTAACAGGAGCGCACGGCGAAAGGTCATGCCCGACAGTCAAAACTCAGAGGCGCGACAGATCGCGCGAGACCTGGCGGCGCTCGCCTACGATCTGGCGAGCGAACGCATGCACATGGTCTTCCGCCGCTACGGGGTGGAGATCAAACGGTACAACCCCGCTCAGCCCCGCGTTCCAGCCAAACAGCAGGGTGAGGGTCAATGGACGAAGACGCCGTCCAGCGGACGGAACGACCTGCCAAATGAATGCGGCCATGTACGCTAAGAAATCCATGTATAGCTCAGGTGAAATATACTCCATATGCATGGCCCAAGCCCTTTTAAGATTCAATCAATGCAAAGATGAAGGCAGCATAAGTAAAATTACCATTCCCCTTTTCGATGGGAGGAAAAAAATGACTGACATTAAATTGGGGATGCGCACCATATACTATATAACCAATGACAGATTATACAGGCCAATCACGATCAGAATTGACTTTGCCCATCCGGAAATCGTTGATCTTGGAGATGAGAAGGTGGTCCAGATTGATGGAACAATACACTTCGTATGCGATTGGCCCATGGAGCCAATTACAGTTTCCGGGCAAGACAAACTGCAAGTGATCTATCGCTTAATGATGGTTGCCGACACAGCCCTCCGGCGTCTCTCGGAAGATTACAACCTTGGAATATTCAAGAATATCCCTGGCGACATAACAAAGCCGATGGACGTGTTCCTCTAAACCCGCACCACCACCGTCTCCACCACGGGGCGCCTGTCCCAGATGCGTTGGGCGGATTTCTTGAGGACGCGGCCGACGGCCTGCTGAATGGCCTCGTCGGTGTCGCGCATGCCGGGGTCGAGGCGTTTGATGGCGCCCGCCGCATCCTTCGAGAGATCGTCCAGCGCCTCGTCGAGGGGGTAGTCCTCGTCGCCCGGCAGGCCGATGCCGCGCACTTCGATCTGGCCGGCGAGGCGACCCTTGCCGTCCAGCGCCACGGCCACGATCAGGACGCCGTTGGAAGCGGCGTGGCGGCGCTCCCTCAGGGGATCGGAGTTCTCGGGCGTCATGACGCCGCCGTCGAGGAACAGTCGCCCGGCCTTCACCTCGTCGATGATGCTGGGCTTGCCGGGGGCGAGCAGCACCATGTCGCCGTTGCGGGGCGCGATCTGTTCGGGCACCTGCAGGTCCCGCGCGAGGGCGGAGTGTTCGATCAGGTGGCGGCGCTCGCCGTGGGTCGGCACGGCGATGTGCGGCCTCGCCCAGGCGTACATCTCCTTCAGCTCGTCCCGGCATGGGTGGCCGGAGACGTGGATGCCGGGATGGTCGCGCTCGGTGTAGAGGCGCACACCGCGGTCGGAGAGCTTGTTCTGCAGGTTCCTGATCGGGATGTCGTTGCCGGGGATCACGCGGGACGAGAAGATGCAGTGGTCGCCGAGCCCGAGCTTGACGTGGGGGTGCGTGCCCTCGGCGATGCGCGACAGAGCGGCGCGGGCCTCGCCCTGGCTGCCGGTGCAGAGATAGAGGATCTGATCGTCGGGGAAGGCGCGGGCCTCGGCGTCGGGAATGAAGGGCTTCAGCCCCTGGAACATGCCGACGGATTTCGCCGCCGCCGTCATGCGGTGCATGGAGCGACCGACGAGGCAGACGCGGCGCCCTGAGGCTTCAGCCGCCCGGATGGTCGTATCCATCCGCGCCACGTTGGAGGCGAAACAGGCCACCGCCACCTTGCCCTTGAGCGAACCGATCAGCGCGTTCATGGCGACGCGGACCTCGGCCTCGGAGCCGGCATGGCCGTCCACGAAGACGTTGGTGGAATCGCACACCATGGCCAGCACGCCCTCGTCGCCGAGGCGGCGGATGGCGTCGATGTCGGTGGGAGCGCCCAGCAGGGGATCCGGGTCTATCTTCCAGTCGCCGGTGTGCAGGATGGTGCCCAGCGGTGTCCTGATCGCCACGCCGTTGGGCTCGGGGATCGAGTGGGTGAGCGTGATCAGCTCCATCTCGAACGGGCCCAGCGTCAGCGTGCCGGATAGCGGAATCTCGGTCAGCGGCACGTCGTCGAGGATGCCGGCGTCGCGCAGCTTCTCGCGCAGCAGGAAGGCTGTGAAGGGCGTGGCGTAGCAGGGCGCCTTCAACCGAGGCCAGAGCCAGGCCACCGCGCCGATGTGATCCTCGTGCGCGTGGGTCAGGACGATGCCGAGGATGTCGTCGGCATATTCCTCGATGAAGGTGGGATCGGGCATGATGATCTCCACCCCCGGCGTGGTCTGGTCGCCGAAGGTGACGCCGAGATCGACCACGATCCACTTGCGCGCATCCGGCGGGCCGTAGCCGTAGAGATTGAAGTTCATGCCGATCTCGTTGGACCCGCCTAGCGGCAGGAACACGAGTTCGTCGTCGGGGTGCGCGAGCGGCTTCACGGCGCTCATGCCGCGTTCCGGCGATGGATTTCGAGAAGGCCCTTCAGGGTCAAGTCCGCGTCGAATTTGTCGATCTTGGTGGTCGCGCCCTCGAAGAGGGAGGCGACGCCGCCGGTGG
>Ga0302314_10009682_pt1 | contig 16997 bp, 18 predicted proteins | sample III_Palsa_N2_3_FD_200533 | JGI IMG/M metagenome (GOLD analysis project Ga0302314, IMG submission 200533) | Peat permafrost microbial communities from Stordalen Mire near Abisko, Sweden - III_Palsa_N2_3 | ecosystem: Environmental > Terrestrial > Soil > Palsa > Peat permafrost | place: Sweden...
ACCCCTGCCATTCACCCATGAAAAAGCATGACCCTATTACGGTAGTTAATACTCTTATGAATAGCGCTCGCAACGGCGTCATCGCGAACAATGATCGCTGCTGCGGAGAGTCCGGGACGCTAGCCATCAGTCGGCCAGACATCTCGACTCAGGTACGGTTTCGAAAGGAGGCCGAAGTACTGAAAGGGGTCGAGAAGCTCCGCGCAGATGGTCTTGGGGGCACTGTAAAGATACTGACCTCTTGTCCATCTTGTCTTCAGGGTCTGAAGCGATACTCAGACGACACGGAGACGGACGCGGACTACATTGTCGTGGAGATTGCTCGCCATATGCTCGGAGCCGACTGGATGCCGCTGTACGTCAGGAAGGCAAACGAGGGCGGGATCGAACGAGTTCTGGTTTGATCTAGGCTCCGTCCGTCTCTCAAATCGTAGAGCCCCAATCCCTGTGGATGGGAATGATAGCTCCATAGGTCTGCGCGTTATACTGCGCTGCAGCGAAGGTAACCCGCCCAAGGGAGAAACGACAACGCTTCGGGCTCCCGGCAAAGCCCACCCACCAGGCTTCTGACAGATCCCGCGGATCGTCGCCTGCCGCAACTCCTGTAGGTCCTCGCTCGTGTGTGTGGTCGCGGCGTCCCGGCAGCCACGAGAGGACTGTGCGGCCGTATGGGGGTCTTTTCCGCCCAAACCTTGCTCGCTTGAGGCATCCCGTCATGTTGCGATCGTAGCCCTGCAGCAAGAAATGGGGAGCGGTCGACATGCTAGCAGCGCTGTGGTCTCGAAGGCGTGAGGGTCTACGCAATTCCAGCCCCACGCGTGTCACGCAACAGCTACGCGCCATTGGGATCGCGGTTTTCTTTGGCCTGCCCGTTGTTGCATTTGCGCAAACCTCGCCGTTCCTGACCGGCGCGTCGGCGCTGCAGACAAATATCCTGGCCTGGCTGACGCCGATCGCCATCATTCTCGTGATGGTGCTGGGTGCCATGGCTATGGCGAATCGAATGTCCTGGGCGTGGTGCATCGCAGCGATTGTCGGGATCGCAATAGCCTTTGGTGCACCGCAGATCGTGACTTGGGTGCGCGGGATGTTCGGCGTCTAACCCATGAGCGAGCGTAACGCGGGCCTGACGGCCGATCCGCTCTTTGTTGGCGTGACGCGGCCGCCCATGCGGTGGGGCGTTACCTACGCGGCGCTCCTTTTCAACTTGGTCTTCACCATGGAGGCCTTTCTACTCACGAAGAACCTCCTGGCGCTGCTGATCGCGCTGCCGATCCACGGCGTGTGCGCACTGCTTTGCGCCCGGGACGCACGGTTCTTTGACCTGATCTTGCTCTGGGGGCGTACGCGGATGCCCACGTACCTCGCTAACTTTCGGGTATGGCGCGCGAGCAGCTATTCGCCGTTGGTGCTCGATCTGCCGAATCGGAAGGGCCGGCGGCGACATGCGGCTGGGGTGTCATGCCAGCCTTGATGCGCGAGCACTCGATCCGGCGGGAGATCGCTGCCGAGCGGTGGATCCCGTACAGCGCCCTTATCGCCGAGGGCGTCGCGCGCACGTCGGCGGGCGACTACCTGCAGGTGTTCAAGCTCGGTGGCGCCAGCTTCGAGAGCGCAGATGACGTGGAGCTCAATAACTGGCACGAACGGCTCAACGTCCTCTGGCGTAACCTTGCCAGTCCTCAAGTCGCGCTCTGGACGCATCTCATTCGTCGCCGTGCCACCCCTGCGAGACTTGGCGGCTCGCGCGAAGAAGCCCGCACGGCATCCATACCAGTCAGCGTCGGGCCGACAGCGCCACCTGGCGTCTCCTTCTCCGATGATTTGGCGGACAAGTACCAGGGGCGCCTCTCCGGTGAGCGGCTCATGGCGAATGAGCTGTATGTGTCGATCCTCTACCGCCCGGTCACCGGCGTCGCCCCAAACCTCGTCTCTAAGCTCTTGGGCCGTGTCCAGAACGGCACTTCGCGGCTGGAGCTCCTCGACGCGCTCGATGCCTGCGAGAAGCTGGCGCAGACCTTTCAAGCCTCCGCGGCGCGCTACGAGCCGGAACGCTTAGGCATCTACATCGCGAACGGCCGGCGCTACTCGCAGCAACTGGAGTTCCTGGCGCTACTCGTAAACGGTGAGTGGCAGAGGATGCCCATACCGCGCGCCCCGATCGCCCAGGTCCTGGCCACCAGCCGGCCCCTCATCGGCTCCGAGGCGATCGAATACCGCTCGCCAACCGATATACGCGTGGGCGCCATGCTCGCGATCAAGGAATATCCGACCCCGAGTGTCGTGGGGATGCTGAATGGCTTGCTGTCAGTGCCCTTCGCCTTCGTCCTGACCCAGTCCTTCGGGTTCCTCACGAAAGCCACTGCCCAGGGTCTCCTGCAGCGCCAGTACAACCGCATGGCCAATGCCGGGGACTTTGCGATCTCCCAGGCAGAGGAACTCAAGGACGCGCTCGATGCTCTCACCAGCAACGAGTTTGTAATGGGCGATCATCATTTTTCGATGCAGGTGCTCGCCGATGCACCCGAGTCGCGGTCAAGCGAGACGGACGAAGTGCGTTTGAAGCGGCTGAATGATCATGTGGCGCTTGCACGCAGCTTCCTCGCCGACACCGGGATGACGGTGGCGCGCGAGGACCTGGCGCTGGAAGCGGCCTTCTGGGCGCAGCTGCCGGGCAACTTCGCGATGCGTCCCCGCAAGGCGCCAATCACCAGCCGCAATTTTGCCGCGCTCGTCCCGTTTCACAACTACCCGACTGGGCGCGCCACGGGGAACCATTGGGGCGATGCCCTCGCACTCCTGGTGACAAGCGCACGCTCCCCGTATTACTTCTCGCTGCATGCCAGTGACCCGACCGATCCGGACGGCGGGAGCCGCAAGGATACGGGGCACACGTTGATCTGTGGCCCAACCGGGTCGGGGAAAACGGTTTTCATCGGTTTCCTGGTGACGATGCTCTCGCGAGCGGGGGCCACACAGGTAATTTTCGACAAGGACCGGGGGCTTGAGATCCTGGTACGGGCGCTCGGCGGGGAGTATCTGCCGCTCGAGAGCGGCGTTCCGACGGGCTTCAATCCGCTGAAGCTCCCCTCGACCCCCCAGAATCTCGAATTCTTGAAGGTGTGGCTGCGCTCGCTCCTGCGCGGCGCGCCGCTGGGCGCGCGGGAAGAGGCGGACCTAGATCAGGCCTTGCGCGGGACGCTCGCACTTGAACTCCCGGCCCGGCGGCTCTCGCGGCTGGTCGAGTTCCTCGACCCCACCAGGCCCGACGGCTTGTATGCGCGGCTCGCCCCTTGGTCCGAGGGCGGCGATTACGCCTGGGTGTTCGACAATCCGGAAGACTCTGTCACCCAGCGACTCGCGGCTGGACATGCCGTGATCGGCTTTGATGTCACGGAGTTTCTTGCGCACGACGTCGTGCGCTCGCCGGTGACACTGTACCTCTTTCACTTGGTCCGCGGGTTGCTCGATGGCCGGCGCTTGGTCTGTTGGATGGATGAGTTCTGGCGGCTGCTCGACGATCCTGCCTTCGAGAGCTTCGCCAAAGATGGACCGAAGACCTGGCGCAAGTTAAATGGGGTCATGGCACTTGCGACCCAGAGCGCGAGCGACGTCCTCCAAAGTGGCATCAGCCGGACGATCATCGAACAGACCCCGACCAAGATTTTCTTTCCGAATGCCGATGCGAACGCCCAGGACTACATCGGCGGCTTCGGACTCACGGAGCGCGAGTTCAAGCTCGTGAGCGAACAGCTGGAACCCGGCTCACGGATGTTTCTCGTCAAGCAGGGCCATCACAGCATTGTGTGTCAGCTGGATCTCAAGGGATTCGACGCTGAGCTCTCCGTCATATCAGGGCGCGCCAGTGCGATCGAGCGAATGCAGTCGTTGATCGGTGAGCATGGTGCCGACCCTGGCCAATGGCTCCCAGCTTTTCAGGCGCAGATCGTGGGTACTCAACACTAAAGAGGAGGAGGCGGTCATGAGAAAGTGGCGGCTCCGTGGTTCGCTCATTGGACTCCTGGCGTTGTTCGCGGTTGCGCCCGCCGCGCACGCGCAATGGGCGGTGGTGGATGTCGGGGCGATCACACAGCTGATCCAACAGGTGCAGGTGATGGAGTCGCAGCTGCAGACCGCGCAGAAAGACTTAAGTCAGGCTCAGCAGGCCTATCAGTCGATGACCGGTTCTCGCGGCATGCAAAATCTCCTCTCCGGCACAGTGCGCAACTACTTGCCGGCCGACTGGAGCCAGGTGGTGAGTGCGGTCAACGGGACCAGCAGCACCTATGGGGTGCTGAGCGCCGGCATTCAGACGAACATCAGTGCCAACGCGGTCCTTTCTCCTTCCGCGCTTGCAGCGATGTCGCCGACGCAGCAGTCTCTGATCACCTCGCAGCGACAGAATACCGCGCTGCTTCAGGCGCTCACACAACAGGCGCTGTCGACGACCAGCAGCCGCTTCAGTTCGATCCAGACGCTCATCAGCACGATCGGCTCGGCCAGTGATCCCAAGGGGATCCTTGATCTTCAGGCGCGGATCTCGGCCGAGCAGGGGATGTTGCAGACCGATCAATCCAAGCTGCAAACGCTCTATCAAGCCGTTCAGGCGCAGCAGGCAGCGCTCGAGGCACGCGCGCATGAACAGGCCATCGCCGACAGTGGGTCGCTGCGACAGTTGGCGCCGATGGGACTGAACTGAAACGAGTGAGCGCGGGGAGAGTGAAGCGATGCTTCGGTGGGGTGGCTTGGGGATCGTGTGGCTGGCGATGGCACTCGCGGCCTGTGGACGCTCAGCGCGACAGGATGCGCTAACCGTTGGCTACTTTCGAACGCATGTGGCCGAGCGGGAAACGATGCTACGCATCTGCGCCAACGATCCGGGGCAGCTCCAGGGCACCGCGAATTGCGTGAACGCGCGAGAGGCCGCCCGAGCGGAAGGAATCGGATCCCTGAAGGACTTGCCGCCAATGGGCTTGCCGGGCAGCTCTGGTGCCGCTCATCACGTCAACGCGGGGAATCCATAAGGAAGGGAGTCGTCATGGGATTCTTTGCAGAGTTCAGCGCCTGGCTCAATGGTCTCCTGGCGACCTATATCGGCACCAATACTGCGCGGGTGGGTCAGGCGCTCGAGCCCGCACTCATTACCCTGGGGACGATCTACATCATGGTGTGGGGATATCTGCATCTCATGGGCCGGATCCAGGAGCCCTTCGTGGAAGGACTAAAGCGCATCATCATGCTGACGGTGGTCTTCGGCGGGGCGCTCGAGCTATGGGTCTACAACTCCCTCATTGTGGATACGTTCTTCAATGCTCCGGGGCAGCTGGCCGCCAACCTGGTCGGCGCTTATGACTCTGTGACGATGATTGATCAGATCATCTTCGAGGGCGGGGATGCGGCCTCGCTCCTGATCCAGAAGGGTGGGGTATTTCACGGGGATTTCTCCTACTACATCGCGGGATATGCGGTGTATCTCATAGTCGGGCTGACCGCGATCTATACGATCTTCCTGCTGACGCTCTCGAAGATCGCGCTCTCGGTCTTACTCGCCCTGGGGCCGCTGTTTATCGCCCTGCTGCTCTTTGAGACCACCAAGCGCTTCTTTGAGGCGTGGATCGCGCAGCTTGCGAACTATGCGTTCGTGACGATTCTGACTGTGTTGGTTGCGGCGCTGATGATGACCCTTATCTCCACCGCTGCGACCCAGGCCGCAAATGCGGGTGGCGGGATCCAGATTGCGCAGGCGGTGCGCGTCTGCATGGCCGCCGGGCTGACCTTCCTCATCATGCGCCAGGTGATGCCGATGGCGGCGGGATTGGCGAGTGGGCTGGCGCTGTCCTCCTTCGGTATCGTCAGTGCCGCACTGGTGTGGGGCTTCGGCGGAGCGACCCGGATGACCAGTCGAAGAGCGGCGCCGGCAGCTCGGTATGTCGGGCGCCAGGCGCTCGCCGGCGCAGGACGGCTGGCGGGCGGTTGGCGGGAGAACACGATCCGGCCGCAGGGCGGGCGCTGACGATGCGAGCGACGTTCTTATTCGTCTTGGCAGGAGTATTGATGCTCCTGGCGGCATGCGCGCACCACGAGATCCGCGTCACCTGCGACGGACACCTGACGCCGATCAATACTCTGGTTCCCAAGGAAACGCCCAAGGCCGCCGCAACGACGAGTTCCGCGCCCCGGGCGCCCCATCCATGAACACCGATACCGAGCTGCAGGCCTATCTCGATGAGGCCGCCTCCTGGGATGCGGACCGCGTGGGGCTACGCGAGCGAAGCGAGCGGCGCGCCTGGATCATTGCCGGTGGCTGCGCAGGTCTTGCGCTGCTGCTGCTACTCGCGCTGCTGCTGCTGATGCCCCTGAAGCGCGTCGAGCCCTTCGTCATCCGGGTCGATAATTCCACGGGGGTCGTCGATGTCGTGCCGGTGTACGCGGGGCAGGGAGGAATCCCGGAGATCTTCACGCGCTACCTGCTCACGCACTATGTCAGCGTGTGCGAGCGCTTCAATTTCTCCACCGCCGAGAGCGATTACGAGGAGTGCGGGGCGTTTCACTCTGCGCAGCGCAACCAAGCCTGGTACGCACAGTGGAATCCCAGTAATCCGGCGTCGCCACTGAACGTCTACAAGGATGGCACGACGGTGCGCGCGGATGTCGCCGCCGTGACGTTCTTCCAGCGCGCAAATGGCATGTCGGACCTGGCGCAAGTGCGCTACCTCAAGGCCCAGCGCACCGCCGGTGCCGCAAACGAGCAGCTCACGCACTGGATCGCGACCATCCAGTACGTCTATGCCGAGCCCTCGAAGGATCCAAAGGTCCGACGCTGGAATCCCCTGGGGTTGAAAATCGTCGATTTTCACCCTGAGGCCGAGGTGGTGAATGAAGGCAAGTCCAGCGCGGGCGGCCCAGGATCGTGAAAGCCATGGTCATGAGGGCCATGGCATTACTGGCCTTGTCGTTCGTCCTGGCGGTGCGGCAGGGGACCGCCGAGCAATTGCCCCAGAGGGGCTCGATCGATTCGCGGATCCGAACCACTCTGTACAGTGTCGATCAGGTCTATCGCCTGTATGCCTACGTCGGCTATCAGATCGACCTTGAGTTCGAGCCCGGGGAAACCTATGTGGGCATCGGCGGTGGGGATCTCGAGGGTCTGACCATCGGCTCCGTCGACAATCATGTGCTCCTGAAGCCCAAGGCGGCCAATGTGGGCACGAATCTGACGGTCTTTACCAACCGACGGCATTACCACTTCCAATACTCCGCCAGCGCCCGCCGGCCGAATCCGGACCACGATGAGGTCATCTATGCCGTGCGCTTTACCTATCCGGCGGTGGCCGGACCAACCCCGGAGGAGCGCATCGAGCAAGATCTGGCGCGGGCGCGCGAGCAGCGCGCCCGGAACCTCGACTACTGGTTCTGTGGGAACGAGGCCGTGAAGCCGGTGGGGGCTTCCGATGATGGCGTGCAGACACGGCTGACCTTCGCGGCCAAAGCCGAGCTGCCGGCGATCTTCGTCCGTAATGAGGACGGCACCGAATCGCTCCTCAACTTCAGCCTGGATCAGGGGGATGTGATTGTTCACCGGGTGGCGCAGCGATTCATCCTGCGCCGCGGCAAGCTCACCGGCTGTATCGTCAATGCCGGCTTCGGCGGCAGCGGGGAGCGGCTGAAATCAGGGACGATTGCGCCGGACGTCGAGCGCGAGCGCAAGGGCGGCTCGCCATGAGGCTCTTCCGGCCGCGCGCTTCCGAGGACTCCCAGAGTGAGGCGGAGAGCCCGAGTGTGGCCGGGGAGCGCGGCATTGCCTCGGTGAACCGGGCCGCCTCGCTCTCCTCGCGTGTGAGCAGCGTGCTCGCCATTGGGCTCATGTCGGCTCTGAGCTTGAGCCTTCTTACCTGGTACTACGCTCGTACCTTCGCGCACCGCAATGCGGCTCGGGATCACGCGCAATCGGCTACCCAGGCGCGCGCGCAGGGCGATATGGCGCTACCGCCCTTGGGGCGCATTGAGGGCCCGCATCTCTTGGGTCCCCCGCCGGCCCCGCCCGCCATCGAGACCCCCACCGCCGATCCGGCGGTATTTGCCGCGGCGGCGCCGGCGGGGAATACCCCGGGCGCTCCGGGCACGCCTGCGGCCAAGACGCCCCAGGAACTGGCACTTGAGCGCCAGCTTTCCGGGCCGGCCTTCATCGCGGGCGGCAACGAACGTGGGGCGGCAGGAGAGCAGGAGGGGGCGGGCACGGCCGATACGCCGCAAGCGACCGATCTTGTGCCAGATGCCGCGCACAACGCGTCGCCGGCCGGAGAGGGGGCGCTGACGACGCTCCTGCGCCCCTCGGTGACGCCGGCCGCGACAGCGCAGGTGCTTCCCACGCAGCGCTTCCTGCTCCCCAAGGGCGCGTTCATCGACTGCACGCTTGAGACCGCGATCGACTCGACGCTCCCGGGCATGACGACCTGTATTACAGCGACCGATACCTTCAGTGCCGATGGGACCGTGGTGCTGCTCGAGCGGGGCACGAAGCTCGTCGGGGAGACCCGCGGGGAGGTAGCCCAGGGCTCCTCTCGCGTCTTCGTGCTCTGGACCGAGGCGCGGACGCCCACGGGCGTAGTCGTGCCACTCGCCTCGCCCGGCACGGATGAGCTAGGGCGCTCAGGGTTGTCCGGCGAGGTCAATCGGCACTTCTGGCAGCGCTTCGGGGCGGCGATCCTGATCTCCGTCATCGGCGGGGCCGTGCAGGCGGGCGTGCAATCGACCAGCAGCAACGGCACGGTGATCATCGATCCCTCCAGCTCCCAGAACGTGCTCACCGAGGTCCTAAAGGGCACCGTCAACATCCCGCCCACCATCACCAAGCAAAACGGGGATCGCATCCAGGTGTTCGTCGCGCGGGACCTCGACTTTCGGTCCGTCTATGAACTCCACGCCGTCGCCCACTAACCCCGGCGTGGAGGCTTCAGCGGAGGCGTCCTCGCTCGCGCTGACGTTGCGGGCGCTCCGACCGCTCTTGTCGGATGCGGAGGTGACCGAGCTTTGTATTAACCGTCCGGGCGAGGCGTTCGTCGAAACCCGTTCGGGCTGGCGGCGCGAGGGACTGCCCTTCGCCGATTTCGAGTGGTGCCGGCGATTGGCGAAGCTCGTCGCGAATGCGACGCGCCAGCGGATCGATGAGGAATCCCCGCTCCTGTCGGCCTCGCTCCCGAGTGGTGAACGCATCCAGATCGTGCTGCCACCGGCGACGAGCCCCGGGTGTGTCGCGATCACGATCCGCCGGCCGTCCGAGGCCGTGTGGTCGATTGAGGAACTCGCGGCGCGCGGGATTTTCCGCCATGCGCGGTGCGCCACGGATGCATTGGACGATACCGAGACGGAGCTTAAGCGGCTGCTCGCCGCGCAGGACTATGAGTCCTTCATGCGCCTGGCGGTGCGCTCGAGGAAGAATATCCTGGTCTCAGGGCCCACGGGCTCGGGCAAGACTACCTGGACCAAGGCCCTGATCCGGGAGATCCCGGGCGACGAGCGTCTGATCACCATCGAGGATGCAAAGGAACTCGTGCTCGATCGGCATCCCAACCACGTGCGACTCTACTACTCAAAGGATGATCAGGGGCTCTCGCGCGTGACGCCGAAGCAGCTCTTGGAGAGCTGCCTGCGCATGAAGCCGGATCGGATCCTGCTTGCCGAGCTGCGCTCGGAGGAAGCGTTCGATTACTTGCGTAACGTCAACTCCGGCCACCCGGGTTCGATCACAAGCGTCCACGCGGCAAGTGCGGAGCTCGCCTTCGAACAGCTGGTGCTCCTGGTCAAGCAAAGTCGCGCCGGCGCCGAACTCTCGCGGCGTGACATCAAGAATCTCCTATATCTGCTCATCGATGTCGTGATCCAGTTTGGCGTGGAGCGGCACGAGCGTTTCATCAAGGAGGTCTGGTATGCCCCCGAGCGCAAGCGCCGCGGCCTGGCATCCGCCCGCTAGGCCTGCCGGCCAGCGGGTCCTCCTCAAGGCGGCCGTCTGCGTCGCAGTCGGAATCGTGTTCGCCCAATACCTCGCTGGCTACGTCTTTCTCTGGTCGGTGCACGAGAGTCCCCGCAAGGCCACGCCGCTCACCGTCGCACGCTATGCCTACTACTACGGTGAGCAGCCGGCGGTGCGCTCGCGCTTACTATGGAGTTCGGCCGCGGGATTTGCGCTGGTCGCGATAAGTGGTCTTGCCATCTTGCTGCCGCGGCGCCGGGCGCTTCATGGCAGCGCGCGCTTCGCGACCCGCCACGAGATCGATTCCGCGGGGCTCCTGGGTGAGCACGGCATCATCTTGGGGAGAATCGGCAAGCGCTGCTTGATGCTCGCCGGCCAACAGGGCGTCGCGCTCGCCGCACCCCCTCGGGCCGGCAAGGGCACTGGCGTTGTCGTGCCCAATGCGCTGAACTGGCCGGGATCGCTTGTCTGCATCGATATCAAGCGCGAGAACTGGACGTTGACCGCGGGCTTTCGGGCGCACTCCGGACAGGCCTGCCATCTCTTCGATCCCTTCGCCGAGGATGGCCGCACCGCGCGCTGGAATCCGTTCTTCTACGTTTCGGCGGATCCGGTGCGGCGCGTGAATGACCTGCAGCGCATTGCGGATATGCTCTATCCGGATCCGCCGAACGTGGATCCATTCTGGACCGCCTCGGCACGCTCGCTGTTCTTGGGCGTCGCACTCTACCTCTTCGAGACCCCCTCGCTCCCGGCGACGATCGGCGAGGTACTCCGCCAGGGCATGGCCAGTGATGATGAAGGCTTCGGGCAGCACTGGAAACGACTCGTCGAGGGGCGCAGCCGCGGGCCACGTCCGCTCTCCTCGCAATGTGTGCGGGCGCTCTACGATGTGATCGATCTGGCACCGGTGACGGCAAGCTCGATCCGCAAGACCTTCACCAGCAGGCTGGATCTGTGGTTGAACCCGATCTTGGATGCCGCGACTTCCGGTAACGATTTCGATCTTCGCGAGCTGCGCGCGAAGCCGCTGTCGATCTACGTCGGCGTCAATCCGGATGATCTGCATCGGCTACGGCCGGTGCTCAATCTCTTCTTCCAGCAGGCGATCGGTCTTCAGACCCGGGAGCTGCCCGAGCGCAACCCAGCGCTCAAGTGCCAGGTCATGATGCTACTCGATGAGTTCACGGCACTGGGGCGGATCCCGATCATCGCCGAGGCCATCTCCTACCTGCCGGGCTACAACGTGCGCGTCGTGCTCGTGATCCAGACCCCGGCACAGCTGCGCGAGATTTACGGGGCGCACAACGCCGAAACAATGCTCAAGAGCCTGGCAGCGAGGATTGTGTTTGCGCCCAAGGATTACTCGGACGCGCGCGAAATCTCCGACGAGCTGGGGTTCACGACGGTCAAGGTGAAAAGCCTCTCCAAGCCGATGTTCGACTTGTCCGAGACCAAGGGCCGCCGATCGCGCAGTCAGACCGTGAGCGAGCAGCGCCGGGCGCTGCTGCTTCCGCAGGAGGTCAAGGAGCTGGGCAATGATCACGCGATCATCTTCTACGAGGGACTGCGACCCATTCGCTGCCGGAAGATTCGCTATTTCGAGGATCCGCGGTTTCGGGCGCGGCTCCTGCCGCCGCCGGAGGTACCGGCGGCAAATCCACTCATTCTGGAAGTGCCAACCGCGGCTTCTGGGCCGACAATCGGATCGGGGGCGGATGATCTCGGTGCCCCAGCGGAGGTGATCCGGGAAGCCACGGTCGAGGATGTCGACCGTATTGACGAGCTCAAGTTAGAGGACTTCGCGACCGACTTCAGTCAGGTGACATTGCCCGAGAGTGGCCGACTCACGGAAGAGGACTTGAGTGTTGCGGTGGAGAGCTTTCTCGACTCCTTGCGGGAGCGGTAGAGGTTGATGATGGCTGAACGCGATGCCCCCACCGAAAATGTACTGAAACCCGCCGAGCGGCCGGTACGCCATGCGGGTCAGGGGCAGCAGGCCGCGAACGAGGAGGCTGCGGCGCCACGCAAGCGAGCGACGCCGGTCGTGCCGGAGGAGGTACGTCGGCGCTTCGTGCAAGTCGGCCGGCGCTATCACTTTCCCGACGGCGCGCGCGCGTTCACGGACCGCGGCGGCCGCCTGACGACGGCGAGCGAAAACACGGAGGTGATCGCGAGCCTCGTGAAGATTGCGGAGAGCCGAGGCTGGCAGACGATCAGTGTCTCAGGCACCGAGCGCTTCCGCCAGGAGGCTTGGTTCCAGGCGCGCCTGGCGGGGCTCGAGGTCCGGGGCTATGTGCCGAAGGAGGCTGAGCAGGAGCGCCTCGCGCGCGCCGTGGCGCGACGGCGTGAGGCTTCGGCGGAGCCCGAAGGAGGCTCGGTTCGATCTGGCGGGGAAGCTCGGGGCGGGGCGGTCCCCAAGGGCGCCGATAGCCGGGAACCCGAAAGTGCGGCAGCGGAGACGAAGGCCAGCGATCGACTGATCGTCGGGCGGCTGCTCGATCACGGATCGGCACCCTATCGCCAGGAGCCCCGGCAGCCCATGTCGTACTTCGTCAAGATCGAGACCGCTCGCGGGGAGCGAACGATCTGGGGCGTGGACCTCGAGCGCGCCGTCAAGGAGTCCCTGACGAGACCGAAGATCGGCGAGGAGGTCGGCGTGCGGACCGTGAGCCAGGAGCCAGTGACGGTCAAGACGCCTCGCCACAACGCCGACGGTCAACTCGTCGGCCAGCAAGACCTCGAAACTCACCGTAACCGCTGGGTCATCGAGAAGCGCGCATTCTTCGAGGCGCGCGCCTCGGCGGCCGAGCTGGTGCGCAATGCCAAGATCGACCCGCGCGAGGCCGTGAAGCGGCATCCGGAACTGGCGAGTACGTACCTGCATCTGCGTGGCGCGGAGGAGGTGGCCGCTCGCCGGATTCGTGATCCCGAGGATCAGCGCAAGTTCGTCTCCCTGGTGCGTAGTGCACTCGCTGACTCGGTTGCGCGCGGCGAGCCGCTGCAGCCCGTGCGGCTGCGCGACCAGCCGGCTCAAGCGGCCAAGGAGACCGACTCGCCCAATCGCGCACGTGATCCGGAGCGCACTCGCTAATGCCTCGCGACGAGACACTCATCGTCGGCCGGCTTCAGGCCCACGGCAGCGCGCCCTATCAGTTCCAAGCCGGGGCGACTTTTTCCTTGAAGCTTGCCACCGACCGAGGCGAACGCGTGGTGTGGGGCAAGGACCTAAGGAAGCTCTGCACAAGTGCCTAAGGGTGACCGATACTGTGTGCAGGGAACAGTAGGGCCATGGTGCCGCGAGGAACGATGAAGCAGACGACCTTTGCCTCGGTTGCCTGGGAGAAGAAGGGCAAGATTACGCGCCGCGAGCGGTTTTTGGCCGAGATGGACGCGGTGATCCCCTGGAGCCGACTGCTGGGGCTGATCGAGCCGCACTATCCGAAGGCGGGTAACGGCACGCAGCCGAAGCCCATGGAACAGATGCTGCGCATCTACTTCATGCAAAACTGGTTCAACCTCTCGGATCCGCAGGCCGAGGACTCCCTCTACGACATCGAGTCGATGCGCCGCTTTGCAGGCCTGGAGCTTGCCGAGGATGCCATTCCGGATGAGTCCACGATCCTGCGCTTCCGCCACCTGCTGGAGAAGCATCAGCTCACTGCGCTGATCTTTGCCGAGATCCGATCTTTGCTGGAAGAGAAGCGGTTGTTGCTGAGGTCCGGGACTATCGTGGACGCCACCATCATTGCCGCTCCGCCCTCGACCAAGAACGCCGCCGAGGCTCGCGACCCGGAGATGCACCAGACCAAGAAGGGGAAGGACTGGCACTTTGGCATGAAGGCTCATGTCGGAACCGACCGGCGCGGCATCGTGCACAGTCTGTCCACCACGGCGGCAAACGTGTCGGACATCAGCCAGTTGCCCAAGCTCCTGCACGGCCAAGAGAAGGAAGTTTTCGGGGATCAGGCCTACTGGAGCGAGTTTCACCGCCAGTGCGCCGAGTCCTGCGGCATCCGTTACCGGATCAACCGGCGCGGGCACCATACCAAGCCTCTCACCGAGTACCAGCGCTTCATCAACCGCTGTCGCTCCAGCACTCGGGCGCGTGGCGAGCATGCTTTCCATGTGGTCAAGCGGCTGTGGGGATTCACCAAGGTGCGCTACCGGGGATTGGCCAAGAACACCGCTCGGTTGTTCACCGCCTTTGCGCTCGCGAACCTGTACATGCTCAGGCGACGACTGATCAGTCCGCAGGGAACGTGTCAGCGGTGAGAAGCGAGACAGTCCAATGTAGCAATGCTCCGGGGCCGATCCGGGCGCAATTCCTGCCTGTTCTCGTATTCCCATGACCCACGACCCCGTTTTCATATCATCTGATCTCTGCACAAATGCCTGCGCAGAGCTTCCCTAAAGCGAGTCATTGAGAAGTCTGCGTCGAAACCATGGTCGGAGACCTGGTCGGTGCGCCCCGCGCAGCCCGAGATGCCCTGACCATCCCCGCACCGCCGACGTCACCCCAATGGCACGTCGTCAGCCATGGCTACCTCGGATAAGACCCATTCTAGCCCCGATAGGGTGCGCCTGATACCAAGCCGCCACGGGTATAAAATGGGAGGATGGAAATCGACGCTAACAACTTACAGAATTTGGTGCAGCGCCAGATGTATGAAGACCCATCGGGTGGGACCTTCAACATGCGGATCATGCTGCAGTTCGCCCAGATTTCATCGAACTCAGACATGACCGAGGATGAGCGGGCGTCCCTGTTCGATCTGCTGCACGTCATCGCCCTGAAGTTCGCTGCCATCTGGGGCCACGACCAGCGCTACAAGACTCGTGAGAACGAGATGATCGCTGAGTGCGAGGCAAAGCCGACCGATCGCCGAAAAAACGAACCAATGCGGTTTAAGAGCGGTCAGGAACTTTACATCGAGTTCGATGGGTTCCTGGTGCAGTGCAAGTCCGTCCTAGATCACATGGTGGTGATTCTGCACTACACCCTTGGCGTCCAGTTCTCGTCGCTTGGTACTTTCGGCGACAACGGGAACAAGACCATCAAGATTCTGACACCCAAGAACATCAGCGCGAATCCTATGGTGCGGCGGGAAGCCGCCAAGCTGCTCATAGATCACATCGAGAAGAATCAGGACTGGCTCAAGGGAATGATTAACACTCGTGACCGCATGAACCACTTTACGAGCGGTGGAATCCCGCCCATGTCATTCGGTGTGGCTTCGATCATCGAGAAGGATGGAGTTCAGACCCTACACAGGCCCCGAATGTCGAAGGACATGACGGTCAAGGAATACATGACGAGCACGGTGGACAGCGTTCTTTTCTTCATCGAGCGCTTCATTGGTCTTGCCATGTTCACACGTCTTCCTCGCTACGCCATCCAGTACAAACATTCCGAAGATCCCAAGGCGATGCGGTGGAACCTGATCCCAGCCGCGCTCATGCAGCAACTCATAGATTCCGCTCAGATCGACCCGTCCAAGATAGTGAGAGGTGCTCCCGATAAGTAGGACGCTGCTCGGTCGTTCCTCGGCACCGCACGCAGCACGGCGGGCAAAGGCGGCGAACCGAGTCAGAACTCGTACTCGTAGTCGGTCGGCCAGCTGCCCAATTCCTGGGTCCAGGTATTGAATTTTCGGCAGAAGCCCACCTCACGGCGGTTCCCGACGTCGTCGAGGTAGACCACCACGCCGACGAAGTAGAGCAGCTTCTTGCCTTCATTCACCGCTTCATTTTCTTCCTCGGTCAGCGGGTCCGTACCGTTGGTGGGCAGCACCTCGCTTTGGCCGCTCTCCAATCGCCTGTTGAGTGTCTCACCCGAAGGAATTCCCATGTTCTTCGGAAACCGACCCTCGATTTCCAAGACTATGGAAGCGCTCCGAACCTCAGTGATGTGAGCCACTGAGTGTCCGACGTTCTGCGCCACGAAGATCATGCTCGGCCTCTCTCCGGCCGCTAGTGGCTTCATTAGGTAGTACCGACCGAGCCTCAGTTGCGGCCGGTGAGTCGCAATGAACTCCTCGCGTCCCAGCCGAAGTTGAGCGGCAATCAACTTGCTCTGCCTGTTGGACACCATCGCCAATACTACGGTGTAGATGGCGATCACCACCGTCGCGAGCGCCGTGATCGCCTCACTGTAATGTTCGAGATAGTCGAATATCGTCCTCATCGTTCAATGGTATCGCACGGCAGCAGCGGCACGAACTCCCGGATGCGTTTTAGGGGCCTGACGCATGTCCGGCGAAGGTGCCGACGACTTCATACATTCCGGGATCAAACGTTGCGATGGCGAGCGCCTGCAGCAGGTAAGGTAACGGTGCCGGATTCGCGCGCATCGCCTCGTAATCTTCGACAGTACGCCACTGGGCGTACATCGTGACCTTTGTTCCATCCAGACCGCGATGTAGGCTGGCTGAAATAAAACCCGGTGCATGGCGCACCGAAGTCTCGCTCGCACGGGCCAGTAGATGAAAGAGCTGTTGCTGATTCACAGGCTCCACCGTGAAGACATTGATCAGCGTGACAAGCTTGCGGCTCGCCGAGATTGCGGTCATATGCAGATCCTTGGCCATGTGGTTGCTAAAAGGATAGTGGTTTCCACCGCTGCGCGGGATCCGCGTAGGATCTCCCGGCTAGAACAGAGAGCGGTAGAGGAGATCACAACAGAGGAAGGCGGGTTTGCCTGTTCCTCTTCAGTTTGTGCCATCGGTCTCGCCGTTAAGGCGTAATGCTCCTTCCAGTATCTGCAATTGTTGTCCGCGGTCAATCAGATGTACACTTTGCGAAGCTGTGGCAATAGATTCACTCTTCAAGTTGGTGATTCGCTGGATCGGCATTCGAGCTGATCGGGACGAGCGACGCATTGCAGCGAGCATCGAATTCCGCAATACCTTCATCGAGGAACTGCAAGGTCTGTATCCAGAGCCGGTCAACTGGCCTAAGGCGTACGGGATCGACCCTGTCCTCAAGGCTAAATTCGCAATGCTTCGATCAGCTGTCGAGAAGTACG
>Ga0302314_10009685_pt1 | contig 16995 bp, 11 predicted proteins | sample III_Palsa_N2_3_FD_200533 | JGI IMG/M metagenome (GOLD analysis project Ga0302314, IMG submission 200533) | Peat permafrost microbial communities from Stordalen Mire near Abisko, Sweden - III_Palsa_N2_3 | ecosystem: Environmental > Terrestrial > Soil > Palsa > Peat permafrost | place: Sweden...
TACGACACCCCCGGCGACCTCGCGAAGGCCCTGGGCGATACCCCTCTCGCCTGACGCCACCGCCGGGCCCTTGGCCAAATCCGGCCGTGCGGCTGAAGCGTCCACGGCCATACCTAAGGGAGCACTGCGAACCGATGACCGCTAACGAGACAGACCCGGCTACGGGGACGAGGAGCACCCGTCCCGAAGCGTCGGCCGAGGCGGCGAGCGACGCGCCCACCGGCAACCCGTCCCAGCCGCGCCCGACCCTGCCCGAGGGGATGGGCGACCTCGATCGCCGTGCGATCGACACCGTGCGCGTGCTGGCGATGGACGCCGTGCAGAAGGCCGGCAACGGCCACCCCGGCACCGCGATGAGCATGGCCCCCACGGCCTACCTGCTGTTCCAGAAATGGCTGCGCCACGACCCGGGCGACCCGAACTGGGCCGGCCGTGACCGGTTCGTCCTGTCGATGGGGCACTCGAGCCTCACCCTGTACATCCAGCTGTTCCTGTCCGGCTATGGCCTGGAGGTCTCCGACCTGGAGGCGCTGCGCACCTGGGGGTCCCGCACGCCCGGCCACCCCGAGGTCAACCACACGCCGGGCGTGGAAACGACGACCGGCCCGCTGGGGCAGGGCGTCGGCAACGCCGTCGGCATGGCGATGGCCGCCCGCCGCGAGCGCGGCCTGCTGGACCCCGACGCCCCCGAGGGCGAGAGCGTGTTCGACCACACGATCTGGGCGTTCGCCTCGGACGGCGACCTCGAGGAGGGCGTCAGCGGCGAGGCGTCGTCGCTGGCCGGCACCCAGGAGCTGGGGAACCTGGTCCTGGTCTACGACGCCAACCGGATCTCGATCGAGGACAACACCGGCATCGCGTTCACCGAGGACGTCGGCATGCGGTATCAGGCTTACGGCTGGCACGTGCAGCACGTCGACGACGGCGAGGACCTGGCGGCGGTCGACCGCGCGCTGGCCGCCGCCCGGGCCGAGGCCGGCCGCCCGTCGCTGATCGTGCTGCGGACGATCATCGGCTGGCCCGCGCCGAACAAGCAGAACACCGGCGCCGCCCACGGGTCGGCGCTGGGCGAGGACGAGGTCCGGGCGACCAAGGCCATCCTCGGCTTCGACCCGGACCGGGCCTTTGAGGTCGCTCCGGATGTGCTCGAGCACGCCCGCCTGGTCGCTGCCCGGGGCGAGCAGGCGCACGCCCGGTGGCAGCAGCGCTTCGACGCGTGGCGGGCCGCCAGTCCCGACGGCGGCGCGCTGCTGGACCGGCTGTCGGCCCGCACGCTGCCGGAGGGCTGGGCGGGCGCCCTGCCGGCCTGGGACGCCGACCCGAAGGGGGTGGCCACCCGGAAGGCCTCGGGCGAGGTCCTCGCCGCCCTGTACCCGGTCGTGCCGGAGCTGTGGGGCGGTTCGGCCGACCTGGCGGAGAGCAACAACACCGCGGTCGAGGGGGCGGCCTCGTTCCTGCCCGCGGACCGGCAGACCAAGATGTGGTCCGGCGGCCCGTACGGGCGCACGCTCCACTTCGGCGTCCGCGAGCACGCCATGGGAGCGATCATGAACGGCATCGCGCTGCACGGCGGGACCCGCGTGTACGGCGGCACGTTCCTTACCTTCTCCGACTACATGCGCGGCGCGGTCCGGCTGGCCGCGATCATGCAGCTTCCGGTCACGTACGTGTGGACGCACGACTCCATCGGGCTGGGCGAGGACGGCCCCACCCACCAGCCGGTCGAGCACTACGCGGCGCTGCGGGCCATCCCCGGCCTCGATTTCGTCCGCCCGGCCGACGCCAACGAGACCGCGGTGGCGTGGCGCACCATCCTCGAGCACAGCGACCGCCCGGCCGGGCTCTCGCTGTCCCGGCAGAACCTGCCGGTCTTCGACCGCACCAAGTTCGCGCCGGCCGAGGGCACCGCCCGGGGCGGGTACGTGCTGGCTGAGGCCTCCGGCGGCGCACCCGAGGTCATCCTGATCGGCACCGGCTCCGAGGTGCAGATCGCCGTGGCCGCCCGCCAGGTGCTGGAGGCCGGCGGCGTCCCGACGAGGGTCGTGTCGCTGCCGTGCTGGGAGTGGTTCGCGGCCCAGGACCGGGCCTACCGCGAGCAGGTGCTGCCGCCCGCGGTGCGCGCCCGGGTGAGCGTCGAGGCCGGCGTCCCCATGGGCTGGCGGGAGTTCGTCGGCGACGCCGGCCGGATCGTCGGCCTGAACCACTTCGGCGCCAGCGCGGCCTACACCGTGCTGTACGAGCAGTTCGGCCTCACCGCTGACGCGGTCGTCGCCGCGGCGCGGGAGAGCCTCGCCGCCGCCGGGGCGCCGCCGGCCGCCCCGGCCGGCCCGGACAGCGTCGGCACCCTTCACAGCCCCACCGGCGATCGCTGACCCGCCGCCCTATCCCGTCCCCGAACCAGGAAGGCACTGTCATGGCACCGAACGAGAAGCTGGCCGAGTTGTCGCAAGCCGGGGTCGCCGTGTGGCTCGACGACCTCTCCCGCGACCGCATCCGCAGCGGCGGCCTGCAGTCACTGGTCGACGACTACTCCGTCGTGGGCGTCACCACCAACCCGACCATCTTCGCCGCCGCGATCAGCGCCTCCGACGCCTACGACGACCAGGTCCACGCGATGGCCGTCCGCAAGGTCAGCGTGGAGGAAGCGCTGCGGACCATCACCGCCGCTGACGTCCGCGACGCCTGCGACCTGCTCGCCCCGGTGGCGCAGCGCACCGGCCGCGACGGCCGGGTCTCGCTGGAGGTGGCTCCCGCGATGGCGCACGACACTGACGCCACCGCGGCGGAGGCGGCGCACCTGTGGTGGCTGGTCGACCGGCCTAACCTGTTCATCAAGATCCCGGCGACGCGGGAAGGGCTGGCCGCGATCACCACGTCCATCGGGGCGGGCATCAGCGTCAACGTCACTCTCATCTTCAGCCCGGAACGGTACCGGGCGGTCATGGACGCCTACCTGTCCGGACTGGAGCAGCGCGTGCGCGATGGCGGGTCGCTGACCGGGATCGAGTCGGTGGCGTCCTTCTTCGTCTCCCGCGTGGACACCGAGATCGACCGGCGCCTGGACAAGGCCGGCGCGGACCCCGCCCTCAAGGGCAAGGCCGCGCTGGCGAACGCCCAACTGGCCTACCAGGCCTACGAGGAGGTCTTCTCCTCCGCCCGCTGGCGGGCGCTGGAAGCCCGCGGCGCCAGCCCGCAGCGCCCGCTGTGGGCTTCGACCGGCGTGAAGAACAAGGACTACCCCGACACCCTCTACGTCAGCGACCTCATCGCGCCGGACACGGTAAACACCATGCCGGAGAAGACCTTGAAGTCCTACGCCGATCACGGCAGCCCGGGCAAGCCCATCCAGAGCACCTACGACGAGGCGGCACGGGTCATGAAGGCCGTGGCCGACGCCGGCGTCGACCTCGATGACGTCTTCAGAGTCCTCGAGAACGAGGGCATCGCGAAGTTCGCCGACTCCTGGGACGAGCTCACCGAGTCAGTCCGCTCAGAGCTCGAGGACAAAAAATGAACACGATCGCCGGCCTGCTAGCGCGTGACTGTGAACCGTCCGCTGCGAAAAGGCCCAGGCGGCCCTTCACTGGCCGGGGCCGAGGTGGACGTCGCGGGACAGGGTGACCGCGCATTCGAGCATCGCGGCGTGCACGAACGCCTGCGGCAGGTTGCCCCGCAGCTGCCGCTGGTGGACGTCGTACTCCTCGGCGTAGAGGGCGGCGGGGCCGGACGCGGAGCGGTTCCGCTCGAACCAGTGGGCCGCCGCGGCCGGGTGCCCGCTGGCGTGCTCGACCAGCGCCATCCAGAAGCCGCAGAGCAGGAAGGCGCCTTCAGCCTTGTGCAGCGGCCGGGCGTCGTGCCGGAACCGGTAGACGAACCCGTCGGCCGCCAGCTCGTCGCGGACGGCGTCGACCGTGGCGGTGTTGCGCGGGTCGGACAGCCCGACGCCGCCGCGGATGACCCCTTGCAGCAGCGACGCGTCCACCCGTTCGTCATCGGGGGCCCGCTGCCAGCGGCCCGAGGGGTGCACGCAGTCGGCCAGGCTGGCCGTGATCGCGTCGGCGAGTGAGCTCCACCGGCCTGCCTCCCGGTGTCCGCCGCTGGCGCCTGCCGCCTCGGCCGCCGCGCGCAGCCCGGACACGCAGGCGATCCGCGAGTGCGCCCAGTGCCGGTTGTCCAGTTCCCAGATGCCGGCGTCCGGCTCCTGCCAGCGCTGCCCGATGGCGTCGGCCGCGATCGCCGCCGCCCGCCACTCCTCGTCGCCCAGCATGTCGTGCCGCGCGGCGGCGGCCAGCAGCGACAGCGACTCGCCGAATGCGTCCAGCTGCAGCTGCCCGCGGACCCAGTTGCCGCTGCGGGGCGTCCCGCCGGGGAAGCCGCGCAGCCGCACCCGCCGCTCATCCGCGATCGGCTCGCCCGCCACCGTGTACCCGGGCATCATCTGCGGCCCGTCAGCCAGCAGCCGTCCGCTGACGAAGCTGACCGCGCCCGCCAGCATCGGGTGCGGCCCGTGAGCCGCCAGAGCCAGCCCGGCGTAGCACTGGTCCCTGATCCAGGCGTAGCGGTAGTCGTAGTTGCGCCCGGCCTCCAGCCGCTCCGGCAGCGACGTGGTCGCCGCCGCCACCATGGCGCCGCTGCCCGAAGTGAGCCCGCGCAGCACCGCGTAGGCGTGCCGGGCGTCGGCCACCGCGATCAGGTCACCGCAGCCGGGGGCGACCTGCGACCACGCCTCCTCGGTCGCCGCCCACAGCCGTTCCGGGTCGGGCCGCTCGTCGGGCAGCTTGCGGTCGCTGATCTCCAGAACGAGGTCGTGGTGCTCGCCCGGCGCCACCCGCAGCGTCACCGCCAGGCCGCCGTCGGCTGGCCGTGCCTTCCCCGCCCCGGTCCAGCGGAACCGCAGCGCGCCGCTGCGCCCGGTCCAGACATCCCCGCGGCTGTCCCGCTCTCGCTTGAGATCGGTCATCTGGCTACGACCGAACCCGGCCCGCAGGTCAAGGAACGCGGTCACCCGGGCCGGTCCGTCCAGTGCCTCGACACGGCGCAGCAGCACCACCCGGTGCGGGTCGGCCGGCATCGCCAGCGCTTCACGGCACTCGGTCTTCCAGTCGCTCACCCAGCGGCTGCGCCAGATCAGCGACCCGTTCTCGTAGTAGCCGCCCCACACGTGCCAGCCGTCAGCGGGGGCGACCGTGTAGCGGCCGGCCCCGCCGAGCAGCCCGCTGAACGCGGCCGGGCTGTCCCAGCGCGGCGCGCACAGCCACGCGACCGACCCGTCCGGGGCGATCAGCGCGCCCCGCTCGCCGTCGGCGACCAGCGCGTACTCCCGCAGCACGCGCGGGGTAAGCACGTCATCAGCGGCCATGTCCTTGCTCATGCGTCTCTACTTCCTCCGCCGGGCGGCTTTATGCGGGTTTCTTGTTTGAGCGCCCGCCTGACAGGAAGTAGGAGCGGGCCACACCCGCATGCGACAGGAGGCGGTGCATCACCGTGAGCGAGGCAGCCGAGCCAGACCTGACCGGCAAGACGGTCGTTGTCACCGGGGCCAGCGCCGGGATCGGCCGGGCGTCGGCCGTGCTGTTCGCCCGCCGCGGTGCCCGGGTGGCGCTGATCGCCCGCGGCAGCGCCGGCCTGAACGGCGCCGCCGCGGAGATCTCGCGGAACGGCGGCACCGCGCTGGTGCTGCCGGCCGACGTGTCCGACTTCGACGCGGTCGAGGCGGCCGCCAGCCGGGCCGAGGCTGAGCTCGGGCCGATCGACGTGTGGGTCAACGTGGCCTTCACCTCGGTGTTCGCCCCGTTCACGGAGATCAAGCCGGAGGAGTTCCGGCGGGTCACCGAGGTCAGCTACCTGGGCTACGTGCACGGCACGATGGCTGCCCTCAAGCGCATGAAGCCGCGTGACCGCGGCACGGTCGTGCAGGTGGGGTCGGCCCTCGGGTACCGCGCGATCCCGCTGCAGTCGGCCTACTGCGGGGCCAAGCACGCGGTAAACGGGTTCACCGAGTCGGTCCGCACCGAGCTGCTGCACGACCACAGCCACGTCAGCATCACCGTCGTGCAGATGCCGGCCGTTAACACGCCCCAGTTCTCCTGGGTGCTGTCGCGGCTGTCGCGCCGCGCGCAGCCGGTCCCGCCGATCTACCAGCCCGAGGTCGCGGCCGAGGCGGTAGTGTTCGCGGCCGCGCACCCCGCCCGCAAGGAGTACTGGGCGGGCGGGTCGACCGCCGCCACTGTCTTCGCGCAGAAGTTCGCCGCCCCTGTCCTCGACCGCTACCTCAGCCGGACCGGCTACAACTCGCAGCAGACAGACCAGCCGGAGACCCCCGGCCGGCCCGGCAACCTGTGGGAGCCGCTCGACGAGGCGCCCGGCACCGACCACGGCGCGCACGGCGAGTTCGACGACCGGGCGCGCGACCACAGCGGGCACGACGAGCTGTCGGAAGCGGCCGAGCTGGCGGGCGCGGCCGCGACCGGATCGGCCGCGGACCGCGGGGCGGCCCTCACCGGGGCGGCCAGGCACGCCGCAGCGGCCGCCACCGTGGTCGCCGAAGACGTCGGCTCGGTCGTCACCCGCGCCTTCGGGTCGCTGATCACCACCGGCCGGCGCCGGAAGTGAACGGCCGTCGCAGCATCCAGCGCGCCACGGTTACGACCAGGCTCGCGGGTACGGCCGGGCGTCATCTGCGCCCGGGGACGGGGCAAGCTGGCATTTTGCCTGCCCCCTGCCGGGGGCGGTGCCAGGGCATACCGCCGGATCAGTGTCCCGCCGGCAGTCACCGCTTATTCCTGTGCTGCCGGGTCATCCTGCCTGATCAGGGGAGCCATGTCCCAGTCGCAGCGTTCCGATTTGCACTACCAAGAACCATTCCCCTGCCCGTCCGCAGCCGGGGCTGTCGCCCTGCATGACCCGTGTGGTGCCGCCACGGTGTTCCTGATGGTCGGGCTCCCCGCAGCCGGGAAAACCACCCGGGCCAGGGAACTCGCCGCAGCGCACCAGGCGGTGCGGCTGACCCCGGATCACTGGATGATCCCGCTGTTCGGCAATTCCATTGGTGACTTCCAGCGGCCGGGTGGTGAGCGGTGGGTGCTCGAAGGGCGGCTCATCTCGGTCGCCCTGCAGGCGCTGCGGCTGGGGACCAGCGTCGTGCTCGACTTCGGGCTCTGGGGCCGCGATGAGCGGTCGGCGCTGCGCTGGCTGGCCCGGTCCGCCGGGGCGGCTTGCCAGGTGGTCTACCTGCCCGTGGACAAGGAAGTCCAGCTCGCCCGCATCGCGCACCGCCAGGAAACGGCACCGCACCTGACGTTCCCGATGAGCGAGGCCGACGTGGACGCGTGGGTGGAGCAGTTCCAGGTGCCTGACGCCGCCGAGCTCGACGGCGGTGAGATCCCCGCCCCGCCGGCAGGATGGCCAGGCTGGCCTGAGTGGGCAGCAGACCACTGGCCCTCGTGCACCGACAGCTAACGCATCTGTTCTAACGGCGTTCGTGCGCTTGCCGGCATCTGCCGGGCGATGTGGAGCTGTTCTTCGGCCGGGACGAGGCTGCCGGGCAGGTGCTGGGGCGGCCACCGTCGCGCGGGGGCCGGGCCAAGCGGGCCGGTGTCGGCGACGTACTCGGTCCACAGCTGCGCCTGCGCGCCGATGATGTTCGCGCGAGCGCCTTCCGACAGGCCGCGCGGTACCGGGTCGAACGTGTAGACATCGGCCACGCTGGTCGCGCCGCGGATCGCGAGCGGCTCGCTCTTGTCGTCCGAGTGCGCCCAGTCCAGGTAGACGTAGTACTCCGGGGCCATCACGACCTGGTGGCCGAGTTCCGCGGCCCACCGGCCCATGTAGCCGTCCTTGCGCCAGGCCATGATGACGGCGTCCCGCGGGCCGCCGGCGTCGATGACCTCGTCCCAGCCGACCATGCGGCGGCCGCGGGCGGCGAGCCGCGTCGCTACCTGGGCCATGAACCAGCCCTGCAACTGGGCTTCGGCCCGCAGGCCGAGGATGCGCATGCGCTGCCGGGCACGGTCGCTGTCGTGCCACTCGGCCGCCGGGCACTCGTCGCCGCCGAGGTGGATGTAGGGGCCGGGGAAGATGTCCATCACCTCGTCGAGCACGTTCGCGCAGAACTCGACGGTGGCGTCGTCGACGTTCAGGACGTGCCGGGAGATGCCCCAGCGGGTGCGCACCTTGATCGGCTTCTCGCGGCCGCGGTAAGCGTCGCGGTTGCCGAGCTCGGGGTAGGCGGCGATTTCCGCCAGGTCGGCGGCCGTGTAGTAGCCGCCGTGCGGGGTTCCGTCGAACCGTTTCTCCCGGGCCCGCCCGACCGGGCTTCGCTTCCGCCAGGATCCGACCTCGGTGAGCAGCGGGTAGCGCTGGACCGGGAAGCGCCAGCCCTGGTCGTCGGTGAGGTGAAGGTGCAGCACGTTCAGCTTGTGCAGGGCCGCCAGGTCGATCAGCCGGAGGATCCACGCCTTGGGGAAGAAGTGCCGGGCCACGTCCAGGTGCACGCCCCGCCAGGCGTAACGGGGCGCGTCCTCGATGTCCGTGGCGGGCAGGTCAAGCGGGCCAGACACGCCGTGGACGGGAGCTTGCCGCAGGGTCTCTGGCGGCAGCAGCAGCCGCAGGGTCTGCGTCGCGTAGAAGACGCCCGCCGCGCCTCCGGCGTTGATGACCACGCCTTCGCCCGGGGCGGCGCGCAGCCGGTAGCCGTCGTCGGGCGGGCCACCGCCACCGGGATGGCCGGCGGTGAGCGTGATGGCGTTCGGGCGCGAGGCCTCGTCGGCGGCGATGACGAAGCCGTCCGCGGTCAGCCTGACCCGGCCGCCGTCGGGGTGCGCGTGCGCCTTGACCGGACGCGGGATGATCACGATGACGCCCTCAGATGTAGGTCCTGATCAGGTCGGTGACGGTGTAGCCGTCGTCAATGACCGGGATGACCGGCCACTTGTCGAAAGCCGTGCACGGATGGGAGATGCCGAAGCAGATCAGGTCGCCGGGCGCGAGCCGGGTGCCGTCGGGCACGGACAGGAACGCGTGGTGGTCGTTGAACTGGGTGACCGACAGGCCGCTGGCGGGGGTCTCCCCGCCGTCGCCGTAGCGTATCCGCAGCGGCACGGGCAGCCCGGCGTCGTAAGGCGCCTCCCGTTTGCCCATGCCCGCCAGCGCCAGGCCGCGCTCGGGAACGGAGGTGACCTGTGCCCAGATCTCCAGGGCCGCTTCGAGGGCACCGGGCATCCGGGTGAACGGCGTCTTGGCCTGGTACATGCCGTTGTCGTGGGACACGTAGGCCCCGCTGCGGAGGATGACCCGAAGCTGGTGGCCGGGGAGCCAGGCGCCGCCGAGTTCGGCCGCGACGAGATCGAAGTAGGCGCTTCCGCCCGCCGAGACGATCACCTCCTCGGGCAGCAGCCCCGCGCCGGCCAGTTCCGTCACGGCCGAGCGCACGGCGCTCAGGTACCGTGACGCCTCGGCTACCGTCGTGATCCCGCCCTCGTAGCCGGCGACGCCGGCCAGCTCGACCCCGGGAGCGGCGGCCGCGGCCCGGGCGACGGCGGCCAGTTCCCCGGCGTCACGGCAGCCGGTGCGCCCGCCCGGGTACCCCAGCTCGGCCAGGACCCGCACGGGCCGGGACCCCGCGGCCCCGGACGCGGCCCGGACCCCGGCGGCCGAGTCCACGAACAGCAGCAGTTCCCATCCCTGGTCAAGCTGCCCGGCGATCCACGACAGGGCGCCGGGGTCGAGCAGTTCGTTGGCCAGCAGGACCCGCGGCACGCCGAAGGCCCGGCAGGCCAGCGCCTGCCCGGCGGTGGCCACCGTGATTCCCCACGCCCCGGCGTTGAGCTGCGCCTCGAACAGAGCGGGCGCCATGGTGGTCTTGCCGTGCGGCGCGAACTCCAGGTTCCCGGCCGCGCAGAAGGCAGCCAGCTCGGCGATGTTGTGATCGAGCGCGGACCTCCGGGCGACAAGCAGAGGCCAGGTGAACGGACCGTTGAACAAGCCGTGCCCCGCGGCCGCGAATTCTTGGTCGGGGATCGGCGGGCCCGGGTGCCAGATGCCCCTGGTCCGCCAGTCGACGCGCCCCTCGGGGATCGTGAGCCTCATGGCCGCAGCGCCCGTCCGGCGTCCCGGCCGTCCGGCGTCAGCACGCCGTCGGCTAGCACCGTGATCCCGTTGACGAGTACGTGTTCCACGCCGACCGCGGGTTCTCGCGGGTTCTCGTACGTGGCCCGGTCGGCGACCGTCACCGGGTCGACGACGACGAGGTCGGCCGCCTGTCCCGGACGGATAAGGCCGCGGTCGAGCAGCCGGAACCGGCGGGCCGGGTGCCCCGCGAGGTGCAGGGCCGCCTGCTCCCACGTCCAGTCGCCGAGGTCGCGCACGTGCCTGCCGAGCAGCCGGGCGAACGCCCCCCAGCCGCGCGGATGCGGGTGACCGCCGCGGTAGATGCCGTCTGACCCGCCCATCTGGGCCGGATGACGCAGCAGCGCGCGCATCGACTGTTCCGGTCCTGGGTCGTCGGCACCACCCGCGCCGGCCGGGAAGCCGAAGACGCAGCCCGCTTCCAGCCGCGTCGCCACGAGAACGTCGCGGCAGAACGCCGCGGGTTCGCGGCCGGCTCGCCGGGCCGCGTCGGGCAGCGCCATTCCCTCGGCCCAGCGCAGGCTGTCGGCGGGCACGTGCGACAGCGTGACGCGCGGCCACAGGTCCGCGTGCGCGGCCGACCACTCCCGGTCGAGCCGCGCGGCCGTGGCCCGGTCGGCGAGCGCGTCGACGGTCGCGGCGACATCGGCCAGCGGCAGCCAGTCCGGCAGGGTGACCATCGCGAGGATGGTGGACCCGCGCGTGTAGGGGTAGCTGTCGAAGGTGAGGTCAACGCCGTCGGCGCGGGCCTCGTCCACCAGGCGGGCGAGCGTGCCGGCCGGGCCGTGGTAATGCGACACGTGCGCGGCCGCGCCGCTGCGCCGGGCTATCGCGACGACCTCGGCGACGGCCGGCCCGGCCGCGGCCTCGTAGCCGCGCATGTGCGTCACGTACGGGAGTCCCGCGCCGGCCAGCGGGGCGCACAGCGCCGCGAGCTCGGCCATGTCGGCGTAGCCGCCCGGGACGTACTCCAGGCCGCTGGACAGCCCGGCGGCCCCGTCGGCCAGCCCCGATTCCACCATCCCCGTCATGACCGCGAGCTCGTCGTCGGACGGCGCCCGGCGCGCGGGCCCCAGGACCTCGTAGCGGATGGTCCCCTGCGGTATCAGGTAAGCGGTGTTGAGCGGCACCCGGCGGTCGTAGGTCGCGAGCAGCTCGGCGACCGAGACCGGCCCGCCGTCCAGCGCCGGATGCGGGCCGTTGACCGCCGCGAAGTAGCGGGTGACGTAGTCGAGGGCGGCGGGACCGGCCGGGGCGAAGGACAGTCCGTCCTGGCCGAGCACCAGCGTCGTCACCCCCTGCCGCAGCGCGGCGAGCTGCGTCGCGGAGTCGAACACGGCGGCGTCGCCGTGCACGTGCGCGTCGATGAAGCCGGGCAGCACGAACCGCCCCGTCGCGTCCACCACGGTCGCGGCCTCGGCGCCGGGCAGCGGGCCGACGGCGGTGATCCGGCCGCCCGCCAGCCCGACATCAGCCCGGAAGGCCGGCGCGCCCGTTCCGTCGAGCACCATCCCGCTGCGTATCACGACATCGAACATCCGGCCTCCGCCCAGTCGCGACCAAGACGTGAACCAGTAATCAGCGGGCCGCACCAGAATGCAACACCAATTTTGCCCAGCGGTCCACCGTCGGTTCCCCCGCCCGGGCGGGCGGCGTTCGGCTACGTGCGCAGGTCTTCGAGCATTTCCACCTGGCCGGACAGCACGCCGGTGAGGATCTGGCGGGCGACGCGCAGCAGCTCGGCTACCTCCGGGCTGGTCAGCGAGTAGAACACCGACGAGCCTTCCTTCCTGGTGGTCACCAGGCCGGTGCGGCGGAGCACGGCCAGATGCTGGGACAGGTTCGCCGCCTCGACGCCGACCTCGGGCAGCATCTCGCCCACCGAGTGCTCCCGCTCGGACAGCAGTTCCAGCACCCGTATCCGCGCCGGGTGGCCCAGCGTCTTGAAGAACTCCGCCTTCAGCTGATACAGCGGCGCGCTCATCCGGCCTCCCCTTACTTGAGGAGGTTAGCAAATAAGCCCGGTAACCGTTCCGTGACCGGCAGCGGTGCCCAGGCTCGGGCTAAAGACTTGCGAAAGTTCTTAACTTACTAGATTGGAAGCTTGATACTTCGCTAACTTTGAACCGGCCACAGTCGACGTCTTAGAAGGGGGAAGTACGTGAACATTGAGGTAGCCCTCAAGGAAGCCATGTCCATCGATGGCGCCCTCGGCGTATGCCTGGTGGACTGGGAGAGCGGGATGTCGCTCGGCGCGATGGGCGGCGGCAAGTACCTGGACCTCGACGTCGCGGCGGCCGGCAACACCGAGATCGTCCGGGCGAAGATGCGGACGATGGAGGCGCTCCGCCTCGACGACTCCATCGAGGACATCCTCGTCACGCTGGGCAAGCAGTACCACCTCGTCCGGCTGCTCAAGAGCCCGAGGAACGGCCCGGGCCTGTTCCTGTACCTGGTTCTCGACCGTCCCAAGGCGAACCTCGCGCTCGCCCGCCACAGCCTCAAGCGGATCGAGTCCGAAATCAGCGTCTGACCCGCGACGCCCGCGAAGCGGGCGAATCATTGACGGTTCCGCTGTGTGCCTGATGGCATGATGTGTCTGGCTTGGTGGACGCGGACCGTGCCCTGGTCCGCGTCCGGCGCGACGACGGCGGGAATGGATCATGCGGGACGGCCCGGCGCTTTCCTCTGAGGGACCGGCCGAGGAGCCAGCCTCGGTGACCGCGGCGGTGACTGACGGCCTGCCGCGGGCGTTCACGGACTGCCTGCTCGACAGTGCCCTTGAGCCGGTTCTCGACGCCGCCGTCCAGCGGGGCACCCGAGCCGCGAAGCGGAAGAAGAACGCCGGCGAAGCCGCGGAAGTCGCGAAGGCCCTGCTGGCGGTGACGGTCTGCGATCCGGCCTGCGGTTCGGGCGACCTCCTGGTCGCGGCGGCGGGCCGGATCGCGCGACGGGTGGCGGCGGCCCGCGAGGGGAACCCGTCGCCGGACGCGCTGCGGCGGGCGATGCGCGAGGTGGTGGGCAGCTGCCTGTACGGCGTGGACGTCAGCGGCGAGGCGGTGGAACGGGCCAGGGACCGCTTGCGGCGGGCGGCCGAGGTCCCGGGGATGACCCCGCCTTTCCTGGACGGGCGCGTCAGGCCGGGCAACGCCCTGCTGGGCGCCAGTCCGGACCTGATCGAGGGCGGCATCCCCGACGAGGCGTTCCGGGCGGCCGACGGTGACGACCGCGGGCATGCCCGTTCCCTGCGCCGGGCCAACGTCAAGCCCGACCCGGGGCAGGCGACCCTGTTCAGTGCGCAGGGCGGCTACTCCCACTCCAACGAGGCCCTGGCGAAGTCCCTGGCGACGATCGCTCGTCGGCCCGCGGGAGCATCGGCCGACGGCCGCGGTGCGGCGGCCGAGTACCGCGAGTGGCGTGACTCGGCTGACTTCCGGGCGAAACGGCTGGTCGCCGACGCCTGGTGCGCGGCCTTCGCCTGGGCGAAGACGCCGGACGCGCCGCCCGCGATCGTCAACCGGATCCTGCTGGACCTGCGGGAGCGGGGGGACGAGGGGATTGTTACGGAAACCCGGGCGGAGATCGACCGGCTGCGCGACGAGTACCGCTTCTTCCACTGGCATCTGGAGTTCCCCGACGTCTTCCGGGTTTCCGGGGCCGAGACCCGGTGGCGGGGCGGCTTCAGCTGCGTCCTGTCCGCCCCGCCGCGGGAGAAGATCGACCGCCACGCCGACAGCACGGTCTTCCGGTTCGCCACGGGCTCGGGAGCGTATCCCGCATGCGCGGCGGGCCTGGCCGAACCGGGCGTGTCGGCGCTGCGCACGGACGAGCTCTTCACCGAGCGGGTCACGACGATCCTCGCGCCCGAGGGCCGCGCGGGCTGCGCCGTCGCCCCCGGGATCGCGGCCGCCCCCGGCGCGAGGCACCTGCTCGACGGCCTGATGCGACGGGCCGTGCTGGCGTCCCTGTACGACTTCAGCGGTCCCGACGCCCGGCTCTGCCTGCTGACCTTCGCCGGCGGTTCCCCGCGCGAAGGCGCGGCCCACGGCGGGGCCGCGCGATTCGCGTTCCGGCTGGACGGCCCGGCTGAGCTCGGCGACGGCGGCCGGTCGTTCACGCTGGCGCCGGGCGACGCCGCGCTCATCAACCCGAACACCGGCGCGCTGCCGGCCTTCCGCGGCTCCCGGGACGCCGCGCTCGTGACGGCGGTCTACCGCCGCGTGCCCGTCCTGTGGGACGAGACGCGAGCCGACGGGAACCCGTGGAAGATGAGGCTGGAAACGGCGTTCCCCCGGGCCGCCGCCGACACCGGGCTGCTGCGCCCGGAGCAGGAACTGCGAGACGAGGGCTGGGAGCTGACGGGAAGCGTCTTTTCCCGTGACGGCCAGCACATGCTCCCGGTGTACGAGGCCCCGATGGCCGGCCTGTTCGATCACCGGGTCGCGAAGCCGCGGTACTGGATCGCCGAGCGCGGACCGGTCACCGTCCAGCGTAAGAGCGGGACCGCCCAGCGCCCCGGCGTCGCCGACCGCCTCGCGGAACTCGGCTGGAACTGGGAATGGCTGTGCGCCTGGCGCGTGCCGGTGCGTGAGCGGGCCGCGGTCGCGCTGTTCCTGCCGCGCGCGGCCGCCGCCGGTTCGCTGCCCCTGATGCTGCCGCGCGTCGTCCCGCCGTTCGCCGCGGCCCTGATCGCCGCGCAGAGCTCGCTGGTCTTCGACTACGTCGCCCGGCAGAAGGTCGACGGCCCCGCCGTGCGGGCCGCCGCCTGGAAGCAGCTTCCGGTGCCGTCCCCCCGCATGCTGGAGCCGCACCTGCCGTTCATCGTGCCCCGGGTGCTCGAGCTCGTGTACACCTCGCCTGACCTGAGACCGCTGGCCCGCGACCTGGACGATCGCGGCGAGGAACCGTTCGCCTGGGACCCCGACCGCCGGGCCAGCCTGCGCGCGGAACTGGACGCGTTCTTCTTCCGCGTGTACGGAATCGACGACCGTGACGACGCGGAGTACATCACCGGAATTCTCCAGGCCCGCGCCGACGGCCTCGAACCGGGCGAGGGCGACGGCGACGGCGGGCAGCGGGCCAGGGAACTGATCCTGGCCGCCTACGAGCGCATGGCCGACGCCGACGCCGACGGAGCCGAGTACGAAACCAGGATCTACCCGCCTCCCGGCCAGGGATCCCGGTCCGGGCCGGAACTGTGACTTCGGCTACTGGGACGGCTGTTCGCGCGCGGAATGTCGGTAGCGGCGCCTACTATTCGCCGCAGGATGCGCGGACGGTGCTGGTGGGGGCGCTCCCGCCGCGATGGGGAATCCACAGGAGGCATTGGCATGGCTCCCTTCACGGGGGTGCCCTCGTGCGGGCACGCTGAATACGCACGCGCAGCGGACCGGCGCGGTCCGGCGGGGGAGCGGCGGCGGGAGCTGACCCCGGCATGATCAAGACGGCCGAGGCCTACTTCTACGAGTTCCGCGCCAGTGCCGATACCGACGCGGCGATGTCGCTGCTCCGGTCGCGGGACGCGCTGCTGTACCTGGCGCTGATGGCCGCGCACCTGGGCGAGGGGCAGCTCGTCGACGGCCAGTCGCTGACCGCGAGGATCGCCGATGACCTGGCCGGCCTGGACTCGGCCGCCGGCCAGGACGGTGACGCCGCCCGGGACCCGGACAGCATCTTGCGCCGGTGGACGCGGCAGGGCTGGGTGCACCGGAGCATCGACTACGAGACGAGGACCGAGCGGTATCAGCTGACGGCGGGCGCGCACCAGGCTGTGCAGCAGATCCGCAGCGTGCGGCGGCACTCCTCGACCGCGACCCAGTCGGCGCTGGCGATGGTGATGACCGAGCTGCGCCAGATCGCCGTCGAGGCCAGCCCCGACCCGCGGCAGCGGGCCGAGGCCCTGCGCGAGCAGATCGCGGCGCTGGAGGCGCAGCTGAGCGCGGTGACCGCCGGGGAGGTCCCGGCGGCGACGGCCGGGGAGCTCACCGACCGGGTCGCGGCCCTGTCGCAGCTCATCGACCGGATCCCGGCCGACGTGGCCCGGTACGGCGAGCGAATGCACGCCAACACGGCCGCGCTGCTGCGGCAGAGCCTGGCCGAGGACGCGGCCGGGTTCGCGGACACGCTGGGGCGGATGTTCGAGGGCCACGACGTGATCGCGGGCTCGCCCGAAGGACAGGCTTTCCGGGCCTTCACGAACCTGATCGGCATGCCGTCGCAGCGCACGCGGCTTGAGGCCGACATCGGCGAGATCCTGGACCGGGTACCCGAACTGCCCGCGCACCTGGCCGAGTCGCTGGGCAGCTTCATCGACCGGACGTGGCAGCGGGTCCAGGAGGTCGAGGGCATCCGTAAGGGCGCCTTCCGGCGGATCAGCAACTTCGTCCGGGGCGGTGACGCCGGCCACTACCGGGGAATGCGGACCCGGGTCGCCGAGGCCCAGGCCGCGGCGGCCGGGGCGTTCCTCGCGGTCTCGGCCGGGCGCGACACCGGGTTCGCGGTCCCGCTGGGGGGACTGGCGGCGGAATCGGCCGGACGGCTGCGGCTGGACGAGGGCATGGCCGCCCGGCCGGACGAGATCGCCGCCGCGGGCGACGACTTCCCGATCGACCCGGCCGCGCTGGCCAGCCTGGAGGCCGTCGACCTGGACGCGCTGCGGGCCGCCGCCGGCCGGGCGATGGACGCCCGCGGCGGCCTGGCCACGCTTCCCGAGGTCCTCGCCGAGCTGCCCGGCGCCAGGACCGGAGACGTGCTCGGCCTGTGGCTGCTGGCCACCCGGCACGGCGAGGTGGACGAGTCCGCCCGGGAGACGGTGACGGCCAGCACCCGGCTCGGGCCGCGTGAGATCATCCTGCCCTACCTGGCGTTCAC
>Ga0302314_10009686_pt1 | contig 16994 bp, 11 predicted proteins | sample III_Palsa_N2_3_FD_200533 | JGI IMG/M metagenome (GOLD analysis project Ga0302314, IMG submission 200533) | Peat permafrost microbial communities from Stordalen Mire near Abisko, Sweden - III_Palsa_N2_3 | ecosystem: Environmental > Terrestrial > Soil > Palsa > Peat permafrost | place: Sweden...
CGGTAGGCCGGGCCGTGGGAGTCCTCGCAGTGCGGGAGGCCGGGGGCGTGGTTCTCTTCGGCGGCTTGGGGCGCGCGGTGGAGGGGAGGGGCCTTGCGCTTGGCGGGGTGGCCGGGGGTGGAGGTGTCGCCGGTGAGGTGGTCGTGGTCGTGGTCGTGGTCGTGGTCGTCGGCGGACGGGGCGGCGTGATCGTTGGGGTGGGCGGACGGGGCGCGATCGTGATCGTGGACGGACGGGGTGGGGAGCGGGTCGGGGGCGTGGTCGACCTGGAGGGTTAGGTGGGTGAGGCCCTGCTCGCGGGCGAGCAGGGCCTCCAGGTCGGCGCGGACGGCGTGGCAGTCGTAGTGGGGCTCGACCAGCACGTGGGCCGAGGCGGCGGGCATGCCGGTGGTGATTTCCCAGATGTGCAGGTCGTGGACCTCGGCCACGTGCGGACGGGCGGCCATGGCCGCGCCTAGCGCCGCTGGATCGATGTCGGCGGGTGCCGCCTCAAGGAAGATGCGACCTGACTCGCGGATCAGCCCGCTGCCGGCCCGCAGCATGAGGGCGACCACGACAAGCGTGGCGATCGCGTCGGCGCGGGCGAAGCCGGCCGCCAGGATGATGATGGCAGCGATCGCGGTGGCGGCGAAGGCGTACAGGTCGGTGAGCACATGAGCGACCGCGCCCTCCATGTTGAGGCTGCGCCGCGCGCTCTTCCCGTTGGCCCTGGCCAGCAGCCAACTCGCCGCCAGGTTGACGCAGACCCCGGCCAGCGCGACGCCGAGCATCAGGGCGCCGGTCACTGGGTGCGGTGTAATCAGCCGGCGGATCGCCTCATAGGCCAGCCAGACCGCGAGCAGCACCAGCGTGATGCCGTTCGCCTGGGCGGACAGGATCTCCAGGCGGCGGAGCCCGTAGGTGTAGCCGCCGCGGGCCGGCCGCCCCGCGATCTTGGCCGTGACGATCGCAAGCCCGATGGCGGCCGCGTCGGTGAGCATATGCGCGGCATCGGAGAGCAGCGCCAGTGAGTGCGCCACCAGTCCGGCCGCCACCTCGCCGACCATGAACGCCACGATGAGCGCACCGGCCGCCGCCAGCCACCGCAAGTCGGCGTCGGGGGAGGGGCCGTGCGCGTGACCGCGCTCTTCGTGCCGATGTGCCGTCGTCTGTATCGATCCGCTCACTTGTACCACCGCTCGCAATATGCCACCAGCATATTTACCCCACCGTCTGCCTGGTAAGGCCGCGTCGCCACGCAGGGGCGATGTCGTGGGCTGGAGCGGTGCGAAGCGGCGGGGGTGCGGGAGAACGCCATGCGGGAAGTGTGACCGCGAGGTTACGAGGCGGCGCTGGTTCCTGGGAGTGACGGGGGTGCTCGTCTGGGTGAGTGTGGCTCGATGATTCTTTATGACCCTGTAAGAACTATAAAAACCTGAACGAGCCACGTAACAAATCACGAAACGCTAACGTCCTGTTTTTGGGAGCGTCACGGCCGGAACGGAGACGTTCGAAAGGACCGTGATCAATGAGACTGCCCTCGGGGCGAGGCAGCCGGGGCGGTAGGCATCGCCGAGAGGACGACGCCTATCCGGCGCGTGACACTGACGGGCGGGGTCGTACCCATCTGGTTGGTGGCGGCGACCAGCCTGAGTACCGGCCAGATCGCGGCGCGCGCGCACACGAAGAGCGCGGTGCTCGTCCGCAGTACCCGCCGCGGACGGGCCTCGTCGGCGGTCCCGGTCCCGGCCCCGGTGCACCTGGCTACGGTCCGCCCGGCTACGGGACGGGTGGCTACGGGACGGGTGGCTACGGGACGGCTGGCGACGCCAGCTATGGGGACGGTCGCTACGGGGACGGCGGCAATCGCGGGCCCGGCTACGGTGCGCAACCCGGCTATGGAGGCCCCGGCAACAACGGCGGTGCCGGTTACCAAGGCCCCGGCTACGGCGGCCCCGGCTACGAAGGCGGTGGCTTCGAAGGTCCCGGCTACGGTGACCCGGGCTACGGTGCGCAACCCGGCTATGAAGGCCCCGGCAACAGTGGCGGTCCCGGTTACCAGGGCCCTGGTTACAGCCGTCCCGGCTATGGTGCGCAGACCGGCTACGGAGACGGCGGCTACGGAGGCCCTGGCTATGCGGACGGCCTCGATGGCGGCCCCGGCTACGAGCGTGGCGGCTACAGAGGCGACGGCAACGGCAACTACGGCAACGGCAACTACGGCCACCGGGGCGCCGGCTACCAGGCCGGTGGTCATGGCGGTTCCGGCTACCGGCGCGGCGCCTATGGGGACGGACGATCCGGCGGCGGCTACTACGACGACCGCGACGCCGGCGGAGTGCCGTACGCGTTCAATGAGGACAGCCCGGAGCGCCCGGTCGGCCCGGATTACCCCAGGCGCGAGCCGGTCCGGCGGCGTCGCTACCGTCGCGGCCAGGGCGCGGTCAGGCGGCTTCCCGCCATCGCCATCCCGACGCCGGTGCTCGCTGCGGTGGCATTCGTGGCGTGCGTGGTCCTGGTGGTCGCGGGTGTCGGCTTGAGCCGCATGACCGTCAACCGGACGAGTCGCCCGATGGTGGCGGCGGCGTTCAATCCGAACTGCACGCTCATCGTGCCCGACAACCCGCTGTCCCCGCTCGGCCTGGCGACGCCGTACCTGCTGCGGGCGACCGACCCGGCCGCGGGCGCGTGCCATGAGGCCAACCCGAACCAGACGGCGTTCGTCCAGGCCGCGATCATCGACACGAAGACCGGCCAGATTTCGATCTATGACCCGCTCGTCATCGACGGGGGAACCACGCCGGTCGCCGCCCCGGTGGTGCCTCAGCTCACGCCCGACTCGGTGGTGGCGCTCTGGTTCGGCTACAACGGCAATGACCTGACGCTGGCCGGCGCGGACCAGATGCAGGCGGTGTCCCCGTCTCAGCCGTTGAGCATGGACCTGAGCGCGTCTGAGTCGTCCGCCGGCGGGTTCGAGTTCCCGGCGTCCGCGCCTACCTCTGACTTCCTCCTGCAGCAGGCCGATTGCGTCTCTGGCGAGGACATCAACGGCAAGTTCTCGACGTTCACGCAGGTCGCGGCCTGCAACGCGACCGCCTTCTTCACCGCCGCCGAGGCCGCGATCGGGGCCGGCAAGCTCAAGGTCCCGTCCCCTGGCACCGCCGCCGACGGCCAGGACTGCCTCACGACGCGGAGCTTCGCCCTCGTCGATCAGGACCAGAGCGGCAGCGTGTCCACCGAGTACCTGGCGGAACCGGGCGGCCAGACCGCGCAGGACACCGCCGCCAACACGCAAGCCCTGACCGGCGCGAGCGTGCTGTCCAACGGCAGCGACAGCGGGCTGCTTGACCAGTTCGTCGATCCGGCGCTGCAATGCAGCCCGTGGGAGGTCCCCAACCAGACCGACGGCGGCGCCCTCTCGCCCGCCCTGCCGCTCGACGAGCTTCAGGCGGCCGTCTGGGCCGGAAAGCAGGGCAGCGGGCCGGTGGCGCTGGTCCCGCTCAACGACCCGATGACGCTGGACCAGAACGCCAACTTCAACGTCGACAAGACGGACGCCTACCGGTCGAATGTCGACATGTCGCCGTTGCCGGCCGGGGAGTCGCCCAGCCAGTACTGCGCGGACCTCGAGCAGATCCAGGGCAGCCGCCTGCAGGAGGACGTCAACCTGCTCATCAAGGCGCCCAGCCCGGCGCCGGGCGTGGCGGACAACCTCTTCACGTTCATGGCGCTGCGGCTCAGGAACTCGTTCGTGAGCCTCGACTGCGGGGCGTTCGGCCAGGCCAACGACGTGTCGACCACCGTCAACGGGGCCGGGGTGGTCGTCGCTGCCTGCTTCGCCCGTCAGGTGCCCCAGTTCACCCCCGGGCGGGGCAACCCGATGGCGGGCAGGAAGACCTGCCCGGCGACCACCGGCTAGCGACCACCGGCTAGCGACCACCGGCTAGCGACCACCGGCTAGCGACCACCGGCTAGCGACCACCGGGCCAGCGGCCTCGGAGCCGATTACCGGAGTCTTACCAGTCCCACCATGACCAGACGTGTACCTCCCGTGTCCCCTAGAAAAGTGCCAGACGTTCCAGCGGACAACCAGCGAAGGATGATCGATGACTGAAGGCATCCCGACGGATCATGCCGCCGATCATGCCGCCAGCCGCCGCACGGTGCTGAGGTGCGCGGGACTGGTCGGCGCGGGCGGGGCGGCGCTGCTGCTCACCGCGTGCAGCACCGCCGCCGTTCCCTACGACGCGAACGACGCGGGCCAGGCCCCCGGCCCCGACCTGGCCATCACGTCCTCCCCGTCCGCCGTGACCGCTAGCTCGCCCGCCGCGGCCGGCGGCGCGGACGGGGCCGCCAGCCCGGCTGCGGGGGGCGCGTCGGGAACCCTGCTCGGCCAGACCTCGGACATCCCGGTCGGCGGCGGGATGGTCTTCACCGACGCGAAGGTCGTCGTCACCCAGCCCACCAAGGGCGTCTTCAAGGGGTTCAGCGCGGTCTGCACGCACGTGGGGTGCCTCTGCAACCAGGTCGCGGACGGCACCATCGACTGCCCGTGCCACGGTTCCAAGTTCGCGATCACCACCGGCGCGGTGGTGGCGGGCCCGGCGCCCAGCCCGCTGCCCGCCGCCCCGATCACCGTCACCGACGGCAAGATTCTGCTGCAGTAATCCGCATGCGGCATAATCTGCCCATGCCGAATGAACAGCCGATTCGACGCTGGCGCTGCCCGGCCGCGCTGCGGGCAGAGTCGGTCGTCTTCGCCGTCATCGGGGTCGCGATCGCGCTCGTGTTCTTCCCGCTCTGGTTCGCGATCCCGGTGGCGCTGGTACTGGCCGGCGTGTACGTCGGCGTGGCGGTCGCGGGCATGTCGGTGGTGGTGGACACCGGCGCCGGGCTGCTCGTCTTCCGGGTGGGGCTCCTCACCCGGAAGATCCGGCTGACCGATATCACCGCCGTCCTCGTCGACCAGGCCAAGGTCTCCGTCGCCAGGTCCACCGGCGGCGAGGTCTCGCTCTACGTCTGGGGCAATTCCCGGCTCGACCGCTGGCTGCGCGCGCCGGCCGAGGCGACCGACATCGGCCATGCGATCGCCAGCGCGGTGGCGCTGGCGCAAGATCACCAGGACAAGGCGGTGGAGGCCGGCGACACCGGCCGGACACCGGTGCCCGTCGGCCGGTCGGCCGGGGCGCGCTCGGCGCTCGCCTCCGCCCTGCTCGGCGGCGCCGGGCTGGCCGCCATCGTCGCCGCGCTGCTGGTCCGGGTGCACTGGCACAACCCCGCCATGACCGTGCTGTCGGTGATCCTCGCGCTCGTCCTCGGCGTATCCGGCCTGGCCTACCTGCTGATCGCGCTCTGGATCCTGCTCACCGGGCGCTCCGCGGGCCGGCCGGCCGACGGGGCCAGCACCGCCTAGCGCCCGGTCGGCCGGGGCCCGCCCCCGCCCCGAGTGCGGCCGGGCGGCAGGGCAGGAGGGCCGCGGCGACACGCGCCGTCCCCAGGCGTGGCAGGATGACCGGGTGGGATCCTTGATGCTGCTTGACACGGCGTCGCTGTACTACCGGGCGTTCTACGGGATGCCGGAGACGGTGACGGCGCCCGACGGGACGCCGGTGAACGCGATCAGGGGGCTGCTCGACGCGATCGCCCGGCTGGTCCGGGAGCATCGCCCGGCGCGCCTGGTCGCCTGCCTCGACGCCTCCTGGCGACCCGCGTTCCGGGTCGCCGCGATTCCCAGCTACAAGGCGCACCGGGCCGAGCCCGACGGGTCGGAGCAGACGCCGCCGGGGCTGGTCGTGCAGATCCCGCTGATCACCCAGGTCCTCACCGCGGCCGGGATCGCGCTGGCCGAGGCCGACGGTTACGAGGCCGACGACGTCATCGCCACCTTGGCCACGCTCGCCCGCCAGCCGGTCGATGTCGTCACCGGCGACCGGGACCTGTTCCAGCTCGCCGATGACGCCCGCGGCGTTCGCGTCCTCTACACGCTGCGCGGCCTCGGCAAGCTTGAGCCGGTGACCGAGGGCGAAATCGCGAAAAAGTATGACATTCCCGGCGACAAGTACGCCGACTTCGCCACGCTGAGGGGCGACCCGAGCGACGGCCTGCCCGGCGTCCCCGGCATCGGCGAGAAGACCGCCGCCACCTTGATCAGGACCTTCGGCGACCTGGGCAGTCTCAAGAGCGCGCTCGACAAGGGGCACGGCGGCTTCCCGGCCGGCACCCGCAAGAAGCTCGAGGCCGCGCGGGCCTACCTCGACATCGCCCCGCCGGTGGTGCGGACCGCGACCGACGTCCCGCTGCCGGATGACATCGACGGCACCCTGCCGGCCACCCCGCCTGACCCGGAGCTGCTGGCCGAGATCGGCGCCGCGCTCGGCCTCGGCTCCTCGCTGAGCCGCTTCCAAGCCGCCGTGACCCAGTGAGCCGCAGTAACCCAGTGAGCCGCAGTAACCCAGTGAGCCGCAGTAACCCAGTGAAGAGGGAGCACCCGTGACCAACGACACCGCCCTGTACCCGCCCGAGCGCCTCGCCGTGGTCCAGGCGGCCGTCGCCGCGGCAGGCATCGACGCCCTGCTGCTCACCCCGGGGCCCGACCTGCGCTACGTGACCGGCTACGACGCCAAGCAGCTGGAGCGGCTGACCTGCCTCGCGCTGCCGGCCGCCGGTGAGCCGTTCCTCGTCGTCCCGGCCCTTGAGCTGAAGGCGGCGGAGGCCTCCCCGGCCGGCCAGCTGACGCTGGAAATGGTGCCGTGGGGTGAGACCACGGATCCGTTCGAGCTGGTCAGGCACAGAATCGGCGACCCGCGGCTGGTCGCCCTGAGTGACCGGATGTGGGCGCTGCATGTCCTGCAGTTCGCGCAGGCGCTGCCGGGGGCGGGCCAGCGGCTCGCCTCCGAGATCCTGTCGCCGCTGCGGATGCGCAAGACGCCGGCCGAGGTGGCCGCGCTCAGGGAGGCGGGCGAGGCGATCGACCGCGTGCACGCCAACGTCCCCGCCTGGCTCAAGGCCGGGCAGACGGAACGCCAGGTCGGCGTCAAGATCGCCGAGGCCATCTTCGCCGAGGGGCACGTCAGCGCCGACTTCGTGATCGTCGGTTCAGGGCCGAACGCCGCCTCGCCGCACCACGAGGTCTCCGACCGGGTGATTCAGCCCGGCGACGTGGTGGTGGTCGACATCGGCGGCACGATGCCGTCCGGCTACTGCTCGGACTGCACCAGGACCTACGCCGTCGGCGGCGCCCCGGCCGATTTCACGGCCTACTATGACGTGCTCAAGCGCGCGCAGGAGGCGGCCACGGGGGCGGTCCGGCCGGGCGTCCCGGCCGAGGACATCGACAAGACAGCCCGGCAGATCATCGCCGCCGCCGGCTACGGCGACTGGTTCATCCACCGCACCGGCCACGGCATCGGCCTGGAGACCCATGAGGACCCCTACATCGTCGAGGGCAACACGACCAGGCTGGAAGACGGCATGGCCTTCTCCATCGAGCCGGGCATCTACCCCGGCCCGCACGGCGCGCGCATCGAGGACATCGTGGTCTGCACCGAGACCGGCTACCAGCGGATGAACAACGGCACCCGTGATCTGGTGATCGTCTAGTCTTCCGTTCCGCCCTGCTCGGCCAGGAACTGCTCGAACGCCGCGGCGAGCTCGTCGGCGGTCGGCATTTCCTCGCCGTCGGCGAGCAGGTTCTCGCCGTCGTGCGCGACCGCGGCGTCGTACTGCGCCTCGAGTCCCTGGACCAGCTCCGCGACCTCGGACGACTCCTCGACCTGGCGGTCGATCAGCGCGTTGGTCCGGTCGGCCGCCTCGCGCAGCTCAAGCGCGGGCAGGTCGAGCCCGGTGACCTCGGTCAGCGCGTCGATCAGGGTCAGCGCCGCGGTCGGGTACGCGGCCTGGGAGAGGTAATGCGGCACCTGGACGACCAGGCCGATCGCGTCCCGGCCGGCCTCGCCGAACCGGAACTCGAGCAGCGCCGAAGCCGAGCCTGGCACCTGGAGCTTGGAAGGCAGCGGGATCTTGCTGGTCACGAGCCCCGGCCGCGACGAGTGCGTGATCATGCCGAGCGGCCTGGTGTGCGGTATGCCCATCGGGACGCCGAAGTAGGTGATCAACGGCCCGGCGCCGAGCCGCTCGGCCAGCAGCCGCGCGGCGGCCGCGAACGCCTCCCACTCGTGGTCCGGCTCCGGCCCGGTGAGCAAGAGGAACGGCTTGCCGGCGGAGTCGGCCAGCCGGAAGACGGTCAGCTCGGGCGCGTCGTAGCTCTCCCAGGTGCCGCCGTCGAAGGTCATCAGCGGGCGTCGTGACCGGTAATCGAGGAGCCGGTCGGTGTCGAACTTGGCCACGGTCTTGTGCTCGAAGGCATCAAGCAGGTGCTCGGTCAGCAGGCGTCCCGCCGCGCCCGCGTCCATGAACCCTTCCAAGTGCACCAGCAGGGCGGCCCCGTCGAGGTCCGACGTCTCCTCGGCGTCCAGTTCGTAGAGTTCTTCCGGCTGCATGCTTCCAGTCTCCCACCACAGATCGCTAGCTTTGGCCGTGCAACGCACTGCAGGTCCATATTCATCCACGCGAGCGCCCGCTCGCACCGTCGGCGAAGAGTGTCGGTTGCGCCGGGCCGGCCCGCCTGGGCGGCTCATGAGATTAAGCCGTTACCCAGTGCGGTCACGGCGCACGCACATTTCACGTTAAGTTGTCGTAGTGGAAGAGATCGACCGCCGGATCGTGTCCTTGCTGTCCAGGAACGGTCGCATGAGCTTTACGGAACTTGCCAGGCAGGCTGGCCTGTCGGTGTCCGCTGTGCACCAGCGAGTGCGCCGTCTGGAAACCGATGGCGTCATCACCGGGTACGTTGCGCTCTGTGATCCGCAAGCGATCGGGCTGCCGCTGACCGCGTTCGTGTCGATCAAGCCGTTCGATCAGTCGGCCCCGGACGACGTGCCGCTGCGCCTTGAGGCACTGACGGCAATCGAGGCGTGCCACAGCGTGGCCGGCGACGAGAACTACATCCTCAAGGTGCGCGCCGCGTCCCCGGCCGCGCTGGAGGAACTGCTACAGCAGATCCGCACCCTCGCCAACGTGTCCACCCGCACCACCGTGGTGCTGTCCACGCCCTACGAGAACCGGCCGCCCGCGATCTAGCGATCCTGACCAGTCGAAGCAGCGGTTCGTTCAGGATGATCCTGATCGTGACTTTTCTCTTGCGGCCGCAGCCCGTCGAGCACCAGCGCGAGCAGCCGGTCGGCGTCGGCCGGGGTCTGCTCGGTGGCGATCGTGATCCCGTGCACCAGGCGGAGCACGTCCTGCGCGCTGATGTCGGCCCGCAGCACCCCGGCCTGCTGCGCGTGGGCGAGCAGCCGGTCGGTCGATTCGCGCATGGCCATCCAGCAGCCGGAGATCAGCTCGGAGTCCTTGCCGACGGCCTCGATCAGCGCCCGTGACAGCCCGCGCTTGGTGGCGAGGTAGCCCGCCATCGCGCGCACCCAGCCGAAGAACGCCTGCTCCGGCGGCACGGTGGTGATTAGCTCGTCGGCCGCCGCGCAGACGGTGAGCACCTGGCTGCGGTAGACCGCCGCCTGCAGGTCGGTCCTGGTGGGGAAGTGGCGGTAGAGCGTGCCGATGCCGACGCCGGCCCGACGCGCGATGTCGTCGAGCGGCGCGTCGGCGCCGTGCTCGGCGAACGCCGCCGTCGCCGCCTCGAGCAGCTTGATACGGCTGCGGCGCGCGTCCGCGCGCATCTTCGCGCCGGGCTCGTCCCAGCAGTCGTTCGGGGTGACATCGGTCCGCGCGACACCGTCGTCTGCCGCTGATGTCTCTGCTGTTGTGCTCATGTTCATCAATCCAAGTTGCTAAACGGAGGGAGTCTCCGTATAGTAACCGGAGTGAACCTCCGAATCTTTCCTCATCGTACCTCGGTGACCGTTTAAGTGAGAACCACCATGAATGTAGCCGAATCCACTGCGCCGAGCCGCAGGCAGGGGCGCCGCGGCCTGGCGCTCACCATCATGCTCGGCGCGCAGCTCATGATCATCCTGGACGCGACGGTGGTGAACATCGCGCTTCCGCACATCCAGACCGGCCTGCACTTCTCCGCGACCAACCTGTCCTGGGTGATGAACGCGTACATCCTGACGTTCGGCGGCCTGCTGCTGCTGGGCGGGCGCGCGGGCGACATCCTCGGCCGCCGCCGGATGTTCATCGTCGGGCTCACCATCTTCACCCTGGCCTCGCTGGTCGGCGGGCTGGCGACCACGTCGGGCATGCTGCTCGCGGCGCGCGCCATCCAGGGCGTCGGCGGCGCGCTGGCCTCGCCCGCCGTGCTGGCGCTGGTGGTCAGCTCCTTCCCCGAGGGCAGGGAGCGGGTCAAGGCGCTCGCGATCTACTCGGCCGTGGTGACCGGCGGCAGCTCGCTCGGGCTGGTCCTCGGCGGGCTGATCACCGAGTGGCTCTCGTGGCGCTGGGTGCTCTTCATCAACGTCCCGATCGGCATCGCCGTGATCGCGATCACGCCGCTGTTCGTCGCCGAGACCCGCCGTCAGCCCGGCAAGTTCGACCTGGCCGGCGCGATCACCTCCACCGCCGGCATCGGCGCCCTGGTCTACGGCTTCATCCGGGCCGCGTCGAACGGCTGGGGCGACCACACGGCCATCGCCTCGTTCCTGATCGCCCTCGCGCTGCTCGCGGTCTTCCTGCTCAACGAGCGGCGCGCCCCGCAGCCGATCACGCCGCTGCGGCTGTTCGCCGACGCCAGCCGGTCCGGCTCCTACGTCGCCCGGCTGCTGCTGGTGGCGGGCATGATGGGGATGTTCTTCTTCCTCACCCAGTTCCTCCAGGACGTGCTCGGCTTCAGCCCGATCTTGGCCGGGGTGGCGTTCCTGCCGATGACCGTGACCCTGTTCGCGGTGTCCCGCGCCGCTCCCCGGCTGATCCCGCGGTTCGGCCCGAAGCCGCTGATGATCGTCGGCCTGCTGCCGGTGATCGCAGGGATGGCCTGGCTGTCGCAGGTCTCGCCGGGCACCAGCTACTGGAGCGGCGTCCTCCCGCCGATGCTCCTGTTCGGCCTGGGCATGGGCGTGGTGTTCGTGCCGCTGACCACGGTCTCGCTGGCCGGGGTGCGCCCCGAGGAGTCCGGTGCCGCGTCGAGCATGGTCAACGTCATGCAGCAGGTCGGCGGCGCGCTCGGGCTGGCGGTGCTGGTCGCGGTCTACGGGACCGCGAGCCGCGGCGCGGCCGCGCACCCGATCGCCGGGCTGACCGCGGTCGCGCAGCAGCACCACGTGCTCGCGCACGGCATGTCGGCCGCGTTCGCCCTGGCGGCGATCTTCGACGCGGTGACGCTGCTGCTGGTCATCGTCGTCATCCGCGGTCGGCAGCGTCCGCCGACGGTGCCGGACTCGCTCGAAGGCGCGGGGATCGCCGAAGAGCAGGCGCTTATCGACTAGCGGGCGGAGGCAACTCGACCAGCTCTAGCTGGCGGAGGCACCCTGACCCCCGGCGCGCGAGGAGGCGCCGGGGGTCTTCGCTTGGCCGGGAGCGAACGCGGGCGCGGGGGCCGGTGCGGGCCGGGATCAGGCGGTTCGCGGGCATTCGTACAGCGAGGCACCGACGGGGCCGGGGCCGCCGAGCCCGCCGTCGGCCGTGCCCGTGGCGGCCTGATAGTCAGTCGCCGGTACCGCCGCGCAGGCACCGCTCTCCACCCACGCGACGATCGTCGCGGCGGCGCCTCCCCGGCCGCCTAGCCCGAACCCAGCCACGCCCGCGCCGCCCGCCCCGGTGCCGTCGATCAGGAAGAACCTGAGCTGGCCGCTGCGCACCAGAGCCTGGACCCGGGCCACGGTGGGCTCGGGCACGGTGCCGCTGAACCCGCCCATCGGCATGACCTCCTGCCCGGTCGCCACGATGTACGGCGCCGCCGTATCCCAGGACTCGACCGCCATCAGGTACCCGGCTCCGTCGCGGTGCGCGCTGACGTAGTCGTAGATCCGCTGTTCCGCGGGGCTCAGGGTGATCGTGGCGGTAGCTTCGATCCCGCCTAGCCCGCCGCCACCCCGGCCGCCGGGGGAGCCCGCGCCGCCCGGGCCTGCGTCGCCGGATTGAACGGGGACGCCGGACTGAACCGGGCTGCTGGACTGAACGGGGCTGCTGACAGGCCCGCCGGAGCCGGCGCCGCCCGCGCCCGCCTCGACGGGTTGCGCGGGGGTGCTGACGGGCCGGCGGATGACGCCGATGAGCGCCCCGCCGCCCATGGCCCCGGCCGGGCCGGCGCTCGCGTTCAGCGAGGTGCCGCCGTATTTGGTGTCGAGGACGGAAGCCGCCCAGACGCCGGGCGCCGCCAGCATGGCGGCGACGGCGACGGCGAGCCCGACTCTCGCCAGCCGGGCCTGGGCGTGCATGGTCAGCCAGGCGGCTACTAGCACCACGACCGCGATCACCCCGGCCACGACGATGGCGTCCCTCGCCCACGGGAGGAAGCCGCCGTAGTCCCGCCACAGGTACAGGGCCCAGGCCACCTCGGCCGCCACCGTGACCGGCAGCATCCAGCCGCGCCAGCCGTCCGCTCGGTGGGCCCGCGAGAACATGACGATGCCGGCCCCGGACAGCGCCGCGAGCGGCGCCGCCAGCGCGGCCAGGTAGGCCGTGTGCGGAATCACGCTCATCTTGCTGAACACCAGGAAGACGGTGAGCAGCCAGACACCCCACATGACGAACCCGCCCCGCACCTGATCGCTGCGCGCGGCCCGGCGTGTCCAGCACAAGCCGCAGATCAGCGCGAGCAACGCAAGCGGGTAGAGCCAGCCGATCTCGGGGCCGTAGCCGCTGCCGAGCAGCTTGGTCCAGCCGGTGCCGAAGCCGCCGCCGCCACCGCCCGGGGCGGGCGTCGCGCTCCCGGCCACGGCGCCGTTGGCGAGCCTGATGACGCCGATGCCGCTGCTGGTGACACCGGGCCCGGACGTGACCGCGCCCGGCACGCTGATGCCGAACCGCTCCAGGCCGTTGTAGCCGAAGACCATGGTGAAGGCGCTGTTGTCGGTCGACCCGTCGACGTAAGGACGGTCGCCCGCCGGGGTGACGGTGTAGAGCGCGATCCACGAGAAGGACACGGCGAGCATGACGACGCCCGCCACGCCCAGCTGCCAGAGACGGCGGCCGAGCCCGGTCGGCGCCGCCACCAGGTAGCCGACGGCGAACGCGGGCAGCACCATCCACGCCTCGAGCATCTTGGCCTGGAAGCCAAGGCCCACCCAGACGCCGGCCCAGATGAGCGATCGCAGTCGCGCGTCGGTGACCGCGCGCTGGTAGGAGTCGGCCGCGAGCACCAGGCACAGGGTGAGCGCGCCGTCCTCCATGCTGTGGCCGAACATCGACGCCGCGATCGGCGTGAGCGCGAAGATGCCGGCCGCGAGCAGCCCCGGCACCACGCCCGCCCACCGCCGGACCACCCGGTACATCACCAGGATGGCGATGGTCCCCTCGATGACCTGGGGCAGCGCCAGTGACCAGGCCGAATAGCCGAAGATCCGGGCGGACAGCGCCTGCGGCAGGAACGAGCCCGCCAGCTTGTCGATGGTGATCGTCGCCTTGGGGTCGAAGGCGCCGAAAATGAACGCCTTCCAGCTCACCGCCATGCTCTTGACCGCGACCGAGTAGAACGGCGCGAGCCCGGCCCGGGTGATGTTCCAGGCGAAGAGGAACGCCCCCGCCGCGGCGATGCCGAGCAGCACCGGACGGGCCCAGGGCGGCTGATCATCGGGCGAACGCCACCGCTGCCAGCGGGGCCGGGGTCGCGTCGGGTCGGGCTGGCCGGCATACGCGGACGGGTCCAGCGGGTCCGCAATGGTCATGGCCATAGCGAAAGCCTCCAGGAAGTGGCGTTCTGCTGCGCTCAGAGTACCGTTGCGCGACCGTCGGCACCGATGGCGCGCGCGGCCGCGGGCCGGCCGAACTTGCGCCGTGCCCCCGGCGGCGGCTACGGTCGGGCTTGCCGGCGATTCGGGAAATGTTTTTGGCCTGGGGGCGAGCGAGGCGTGCGGGGCGTGCGATGACATCTCCAGATACATCTCCTCAGGCGGCGAGTCCAGAGGGCGCGGCGTGGGTGTTCAACGCCCCGCCGGGCTGGCCCCCGGCGCCGCCCGGGTGGCAGCCGGCCCTCGGCTGGCAACCCGACGCTTCGTGGCCGCCCGCGCCGCCCGGCTGGGAGTTCTGGCGGCCGGCGCCCCCGGCCGGACAGCAGCCGGAACAGCAGGGCGGGCCCCTACCGGGACAGCAGGACGGGCAATACGCCGAGCCGCCCGTCGAGCAGCCGGCCGACGACAACCCGGTCGGCGCGTTCGGCGGCAACCCGATGGGCGCGCCCGGTGAGCTGCATCTGCAGATTGACGGCCAGTCCTATGCGTTCCAGCCCGGACAGCTGGTCCGGATCGGCCGTTCGCCCGGCAACGACGTCCTCGTGAGCGAGCCGACCGTCTCCCGTCAGCAGGCCCAGATGGTCTGGGCAGACGGCGGCTGGATCTATGAGAGCGTCGGCCAGGCGGCCACGTTGCTGAACGGCCAGCCGGTCACCCGACTGGCGGTCACCCAGCCGGTGGACCTGGCGCTCGGGTCGGCCCACGGGCCGCTGCTGCGCATTGAGGTACGGCCGGCGCCCGGCTCGTGGGCCGCCGCCGCGCCGGCCGGCCCCTCCCACGAGCCCGCCGAGCAGTCCTACCAGGCCGACCACGGCCAGGGCTATCCCCACGCCCACGCTGCCTTGACCGTCGAGGGCGAGGTGGCCGAGGCGATCCACATCCTGTTCCCGGTCAGAAGCTGGCTGCATCTCTCGCCGTGGCGGCAAGGCCTGCGGCTCCTGGTCATCGTGTACGCGCTGCTGCCGCTGGTATTCCTCGCGATATTCGCTAACTCGCAGAGCCTGACCACGCCCGGCTGGGCCTACAGCCTGTATATCGCGCCGCTCTGGGCGATCGGCTTCTGGCTGCTGATCCGCCCCGGTCACATTAAGGCGCTGGAGATTCAGGTCGGCATCGGGATCATCGTGTGGGTCCTCGTGTGGATGAACGCCGTGACGGTCAATGTCAACAGCTCCCTGCATCACTCCGGCCAGTCGTTCTCCCTCCTCGCGGCCCTGGGCATCGGCTTCAATGAGGAGATCACCAAGGCGCTGCCGATCCTGGTGGCCGGGCTTGTCCTCCGGAAATGGAGGTCAACCAAGCTGGACGTCCGGATGTGGATGTTCCTCGGCACCATCGCCGGTCTCACGTTCGGCGTTTTCGAGCAGGCCTTCTACACGTCGCAGGACATCTTGCTGATCAACCAGGCGCGGGTCTCAAGCGAGGCGGTCGAGGCGGTCCTGGCCTTCGCCGAGCGCGTCTTCGTGGACGGCTTCCAGCACGCCGTCTGGGCCGGGATCTCGGCCTTCTTCATCGGCATGGCGGTGAACTACCGGCGGCGGCGCGTTCTCCTCGTCCTCGTCGGAGTGTCGGTCCCCGCCGTCCTGCACGCCCTGAACGACTGGAGCCAGAGCGCCTTCAACTCACTCTGGCCCTCGATCATCATCCAGGCCGTTTCGCTGCTCCTGTTCCTCGGCTACACGATTTCGGCCACGTCGATCGAGACCCAGGTACGCGAGACGCCGCTCTTCAGGGGCGACTCGGTGCTCATGGAAGCATTCCCGCGACCAAAGAAGGCAAATTCCCCGCGCTGATCTTTCCCGAGGGAGTCGCTGAGCCATTACGGGAGCAGAGTCCCCGCGAGGCCCCTGTCCGCTGACGAGCAGGGGCGCCTGAACGTCAGGCGACCGTGAGGCTGATCGCGGGGGAGTAGCGGACACGGCCGAAGTACATCAGCTTCACCAGGAGCCAGGATTCCCAGCCGGGCTCGGCGGTCGCGGGGACCGTGACGCTGAAGCTGACCGTGGTCTCGCCGCCGGGCTCGACCTCGACCGCCTGTGTCCACGGGCTGGTGGTCTGCCAGGTGCCGATGGGGGAGATGAGCTGGACCTCGCCGCGCAGCTGGGAGCCGAGGCGGCTGTCGACCTTGACGCTGAGCTCGCCGCTCCGGCCCGGTGCCAGCCGCAGCTTCGGCGTGAGCACCTCGATGGCGGCCTCGCCCGCGAGCGCCTGGACGTCGGACTGCATGCGGAAGAACAGCTCCTCCGGCTCGAGGCTGGCGTCCGGGGGACCTGCCTCGCCCACCGTGACGAGCAGGGTGTCCTCGAGCACCTGGCCGAGCGCGTCGCTGATCCGGGCCGCGACGAAGTACCGCCCGTCCGCCGTCCCGGCCGCCGCCCGGATTGCGATGTCCCAGCTGGCGAACCCGTTGGGGGGCAGGTCATAGCGGAGCGGGCTGCCGTCGGCTGATCCGCCGACGGGCACGCCGTCGACCTCCGCGATCAGTTCGCGCCCCACGACGAGGTCAAGCGTTCCGCTGACGGGCTCCGGCCCGCAGGCGACGGTCAGGCTCGTCCGCCCGTTCGGCGCATCGCCGTTGAGCGTGATCCGGGTCGGCGTGAAGTGCACCGCGACCGGCACGTTCCCGGCCGGCGCGGGCCCCTTCCCGTGCAGCCAGTACCGCGCGTAGAGCGGCTGCACCGGCTCGGGCGGCACCGGCGTAGCACCCGTGCCCGTGCCCGCAGTGCCCGTGCCCGCGCTGGCACCGGGCCTGACGACGACGGTGGCCGTCTCGAACGGGGCGAGGGCGATGCTGGCGATGCCGTCCGCCACGGTAAGCGCCGCGCCCTCCGTCTCCTCGAGGAGGTCGGTGCGCCAGGCGGACTCGATTCCCCCGGCCATCCCCAGCTGGGCGGTGGCGGCCCGTCCGTCGGTCTCCCGCAACCGGACGGTCACCTCCCGCCGCTCGGCCGGCGGGCTACCCGGCCGGCCGGCCGCGAGCGGGTTGCCGACGGGCTTCAGCGCGGAGAGCGTGATGTTGGGCGCGCCCGCGATCCAGAACCCCGCGCCCGGCGTTTCTGACCGGCCGGCGTCGCGCTCGCCCGTGCTCCCCGGCGCGGCACTGCCCGGCGCGGG
>Ga0302314_10009687_pt1 | contig 16994 bp, 18 predicted proteins | sample III_Palsa_N2_3_FD_200533 | JGI IMG/M metagenome (GOLD analysis project Ga0302314, IMG submission 200533) | Peat permafrost microbial communities from Stordalen Mire near Abisko, Sweden - III_Palsa_N2_3 | ecosystem: Environmental > Terrestrial > Soil > Palsa > Peat permafrost | place: Sweden...
CGGCCCGGACCGGCCGGTCAGCCGGCGGTGCGCCACCTCGAGTAGCCCGGCGTCGACGAGCTTGTCGAGGTGGAACGCGGCGAGCGTCCGCGCCACGCCAACAGCGTCAGCGGCCTCGGCCCGGCCCACCTCATGCCCCGCATCCGCCACGTACTCGTACAGTTCACGGCGCACCGGATCGGCCAGCATGGCCACGACGTCTACCTCGCTCACCGGCCCACTCTATCGCCAAACAAAGTATCCGATAGAGCCGCGAGCTGCTTCGGGTAAGCCCGGCTGCGAGCACCCGGGCGGCCTGCCGTGTCGTGTCGTGTCGCGTGGTGTCGTGTCTAAAGTATCCGCGAATACCGGGCGGATACTGTCCGGTATTCGTCGTAGCGTCCCTGTCAGGTGCCGCAGCACGCGTGGTGTGCAACACCACCGGCTCAGCGCCTTTAACGACAGGAAACTCAGATGACTCAGGCCGCAGGTAAGACAGTTCTCATCACCGGGGCGAACGCCGGGATCGGCAAGGAAGTCGCGCGACAGCTGGCGCTGCGCGATGACACCGGGAAGATTTACCTGGCCTGCAGGAACCCGGGCCGGGCGCAAGCCGCGAAGGCAGAGCTCGAAGCAGCGACAGGCCGGCCGGTCTTCGACATCGTGGTCATGGACGTGTCCGACCCCGAGTCCGTGCGGGCAGCCCTCCCCGCCATCGACGGCCCCGTCGACGCCCTGGTCATGAACGCGGGCGGCAGCGGCGGTAACACTCCCCTGGCGCTGACCGGATCAGGGGTAACGCGCATCTTCGCGGTCAACGTCCTCGGCCACGTCGTCCTCCTTGACGCCCTCCTGGCCGAGGACCGCCTCACCGAGGTAGCGCTCTACGCCGGGAGCGAGGCCGCCCGGGGCATTCCCAAGTTCGGGATGAAACGACCAGCGTTCGCCGCCACCTCCGCCGATGAACTCGCCACTGTCATCGACGGGAGCTACTTCAAGGGCCGCAAACCCAGTCCGGCGCTGGCCTACGGCCAGGCCAAGTACATCGCGGCGCTGTGGATGGCGTCGGTGGCCCGCCAGCACCCGAACCAGCGGTTCGTCACCATGAGCCCGGGCAACACCTCCGGCACCGGAACCCTGCGCGACCAGCCGCTCCCGCTTCGGCTCGCGGCCAAATACATCATGCCCGCCCTCGGCCTTTCCCACAGCCTCAAGACCGGTGCCGGACGACTCGTCGACGGCATCACCGACCCGGCCCTGCGCAGCGGCGTGTTCTACGCCAGCGCCGCCAGCACCGTCACCGGCCCCGTCGTCGACCAGGCCGGCATCTTCCCCGACCTCCGCAACGCCACGTTCCAGGACAACGCCAACCAGGCCATCCACCGCTTCATCCCCGCTTGACCAGTCGGCCCGGGCGGCGGGATGGCGCAACGGCCCGCGGCCCGGTGTCCGTCGTGCGGTCGCGGTGTCGGTGCGGGGTGCCTGGCTGATGGCCAGCGGCCCAGACGACGCAGTCGCCGGGAACAAGCCTGGGAGCTGTTTCGCCGCTCGCCTGGCCGGTCACTGCAGGCTCATCCGCGTCTCGGTGAGGGAGTCGATCCAGCGGTTCAGGCGGTCGCCTTCGGCGCTGATCAGGCTGGGATCCCGCAGCGTGGCGGCGAGCAGGGCGATTCCCTCGTAGGCGGCGATCAGCGCCACCGCCAGTTCCTTGGCGTCCTCTCGTCCCATGGCCCGGAACCGTACTTCGGCCCAGTTGATAAGCCCGGCGAGAATGGTCCCGACGTCAGAGCGCAGGTCGTCCTCGCGCTTGTCGAGTGGCCGCCGCCCCGGTAAACAGCAGCAATCAGGTCACCCGCGCGCCCAAGATCGTCATACCGATGACTTTCTCGCTCCGCGCCGGTCTGTACACCGGAGACCGACTCACGGGAGGCTGGCGTCGTGCGGAAACTGATCTACGGTATGAACCTGACCCTGGACGGCTACATCGCCGCACCCGGCGACGACATCGGCTGGAGCGGACCGCCGAGCGACGAACTGTTCCAGTGGTGGCTCGACCAGGAGCGGGCGAGCGGCCTGTCGCTGTACGGGCGCAAGCTGTGGGAGACGATGAGCTCCTACTGGCCGACCGGCGACCAGCAGCCCAACGCCACCCCCGCGGAGATCGCGTTTGCGCAAAACTGGCGGGACACACCGAAGGTGGTGTTCTCCTCGACGATCGACAAGGTCGACTGGAACACCCGCCTGGTCGCCGGCGACGCGGTCGACGAGATCACCCGGCTCAAGGCCGAGGACGGCGACCCGATGGGCATCGGCGGCGCGACGCTCGCCGGGGCTGCCATGCGGGCCGGGCTGATCGACGAGTACGCACTGGCCACCTACCCGGTCTTGGCGGGCGGCGGCACGCCGTTCTTCACGGCGCTGGATAGCTGGGTCAGCTTGAACCTGGTAGAGACGCGGACGTTCCCTGGCGGCATCGTGCTGACCAGATACGAGACGAGGCGCTGAGCGGTCGGGTCATATGCGCGGCTCGTAGCACCGGAGGCGCACGCTTGGCGAAGCTCGATGCGTCGGTCGAAGTGGTCATCCAGATGCTGGCGGTTCGGGCCGGTCAAGCGATCCCGTCGGCGCGCGCGGCCGCGACGGCACTCAGCGCGTCCAGGGCCGCGGCCGTGCCGGGGTTGGATCAGCGTGTTGAACGATAGTCGTATGACGCGGCGCGGCCTGATCCTGTTCGTTCTGCTCGGCGTGGCCTGGGGCATCCCCTACCTGCTGATCAAGATCGCGGTCGGCCAGCTCACCCCGGCGGTGGCGCTCGTCGCCGGCGCGGTCGTCCTCGGCGAGCCGGTCACCGGCTGGTCGCTGGCCGGCTTCGCCCTCATCCTCGCGGGCTGCTGCCTGGTCGCCGTCCGCAGGCGGACCTCCGGTTGCGACCCGGCCGCGGAGTTCGGCCGGCCGGTGGTTTCCGGCTAGGGTGGTGCCGATCTCATCGGCCGACCCTGGAACTGTTACACGGTGCTTATCTTCGTCCCGCCCTCGGAGACCAAAGCCTTTCCGGTTGAGTCGCCCCCGGTCGAACTCGGTTCCCTGGTGCTGCCCGAACTCGCGCCGATGAGGGCCAGACTGCTCAAGGCACTGGTCCGCCTGGCCCGGGGCCGGGCATCGGCCGCGCTGGACGCACTGGGCCTGAGCGAAAGCCAGGCCGGTGAACTGGCCCATAACCGGGAGCTGCTGACGGCGCCGGCCGGAGCGGCGGCCGAGGTGTACACCGGCGTGCTTTACGACGCACTCGACCTGCCCGCCCTGTACCGCCAGGGCGTCGCGACGGATCACCTGCTGATCTTCTCGGGCCTGTGGGGGGTGCTCCGGCCGGGTGACCGGATCCCCCACTACCGCTGCTCGGCGGGGGTGAAGCTGCCCGTCACGGGCTCGGTGTCAGCGGCCTGGCGCAAGGCGCTGCGCGCTCCGCTGGCCGAGCACGTCGGCGACCGGCTGGTCGTGGACCTGCGGTCGGGCGCGTACGCGGGCCTGTGGGCACCCGGAGGCAATGCTGTTACCGTGCGCGTGCTGCACGAGCGGGAGTCCGGCGGCGCGGTTACCCGTTCCGTGGTCTCGCACTTCAACAAGGCAACCAAGGGGCGGCTCACCCGGGCGCTGCTGGAATCGGGTCAGCAGCCACGCAAGCCGGACGAGTTCGCCGACCTGGTCCGCGCTCTCGGCTATGCGGTCGAGCCGGGACCCGAGGGCACCCGCCCGGATGCCCCGGTGACGCTGGATATCGTGGTGCGCGCACTGTAAAGCCTCATCCCGCCGCCGGAGTTCTCGCTTGTTTGCGGGTCCCGATGACGGTGCTGCTGGATCGCCCTGCTTCCAGGAGGCAGGAGTTGAACGTCTAGGCTGAGGGCTGATGACGAGCACACAAGCGTCGGCGCAGGCCGCCGGCAGGGCGGGCGGTGTAATCCACACCGAGGACCTCACCAAGGTCTACCCAGGCACCGATTTCGCGGCCGTGGACAAACTCAGCCTCGACGTCCAGGTCGGCGAGATCTTCGGTCTGCTCGGGCCGAACGGCGCCGGGAAGACGACGACCGCGGGGATGCTGACTACCCGCATCGTGCCGACTTCGGGGCGGGCATTCCTCGGCGGGGTGGATGTCGCGGCCCACCCTGCCCTCTCCAAGCAGCTAAGCGGGATCGTCTCTCAGCAGAACACGCTTGACCGGCAGCTCACTGTCTGGGAGAACCTCTACTTCCACGGCCGGCTGTTCGGCATCGGGGCGAAGGCTTCCAGGCAGATCGCCGACGACCTGCTCACGAAGTTTCAGCTGTCCAAGTGGGCGAAGGCTTCTGTCTACGCGCTCTCCGGTGGCATGGCGCAACGGCTTATGGTCGCGCGCGCCATTTTCCACCGGCCTGCTGTGCTGTTCCTGGATGAGCCCAGCGCAGGGCTCGACCCCCAGAGCCGGCTGGCACTGTGGGACATCCTCGGCGAGCTGAACTCCGATGGCCAGACGATCCTGCTTACTACTCACTACATGGAGGAAGCCGACAAGCTCTGCGACCGGGTCGCCATCATGGACCACGGGCGGATCCTTGCCCTGGATACCCCCGCTGCCCTGAAGCAATCCATCGGCGCCGATACCGTCGTCACCGTAAGGACCACCGGGGACGCCGACAGGCTCGGCGAGGCGCTCGCGACGGACGTGGCCGAAGTGACCAGAACGCGGGTAACGGACGGCGGACTCGAACTGCACGTGCAAGGCGGCGACCGGCTGATCCCGCGGATCGTGCTGTCGGCGGAGCATAACGGATTTGAGCTCTTTGACGTGTCGGTCGCCGAGCCCACGCTGGAAACCGTGTTCATCAACCTGACCGGCAGGGAGCTACGGGACTGATGGCGACCTCCGCAACCGAGCAGGCTCGGGCCCTTCCTATCGGAGGCGCTCCGGTCCGTTCAGTAGCATCCGCGAGCCGGGCCGCGCTGGGCGCGCTGCTGCTGCGCGACCTCGTCGTGCTCCGCAAGCACTGGTGGGAGTTCGTGCTGCGGACGATTATCCAGCCGTTCCTGCTCTGCTTCGTGTTCCTCTTCGTTTTTCCCAAGATCGGGCAGGGCATCGGCGGCCAGGGTGCAGCCGCGGAGTCCGCCTTCGCGACGGTCCTGGTGCCTGGTGTGGTCGGGATCTCGATCATGTTCCAGGGTGTGCAGTCCATCGCGCTGTCGATGGCCCAGGAGTTCGGGTTCACCCGCGAGATCGAAGACCGGGTCCAGGCGCCGTGCCCGATCTGGCTAGTGGCCATCGCCAAGGTCTTGTCGGGGGCAGCTCAGGGTGTGCTGTCGGCGGTCATCGTGCTGCCGATCGCCTCGGTCGTGCACGCACCCGGCGTGCAAGCTCACCTGACGCTGCACTGGCTGCTGATCCTGACTTTCGTTCCGCTTGCGTGCATCGCGATGGCCGGTCTCGGCCTGGTCCTCGGTACCAGCTTCGAGCCGCGCAACATCGGGCTCATGTTCGGCTTCATCATCCTGCCGATCACGTTCCTGGGCTGCACGTACTACGCGTGGAACAAGCTCGCTCCGGTCACCGTGGGCGGATGGCACTGGCTCCAGACTGTTGTGCTGATCAACCCGCTGGTCTACGTGAACGAGGGCATGCGCGCGGTCTTCACCACCGGACCGCACATGCACTTGTACGTGATCTACCCGGTGGTGGCCGGGTTCGGCGCGCTGTTCCTGGCGATCGGGCTGCGCAACTTCCGCCGCCGCGTGCTTTCCTGATACTGAGGACCCACACCACCGGCGCATCGGCGAGGGCGCGGCCGAGACGGCTGTCCTGGACCCCACGACGGTTGCCGGACGAATTCCTGTCCTGGGGCGGGACGACAACCGGCGATTCCCGTTTACCTATGCCAGGGCTTTCGCGCTGCTTTCTGCCGTAGGCTGCGGGCGTGGACGGCGAGTCGCTGAACGCGGAGGCGGACGGCTCGCCCGCGGCCTGGCTGCACCGGCTGCGCACGAGCCGCGGCCTCAGCCAGGAACAGCTCGCCCGCCTGCTCGGCGTGTCCTTCGCCACCGTGAACCGCTGGGAGACCGGCCGGACCCGGATGCCGGACCGGGCGCGGCAGGCGATCGCGGTGCTCACGGCGGCGGACTCGGTGCCGGACGGCGCAGTGCCCGTGGCGACCAGCGGGCCCGCGGACAGCACCGGGTCCGCGGACAGCACCGGGTCCGCGGACAGCACCGGGTCCGGGCCGCCGCCGGAGCACCGGCTGCCGGTCGCGCAGTCCAGCTTCATCGGCCGGGAGCGCGAACTGGCCGAGCTCATCGGCCTGCTGCGCGGATCCCGGCTGGTCACGCTCACCGGTCCCGGCGGCGCGGGCAAGACCCGGCTCGCGGTGGAGGCGCTCACCCGGAGCGCGCCCGCCGCCGGCGTGGCGTTCGTCCCGCTGGAAGCCGTCCGCCAGCCGGATTCGCTCGTCGCCGTACTCGCGGCCGTGCTGCGGGTCCCCGAACAGGCGGGAAAGCCGCTGGCCGACTGCGTGGCGGCCGCGCTGGCGGAGACGCCCGGCGTGGTCGTACTCGACGGCGCGGAGCACCTGCGGGACGCGGTCGCCGCCCTGGCCGGCCAGCTGCTGGCCGCCGCTGACGGCGTGCGGATCGTGGTCACCAGCCGGGTCGTGCTGGGCGCGCCGGGCGAGGTCTGCTGGGCGGTGCCCCCGCTTGACTGCCCGCCCGCGGCGGCGGAAGCGCCGGACATCGCCGGGTCCGATGCCGTCCGGCTGTTCGCGGCGCGGGCCAGCGAGCGGGTGCCCGGCTTCCGGCTCAGCGACGCGCCGGTGGACGCGATCGGCGAGCTGTGCCGCAGGCTCGACGGGCTGCCGCTGGCCATCGAGCTGATCGCCAGCTGGGTCGCCGTGCTGTCGGTCACCGAGATCCTGCGGCAGCGGGCGGTGCTCCTCGGCCAGGACGCACCGGCCGGCCCGGCCTCCCGGGGCCGACGGCTGATCGATGTCGTCCGGGCCAGCTACGACCTGCTCGGCCCGGAGGAGCAGCGGCTCGTCGCGGTCCTCAGCGTGTTCGCCGGTCCGTTCACCGCCGCGGACGCCGAGGCGGTCACCGCGGCGGGCCCGGGGTTCGCCCACCTGCTGCGCGGCCTCGTCGACTCGTCCTGGCTGATGGTCACCCGGGGCCCCGACCACCACCGGTTCAGCTTGCTGGACACGATGCGTACCTTCGCGGTGGCCCGGCTGGAGGACTCCGGCGCCGCCGCCCAGGGCCGCCGCCGGCACGCCGCGCACTTCGCGGCGCTGGCCCTGGGCAGCGAGGGCGGCCTGGCCAGCGCGGACGCGGCGGACTGGACGGCAAGGCTCGACGCGGCGGCCGCGGATCTCGACCAGGCACTGCGCTGGTCGCTCGACCAGGGCGAAACGGGCCTCGCGCTCGACCTGGTGACGGGACTGTGGCGCTGGTGGCTGGCGCGCGGGCAGCTGAGCTACGGCCGGGCCTGGCTCGGCCGGGTGCTCGCCGCCGCGGGCCAGCGGCGCGACGAGCCGGTCGGCCGCGCGTTCACCGCCGCCGCCGTCCTGGCCGCGGAGAACGGCGACTACCCGGAGGCGGTCCGCCAGGGGCGGCTGGCCCTGCGCATCCTCGAGCCGCTGGGCCTGCCGGAGCGCACCGCCATCGCCGCGACCGTGCTCGGCTCGGCCCACCGCTACCTGGGCGAGCGGGCCGAGGCCAGGCGCAGTTTCGGGCGCGCGCTCGAGCTGCGCTCCGGCCTGGGCGACCGGCGGGCACTCGCCGTCGCGCTGAACAACATGGCGCTGGCCGAGATGGACGACGGCGACCTGACCCGGGCCCGTGAGCTGCTCGAGCAGGCGCTGGCGAGCAAACGTCAGCTCGGCCAACGCCACTCAGTGGCGATCACCCTGGTCAACCTGGGTGACCTGCTGACCAGGGCCGGCCAGTGGGACCAGGCCGCCGTGGCCCTCACCGAGGCCGCCGAACTCGCCGACGGCCTCGGCAGCCCGCAGCTCATCGGGACCGTGCGCACCAACCAGGGCAATGTCGCGGCGCACCAGCGGCGGTGGGCCGACGCGGCCGCGCACTACGCGGCGGCGGTGGCCGCCTACCTGGAGATCGGCCACGGTCATGACGCGGTCGAGGCGATGACCGGGCTCGGCCGGGCCAGCTACCGGCTCGGGCAACCGGACGCGGCCGCCCGGCACCTGCGGGCGGCCGAGGCCCTCGCCGGCGAACTGGGCAACGCGCAGCGCCTCGCGCAGGTGCGCGCGGCGCTGGCGGAAACCGGCGCGGACGCGGCCGGGCCGCTGCCCGGCGGGCTGACCGCCCGGCAGGCCGAAGTGCTCCGGCTGCTGGCCGCCGGGATGAGCAACAAGCAGATCGCGGGCGCGCTCTACCTGAGCCCGGCGACGGTGGAGCGGCACTTGTCCACCATCTACCGCAAGCTGGGCGCGGCCGGGCGGGTGGACGCGACCCGCTACGCCCTGGCCCACGGCCTGGTGGCCGTCACTCTGTTAGCGCGGCGCCCTGTTATAGCACCGGCCCCGCGGGCGGCCCCGCGGACGACCGGGACTACATGGTTTCCGGGATTCGGCGGACGGGCCGCGGGGGGTAGACCTGTCCTGCGTGCCGTATGCGCCTTCAGGCGCCGCTCAGGGGCCGGCACGCAGCCTGGCGCGGCCCCGCCCGCTTCTTGTGCTTCACCACTGACCATTTGCGTCACTGACAATTTGCGTCACCGCTGACAACCTGCCTCACCCGCTGACTATCACCTAAGGAAGAACATGTCACGATCGCGTTCTACGATGACAGGCCTGGTCATCGTCGCCGCCTCGGCCGGGCTCGCCCTGGCCGGCTGCCACTCGTCGTCGTCCGGGTCCGCCTCCGGCACCGCGTCCGCGCCGGGGACGGCGAAGGCGGCCGCCACGGCCAGTTCCGCCGCCTCCTCGGGCTCTGTCAGCATCGGCGGCGCCGGGAGCGTCGCCTACTTCCCGGACCAGGTCGGGGACACCTGGGTCTACTCGGTACAGTTCGCCTCGACCAAGGCTAAGATCACCAACCGGGTGACCGCGGTGACCCAGGTCTCCAGTGGCACCGAGGTCACGATGTCAGACACCGACACCGAGTTGGACTCGACGAAGCCGACCACCGTCCAGTGGATCGTCCATCCCGACGGCTCGATCTCGATTCCGACGAGCTTCATCGGCGGCTCGACGCTCAAGATCAAGTCGGGAAACCTCGGCTGGCCCAGCCCGGCCCAGCTCGCCTCCGGACAGCCGCAGGACAGCACGCTGGTGATGACCGATACCGTGGCCGGCAAAACCATTACGGTGGCGGCGAAGAGCGTGGTCAAGGGAGAGGGCACGCAAAGCGTCAGCGTCCCGGCCGGCAGCTACAGCGCGACCGTCATCGACGACGTGCAAAACGAGAAGGTCCTCGGCTACCCGCTGACCACCGACATCAAGATCTGGCTGGTCAACGGGGTGGGCCCGGTCAAGACGGAGATGACCAGCGGTTCCGGCAGCACCAGCACGCTGTCCGAGCTGGAGCAGCTGGTCTCCTTCACCAAGGGCTGACGGCACGGCTCGCCGGTCCCCGGCGCGGCCTCGCCGGGGACCGGCTCCGCGGTTCACCAAGGGCTGGCGCTGTGCCGCAGGCCGGACGGTGCCAGAATGACTGCCGTGGACTATCCGGGAGCACCAGTACCGACTTTCCTTTTCGACCTGGACGGGACGCTGATCGACAGCGTCTACCAGCACGTCATCGCCTGGCGCACCGCGCTCAGCGCGATCGACATCGACCTCTCCGTCTGGCGGATCCACCGGCGGATCGGGATGAGCGGCGGCCTCTTCGTGTCGGCCCTGCTGCGGGAGACCGGGCGGACGCTGTCGGCCGGGGACATCGAGCTCCTGCAGCAGGCGCACGCCGAGGAGTACCTCAAGCAGGCCGCCTCGGTGACCGCGCTGCCCGGCGCGCGGGAGCTGCTCGCCGAGCTCACCGCGGCGGGCGTGCGCTGGGGCATCGCCACCAGCGGGCGCGCCGCCACCGCGCGGCCCGCCCTTGAGCTTCTCGGACTTCCCGAGGACACCCCGATGGTGACCAGGGACCTGGTGCGGCACGCCAAGCCGGATCCGGACCTGTTCCTCGCCGCCGCGGCGCTGCTCGGGGTCGACCCCCGGCAGACGATGGTGGTGGGCGACAGCGTCTGGGACCTGCTCGCCGCGCGGCGGGCCGGGGCGCTCGGCATCGGGCTGCAGTCGGGCGGCTACGGCCGGGAGGAGCTCGAGCGGGCCGGCGCCTACCGCGTGTACGCCGACCCGGCCGAGATGCTCGCCCGGCTGGACGAGGTCGGCGTCCGCTTCGACGAGCTCGGGTGGTGACCCGAAGGGTTTCGCTTGCCTGAACCGGGTCTGAGTTACCGGCTGCTCGACGGCGGCGGCGCCGCCGAGCGGGAGGAAGACCTGCTGGCGCTGGCGGCCGAGGTCTACCAGAACGCCGGCGACCCCGAGGCCGCCCGGCAGGCCCGGGTGCGGCGGCGGCAGCCCGGCTTCGCCCTGGCCGAGGCGCGGCACGGCGGCTACCTGGTCGGCTACGCGGCGGGAATGCCGCTGCGGCCCTCGACCTCCTGGTGGCGCGGCCTGACCACGCCGCTGCCGCCGCAGGACATAACCGAGCATCCCGGGCGCACGTTCGCGCTGACCGACCTGCTGGTCCGCGCGCCCTGGCGGCGCCAGGGCATCGGACGGCAGCTGTACGACCTGCTGCTGGACGACCGCCCCGAGGAGCGGGCGACCGCGGGAGTCCCGCCGGGCGCCGCGGCGGCCCAGCGCGCCTTCCGGTCCTGGGGCTGGCGGAAGGTGGCGCGGGCGCGCGGCGACGGTCGCGGCACCCCCGTTCTGGATGTGCTGCTGATCGACCTGCCGGTCCCGCCGGCCACCTTCTCCTGGTCGTTAACACGGTCTACTGGTCGTTAAGACGGTCGAGAGCCTCGAAGATCGCCCGGCTCACCTCGTCCACGGGCGGCGCCGCGTCGATGTGGGCCAGGATCCCGCGCCCGGTGTAGTACTCGAGCAGCGGTTCCGTCTGGCCGGCGTAGACCTCGAGCCGGTGCCGCACCACCTCGGCCGCGTCGTCGTCGCGGTCCTCGTCGCGCCCGGCCAGCCGGCTCAGCAGCACATCCCGCGGCACGTTGAGGAACAGGACGGCCTGCGCGCTCGCCTTCGCTTCCCGGGCGGTTCCCGCGGCCGCCTTGGCCTGCGGCACGGTGCGGGGGAACCCGTCGAGGACGTAGCCGCCCTGGTTTTCCGCGGCGTCCACCACCCGGTCCATGATCAGGCTGAGCACCAGGTCATCGGGGACCAGGTCGCCGGCTTCCAGGTACCCGCGCAGCGTCTTGCCGACGTCCGTCTCCCGGGATACCTCTTCCCGGAAGATGTCGCCGCTGGAAATGTGCGGTACACCGTACCGGCTGGCGATCCGCTGGCTTTGGGTGCCCTTCCCCGCGCCTGGCGGACCCAGCATGATGACGCGCATCGGGTGATGGCCTCCGGTTCCTGCGAGATCCCTGATGTTTTTGTCTGTTCTTGCTATACCCGATGCGTTCTCCGGCGATGCGGGCGGGTCCGCTGCCCCGCCACAGGGCAATCGCCCGCCGCCTGCCGCGCACTATGGTTACAAGGACCGAGCCTAACAAGCAGGACAGGCCAAGAGGAGGAGCAGCGTGGCCGACGCGCCCGGCGCGCTCGCCGCTGTCGCGCCGTGCCTGCGCTGCCCGGTGTGCGACGGCCCGGTCCGGGTGGGCGACGACCGGGTCAGCTGCGGCCGCGGGCACAGCTTCAACCTGGCCCGGCAGGGTTACGTCAGCCTGACCAGCGGCCGGGGCGGGCCGGGCACGGGGGACAGCGCCGCGATGGTGATGGCCCGCGAGGCGTTCCTCGGCGGCGGGCACTACCGGCCGGTGGCCGACGCCGTCGCCGGGCTCGCCGCCCGGCTCGACCGGGGCGTCCCCGGCCTGGTGGTCGACCTGGCCGGCGGCACCGGCTACTACCTGGCCCGGGTCCTCGACGTGCTCCCGGACCGGGCCGGCGCGTGCGTCGACCTGTCCGCCGCGGCGCTGCGCCGGGCCGCGCGGGCGCATCCGCGGGCGGCCGCCCTGGGCGCTGACGCCTGGCAGCCGCTGCCCCTGGCCGACGGCTCGGCGGCCCTGGTGCTGAGCGTCTTCGGGCCGCGCAACGCGGCGGAGATCCGCCGGGTCCTGGCCCCCGGTGGCCTGCTGGTCATCGCGTCTCCCGGCCCCGATCACCAGCGGGAACTGCGCGACTCGGTGGGACTGATCGGCATCGACGAGCGCAAGGCGCAGCGGCTCGCCGACGCCTTCCGCGGTTACCCCGATGCCACCGTGACCGGTGTGCGCTACCAGCTGCGGCTGGGCCACGCGGACCTGACCAGCCTGGTGGCGATGGGCCCGAGCGCCCGCCATGTCAGCGCGGGCGCCCTGGCGGACCGGGTCGCCGCGCTGCCGGATCCGGTCGCGGTCACCGTCGACGTGGAGGTCAGGAGCTACCAGGGCTGACCGGGGCCGTGAGATCGTCTACATGTAGACGTAACATGGCGGCATGACCATCGCGGCGGGACCGATCACCGGACGGCAGGTCAGGGACCTCAGCTTCCTGCTCAACCACACCTCGCACGTCCTGGCCACCCGGATGACCGCGGCCTTCGCCGAGATCGGGGTGACCCCGCGGGAGTACTGCGTGCTGGCGCACGCGATGGGCGGGCAGTTCACCCAGATCGAGCTGGCCACGCTGGCCGACCTGGACAAGACCACGATGCTCAACACCATGGACTACCTGGAGCGCGCGGGCTACGCGGAGCGGACGCCGTCCCCGGCCGACCGGCGGGCCCGGATCATCGCGGTCACTCCGGCGGGCGCCGACCTGGTCGCCGCGGGCCACCAGATCGCTGACCGGGTGCACCGCGAGGTTCTCGAGGCGCTGCCGCAGGCCCAGCGGGAGGCGTTCACCGGCGCGCTCGCCACCCTCGCGGAAGGGCTGCTGGCCGAGCCGGTGTCCAGCGACCGGCCGGTGCGGCGGACGCGCGTGCCCGGCTAGATCGGCAGTTTATAGATTGTCTACTTTTAGATTATCTGTTACGGTCTCTCTAAGGGATTCATCGACCCCGGGGAGACCGCATGTTCCGCAGCCGCTGGCTGGCGCTCGTCATCTTGTGCACGGCGTCCCTCATGATCATCTTGGACGGCACGATCGTGACCGTCGCCCTGCCCACCATCCAGACGGACCTCGGCTTCAGCAGCGGCAGCCTGAGCTGGGTGATGACCTCCTACCAGATCGCCTTCGGCGGCCTGCTCCTGCTCAGCGGCCGTCTGGGCGACCTGGTCGGGCGCAAGCGCATGTTCCTGGCCGGCATCGCGCTGTTCGTCCTGGCCTCGCTGGCCTGCGGGCTGGCGGCCAGCCCGGCGATGCTGATCACCGCCCGGTTCGTCCAGGGGATCGGCGCCGCCATGGTCGCCGCGGTCACCCTCGGGATGATCGTCCGGCTGTTCGGCCAGCCGGCCGAGCGGAACCGGGCGATCGGCGGGTTCGCCTTCACCGGGGCGGTCGGCGCGTCCGCGGGACTGGTCATCGGCGGCCTGCTGGTGCAGTACGCGAACTGGCACTGGATCTTCTTCGTGAACCTGCCGGTGGGACTGCTGACCGGGATCGCGGGGTGGCGGGTGCTCGCGGCCGATGAGGGGATCGGCCTGCGGGCGGGCGCGGACGTGCTCGGCGCGGCGCTCGCGACCGCCGGGGTCATGCTCGGGGTGTTCGCCATCGCCGACCCCGCGGACTGGTGGGCTGGCCTGATCGCGCTCGCCCTGCTGGCCGGGTTCGCCGCCCGCGAGGCCACCGCGCGCACGCCGCTGCTCCCGCTGCGCGTGCTCGCCTCCCGCAACGTGGCGGGGGCCAACCTGGCCCAGCTGCTGGTCATCGGCGCGGCCATCGGTTTCCAGGTGACCGTGACCCTGTACATGCAGCGTGCGCTCGGCTACGGCCCCGCGGCCTCGGGGCTCGGGCTGCTGCCGACCGCCGCGGTGATCGCCGCGGTGTCCCTCGGCCTGTCCGCGCGACTCACCAGCCGTTTCGGCTCACGGAAGCTGCTGCTCAGCGGGCTGGTGATGATCGCGGCGGCGCTGGCCGCGCTCACCCAGATCCCGGCGCACGCGCAGTACGTGACCTGGCTGCTGCCCGCGCTGGTACTGTTCGGCGCCGGGGGCGGGCTGACCCTGCCCGCGGTGGCCGCCCTCGGCATGGCGGACGCCACCGACACGGACGCCGGCGTCATCTCGGGCATGTTCAATACCGCCCAGCAGGTCGGCGGGGCGCTCGGCCTCGCGCTGCTCACCAGCCTGGCGGCCTGGCGCACCGGGGGCGGCAGCTCCGCGCAGGCCCTCACCAGCGGATACCACCTCGCCTTCGCGGCCGGCACCGGGCTCGCCGCCGCGTCGGTTGTCGTGGCGGCGGTCGCGCTACGCCCGGGCCGGCCCGCTGGCGGCCAGCCGCCTGCGGCGCCGGTGGCTGGCCACGTTGACCTGGTTGGCGCAGCGGACGCTGCAAAAGGCGCGCCGCCCGTTGCGTGACGTGTCGAGGAAGGCCACGTCGCACCCGTCCCGGGCACAGACGCGCAGCCGGGCTCCTTCGCCCTGGTCGATCACGTGCGCGAGCCCGGCCGCGGTCAGCGCCCGGACCCGCGCCGCCAGGCCGGTGCGGGCCGGCGCGTAATGCAGGTGAAAGGGCAGTCCGGCGCCGTGACTGACCAGCCGGGGCCGGCAGTCCGCCGCGGACAGCAGCGCGTCGGCCCGGCGGGCCTTGTCTTCGACGGTATCGGCCGCGAGGACTTCCCGCAGCCGCGCCGCCCAGGGGCGCAGCGCGCGGGCGTCGTCCGCCGTCACCGCCGGCTCGTGCACGTCGTAGCCGCGCAGCACCGCGGCGAGGTCCGCCGCCGCGGGCGCGGGGTGGTTGACCAGCCAGACGGCCACGTGCGCGCCCGCCGCGGTGTAAGTGTTGAACTGCACAAGACCATTACAGCAGACTGACGGCAGGCGGCGGTATCGGAGCCGCCCGGACCGTCAGGAGGACTTGTGCGACGTGACGCCCTCGGCGCCGGACTGGCCGCGGTGATCTTCTGGGGACTCTCGCCGGTCGCCACCCGGGCGGCCGTCCCGCACCTGTCCCCGCTGCCGCTGCTGCTGATCCGGATGGCCGCGGCGTCGCTCGTGCTGCTGCCCTGGGCGCTGCCCGTCTTCCGCCGGCTCCGGCCGCGGTCCGCCGGCCGGCTGCTGGCCGCGGGCTTCCTCGGCCTGGTCGGGTACAACCTGCCGGTCACCGCCGGGCTGCGGTTGCTGCCCGCCGCCAGCGCGGGACTGCTGCTGGCGACCGAGCCGGTGTGGATGCTGCTGCTCGCTCGCCTGTTCCTCGGCGAGCGCGGCGGCGCCCGGTCCTGGCTGGGCAGCGCCGTCGCCCTGACCGGGGTGGCGGTCCTGGCCGGCCCGGGGGCCGCCAGCGGCGCCGGCGGTTACCGGGCGCTGGCCGGAACCGGGCTGGTGCTGGCGGGCACGCTCGCGTTCGCCGGGTACACGATTGTCATGCGCCCGCTCAGCGCGGAGTTCGGCGCCGTCCCCGCCACCGCGGCCACCACCGTGGCCGGGTCGCTCCCCTACCTCGCCGCCGCCGGGACGCTGCCCGGAGCGGGGCTGGCGCACCTCGGCCCGGTGGTCTGGGCCGAAATCGCGTTCCTGGCCCTGGCCGCCACGGCGGCCGGGATGCTGCTGTGGAACGTCGCCGTGCTGGCCGGCGGGGCCGCCCGGGTGGGCCTGCTGCTCTACCTCGAGCCCGCGGTCAGCGTGCTCGGCGCGGCGGTGTTCCTCCGCGAGCGCATCACTCTGGTGATAATCGGCGGCGGCCTGCTGATCCTGGCCGGGGTGGCCACGGCCGCCACCGGCGGGATTCACGGACCCGCCGTGTCGCCGGACGGTTTGGCTCACTCTTGCGGCCCGGCGGAGCATAATGAATGACGTGGGCAGTTCGCTGGAAACAGCACCGGTCTCTCGTACCGCCGTCCTTGAGGAGCGGTACCGCGGCAGTGGCCCATCCTCCGTAACCTGGTCAGCCGCACGGTCCGGAAGGTCTGGGAGGCCACTTTTCCTGAGCTAGCCGAGGAGCAGCCAGCCACGCCATGAACCTCAACGACCTGCACAGGAGACTGCTGCAGGACGTTCTGGAAATTGGCAACGCTTTCCCACTAGTCATCACCGGCGGCTACGCAGTTCAAGCCCATCGCATAGTCGATCGCTTCAGCCGTGACATCGATATGGCGACCGATAGCCCGGAGACCATGGAAGCCATTGTCACCAAGATGACGAGATCCCGTAACGCGAAACTCCTTAGGTCTCCCCCGCGCCGGTCAACTCGCCCTCCGTGGGAGGCTTTTATGGGGCAGGAGTGAGAGAAGAAGGGACCGGCATGGGCGCTCGTTCGGCGAAGAAGACGCCGGCCGTTCACCGCTACGGGGATGACCCGGCGCAGTTCGGCGAGCTGTCGCGGCCGGACGGGGAGTCGCGCGGGACCGTGGTGATCATCCACGGGGGGTTCTGGCGGGCACGCTATGACCTGTCGCTGGGGCGGCCGCTGGCGGCGGACCTGGCGGCCCGCGGGTACACCGCGTGGAACCTCGAGTACCGGCGGGCCGGTGCGGGCGGCGGCTGGCCCGCAACCTTCCAGGACGTGGCCGCCGGGATCGACCTGCTCGCGACGCTGCCCGCGGACAGCTCCCGGGTGGTCGCGGTCGGGCACAGCGCGGGCGGGCAGCTGGCGGCCTGGGCCGCGGGCCGGGCGGGCCTGCCGCCGGGGGCGCCGGGCGCCCCCGGTCCCGGCTTTACCGCGGTGACCGGGGTCGTCGCCCAGGCGGGCGTGCTCGCACTGGCCGACTGCGCCCGGGAGCACGTC
>Ga0302314_10009689_pt1 | contig 16993 bp, 12 predicted proteins | sample III_Palsa_N2_3_FD_200533 | JGI IMG/M metagenome (GOLD analysis project Ga0302314, IMG submission 200533) | Peat permafrost microbial communities from Stordalen Mire near Abisko, Sweden - III_Palsa_N2_3 | ecosystem: Environmental > Terrestrial > Soil > Palsa > Peat permafrost | place: Sweden...
CAGCAGCGTCGGTACAACGATCATCGTGCGCAGACTCGACGGCACGCCGTCGGTCAGGGCAAGGCTCGGCAGGGCGGCAGCATCGAAGCTGCTCGTGGCGGCCCAGTTCACCAGTGCGATTGCCGCATCGGAGGCTGGGATCACGGCGAGCAGGGCCAGGCCGCAGAAGATCCACCCGCCGGCGCCGCCGTCACCCACACTCGCCATCAGCCCGGCGAGGAGCACGGCGAGGGCCGCCACGAGTCCGATAAAGCCGGAAATCCCCGCGTGCCGATTGGCTCGGGCCAACCAGCCCATGACCGTGAGACGGACCCCGAGCGTTCGCTCGAAATCCGGCCGTCCGGTTGCGATCAGGTAATAGCCGGGATCGCGGAGTCGTGCCGCTGCCGCATTGTCCACGTCCGCCGCGTCCGCCGCGGCTGCCTTGGCCGCCCGGAGCGCGGCTTCGGCGACTTCCATCTCCGAATGCTCCGACCTCCGCGCCATCGCCTCGATCGCACGGCGATACTGGTCGCGGGTGGTGAAGTTGAGCTCGGCAAAATTACTCTCGGCCCGCAACACCGAATCGACCAGGCTGACGCTCTCGACTAGCTCGCGCCAATCGATGGCCGACATCAGGCGCATGCTGGTGATGACGTTACGGATCGTCACATTCACCGCACCCTGGCGCTGCTGCTCGTCATGAACGATGGTATCGGCCGAGCTGCCCTGTGCGGCCAGGCGGTCGCCCAGCCAGGCGAGCGCCGGCAGCACCTTGGGGTCCTGCTCGCGTAGCCGCTGGATCAGCTGCACCGCCAGCGCCGCCGACAGGGGTCCTGCAATGGGATCGAGCACTGTGCCAACCGGTTCGATCTCCCGGTCGCCAGTCCCGAGCAATCGGTCGGCCAGCCTATTGGCTTCCTGGCGTGCCGCTTCGTAATCCACGATGCCTTCGGCCAGGCGCCGCAGATTCTCGACCAGCACGACCCGCAAGGTGATCGCGACCGCCCACAGCTCGCCGATCGTGAGCGGCTGCACGCGTTGATAGGCGCGCACGAAGCGGCTCAGCATTTCCGGGTCGAAATGGCTGTCGGTATGGGCGACGAAGGCCCAGGCGATGCCGAACACGCGGGGATAGCCCACGAGCGGCCCGTCGATCAGCTTGGGCAATTGACGATGATAGCCCGGCGGCAGATCGACCCGGATCTCGCGCACCTGCTCCTCGACGACGTGGAAGTTATCGATCAGCCAATCCGCGGCCGGCGTGACCGCCCGCTCCTGGCGGACGGCCGCGATGGTCGCGTGATAGGCCGTGCGCAGGGCGCGGTCATTGTCCCGAAGCCGCCGCTCCAGCCGATGGTCGGTCGTCGGCTTCGATATGACGTGCTGCGCGGCCGCGAGAGTCTCGGCGTGCAGTTCGAGGCGTTCGATGCTGAAGAGTTCGGCCCGGATCGGTTCTTCGGGGGTTCGACGTGAAGCCGTCGATCTGGGCCGGAAGTGATGCGCCAGCGAGGCGAGCAGCCGGACGCGCAGCCGAGCGACGATGCGCGCGCTCGACGGCGTCTCGCTGTCGTCCTCCAAGGGCAGACGCTCAGAGGGTTGCAAATTCATCCACGGTCCCCGCGGCTAATGGTTGGTCGGGAGGGCGGATCCGTCGACGCCTGGGCAGGACCGTTGCAATCGCCCCCAAGGCGACATTTGCGAGGTTAGCGGCTCGGCACCACGGACCGGCAGCCTCGGAAACTACGCAGATCGAACGTCGGAATATCGCAACGCGCCGGTTGGCGGCGGCTCGTTGCGCCACCGCCTGCGTAGTTTCCGATCCTGCCCTCCCGATGCCGCCGCCGCCTATCTTTGGGGAATGGAGTCCTCGAGGGCCGGTCTGCCCGATGGGCGGCGTCTCGGCGCGGGGGTGCGGCCATGTCGACGCCGCGCCAGGGCCGGGGGAACATTTCCCCGGTCGCCGCGTTGAATTTCGCCACCTCCGCCCCGGAGAGAGCTTTGCCGACAGCATCGGCATGGTCGAACGACACCGAGGAACACAATGGCGGTTCGAGACAATCCCAAGACAGTCGAGACACTTCCGAAAACGGGCGCGCCGACGGGCGGGCAGGGTTGGTCACGAGGCCGTGACGATCCGGGTCAGAAAACGCCGGCAGGCCCGAGTATCGACAAGGAGACCAGGCGGCGGCGCGACGAGCAAGGGCTGGACCGCTTGTGCATCGACACGATCCGAACCCTGGCGATGGATGCCGTGCAGCAAGCGAATTCCGGCCACCCGGGCACGCCGATGGCCTTGGCACCCGTGGCCTACACCGTGTGGCAGCGTTTCCTGAAATTCGATCCCGAGGCGCCCGCTTGGCCCAACCGTGACCGCTTCGTCCTGTCCAACGGCCACGCTTCGATGCTGCTCTATGCGCTGCTGCACCTCGCCGGCGTCAAGTCCGGCGCCGAGGTCGCAGTCACGCTCGACGACATCAAGCGGTTCCGCCAGCTCGACGGCAAATGCCCGGGCCACCCCGAATATCATCACACGATCGGCGTCGAGACGACGACCGGGCCGCTTGGCCAGGGCTGCGGCAACAGCGTCGGCATGGCGATCGCGCGGCATTGGCTGGCCAAGCACTTCAACCGGCCGGGTTTCACCCTGTTCGATTACGACATTTATACGCTGTGCGGCGATGGCGACATGATGGAGGGCATCACCAGCGAGGCCGCCTCGCTCGCCGGCCACCTCATGCTCAGCGGGTTGTGCTGGATCTACGACAGCAATCGCATCACGATCGAGGGTCATACCGATCTCGCCTTCAGCGACGATGTCGAGGCGCGCTTTCTCGCTTATGGCTGGAACGTCGAGCATGTCGGCGACGCCAACGACACGGATCGGGTCGCCGAAGCCATAGAGAACTTCCGGCGCGGCAGCGATGTGCCCATGCTCATCATCATCGACAGCCATATCGGCTATGGCGCGCCGCATAAGCAGGACACCAGTGCTGCCCATGGCGAACCGCTCGGCGCCGAGGAGATCCGCCTCGCCAAGCGCTCCTATGGCTGGCCGGAAGACTCCGCGTTCCTGGTGCCCGATGGCGTGCGCGAGCATTTCCATGCCGGCATGGGCCAACGCGGCGCGAAGCTCAGCAAAGCCTGGTCGGCGCAGAGGACGGCCTATCGGGCCGAGCATCCGGATCTCGCGGACCAGCTCGACCGGATCGAGAAGGGCGAACTTCCCAAAGGCTGGGATGCCGATCTGCCCAGCTTCCCGGCCGATGCCAAGGGCCTGGCCAGCCGCGACTCATCCGCCAAGGTGCTGAATGCCATCGCCGCCCAGTATCCCTGGCTGATCGGCGGTTCGGCCGATCTCTCGCCTTCGACCAAGACCAATCTCACCTTCGAGGCCGCCGGGAGTTTCGAAGCCGCGACATATGGCGGCCGCAATCTGCATTTCGGCATCCGCGAACACGCCATGGGGGCGGTCCTGAATGGCCTCGCCGTGTCCGGGATCCGCCCCTACGGCTCCAGTTTCCTGGTCTTCTCGGACTACATGAAACCCTCGATCCGCCTTGCGGCGCTGATGGGGCTGCCGGTCGTCATCATCTTCACGCATGACTCGATCGGGGTCGGCGAGGATGGTCCGACCCACCAGCCGGTCGAGCAGCTGATCGGCTTGCGCAGCATCCCGCATCTGGTGACACTCCGGCCGGCCGATGCCAATGAAGTGGTCGAAGCGTGGCGGGTCATTATCGGGCTGCAGCGCCCGGCCTGCCTGATTCTCAGCCGCCAGAAGCTGCCGACCATCGACCGCAAGCGCTATGCCGCGGCGGCCGGGATGGCGCGCGGCGCCTATGTCGTGGCCGATGGTAAGCGCTCCAAGCCGGCGGTGATCCTCATCGGCACCGGCAGCGAATTCGGCCTCTGTGTCGCCGCCTTCGAAACGCTGGAGCAGGAGGGCGTCGCCGCCCGCCTCGTCAGCATGCCGTCCTGGGAGTTGTTCGAAGAACAGGATCAGGCCTACCGTGACAGCGTCCTGCCGCCCGAGATTACGTCCCGTGTGTCGGTCGAGGCAGGCTCGGTGATCGGCTGGGACCGTTACGTCGGCAGCACCGGAGTGCGCATCGGCATGCACGGCTTCGGGGCATCGGCCCCGATCAAGGATGTGATGACCCGGTTCGGGTTCACGGTCGAGGCGGTGCTCGCCGCGGCCAGGGACCAGATGGCGAAGCCGGGATGAATTCTTATTTCTGCTCCTATGGAGCGCGTGGCCGCCCCCTCACCCCGACCCTCTCCCACGAGGGGAGAGGGGAAGAAGGGCACAATACAAAGCCCTCTCCCCATAAAGCCCTCTCCCCTGGTGGGAGCGCGCGCTAAAGCGCGGCGCTCCGACTGCGAAGCAGGCCGCGCGGAAGCGCGCGGCAGGGGGTTGGGTGAGGGGGTAGTGCCGCTGATCATCTGTTCGGCAATTCGGCAACGGACTGCCAGAGCGCGAATTCTTGCGAGGAGACAAGCGAATGCAGATCGGCGTGATTGGCCTCGGCCGCATGGGCGGCAACATCGTCCGCCGCCTGATGAAGGCGGGGCATGCTTGCGTGGTGTATGACGCCAAGCCCGAGCCGCGCGCGGCGCTGGCCAAGGCGGGGGCCACCGACGCCGGATCGCTGGCCGAGTTGGTCAAGGCGCTCGGCGAGAGCCCGCGCGCCGTCTGGATCATGCTGCCGGCCGGGGCGATCACCGAGGCGACGGTCGAAGAACTTGGCGGATTGCTGGCGAAGGGCGACATCATCATCGATGGCGGCAATTCCTTCTATAAGGACGATATCCGCCGCGCCAAGAGCCTGGCCGCCAAGGGCGTGCGCTACGTCGATTGCGGCACCTCCGGCGGCGTCTGGGGCCTCGACCGCGGCTATTGCATGATGATCGGCGGCCCGAAACCGGCGGTGGATCATCTCGATCCGATCTTCGCGGCCCTCGCTCCGGGCCTCGGCGACATTGCGCGCACGCCGGATCGCGGCAAGGGCGATCCGCGCGCCGAGCGCGGCTATATCCATGCCGGGCCGACCGGTGCCGGGCATTTCGTCAAGATGGTCCATAACGGCATCGAGTATGGGCTGATGCAGGCCTATGCCGAGGGCTTCGACATCCTGCGCAACAAGGATTCCAAGGATCTGCCGGAGGATGAGCGCTTCACGCTCAACCTGCCGGATATCGCGGAGGTCTGGCGGCGCGGCAGCGTCGTCTCGTCCTGGCTGCTCGATCTCGGTGCCGCGGCACTCGCCAAGGATCCGCTGCTGAAGGGCTACTCGGGCTACGTCCAGGATTCCGGCGAAGGCCGTTGGACGGTCGAGGCCGCGATCGAGGAAGCGGTGCCGGCCGATGTGCTGTCGACGGCGCTCTACGCCCGTTTCCGCTCGCGCCAGGAACACACCTTCGGCGAACGCATGCTCTCGGCCATGCGCTTCGGCTTTGGCGGACATGTTGAGGGCAAGGAAGCCACCGACCCCGAAGCGAAGCCCGGAGGCGCGCCCGACCGGGCGAAACGGGAGTAGCGCCATGCCCGACAGCCATCCGATCCGCACGCCGGAGCACGCGCTTCGAACTTCGCCGCGGCACAAACCCAAGCGGGCCGATCCCTGCACCATGGTGATCTTCGGCGCCAGCGGCGACCTGACCAAGCGCCTGGTGATGCCGGCCCTGTATAATCTCGCCCGCACCGGGATGCTGCCGAAGAACTTCGCCCTGATCGGCGTAGCGCGCTCCGTCGACTCCGTCGAAGACTGGCGCACGAATTTATTCGATGCGCTGAAGGGCTTCGTCGGCAATACCCATACGGCGTTCGACGTCGACCATATCGACGAGGAGGTGTGGCAGCGTCTCGCGGCGACGATGTCCTTTATTCAAGGTGATCTGGCGAAGCCCGAACTCTATGAGCAGCTGCGCGGCGCCATCGCCGCGGCGGACGAGGCGCACGACAACAAGGGCAATGTCCTCTTCTATCTGGCGATTGCCGATCAGCTCTTCGGCACGGTCGTCGAGCAGCTGGGCAAGGCGCAGCTGACCGATCAGCAGGCGGACAAACGCGGCAAGCCCAAATTCTGGCGCAGGGTGGTGATCGAGAAGCCGTTCGGCCACAGCCTGGAGTCGGCGCGGGCGCTCAACGCCGAGATCCTCGAGACGCTGCACGAGGACCAGATCTTCCGGATCGACCATTTTCTCGGCAAGGATACGGTCCAGAACATCATGGCGTTCCGCTTCGCCAATGGCCTGTTCGAACCGATCTGGAACCGCGACCGGATCGACCACGTCCAGATCACCGTGGCCGAGACCGTCGGCGTCGAGTTGCGTGGCGGGTTCTACGAAGCGACCGGGGCGCTGCGTGACATGGTGCCCAACCATGTCCTGGCGCTGCTCTCGATGGTGGCGATGGAGCCGCCGGTCGGATTCGATGCCACCGCGATCCGCTCGAAGAAGGCCGAGCTCTTCGCCGCGATCCCCGCGGTCAAGCCGGAACAGGCAGTCCGCGGGCAATATCGAGCCGGTACGGTGCTGGGCAGGAAGGTCAAGGCCTATCGCGACGAACCGGATGTCGCGAAGCACTCGATCGTCGAAACCTTTGTTGCGCTGCGGTTGGAAATCGACAATTGGCGCTGGGCCGGCGTGCCCTTCTATATCCGTACCGGCAAGCATCTGGCCGAGCGGCTGACGGAGATCGCCATCAGCTTCAAGCAGGCGCCCTATACGGCATTCCAGGACACGCCGGTCGATACGCTCAGACCCAACTGGCTGGTGCTGCGCATCTCGCCGGACCAGGGCATTTCCCTGCAATTCGAGGTCAAGCGGCCGGGGCCGGTCGTGGATCTGGCCGCGGTCAAGATGGATTTCCATTATGACGACTGGTTCCCCAAGGAGCCGAATGTCGGTTACGAGACCCTGCTCTACGACGTGATGATCGGCGATCCGACACTGTTCATGCGCGCCGACATGGTGGAACAGGGCTGGCGCATCGTGCAGCCGGTGCTCGATGCCTGGGCAGCGGAGAAGACGGATGTGCCCCTCTATGCGTCCGGCAGCGAGGGGCCGGCGGCGGCCGCCGCACTGCTGGCCGGCGATGGCGGCCGCCGTTCCTGGCGGCCCATTGCGCCGCGATCGGACGGGAAATCGTGACCGGCCAGCGCCGGATCCGGCTGCTGCTGTCCGATGTCGATGGCACCCTGGTGACGGGCGACAAGATCCTGACCGAAGAGGCCAAGGCGGCCTGCCGCGCGCTGCGCCAGGCCGGTATTTCGCTCGCCATCGTCAGCAGCCGGCCGCCGCGCGGCCTGCGCATGCTGATCGAGCCGCTCGGTTTGCAGGAACCGATCGCCGGCTTCAATGGCGGGGTCTTCGTCAATCCCGATCTCTCGGTGATCGCCAGCCATTGCCTCGATGGCGCGACCGCTCGCCAAGCCGTGACGATCATGCTGGCGCACGGGCTCGATGTCTGGGTCTATACCGAGCAGGAGTGGCTGGTCCGCGACCGCGCAGCACCCCGCGTCGCCCGCGAGGAAGCGACGCTGCAATTCGACGCGACGCGCGTCGCGGATTTCCCGGATGCGGTGCTGGCGCAGGCGGTCAAGATCGTCGGCGTCTCCGACGATCTCGATCGGGTCGCCGCCTGCGAGGCCGCGACGGATCGGGCTTTGGGCAAGCGGGCGAGCGCCACGCGATCACAGGCCTATTTTCTCGATGTGACCCATCCCGAGGCCAATAAGGGCGCGGTCGTGGTCACCTTGTCGAAGCGCCTGGACATCCCGCCTGAAGAAATCGCCACCATCGGCGACATGCCGAACGACGTGCTGATGTTCCATAAGAGCGGGGTGTCGATCGCCATGGGCAATGCCAGCGACGCGGTCAGGGCACAAGCGGGTCTGGTGACCGACAGCAACGAGAACGAGGGCTTCGCCAAGGCGGTGCGGAGGTTCGTCCTGCCCTTGGCGGCAGTACGGGAGCGCGCGCCATGACGCGGCTGAAACGGCTATCGGCGACGGAAAACGATCCGCAAACCCTGGCGATCGATATCGGCGGCACCGGGCTCAAGGCTTCGGTCCTGGACAGCAGCGGACAGATGGTCGTGAAGCGGGTGCGCGTGCCGACGCCCAGCCCGTGCACGCCCGAGACCCTGCTGGATGCGCTTGCCCAACTGGTGGCGCCGCTGCCGCTTTTCGACCGGATTTCGATCGGCTTTCCCGGTGTCGTGCGCGATGGCGCGGTGATCACGGCGCCGCATTTCGACAAGGGTTCGTGGCGCAACTATCCGCTCGCCGAAGCCGTCGCGCGCCGGCTCGGCAAGCCGGCGCGCCTGCTCAACGATGCCGAGGTCCAGGGCCTGGGGATCATCACCGGGCGCGGGCTCGAAATCGTGCTCACCCTCGGTACCGGGATCGGCAGCGCGGTGTTCCGGAACGGCAGCCTCGCGCCGCATCTGGAACTGGGCCAGCACCCGATCCGCAACGGCAAGACCTATGACGACTATATCGGCGATAAAGCCCGTCATGCCGCCGGCGCCAAAAAGTGGAACCGCCGGATCCTGAAGACGATCGAGATCGCCTATTCCCTGCTGCATTACGACACCCTCTATCTGGGCGGCGGCAATGCGGCCCATATCGCGGTCGAACTGCCCGACAACGTCCATATCAGATCCAATGACGCCGGCATCACCGGCGGTGTCCGCCTCTGGGATGACGGTTTTCCACAGCCCCCGGCGACCGGCGACCGTGGCTGACCCGCCGGCCGAGACGGATGACGCGCTGCTCGACCGGTTCCAGCGCGCGGCCTTCTGCTATTTCCTGGAACAGGGCAATCCCGAGAACGGGCTGGTCGCCGATACCAGCCGCCCCGGCTCGCCGGCCAGCATCGCGGTCGTGGGCTTTGCGCTGTCCTGCTACCCGGTCGGCGTCGAGCGCGGCTGGATGACGCGCGCGGACGCGGCCTGCCGCACGCTCCTGACGCTCCGCTTCTTCCAGGGCAGCGTGCAGAGCGATGCGCCCGGCGTGACGGGGTACAAGGGCTTCTACTACCACTTCCTCGACATGAAGACCGGCCTCCGGGTCTGGCAGTCGGAGCTGTCGCTGATCGACTCCACCCTGCTGCTGGCGGGGATGCTGACCGCCAGCGTCTATTTCGATGCCGACAGCCCGATCGAGCGCGAAATCCGCAGCTGCGCCGAAGCGCTTTACCGCCGCATCGACTGGCCCTGGTCGCGCGGCGAGGGCATCACCGTGCGGCAGGGCTGGAAGCCGGGCAGCGGTTTCCTGCATTACGGCTGGGAGGGCTATAGCGAAGCGACGCTGCTTTATGTGCTGGGCCTGGCGTCGCCGACACACCCGTTGCCCTGCGAGAGCTTCGAGACCTGGACCGCGACCTATCAGTGGGAAAACATCTACGACATCGAGTTTCTCTATGCCGGGCCGCTGTTCATCCACCAGTATTCCCAGGCCTGGATCGACTTCGCCGGCATCCGCGACGGGTTCATGCGCGGCAAGGTCAGCGATTATTTCGAAAACAGCCGGCGCGCGACCCTGGTCCAGCGCGAATATGCAAGGCGCAATCCCTATGGCTATCCCGGCTACGGCAAGAACAGCTGGGGCTTCACGGCCTGTGACGGACCCGGCTTCGAGACCAAGGTGATCGACGGCCGCACGCGCCGCTTCTTCGGCTATGCCGCGCGCGGCGTGCCCTATGGGCCGGATGACGGCACCATCAACCCCTGTGCGGCACTGGCGTCGCTGCCCTTTGTGCCCGAGCTCGCCCTGTCGGCCTTGCGCCATTTCTGCAGGCACTATCCGGAGATGATCCAGGATTCCCGGCTGCCCAGCGGGTTCAATCCGACCGTACCCGGCGCCGGTGCTGCCGGCTGGGTCTGCGAGGGCTATTTCGGTCTCGATCAGGGACTTCTCGTCCTGATGATCGAGAATTACCGCTCCGGCCTGATCTGGCGACTGATGCGGCGCTGCCCGCCGATCGCCCAGGGCCTGCGCCGCGCCGGTTTCACCGGCGGCTGGCTGTCATGATTGCGGCGGACGAGCACACCGACGAGGTACGCCCGGACGAGCGCTTTCCGCGCACGCTCAGGGCGAATCTCCACCCACCGGCCTGGCGCAACCCTGAGCCTGCCGGCCGCTATGCTCTCGTCATCATCGGTGCCGGGCCGGGCGGCCTCACCGCCGCGCGCGAGGCGGCGGCACTCGGCGCCAAGGTGGCGCTCATCGAACGGGACCTCATCGGCGGCGATCGCCTGAATGTCGGGTGCGTGCCGTCCAAGGCGATCATCCGAACCGCACGGCTCTACGCGGAAATGCGCGATGCCGAGAATTTCGGCGGCCAGGTTCCGGGCGAGATCCGCATCGGCTTCGCCACGGTGATGGAACGCATGCGGCGCATCCAGGCGCGCATCAGCCGCGGCAGTTCGGCGCGGCGCCTGGCCGAGGCCGGCATCGATGTCTATTTCGGCGAAGCGCGGTTTTCCGGGCCCGATACCGTCACTGTGGCCGGGCAGTCGCTGCGCTTTCGCAAGGCCTTGATCGCGACCGGCGCCCGGCCGCTGACCCCGCCGATCCCGGGGCTGGCCGAGGCCGGGTACCTGACCAATGAGAACGTTTTCAACCTGACGGCGCGACCGCGCCGTCTGCTGGTGATCGGCGGCGGCCCGCTCGGCTGTGAAGGGGCACAGGCTTTCGCCCGGTTCGGCTCGCATGTCATCATCGCCCAGAATGATCCGACCTTCCTGGCCCGCGAGGAGCGCGACGCCGCCCAGATCATCTCGGATGCACTGGCGCGTGACGGCGTCGAGATTCACCTGAACACGGCGGTGGTCGCGGTACGGCTCGAGGGTGCCGATAAGATCGTCGATCTTGTCTGCGACGGCGACAAATCCAGCGTTGCCGTCGATGAGATCCTCGCCGGCATCGGCCGCGCGCCCAATGTCGAAAGCCTCGATCTCGAGGCTGCCGGCATCCGCTATGACACGAATACCGGGGTCAAGGTCGACGACTTCCTGCGGACGAGCAACCGGCGGGTCTACGCCGCGGGCGATGTCTGCCTCGAGCACAAATTCACCCATACGGCCGAGGCTTCGGCCCGGATCGCGCTCAGGAACGCCCTGTTCCTCGGCCGCCGGCGCTTCAGCAAACTCACCATCCCCTGGTGCACCTATACCGATCCCGAGATCGCCCATGTCGGCCTCTATGTCCGCGAGGCCTGGGACCAGAATATTCCAGTGCGGACCTTCACGATCCTGATGCATGACGTCGACCGCGCCGTGACCGACGGCGAAGCGGAAGGCTTCGTGAAGATCCATGTGCGCCAAGGCACCGACCGGATCCTGGGTGCCACCGTGGTCGCCTGCCATGCCGGCGAGATGATCAACGGCCTCTCACTCGCGATCAGCACCGGCATCGGGCTCCGGGCCCTGGCACGGGTCATCCACACCTATCCGACCCAGGCCGAGGCCATCAAGATGGCGGCGGAAGCCTATGAGCGCACCCGCCTGACGCCGTTCCTGCGGGCGCTCAGCAAGCGCTGGCTGGCCTGGTAGGGGCCTAACGCTCCTCGCGGTCGGTCTCGGCTTCGTCCATTGCCACCAGCGGAAAGGCCGGGGATTCCGGGCCGTCGACCAGTTCGGCGGCCGATCCGGCATAGGCATCCATTTGCCAATTATCCGGCGTGGCCGAGGGCAGCCAAGCCGGGATCGGCAACAACAGGAAGCGCGAGACCGCTTCGAGCAGCGGTTCATAGGTAATGCGCAGGGCGGCCAGGCGCGCCTCGACCGCCGGGCCTTCGAGCGCCAGCCCGGCTTCGGCCAGGCTGGCGGCCAGCTCGGCAAAGCGCTCCGGCGGCAACCTGTCGGTCTCGGGGGTGATCGGCTGCAGCCGCATGACGCGGGTCATCTCGATGACGACCATCCGTCCCATGGCAAAGGTCATGCGCGCCTGGAAGGTCCGGGCGCCATGCAGCCCCGACAGCACGACCGCACAGGCGTCCATGATCGCGGACAGCCCGCCCAGCCAGGATTGATTGTCGTGTTGGGATCGGTAGAAGATCAGCATCGGGTAGGAGAGGTGGCTTTCGAGCAGTTCAGCCCCCCACATCTCCCAGCTGCGCAGATAGGCGTTGAACTCCGCCATTGCCTGGTCGGCGCCATGCCCGACCAGGAGAAACGCCGCGGAAGGCGGCGAACCGGCCCGGCCGTCGAGCTGGATGACAAGCGTCTCGCGCCGGGAGAACAGCTGGTACAGCACCGGCAGATAGCCGATGACGGCGGCGATGAGCCCGAAGCCGCTGCCGGCCTCCATGATCGCCACCACCTTGGCGGCACCGGTATGCGGGGTCACGTCGCCGAAGCCGAGGGTGAAGAAGGTCGAGCCGCTGAGATAGAGATCCGAGGACAGCGACGTCGCAATCCCATGATGCCGGTTGAGGCCCCATTGGCAGAGCCCGAACCCGACAATCAGGCCGGAGGCCCAGGCGACATAGAGGGACACGATCGACAGGGGGCCATAGATCGACAGAAAGCTCGCGCGTCCCGCCGCCGTGAAGAACCCAGCCAGTTTGCGCCACAAGGTCCAGGTCACCCTGAAGAAGAGTCCGGCGAGCCGCCAGCGCCGCCGCACGCGTCGCGGCAGCAGCAGAACCTCGAAGACATCCTGGAAGATGAGGGCGATGAGCAGGACGCCCAGGACGATCGGCGCCACACCGGCGACGCCGTCGATCACGGCGATCTGTTCCTGGGCAGGAACACGCAGACGCCGAACAGGTCGGTGACCGCGGCGCCATCGAAAGAGAGCGGCAGCACCAGCCGGCGGCAATGCAGCGGCAGCTCGCGCGTGTTGATGAAATCGTGCTCGCAATAGGTCGGGCGCCGGGCCTCGACCGTTTCGCGATACTGCGCGACGATCGCGGCCTCGTCGGCCCCGCCGGGCGGGTCCTGCAGCAGGCGTCCGGCCATGCTCATGCCGTATTGCAGCTCGATCGCCGTTCCGACCAGGCTGTAGCGAAAGGAGTGGCAGTCCACCTGCACGAGGAAGAGATGCGGCAGGCTCGGCCGCGGCAGGGCCACGGGATCGATTTCCTGTCGCCGCGGCATGGCACGGGCGCCGCGCAGCTGTTGCCAATACGCCAGGACGGAGTTCAACAAGGGATCGTTCATCGCTTCCGTCGATTGCTCGACCAAGGTCCAGGCTCGAGCGACAGGATCTGTTCGGGCGGTCACGCGTCAGGTCACTCCGGGCTTTGCTATGGGCAGCAGCAAGGCAACGCGCTCGGGCCCGGCCGGTTCCCGCGAGGATGGCGATGCCGCGGCGCGGGATTCGGACCGGCACGATCAGGCGCAGGCATTGGCACCGAGATTTCGCCAGCCGGCGAGGCCGGCATCGACGCTTCCAACCCTCCGAGCAGTGGCCACTGAACGACGGACGTCGTCACACTGAGAATTGCCGGGGTCGCGCGGACTCTAGGTAGTTCCCGAGCCTATCCCCTGCCTTGTGCGCCCCGTATCGTCGCTGCCGAGCCCGCTTGGATCCGTGGGGCCGACACGCTTGAGACCGCGCCCGCTTGGCAGCTGCGATCAGCACGGGAAAACGGGAGAATTCGGACATGGTGCATGAGGCTTCGGGTGCGGAAGGCCGCCTCGGCTGTGCTGCCCGGGCCGATCGAGACGCGAGATGACGGATACCGAAGGCCGCGGCTGGAAACTTCAGGGACAAGGTGCGGTGAGTGTGATCGCGCTCTCGGGCGACTGGATCGCCCGGACCGGCGGCGTCGAGCCGGGCGCGCCGCAGCGGATTCTCGCGACTGGCCCGCAATCGCTCGGTTTCGAGACCGAAAGCCTCGGGCATTGGGACAGCGCCCTCATTGCCTTTCTATCGGCCCTGCGCGATGCCGCCCGCGCGGGCGGCATCGCTTTCGACGAGGCGGGCCTGCCGCCGCCGGCGCAACGGTTGCTGGTGCTGGCCCGGCAAGCGGCGCCGGTGCCGGTGTCGCCTTCCGCCGCCTCAGTGCTGACCCGTGTCGGGCTCTGGACCCTTGCCGTCTTCGCCGAAATCACCGAAATCGCCGCCCTCGTCGGCAATACCTGCCTGCGCGGCGGGGCCGCCCTGGGCGGGCGGGCTGCGATGCGGGGCACCGACCTGCTCGACTGCCTGCGTGAGGCCGGACCCGGCGCGCTCCCGATCGTCACCATCGTCAACCTGCTGGTCGGCGGCATCCTGGCCTTCGTCGGTGCCGTCCAGCTGCGCGCCTTCGGCGCCGATATCTATGTCGCGAGCCTGGTCGGCATTGCCGTGGTGCGCGAGATGGCGGCGCTCATGACCGCGATCATCATGTCCGGCCGCACCGGCGGCGCCTATGCCGCCAATATCGCCACCATGCAGGGCAATGAAGAGATCGACGCGCTGCGCGTCGTCGGCATCCCGGTTTTCGACTATCTGATCCTGCCGCGGGTGCTGGCGCTGACCGCGATGATGCCGATCCTCTATCTCTATGGCTGCGCCGTCGGCATCTTCGGCGGCTTCGTCGTCGCCGTGCTGACGCTCGATCTGTCGCCGATCGCCTTCATCGATGCGACCCAATCGGCCGTCTCCGGCAGCCAGTTCGGCCTCGGCCTGGCCAAGAGCGTCGCCTTCGGCGCGCTGATCGCCTTTGCCGGCTGCCGTGTCGGCTTGCGCGCCGGGCGCAGCGCCGCCGATGTCGGCCGGGCCGCGACCACCGCCGTCGTCGCCAGCGTCGTCGGCGTGATCGCGCTCGATGCGATCTTCGCGCTCTGCGCCAACGCCTTGGGGATCTGAGCGATGGCGAACGAGGCGATCTTGCGGATCGAGGGCCTGACCGTCGGGTTCGGCGACAGGGTCGTTCAGCAAGACGTCTCGTTCACCGTTAATGCCGGCTCGATCTTCGCCATCATGGGCGGCAGCGGCAGCGGCAAGAGCACCCTGCTCAAAGCCATGATCGGGTTGCTGCGCCCGAGCGCCGGGAGCTTCCATGTCGGCGACGAGGATTACTGGGCGGCCAGCGAGGAGCGCCGGGCCGAGATCGGCCAAGGTTTCGGCGTGCTGTTCCAAAGCAGCGCGCTTTGGACCTCGATGAGCGTCGCCGAGAATGTGGCCTTGCCGATGCGCATGCTGGCCACACTCGAGGAGGCCTCGATCGACGCCTTGGTCGCAGTCAAGCTGGCCCTGGTCGGGCTCGACGCGTCGGGCGACACCATGCCGGCCGATCTCAGCGGCGGCATGCGCAAGCGGGCCGGCTTGGCCCGGGCGCTGGCGCTCGATCCCGGCATCCTGTTCTTCGACGAGCCCTCGGCCGGCCTCGACCCGATCTCGGCGCGGCGGCTCGACGATCTCATCCGCGAGCTGCGCGACGGCTTCGGCACCACGATCGTGCTGGTCAGCCACGAGTTGCCTAGCCTGTTCGGGATCTGTGACGACGGCATCTTCCTCGACGCCGAGAGCAAGACCGCCATCGCCCATGGCGCGCCGGCGGAGCTGCGCGACGGTTGCGACCACCCGACCGTGCATGCCTTCATGAACCGCGAAAGGCCGCCCGGCGATCAGGGTCCGGCAGGAGATGCCCATGAGCGCCGTTAAACCCGCCATCGTCGGTGGCTTTGTCTTGAGCGGGCTGGCGCTCGGAATCGGCGCCATCCTGTTCTTCGGCGGCACGCATCTCTTAAGCCGGACCGTGCATGCCGTGGTTTATTTCCAGGGCTCGGTTGCCGGCCTCGATGTCGGCGCCCCGGTCACCTTCCGCGGCGTCCGGGTCGGCTCGGTCACCAGCATAGCGGTCAATCTCAACATGAAGGATCTGACCGCCCGGATTCCGGTCTATGTCGACATCAATCCGGCGCAGATCTCGCTGCAGAGCAGCGGCACCGGGGAGAACGACGCGGATTTCGACCGCCTGCTCAAGGCCGGGCTGCGTGCCCAGCTCAATATGCAGAGCTTCATCACCGGCCAGCTGCGCGTCGACCTCGACCTGCAGCCCGGCACTCCGCGGGGCAGCGGTGGCGATTCGGACCGGCCAGAGATTCCCTCCGTCCCTTCCAAGCTCCAGACCCTCGAGGACGAGATCGCCGCGCTGCCGCTGAAGCAGATCGGTGAGAATGCGGAGAAGATGCTCGCCTCCGTCCAGCACCTGGCCGACGAGCTCGACGATAAGGTCGGCCCGCTCGCCGATAGCCTGAAAGACACCTCGGAGGCGGCGCACGTCACCTTGAACGACATCGACCAGCTGTCGGTCGCGGGCAAGGACCAATTGAAGGTGACCGGCGAGCAGCTCGGCCGTGTCCTGGCCTCGGCGGACCGCACGGTGCGCGACGCCGATACGCTGGTCGGTTCGCTGAAGGAGATGACGTCGCCCGATTCCGCGATGCGCGGCGATCTGCGCGCCACCATCCGCGACCTGGCCGCGAGCGCCAGCTCGCTTCGGGGTTTCTCCCATGAAATCGAACGGGATCCGAGTTCGATCCTGAGCGGAAGGACAGGCCATTGACCTCCTATATCCGATATGGCGCGGCCCTGGCCGCGGTGGCGGCGCTGCTCACCGGCTGCGGCTCCGCCCCGACGATCCGCATCTATGAACTCGGCAACCCGGCGCCGGCAACCGCCGGGGTGTGGTCGGAATCCGGCCTGCCGATCATCGAGTTGAAGACGGTCTCGGTGCCGGACTATCTCGATTCCAGCGATATTCTGCGCAGCGTCGGGCCGAATGAGGTGACGGCGAGCCCGACCGGGCGCTGGGGCGAGCGCCTGTCGCTGGGGCTGACCCATGCGCTGGCCTCCGGGCTGGCCCAGCGCCTGCCCAAGACCGTGATCGAGACGACGGCCGATGTCGAGCCGGCGCGTCAGCTGCTCGTCGATATCGAGCAGTTCGAAATCGAGGCTGACGGAAAATGCCTGATAGCCGCGCGCTGGCGGCTCACCACGGCCGAGGGGGCGACGAGTGCTGCCGGCGAACGCGGGACATTCAGCGAGGCCGCAGGCTCGATCGACGA
>Ga0302314_10009691_pt1 | contig 16992 bp, 13 predicted proteins | sample III_Palsa_N2_3_FD_200533 | JGI IMG/M metagenome (GOLD analysis project Ga0302314, IMG submission 200533) | Peat permafrost microbial communities from Stordalen Mire near Abisko, Sweden - III_Palsa_N2_3 | ecosystem: Environmental > Terrestrial > Soil > Palsa > Peat permafrost | place: Sweden...
TGCGGGCCCAGCTGACCGAGTACGGGCTCGTCGCCGAGGAGTTCGGCGGCGACACGCAGTTCGTGGACGTGTCCGCGACCCAGCGGATCGGCCTCGATAGCCTGCTCGAAGCGATCATCTTGACCGCTGACGCCAGCCTCGACCTGCGGGCCAACCCGCACCAGGACGGCCAGGGCGTGGCCCTCGAGGCGCACCTGGACAAGGGCCGGGGCCCGGTGGCCACGGTGCTGGTGCAGCGCGGCACGCTGCATGTCGGCGACTCGATCGTCTCCGGCGATGCCTTCGGCCGGGTGCGCGCCATGATCGACGAGAACGGCGACACGATCACCGAGGCCCTGCCGTCCCGGCCGGTCATGGTGCTCGGCCTGACCGCCGTCCCCGGAGCGGGCGACAACTTCCTGGTCGTCTCCGACGACCGGATCGCCCGCCAGATCGCCGAACGCCGTGAGGCTCGCGAGCGCAATGCCCAGTTCGCCCAGCCGCGGCGGGTCACGCTCGAGGGTCTGGAGTCGGCGTTCAAGGCCGGCGAGCGCGAGGAACTGCTGCTCATCATCAAGGGCGACGTGTCCGGCTCGGTCGAGGCTCTGGAGGACGCGCTGCTCAAGCTCGATGTCGGCGAGGAAGTCAGCCTGCGCGTGATCGGCCGCGGCGTCGGCGCGATCACCCAGGACGACGTGAACCTGGCCATCGCCTCGGACGCGGTGATCATCGGCTTCAACGTCCGGCCGGCCGGCCGGGCGGGCGAGCTGGCCCAGCGCGAGGGCGTGGACATCCGCTACTACTCGATCATCTACCAGGCGATCGAGGAGGTCGAGGCCGCGCTCAAGGGCTTGCTCAAGCCCGAGTTCGAGGAGATCCAGCTCGGCACGGCGGAGATCCGGGAGGTCTTCCGGGTCCCGCGGATCGGCAACATCGCCGGGTGCATCGTCCGCACCGGATCGATCCACCGCAACAGCAAGGCGCGGCTGATCCGGGACGGCGTGGTCATCTCCGACAACCTCACCGTGGACTCGCTGCGCCGGTTCAAGGACGACGCGACCGAAGTCCGCGAGGGCTACGAGTGCGGTATCGGCATCGGCTACAGCGACGTCAGGATCGAGGACACGATCGAGACCTTCGAGATGAGGGAGAAGCCGAGGGCCTGACCCCGGACCCGCCGATCGGAGTGACGCCGTGTATGTCGCGGCGCTGACCCTGGACGTGCTGCTGGGCGACGTGCACTCGCTGAAGGGCAAACGTGCCGTCGTCCGGCCGCTCGTCGCTGAGCTGCGCCGGTGCTATCCGGGCATCGCGGTGGCCGAGACCGGCCACCTGGATCTGCACCGGCGGGCCGAGATCGGGGTGGCCGTGGTGTCCGCGACGGCCTCGAACGCGATGAGCGTGCTCACCGAGTGCGAGCGCCTGGTGGCCGGGCGCCCTGAGATCGAGCTGCTGTCGGCTCGGCAGCGGTTGTTCAACGAGGAGGAGTGACGGCATGGATGCCGCGAGGGCGCGTAAGCTGGCCGACCTGATCAGCCAGATCGTCGCGGAGATGCTGGAACGACGGATCAAGGACCCCAGGCTCGGCTTCGTGACCGTCACCGAGGCCCGGCTGACCAACGACCTGCGTGAGGCCACCGTGTATTACACGGTGCTCGGCACCGACGCCGAACGTACCGACACGGCGCTGGCCCTGGCCAGCGCGACCGGCGTCATCCGGTCCGAGGTCGGCCGGCAGATCGGGCTGCGGCACACGCCCTCGCTGGCCTTCGTGGCCGACGCGCTGCCGGACAACGCCCAGCGGATCGAGGAACTGGTCAACCAGGCCAGGAACGCCGACGCCGAGCTCGCCCGCAGCCGTGAGGGCGCCGTCCCGGCCGGTGACCCCGATCCCTACCGCAAGCCCGCCGAGGCCGCGGACGACGACGACGAGGACGACCTCGGCGGATGACCAGCGGCAACGACGGCCTGGTCATCGTGGACAAGCCCGGCGGCCTGACCTCCCATGACGTCGTGGCGCGGATCCGGCGCCTGGCCGGGACCCGGAAGGTCGGACACGCGGGCACCCTGGACCCGATGGCGACCGGCGTTCTGGTGGTCGGGGTCGAGCGGGCGACCCGGCTGCTCGGCTACCTGACCCTGACCGAGAAGCAGTACGACGCCACGATCAGGCTCGGCCAGTCGACCAGCACCGACGACGCGGAGGGCGAGATCACCGGCGGCGCGCCGGCCGCCGGCGTTTCCGCGGAAGCGGTGTCCGCGGCCATCGTCAACCTGACCGGCGAGATCCAGCAGGTGCCGCCCGTGGTCAGCGCGATCAAGGTCGACGGCCAGCGCGCCTACAAGCTGACCCGGGCGGGCGCCGCACCCGAGCTCAAGCCGCGCCCGGTGACCGTCTATGAGTTCACCGTCACGGCCATCCGCCCGGTGCCGGGGGATGGGCTGCTAGACGTCGACGCGACCGTGCGCTGCTCGAGCGGCACGTACATCAGGGCCCTGGCCCGCGACCTGGGTGCCGCGCTCGGCACCGGCGGGCACCTGACCGCCCTGCGCCGGACCCGGGTCGGCGGATACGGTCTGGCGGCCGCGCGCACCCTGGACCAGCTGGCCGAGCGGTTCGAGGTCGTGCCGCTGGCGCAGGCCGCCGCGGCCGCGTTCCCGCGCCGGGACCTGTCCGCGGACGAGGCCCGCCGCCTGGCGCACGGCGGCCGTCTCACCGCCATCCCGGCCCCGCCCGACCCGGACCGCGGCGGCCAGCTCGCGGCCGTCTCGCCCCCGCCCGACCCGGACCACCCGACCGCCGCCTTCGCGCCCGACGGCTCGCTGGTCGCGCTGCTCACCGAACAGTCCGGCCAGGCGCGGCCGCTGGTGGTCTTCGTCGGAAGCTAGGCTGGTCTCCGCAGACGAAGGAGGAACGGGGATCGTGTACCGCTGGTACGGCTTGGACGATGTGCCGGCCGGCTGGGCCGGCTGCGTCGCGACGATCGGCGTGTTCGACGGCGTGCACCTGGGTCACCAGCGCGTCGTGGAGCGGGCCGGGCAGGTCGCGCAGGGCCGGAACCTGCCGCTGGTCGTGATCACCTTCGATCCGCACCCGGACGAGGTCATCCGGCCCGGCTCGCACCCGCCGTTCCTCACCACCCCTCGCCGGCAGGCCGAGCTGCTGGCCGGGATGGGGGCCGACGCGGTGTTCGTGCTCCCGTTCAGCCTGGAATTCTCCCGGCTGAGCCCGGATGAGTTCGTCCGGATCGTGCTATCCGACCGGCTGCACGCCGCCGTCGTGGTGGTCGGGGACGACTTCCGGTTCGGCCACAAGGCCGCGGGCGACGTCCCGCTGCTCGCACAGTTGGGGGAGAAGTACGACTTCACCACCGAAGGCGTGCCGCTGCTGGTGGCGGACGGCGTCACGATGTCCTCGACCTACATCCGCGGACGGCTGGCCGCCGGGGACGTGACCGGGGCCGCCGCGGCGCTCGGCCGCCCGCACCGAGTGGAAGGCGTGGTCGTGCGCGGCCACATGCGAGGCCGCGCCCTGGGCTTCCCGACCGCAAACCTGGAGACCCCGCCGCACACCGCCACGCCCGCCGACGGCGTCTACGCGGGCGCTTTGATCAGCCTGGACCTCGACGGCGCCGAGATCGCCCGCTGGCCCGCCGCGATCTCGGTCGGCACCAACCCGACCTTCGACGGCACCGACCGCACCGTCGAAGCGTACGCGCTCGACCGCGACGACCTGGACCTGTACGGCACCCACGCCGCCATCGAGTTCACCGCCCGGCTGCGCGGCAACGAGAAGTTCGATTCGGTGCAGGCCCTGATCACCCAGATGCGCGAGGACGTCGACCAGGCCCGCGCCCTGACCGCCAGCTGACCGCCGCCCCCCTCACCGTCACGCCTTTTCGGCCGAACGAACATGGTGCCCCGCTGCCCCGACTCGCCTCCCGCCGCCCGCGGGAGGCCACGCCCTCGCTAGGACCGTTTCCAGAACGCGCGGGAGGCCGGCGGGCTCGCGTCCCCGGCAAAGTCGGTCAGCACGCGGATCGCCTCCTGCCAGAGCGCTTTGAGCCTGGCGCCCCCCGGCGACCCGGGCCCGTCGCACGCATGCAGCTCGCGGGCCAGGTCGCCCAGCCCACCCAGCCCGCCGAGCCCGGCCGCGGCCGGACCCGCGGTCAGCGCGGCGAGCAGTGCCTCGATCCGGGTGGCCAGGTCAGCCAGCAGCTGGGCCCGTTCGGTCGCTGGCGCGCCCTGCGCCGCCCGCAGCACGGCGACCTCGTCGGCTGCCTGGCGGCGAGCCTGCGCGAGCCGGGATGTCTCACCGGTGGCCGAGACCTCCGTCGGGGCGCCGCGCGAGGCGCTCATAGCCGCCGCCGTGACGGCCTTCCTGGACGCGCGGCGGTGTCCTGACCTGGCCCGCATCGGCGTCGCCGATGCGGGCGTCATGGGTCCGACCATCGGGCCCGCCGCCACCGGTCCGGTGGCGGCCCACCCGCCTGCCGCCACCGCGCTCGCCGCCACCCACCCGCCCGTGGCCGGATGGCCGAGCCCGGCCAGCTCCCATCCGGCCGGAAGTTCGACCGGCTGGGTCACCCGGTGCGGCCCCGCCCCGTCCGTGACGACGCGGGAATCGACGGCCACGAACGCCGTGAACCGGCACAGCACGCCGAACCGCAACGAGACGTCGGTGATCTGCTGTTCCAGCCGGGCCAGCCCGGCGGTGTCGTGCCCGCCCCCGCTGGCGTAGCGATCCTCCAGGTCACGCACGTGAGCGCGCGCCCAGGCGGCCGTGCTCGCCGGGCCGCCGCCGGTGACCGCGGTAACTTTGCTCTCGAACGGCGTGCCGTCCGCCGCGGCGCCCGTCACGGTGATCGCTCCGCCGGGCCGCCCGCGCCAGCGCCCGGTCAGCGTGACCGCAACGCCCGGGAACACGTCCGGCAGCAGTCCCGGCGCCACCGTCCCGGGCACGATCGCCACAGCGTCCCCGGCCAGCGCGAGCGCGGTGACCAGCGGCGCGCCGATCCGGCGGTGGATGCGCGCGGCGGCCTCGTCGAGGCGGTCCTCGGACTCCACCAGCTCGCAGCGGCCGCGCCCGGCCGCGGCGAGCCTGGACAAGAACCCGGCGTTGACCGCCCGGTCGATGCCCACGACATGCACCCGGATCCGGGTCAGCCGCGCTCCCATCCGCTCCAGGATCTGATCCTCGTTGCCGATCTGCCCGTCGGTGACCAGGACCAGCACCCGGTCGCGGCCGGAGTCGCCCTCCACCACGGGCCCGCCGCCCGCCGACCCGCCCGCCTCGGGCCCGCTGCCCGCCGGCCCGCCCGCCTCCGGCCCGCCCGCCTCGGTGAGCAGCCGCACCGCCTGCTCCAGCGGCGCGAGCATCTCGGTGCCGCCCCTGGCGTCCGTCCGAGCCAGCCACTCGACGGCGCGGAACCGGTTGCGGTCGGTGCAGGAGGCCAGGCCGTCCGGAAGGTCCGGCGGCCGCTCGACCATGCTGTCGAAGCAGAGCACCGCGAACCGGTCGGTCCCGGTCAGCGTGTCCACGATCCGGGCGGCGGCGCGGCGGGCCGCCACGATCTTCCAGCCCTGCATGCTGCCGGAACGGTCAAGGACCAGCACCACGTCGCGCGGCCGGGGCCTGTCACCGCCGTCCGGCGGCACCAGGGTGAGGGTGAACGTTCCCGCATCGGGACCTTCTCCCGGGTCGGGGGTCAGCATCAGCGAGGTCGCTATCCGGTCCTGGCCCGCCACGGTCAGCCGGAGGATGAAATCCCGGTCCAGCCGCTCGCCGGGGCACAGCCGGACGATCGTGTGGCCGTCGGCGCCGGCCTGCTCCGCGGTGGCGTGCAGGCTGCTGCGGATCCCGGCCAGCGGCAGGCCGGCCGGGTCGATGTCGACGCTCAGCGTGAGCCGGACCGGGTTCGGGAACCCGGGCAGCAGCACCGGCGGGCTGATCCGGGAGGCGTCGGGGACAGCATCGGTGTCGGCTGCCACGCCGCTGCCCGCCGGAATGCCCGGCAGCGGGGCGCCCGGGACGTAGCGCGGCGCGACCACCAGCGGGAACCGGAACGTCACCTCGCCGTCCTGGTAGGGCAGCGGCTGGACCAGAGTCAGCCGGACCGTGACCCGCTCGCCCGGGGCGATGTTGCCGACCCGCATCGTGAACACGTCCGGCCGGTCCTCTTCGGCGATTGCCGCCCGCCGCCCCTCCGCGATCGCCTGGTCGTATTCCTCCCGGGCCTGGGAGCGTTCCTTCAGCACCCCCTCCACGACGTGCCCGGCGCACTCCATCCGCATCGCGGTGACCGCGGCCCGGTCCGGCAGCGGAAAGATGTACGTCGCCTCCAGCGCGACGTCGAACGGGTTACGGAAGCCCTGGGTCAGCTCCACGCCGGCGCACGTGCCGGCGATGGCTGCTCGGACCTCGACGGCATCAAGCGGCAGGTTGCCCCGGCTGGTCGCGAGCGCACCGAGCCCCGCGTCCGGTTCGGCGGCGTCGTCGGTGTCCAGCAGCGCGATGTCAGTGGTCATGTCCGGCTCTCCTCGGTCTTATTTCAGGTCATCGCCGCATAGGCGGCGGCGAGCGAGCTCCTCCAGCAGCGGCCCCGCGGCATTCAGGATTTCCAGCACATCGTCCGGGCCCGGCTCGCGGCCCCCGCCGTCGAGCAGCAGCGTCACCCCCGGCGCGAGCCTGACCCCGCGCACGATCCCGCCCGGTGCAACCACGGCGCCCCGCGCCGCCGCGCCGCCATGCGCCGCGGCGACCGGCCACCCCGCCCGTTCCGCCCCAGCCCGCTCCGCCCCAGCCGGTTCCATCCGTTCCGCCGCAGCCCGGTCCGCAGGCCGTTCCGCCCGCACAGGCTGCCGCGCCCAGAAGCGCCCCGGTACCGCCGATGCTTCCGACGCAGGCGGAGTACCCGGGACGCGGGCGACTGCGGCCAGCTTCTCGTCGGTCGCGCCCGCCAGCTCGGCCTGGATCTCGGCTAGCGACCGTCCTTCCGCCTGACGGCGCTTGACTGCCACGAGCTGCAGCAGGTGCCGCCGCCCGTACTGGGCCACCCGGCCCCGGCGGCTGAGCGGAGGATCTACCAGGCCGACAGTGACGTACCAGCGAACCAGCCGTTCGTTCGGCACGTCCCGGATCCGCCCGTTCACCCGCGCCGAGCCCGATCGAGCCAAGCCGGATGCCGCGCCGCCCGACGGCCCAGCCCCGCCCGACGACCCAGCCTCACCGGACGGCCCAGCCCCGCCCGACGACCCAGCTGGTGCAGTAGCGGCCAGCGTCTCGGCCGCTAGCTCCGCCAGCTCCAGGATTGTCCAAGGCTCCTCCACAGCCCGATAATGACACTGCAACTATTACAGTGTCAATTATCATCTATCCGAGCTCGAGGCGACCTGCCCGAACCTGGTGGATGGACCGATGTACTCATATGAGCCATCTTGGATAATCCCTCCACCAGCCGCCCAGGTCACGGCGACGACTCGTGATCGAGGCCGCGTTCACGGTGTGACAAGTCGCTGTGAGCATGGTCCGGGAGGCGTTACCACCTAGGGTCACACAGCCCCCGCACTACGGGCCGGGGGTACGCGCCACCACACAGGAGGCGCAGGCGTCTGGGGCTGGTGCCACGCAAACCCCGCCCTAGGGATCGGGGTGCCGAAGGGTCGTCTGTGCTGCCGCGGCCGCGATGCCCGCGCATGCCGTCGTCCGGCAGGCCCCGGTAGTGCGTCAGCGTCCCATTACCGTGGAGGATCCGGCTTACGCGGAGGATCCAGGCAGCTGGGGCTACCAAAATGCTCCGCATAAGCTATATCCTCCGCGATAAATTTCATTGCTTCGAATATAATGGTGAATTGCGGGGCGGGTGAGGTACCTGCGCCGGGGGTGGGCCGCCCGGGCTGGCCCGCGGGTCTGACACGCGCCGACCCGGGGCCGCTCACCCGGGCGGCGCACTAGACCCTGGCCTCAGCACGGCAGGTCGGCGGCACGACAGCAGCGCGGGCCCCAGCGGTCACAGGGTCACCACGACCTCGACGGTCAGCCGCCGGGCACAGACGGCGCGGTCCCCTACGGGGCCGGGGGCACACGCACACCATATGAGGTACACGATCCCCGAGAAAACGCCAACCTATCCGGAGCTGGTACGACGGCCATCGACACCGTAGCGAGGCCGTGTCCCGGGGAGCGAGCGGCCTGCGGGGGCTCATCGCGGCCAGCCAGGTCGCAGGCTTCGTGCTTGGCCTGACCATGCTCAGCCGGGTGGCCCTGGCCGGGCGGGTGGCCCCGGCCGGGTGGGCCCTGGCCGGAGGGGCGGCCCTGGTCGGCCGCCGCGGGCACTAAGGCCTTCTCATGCGCCTGCCAGCACGGACTCCAAGGCGTGCCGCAGCGGAGCCAGCCGCTTGGCGGCCGATCCGCGGGCGGCCGGGAGTGACCGCCCGGCCAGCGGTTCGGTGATCTCGATATAGCACTTGATCTTCGGCTCGGTGCCGCTCGGGCGCAGCACAACCCGGGCGCCGGGCAGCCGGAAGATCAGCACGTTCGCCATCGGCCCCAGTCCGTCGCGCGCCCCGTCCCCGGCGGCCAGGTCGACCATGGCGGTTACCGGCAGACCGCCGAACTTGGCCGGGGGATCGGCCCGGAGCCTCCCCATGATCTCAGCCTGGTCCGTGGTCCGCAGCGTCACCTGGGACGTCAGGTGCACGCCGTGCACGCTCTCCAGTTCGTCGTACCTCTCGAGCACCGAACGCCCCGTGGCCTTCGCCTCGGTGGCCAGCCGGAGCATGGCCAGGGCGGCACCGATGCCGTCCTTATCCCGCACCACGTCACCGACCGCGTAGCCCAGTGCCTCCTCGTAGCCGAACACGAACCGCGCGCCCGGCACGTCGTCGCCCGCCCGGACGATCCACTTGAATCCGGTCAGGGTCTCGGCGTAGCGGGCCCCCGCCGTCGCCGCGATCTTGGACAGCAGCGTCGAGGAGACGATCGTGGAGGCTACCAGCCGGTTCCCGGGGTCGACGTTCCCCGCAGTCCAGCCCAGCAGGCTGGCGCCCAGGAGGGCGCCGACCTGGTCCCCGGTCAGCACCACCCAGCCGGCCAGCCCCTGGCCCGGGCGGCGGGCGGCCACGGCCAGCCGGTCCCCGTCTGGATCGCTCGCTATAAGCAGGTCGGCGCCGAGCCCTACCGCATCGGCCAGGGCCAGGTCCAGCGCGCCGGGCTCCTCCGGGTTGGGGAAGGCGACCGTCGGGAAGTCCGGATCGGGCCGGGCCTGCGCCGCCACCACGTGCGGCGCCGCGAAGCCGGCCTGGGCCATGGCCCGCAGCATGAGGTCGCCAGCCACCCCGTGCATCGGGGTGTAGACCACGTTCAGCTCCGGCCGCTCGACCCCGGAGCCGACCGCCACGGCCACGACCGCGTCCAAGTAGGCCTTGGCGATCTCGTCTCCGTGCCGGGTGATCAGCGGGCTGCCCGGGTCCGCGACCAGGATCTGCGAGAGCGGCCCGAGATCGGCGATCCGGGCCTCGACCTCGGCGTCGACGGGCGGGATGACCTGGGCGCCGTCGCTCAGGTACAGCTTGTACCCATTGTCCGCCGCCGGGTTGTGGCTCGCGGTGATCATCACCCCGGCCGACGCTCCCAGGTGCCGGACCGCGAACGCGAGCAGCGGAGTGGGCCCGGGCTGTGGCAGCATGTGCACCGCGATACCGGCCCCCGCCAGCACCCGCGCCGTCTCATCCGCGAACTCCGCCGACCGATGCCGCGCGTCGCACCCCACCACCACCCGAATCCCGCCCTGCACCTCCGCACCGCCCGCACCGCCCGCACTGCCTACCGGACCGCCGACGCCGCCCGCCGCGCCGTCGCCAGCCGCCCCGTCGACAGCCGCGCTGAGCAGCCACCCCGCCACCGCTGCGGTCGTGGCCCTGACCACAGCCCGGTTCATCCGGTTCGGCCCCGCCGCGACCACCCCCCGCAGCCCCGCCGTCCCGAACTCCAGTCGCCCCGCGAACCGGTCCCGCAACTCCGCCAGCGCCCCGGAATCCGCCGCCCCCCCGAGAGCCGACTCGAGCAGCCCCTTCAGCTCCGCCCGATCGCCCGCGTCCGGGTCATCCGCGATCCAGCCCTCGACGGCAGCCCGCAACTCAGCCTCAGTCATCCCTGGGACCGCTGATGGCACTATGACCTCCCCCGCACCGGCCCGATCCGAAAAGATTGCGCAAATGTTGCGCGAGTTGCGCAAGTTGCGCGTGCGGTACTCGCGGGCCCGATCGGCATCCCGTGAACGCCACGCCAACCCCGACACCCGCCACGGCGGGGTGCAAGCTGACCCGGAGCCACGAAAGTCACGCCTTGACGTAGGGGATGCCCTCGGCCCGGGGTCCGCGGACCTTTCCGACCAGCCCGGCGAGCACGATGATCGTGACCACGTACGGGGCCGCCAGCAGCAGGTTGGACTGGATCGGCGTGTTCAGGGTGGACATGATCGACTGCAGCTGCGTGGTGAACCCGAACAGCAGCGCCGCGCTGATCGCGCCGATCGGTGTATACCGCCCGAAGATCATCGCGGCCAGCGCGATGTACCCCTCGCCGGAGGTAATGTCTGCTCCGAACGAGCCGACCGAACCAATCGTGAAGTACGCGCCGCCGATGCCCGCGATCACACCCGCCGCGATGACGTTGCGGTACCTCATCGCGATGACGTTGATGCCCACGGTGTCGGCCGCGACGGGGTGCTCCCCGATGGCGCGGGTCCGCAGTCCCCACCGGGTGCCGAACAGGCCGACCTGGACGCTGGCCAGCGCGATGTACGTGAGGTACAGGAAGATCGTCGAGTCGAAGAAGACCGGCCCGAGGATCGGGATGTCACCCAGCAGCGGGATCTTGACCGCGGAGAACGTGGAGGGCGAGTTCAGCGTGTTCTGGTACGGGACCATGAGGTCATCGAACAGGTAGCCGGTGAGGCCGAGGACCAGCGTGTTGAGCACCACGCCCAGGACCACCTGGTCCACCCGGTAGCCGATGGCGAAGATGGCGAGCAGCACCCCGACCAGCGAGCCGGCCAGCCCCCCGCAGATCAGTCCCAGCCACAGCGAGCCGGTGACGCTGGTCACGATGGCAGCGGTGAACGCGCCGAGCAGCAGCTGGCCCTCGATGCCGACGTTGATCACCCCGGAGCGGGAGCACACCACGCCGGTCAGCGCGCCCAGCATGATCGGGATCGAATCGTTCAGCGTGCCCTGCAGCAGGTTCACGATGTTGAACCCGGTGTTCAGGCCCGCGTCGGCCCAGCACAGCAGGGCGACGACGAACAGAAGCAGGATCACCGCGATGGCCACCCGCCGCAGCATCTTGCCCAGCGGCAGGAACGCGCGCGCCACCGCGATCGCGATCGAGATCCCGCCGCACACGTAGCAGGTCACGGCCGCCGCCAGGCTGAGGTTCGGCACCGTGACCTTGGCGAACGGCTGGGAGAACGCGAAGGTCGCGTCGCCCTTGTGGGAGTACCCGCCCAGCACGAAGATGTCGATCAGCCCGAACGCCAGGAAGGTCGCCGGCGCCAGCCACCGCCGGAAGGTGCTGCTCAGCGGCTTGGCCGCCAAGTCCAGGTCGACCGGCTGCAGGTCGTCGTCCGCGATCGTCATGCGTTCCACCCCTTGGACATGACCCCGCCCACGCCGCCGGCTCTAGTGTCCCGCAATCGGTACATGGCGCGGATCAGCGGCGGCGCCGCGACGAACAGGACGATCACCGCCTGCAGCACCTCCACCATGTCCACCGGAGTGCCGGTCACGGCCTGCATGAGCGGCGCCCCGGCGTGCAGCGCGCCGAACAGCAGCCCGGCGAGCACCACCCCGCCCGGCCGGCCCAGGCCGAGGAGCGCGACCGTGATGGCGTCGATGCCGTAGGTCCCGTAGCTCTGGAAGTTGACGGTGAAGTCGGTGCCCTGGATGACCGTGGCCCCGGCCAGCCCGGCCAGCCCGCCCGCCAGCAGCATCACCAGCACCCAGGTCCGCTCCACGTTCATGCCCGCCACCCGCGCGGCGCTGGGGTTCTTGCCGATGCTGCGCATCTCGAAGCCCGTCGTGGTCCGGTTCAGCAGCCACCACACGCCTGCCGCGCAGGCCAGGGCGACGAGGAAGCCCGCGTTGATCCGCAGGTGCGAGCCGAACAGCAGCGGCAGGTGCGCGTCGCCGGCGATGGGTGCGCTGATCTCGTTGGTGTTATGAGGTGCCTGCATCAAGTAGGGGAAGGAGAGCAGGTAGGCAAGGAAGTAAACCATGACGTAATTCAGCATGATCGTGACGATGACCTCGTGCGCGCCCGTGCGGGACTTGAGCTCGCCGACGATCCAGCCCAGCGCCGCGCCGCCGACGAAACCGCCGATCACGCACACCACGACGTGGACGAAGAACGGCAGGCTGACCCCGTACCCGAGGTAGGTGGTCAGCGCCATGCCGCCGATGAGCTGGCTCTGCGCGCCGATGTTGAACAGGCCCGCCTGGTAGGGCAGCGCGACGGCCAGCCCGGCCAAGATCAGCGGCGTGGCCTGGACGCAGGTCTCCGACAGTGGGTTGAACACGGCCGACAAGTAACCGTCGTGGATCGCCGCACTGAACGACGCCTGCTGGAATAGGGCCGAGACCGTGTGCGGGTTGAAGATCGAGCCTTCGAACATCTCGATGTACGCGCCCACCGCGGTGTCCCAGGCGGTGGCGATCGCGTGGCCGGGATCCGAGAACAGGTTGCCCCAGGCGTGCAGCACGGTGGTGTTGGTGAACGCGTTCAGCAGCCCGCCGACCACGAACGCGGTGAAGATGGCCAAGACGGTGACGGTGAAGGTATTACCTTCGAGGATCGAGTCCCGGATAATCCGGCCGGGCCCCGGCTTGGTCATCTTCTGCTGCACCGCGGCCGCGCCCGCGGTTCCCGCCTGATCGCTCATTCTCCCGCTCCCGGACCGGCCGTCGGGGCGCTCGGCGTGGGCTCCGACTCCGGAAGCCCCGGGGGCCCGGCGTCGTGGTCGGTTCCTCCCGCCATCAGCAGCCCGAGTTCCTCCACCGGCACGGTCGGCGGCCGGATACCGGTGATCTTGCCTTCGTACATGACGGCGATCCGGTCGGCCAGTGCGTAGATCTCGTCGAGTTCGGCGGAGACGATGAGCACGGCGACGCCCTGGTCGCGCTGTTCCACGATGCGGCGGTGCACGAATTCGATCGAGCCGACGTCAAGCCCGCGGGTCGGCTGGCTGGCGATCAGGACCTTGTGCTCGTGCGCCAGTTCCCTGGCCAGGATGACCTTCTGCTGGTTACCGCCGGACAGCGTGCCGACCGGTGTCTGCGTCGAGGTGGTGCGGACGTCGAACTCCCGGACGCGCTCGGTTGCGTTGGCGGCGATCGCTCCGAGCCGCAGGTTGATCCCGGAGGCGAAGGGCGGCTTGTTGTACTGGTCGAGCACCATGTTGTCGGCCACCGAGAACTCGCCGATCAGCCCGTCTTCCTGCCGGTCCTCGGGCACGTATGCGATGCCGGCGCTCAGCCGCTGGGCCGGCGTGGCACGGGTGAGGTTCTGGCCGTTCAGCGTGACCCGGCCCGCCATCGTGGGCCGCAGTCCCATCAGGGCCTCGCACAGCTCGGTCTGCCCATTGCCCTGCACCCCCGCCACGCCCAGGATCTCACCCGCCCGGACCTGGAAGGACATCTCGTTCACGAGCACCCGGCCGGCCTGGTCGCCGACGGTCAGGCCGGCCACGTCCAGGACCACCTCACCCGGCTGGGCCGCCCCCTTGCTGACCCGCAGCTGCACGTCCCGGCCGACCATGAGCAGCGCGAGCTCGTCCTCGGTAGTGCCGGGCGGCCGCTGCCCGACCACCTTCCCGCGGCGCAGGACGGTGATCGTGTCCGCGATGGCCTGGACTTCCTTGAGCTTGTGCGAGATGAAGACGATGGACGTGCCGCCGTCCTTGAGCCGCCTGATGATCCGGAACAGGTCCTCGGTCTCGGCCGGGGTCAGCACCGCGGTGGGCTCGTCAAGGATCAGCACGGTCGCCTCTCTGACCAGTGCCTTGACGATCTCGACCCGCTGCTGGATGCCGACCGGCAGGTCCTCCACCAGGGCATCGGGGTTTACCTCCAGGCCGTAGCGCTGGGACAGCACGCCCACGTCCCGGCGAGTCTTGCGCCGGTCGAGCAGGCCGGCCCGGTTGGTCTCCTCGATGCCGAGCGTCACGTTCTCCGCGACGGTGAACACGGGTACGAGCATGAAGTGCTGGTGCACCATCCCGATGCCGGCCGCGATGGCGTCCTTCGGGGAGTGGAAGCGGACCGCCGTCCCGTCGATGAGGATCTCGCCCTCATCCGGCTGCATCAGCCCGTACAGGACGTTCATCAAAGTGGTCTTGCCGGCGCCGTTCTCGCCGAGCAGGGCGTGCACCTGACCGGGAGCCACCGACAGGTCGATCCCGTCGTTAGCCACCAGCGAACCGAAACGCTTGGTGATGCCCCTCAGCTCAAGCTCCACGTCGTCCCTTCAACCCGCTCCGGAACCCGCTAAGTCCCGCCCGCCTGTCCTTCCCCCAAGGTCTGGCCCCAGCATCTGGCCGCCGACATCTGGCCGCCGACATCTGGCTACCGACATCTGGCAGCGGTGCGCCACGACGCCGCACCGCTGCCAGATCTGTCGTGTTCGGTTATCCGCTTGTTACACCGGGCTCTTGGTCGGCGTCTGGATCGTGCCGTTCTCGATGCCCGTCTCGATCGTCTTGAGCTCCGCCTGCAGCGCCGCCGGGACCTTGCTTGCGAAGTCGTGGTACGGGGAGAGCACCGCCCCGCCGTTGGCCAGGGTACCGACGTAGGTCCCGCCCGCGAAGCTGCCCTTCGCCGCGTTCAGCACCGCATTACTAACTGCGGCCACGATGCCCTTGGTCACGCTGGTGATGAAGTAGGTGCAGTACTGTGGCGCGCTGGTGCAGCCATCCGTGTCCACCCAGAACATGTTCACCTTGTCGCTGCCAGCCGCGTGATCGGCGTCCTGGACCGCCTTGGCCGCGCCGAGGCCGACGTTACCGGCGACTGGGAAGATGATGTCGGCGCCCTCACTGATGAACGTCTGGGTCAGCGCCTGGCCCTTGGTCTGGTTGGTGAAGTCGCCGGTGAAGGAGCCCTTCTGGGTCTGCTCGTTCCAGCCGAGCACGGTCACGTGCGTGCCGTGCTTGGAGTTGTAGTACTGCACGCCGTCCCAGAAGCCGTCCATGTAGATGGTCACGGTCCCGAAGTCTTCCCCGCCGAACGTGGCGACCTTGCCGGTCTTCGTCATGCCCGCGGCCAGGTATCCGCCGAGGAAACCGTCCTGGACGGTGTTGAATACCAGCTGGTCGATGTTGCTTTCCTTGGTGCCGGTCAGGCACTCCGACGCGTACGAGCAGTCGACGATCGCGAAGTCCTGGGTCGGGTTGGCCTTGGCCGCGGTCTCCGTCGCGGCGCCCATCAGGAAGCCAACGGTGACGATGATGCCGCACTTCTCGCCGAGGAACGTGTTGATGTTCGGCACGTAGTCGCTCTGCGTCGTTGACTGCAGGTACTTAACCGTGATGTTGGGGTCGGCCGCCGCCGCCGCCTGCATCCCCGCCCACGACGAGGCGTTGAACGACCGGTCGTTGATGCCGCCGGTGTCGGTGACCATGCAGCCGAGGAACTTGGCGCCGCCGACCGCCGCTGAGCTGGTGGACGTGCCGGCTGGGCTGGTGGTGCTCGACGACGAGGCCGAGCTGGTGCTGCTGCCGCATGCGGCGAGGACCAGCGTCGCCGACACGGCCAGCGCCGCCGTGGCCCATGGGCTGTGTTTCACGCTTACCTCCACTGGGCCAGGCGCTAGCAGCGCCTGACCTCGTCTTCGTCCTGGGTTGTCCCGCAGGGTATGCCCGGTTGTCTCGCCTGGGAAGGGGACACGCGCCGATCCGGCCCGCTCGTTGCCGAATCGGAACCCGAACATGATGACATCCCTGGCCTGCCGGACATACAGCCGCGATTCCGGCCCGGCGTCCGCGTGCTTTCCTACAGGGCTGTCCCCCAGGGCTCTCCTTCAGGGCTCTCCTTCAGGGCTTCCCAGAGGGTTTTCCTACAGGCTGATGACGTCCTGGATCGAAGTGCCGGAAGTGCCGTTGGCAGGAGCAGGAGCAGGAGCAGGAGCAGGAGCAGGAGCAGGAGCGGAAGTGGGAGCGGCGGCGCTGCCATTGGTCACCGGGACGCCGGGGAAGTCGAGCGTGACGGTCAGCCCGCCGCCGGGCGTCTCGTCCAGCCTGGCCGTCCCGCCGTTGGAGATGGCCAGCCGGTGCACGATGGCCAGGCCCAGCCCGGTGCCGTTCGGGCTCGAGGTGGTGAACCGCAGGAAGGCCCGATCCCGGTCCTCGGCGCTCATGCCAGGGCCGTTGTCGCTGACCGTGATCCGCACCCCGGACGCGGTGACCGACGTGGTGAGTCGCACCAGGTTGCCCGGGTTCAGCGCCTCCAGGGCGTTAGCGATCAGGTTGTCCAGGATCTGCTCCAGGTGTCCCTCGCCGATCCAGGCCAGCACCGGCGTGCCCGTGGACCGGCCCACGCCGAGCGCGCTGCCCAGTCCGCTGCCGTTGCCCGCCGTCGCGGCGACCAGGATGATGCTCCGGTCGTCGGCTACCGGATGCCAGGCCACGACCCGCTCGCCGGCCACCTCGGCGACGTCCACCACCACCGGCACCGGTACCACGTTCTCGGCCCGGGCCACGGTCAGCAGGCCGTCGACCAGCCGGGACAGCCGGGCCAGCTCGTCCAGCGCCCCGGCCAGCTCGTGGCCGGTCTCCGGGTCGGTGTCGGCGGCGAGCAGGTCCAGCCGCAGCCGCAGCGCGGCCAGCGGGGTGCGCAGCTGGTGCGACACGTCCGCGATGACCGCCCGGTTCCCGTGCACCAGCGCCTCGAGCCGCCCGGCCATCGTGTTGAACGTGGTGCCCAGCCGGCGCAGCTCCGGCGGCCCCGATCCGACCTTGGCCC
>Ga0302314_10009696_pt1 | contig 16985 bp, 6 predicted proteins | sample III_Palsa_N2_3_FD_200533 | JGI IMG/M metagenome (GOLD analysis project Ga0302314, IMG submission 200533) | Peat permafrost microbial communities from Stordalen Mire near Abisko, Sweden - III_Palsa_N2_3 | ecosystem: Environmental > Terrestrial > Soil > Palsa > Peat permafrost | place: Sweden...
TTTGCCGGCTCCGAGCCGGTCTCACAGCCAGAGAATTTCCGCTGTGCGTTCGGGAAGGTCCCTGGCGCGAAGGACTACGGCGGCGGTTGGTGATCAAACGACTGACTCCCCTGATCGTCTCGTTGGCCGCAGGGTTAGCGCTGGCGGGATGCGGCAGTACACCGGATCGCCCGCCTCCCGCGGCCGCGTCGCCGCCGCCCGGCTCGGTGGTGATCCACGCCGCGGGAACCGACTACGCGGCGCCGATCTATCAGGAGCTCGGAAACCTCGTGCAACGCCGTGGGCTGACGCTCAACTATCAGTTGCTCGGTACCCCCCGCTTGGCTCCCGGCCCGCACCCTAGCTCCGTGCCGCTCGTCGCTTCGAGCTCCTCGCAGAGCCTCGGGGCGGATCCGCTGCTGCATAGCGAGACCTACGTGCCCGTGGCCTTCGGCGCCCTCGCCATCGTCTACGACCTGCCCGGAATCAGGGGGCTCCGACTCAGCGCGGCCGCCCTCGCGGCCATCTTCTCGGGGCAGGTCGTGCACTGGAATGCCGGCGTGATCGCACGCTGCAATCCGGGCTTGCTCCTGCCGGCGACCCCGATCACCGTCGCGCATCTGTCCACCTCCTCGGTTCTCACGCAGCTCCTCACGAGCTACCTCGCAGCGGGTTCGCGGCGATGGCGCCGGACGCTCGGCAGTGGGGCGAGGATCAACTGGCCCACCGGTACCTCAGTCAGCGACGAGACCGCAATGATCGGGCTCGCCACCGGGACGCCGGGCGTGATCGGCTATGCGAGCCAGGCGACCGCGCTGCAGGACAAGCTCGTCGTCGCCAAGCTGCGCAATCCGGCAGGGACGTACGTCGCGCCGACGCTTACGGCGACGAGGGCGGTGGGAATGCAGCCGCACGCTCCCGGTCAACTCAGTCTCTCGACGATCGACGCGCCTGGCCTCGCCACCTATCCGATCGCGGCCGAGGCTTATGCGATGACCTTCACCGATCTCTGCGCTTCGGGCTTTTCGCCGGCCGAGAGCCTCGGCGTCCAGCGCCTACTCGGGTTCCTGATCGGCAGTGCGGGACAGACGCTGGTGGCCCGCTTCTCGTTTGCTCCGCTCCCCCGCGGCCTGCGCGCCAGCGCGCTTGATGCGGTCCGGCAACTGAGTTGCGCGAGCCAGCCACTGTCATCGTGACTCGGGTAGGGCCTTACTCGGCGGCATTCGCCAATCGGCGGGCAGGGCGGTCACGGTGAACACACCACGACGCCATCGGCGGGCCCTCGTACGGGCGCTCGTGGCGCTGATCCTCGGCGCGACGCTCGGGGGCCCCGCCCTCGCGGACACGCCAACGACAACGACGACCACGCCGACGACGACGACGACACCGACGTCGACAACGACCACGCCGACATCGACGACGACGACGACGCCGACGTCGACGACGACCACGCCGACGACGACGACGCCGACGTCGACGACGACCACCCCCACACCCCCCACCACCACGCCTACCACGACGACGACGTCGACCGCGCCGATTACCCCGACGCAGTCCACGACTGCGCCGACGACGCTGACGGCACCTGAGAAGCTCGCCCCTCACCCCCAACCCCCATCCTCGGGCCACACGCGACCCCCGCGGACCGGGCACAAGAAGCCGGGGTCGGGGGGCGCGTCGACCGGAGGCCGATCGAAGCGCGCCCGGAAGAAGCGTTCGGCGGCCACGAACACTTCGGTAAACCTCAACTCGACATTGAGTCCTCCCGTCTTGCTCGGCGGGGCAGAGTCGGCCGAGCTGGTCGACCGGTTCCCGATTCCGCTCTTCCTGCTGCCGATCTATCAGGCGGCGGGGATCCAATATGACGTCCCGTGGGAGGTGCTGGCTGCGATCAACCAGGTGGAGACGGACTACGGCAGCGACCTGTCGCTCTCGAGCGCTGGTGCCGAGGGCTGGATGCAGTTCTTGCCCTCCACCTGGAGCAGCTACGGCCTCGACGCTGATGGGGACGGGACCTCCAACCCATACGATCCCGTGGACGCGATCTTCGCCGCCGCCCGATACCTACAGGCTGCGGGCGCCGCCTCAGACCTGCGCGCTGCGGTGCTCGCGTACAACCACTCGGGCGCCTACGCGGACACGGTGCTCTCGCTCGCCAAGCAGATCGCGGCCGAGCCGCAGCCTGTCGTGGCGGCGCTCACGGACCTAAATTTCGGCGTCTTCCCGATCGATGCAGCGGCGACGTACTCGGCCGCGGCGACAGGCGCGGCGACGGGCGCGGGCGCGGCGACGGGCGCGGGCACGTACACCGACATCTACTCGAGAGCCGGAGCACCGGTCCTCGCCAGCGAGAGCGGCCGAGTCGTCGCGATCGGTCGCTCGCGAGCCCTCGGTCGCTTCGTGCAGCTGCGCGACGCCGAGGGCAACACTTACACCTACGCCGGCCTCGGCTCGACGGTTCGTCGGTACCCGGCGCCGAGGCCATTCGACGGCTCGGACCCCACCGCGGCGACCGTCACCTCGGCCGTCGCGTCGGCCAGGCGCGCTCAACAGGAGCGGCAGAGGACGGCGGCGCCGGCGGCAGGGACGAACGCGAGTCCGACGTTCTCCCTCGCCGGGATGCTGGGCCAAGCCGGTGACAGCGCAACCAGCAGCGGCTCCTACGTCAATCCGCTCTCGGACGCGACCGTGACTCCCGAGCGGATCGATCAGGGCGTCGACTACGCCGGCAGCGGCACGCTGAGCGCGATCGGGAACGCGATCATCACGGCGGCTGTCCAACCCGGGCCAGGCACGGGTTGGCCCGGCAGCGGCGGCTTCGTGGAATATCGCCTAACCGACGGACCCGATGCCGGCAGCTCCATCTACGGCGCCGAGGGCGTCGACCCGACGGTCCGGGAGGGACAGGAGGTGTCGGCCGGGCAGTCGATCGCAATCATCATCCCCGGCAGCCCGACCGGGATCGAGATCGGCCTCGGATCAGGGATCGGCGTGACCACGTGGGCCTCGCAGCACGGCGGCTACGTGGAAGGCGAAATGACCGGTGCCGGCTTATGGTTCTCCAACCTGCTAAAGGCCCTCGGCGCCCCGGGAGGGCTCGTCGGAGGCCGTCCGGTCAGCGGCGACACGCCGAGCTATCCCGGCGCGAGCGCGCCCGGCAGAACCGGCTCGAGCGCGCCCGGCACAACCGGCTCGAGCGGGCTCGGGACCACCGGCTCGAGCGGGCTCGGGGTCCTCGGCGCGGCCCCGTTCAGTAGCCTCGGAGCTGGGTCCTCGGTCGTGCATTACACCCCGCCGATCGGGCCGGTGCTCCAGCTCTCGAGCCCCGAAGAGCAACAGCGACCGCTGCGGCCGGGAGCGTTCGTGTACGCCGGCACCGTCCTCGGCCACCTCGGCGAGGCGGCCGGCGCACAGCTGCCGAGCCTGCGCTTCACGATCCGCCCCCTCAGCGCCGCGGGTCCGCTGATCAATCCCGCACCCGTGCTCGACGTCTGGCGGACGCTCCAGAGCACGAGCATGAACGACATCAGCCGTCCGACGATCGGCCAGGCTTTGCTGATGAACGAACCGGAGCTCGCCGACGTAGTGCTCTCGGACCCGCGGGTCAAGATCTACCCGTGCGGGCGAGAGGACGTCGCCACGGGGCAGATCGATCGGCGTGTGCTCGCGACGCTCGAGTTCCTGGCCGATGCCGGAACCGGCCCCACGGTAACGGGCCTCAGCTGCGGCGAGGCCGGCCCGGCAGCTGCGAGCGGCGACGCGGTCGAGATCACTGCGGCCGACAAGCAGGCGACCGGCCTGCTCCGGGGTCTCCAGGGCTCGATGGAGCCGAGCGCCGTCGGGCAACCTGCCGGCGCGGACCGGACTGAGATCGAATACGAGCCCCTGTTTGGCGCCAATCCGAGCCTGGCTCGCCTGTCGAGTGAGGCTCTGATGGGTGGCGGCTCGAGCGGCTCCGCGGGCGTGGTGCCCTTGCCGGTCCTCAGTGCCCCGGTCCTCAGCGCGGCGCACGCGGCCGTCTCCTCGAGCACGGGCAACGTGACCGCGCAACCCGTGCTCGGGATGCCGGCGAGCCAGGTGGCGGTGATCGGCGCCTCGCCGCTGGAGTCTTCGGGCGAGGCGTGGGCGCAGGGCAAGGTCGGGCTGGTGCCGGCGACGGTCAACAGCCAGGCGATCTCTAATCAGCAGGTCCTGATGCGCTACACGAACGCCTCGGGAAGCTGGCAGATCGTGCCCGTCGACGATGCGAGCGGCCAGCCGATCTCGATCCGCTGGGTGGCCTCCGAGGTCACCGGTGGCGGCGGCGTGGCGCTGATCGGGACCGACTCCTCGGGCGTTCAGGCGCTCGTCACTCGCGACCCGGGGGGCGCGTTCAGCGAGGCGCCTGCCCCGCCGACGCCCTCGGTGCTGGAGTCGGGGGAGACCCTCTATTCGAGTTCGGGGATCCCGACGATGGCGACGATCGACGAGGGGTCGGGCGTGGGCGTGCTGATCGCGCCCGACCCGGAATCCAGCTCGAGTCCCGGTGTGCTCCATTACCTCGACGGTCAGTGGACCCGCGAGCCGATCTGCGCCACCTACGCTTCGTCCCAGTGCGTCGCTCCGGCCGAACCCTTGACGGTGGCGGCGGTCTCAGCAAGCTCACCGACGAACGCATGGCTGCTGGCCACCACCACGAGCGGCAGCACTCGCGGCACCCCGCTGTTGTTCGAGCGCACGACCGGCTCCGGCGCGACGCCCGTGTGGGTTGAGCAGTCGCCATCCACCTGGCTGCTCGGGGCAAGCGGCGGACCGCCGGGCGAAACGGCCGCGCTGCCCGCGAGCGGGGCGGACTTGACCGCGATTGGCGACGGCGTCTGGGTCGACCTGGCGGTGGCGGGCCAGGGGACCGACGCGACCGTGTTGGTGGCTAGCGCCGCGCCCGGCGAGGTGGCGGGGACGTGGTGCTATCCGGAGTCATTGTGCCCAGGCGCGACCGGTTCGCTCGGCTCGTCGCTGCCCAGCAACTACGGCAGCTTTGCCTGGGCCGGCGCGAGCGCGACGGATCCCGGAATCCGGATCATCACCGGGCTGCCGCAAGCTGCCGAGATGGAGCTGGACGAGGGCGCGAGCTCGTTCGCATACCAGGCCACGAGCGGCGACGAGCCAGACGCTCAGGGGGGAGGGGGAACCTTCGGACCCGGTGGCGAGACGTTGACGGACGGCGGTGACACGAGTGGGGGAGCTGCTTTCGACTCGCCGACGGAGGGATGGCTCGGCACCGCGCTGGCACAACCATCGACGCCGGCGGTCGTGCACCTGACGACCAGCCCGGGCTCCACCGCGCTGACGTCGTGGGCGGTCCCCTTCCGCTCCCCGCTACTCGCCGTCACGGGCGCGCCGGGGACCACCCCCGACGACGGGACTGCTGGGGCGCTCGCCGTTGGCGCCGGCGGCGAGATCGCGCGCTACGTCCCCGGGGAGGGCTGGGTCCCCGAGTACTTGTACAACTCGACCGGGGTGGTGCAGACACCGACGCTGCGGGGCGTGGCATGGCCGCAGCCCGACTTCGCCTACGCCGTTGGCGACAACGGCGCCATGTGGCTGTTCAACGGCCAGGATGGGCTGTGGGAGCCCGACCCGGCCAAGCCGCCCAACTTCCATGGCAACCTGACCGCGGTCGCCTTCTCGCCCACAGACCCCACCGTCGGCTACGCGGTCGGGAAGCAGGGCGTGCTGCTGGCCTACGGCAAGACGTGGAGTCAGCAGACCCTGCCGGCCGCGGTGGCCCAGGCCGACTTCACCTCGATCGCCTTCGCCGGCAACGAGGCGATCGTCGCCTACCGGACGCTTGAGCCGGGCTCCTCGGACGAGGAGGGCGGGCTGCTCGTCAACGACGGCTCGGGCTGGGAGATCGATGGCTCGGCGGAGGCATTGCTCGCAACCCTACCGCCCCAGGACACCGTGATTACCAAGGTCGCCGGCCTCGCCGACGGCGGTGCCGTCGCCGCGGGCCCGGGCGTCGTCCTGGAGCGCGACTCCGCGAGCGCGCCGTGGAGCTTCTCGAGCGTGCCGCTCGCCGACTCCGACGACGGCAACATCTCCGCGCTGGCTGCCTACCAGGACGGCTCGTCCGTTGGGGCGCTGGTGTCGATCGACGTCGATCCCGAGAGCGATCCGAGCGGTGAAGACAATGAGCTGTGGCAGGAGATCGACAACCCGCCCGCGGTGGCGTTCGGTCAACCGCCGCTACTCGTCGGCCCCGATCCGCTGCCCAGCACCGGCTTCCTGCTGCGCCAGACGGCGACGGGCTGGACTGACGAGGAGCTCGACGACTTCCCCAATGCGCTCCAGTGTGGCGCCGAGAACTGCGATCTCCCCGGCCGGCCCGACCCGGTGCTCGCGATGTGGACCGACCCCTCGGGCCAGCAGGGCTGGGCGGTCGGCGGGCAGACGGGAGGCGAGGAGCTCCAGCTGAACGGCGCCGGCGGCGCGGCGGCGGCGGTACAGACGGCGGGAGTGATGCGATTTGGAGCCGGGCCCAATCCACCGGTGAGCGCGGACGCGTCGATCCCGATCCCGGCCGGGGAGCCGACGTTCGCGTTCGGCGGCGGCTCTGGCTGCGTGCTGTCTTGCTCGGCTGACGATGGTCAGGACCTCGGGCCGAACGCCTGGCTCGAGGGCGCGATCGCGAGCGCCAATCGGATCAGCGGTCTGCGCGCCTTCCTGTACGCGGGAGAGCCGCTCGGTTCTCCGGCCAGCGCGCTGCCGGCCGCCGAGTTCGATCGCGAGCTGGCGAGCTACGCCAGCGCCCTGTCGAGCGGTGGCTCGCTGCCCGTGTACACGGAAGCGACGAGCCAGTCCGTGACCGCTGCGGCCGGCGGCGCCTCCGGCTTCGCCCAGGTCCTTGGGGCTCATGCGCCCGCAGGCAGCACCCCGAGTGGTACACCGGTGCCACCGGCCGGCACCGCTGCCTACGCGTTCAACTCGTCCGCCACCGGCCGCACCGTCCGCGTGATCGTGCTCGACTACTCCTCCGGGTCGCTGTCCGGGAGTGGCGGCGCGCAGCTCAGCTGGCTCGAGGCCGAGCTGGGGAGTGCCAAGCAAGCCGGCATCCCGGCGATCGTCGTCGGCGGCGACGACATCACCGACAGCAACCAACCGAACTATGCCAGCGACGCCGGTGCCGTATCCGCGGCTCTGCTCTCGGGCGGCGCCTCGGCCTACCTGTTCTACGACATCTCCGGCCAGAACGTCTCGGAGACGCTCGGCACCGGATCGAACACGATTCCCGTCTACGGCACCGGTACGCTGGGTTACGTTTCACCCCCGATCACCGCCCCGGAGGTGGCCGACTTCCTCGGCGCGAGCGGCTACCTGCTCGTGAGCGTCCACCCCGCGCAGCGGAACGCGAGCACGAATCGCGCGCCGGTAACCGCGCAGCTGATTCCCAATGCCGGCCAGCTCGGGCTCGACGCGGTCGACGGGACGCTGCTGCGGCGCAGCACGGTATCGCTGTTCGAGGGCCTGGCGCGGCGGCCGCTCGGCGGCGAGGAGTGGGTCGGCGGAACCCCGGGCAGCGAACGCGAGTCACCGGACCCCTACACGGTGCTGCCGGAGACCTGCCTCGGTAGCGACTGCGGGGAGTTCATCCCCCCCCAGTACTCGTTCTCCTCCTCAGACCCTTCGATCGGCAACTTCGTCGAGCACGACCCGAACTCGACCAACCCAATCCAGATCCTCCAGAGCTCGAACGGAGCGCCGATCCCGGATCCGACCTCGGGTCTGTTCTGCGCCTTCAATCCCGGCACGACCACGGTGACCATCTCGGCCGGCGGACTCAGCTACTCGGAACCGGTCACCGTGCAGGGCGGGAGCGTCGAGGAGCCGTGCGGCACCGTGCCTGCGACGACGATCACCACGCCTGCCCCGGGGGTGGGGACCACGCCGCCGCCGGCGCCCGTGCCGGCGCCGGCACCGGCGCCCGTGCCGCCGCCGCCGCCCTCGGCGAAGCTGCCGGCGGTGAAGGTGGTGACGCCGCCGGCCGCATCGGCCCTGGTGTTGCCGTTCGCGCCGGCGACCGCGCCGTCCGCGAGGGCATTGTTTCCGGTGTCTACGCTCACCCCTCGGCCGACGCCGCCGACCGGCTTCTCCTCGGTGGCGGTCACCTCGCCGGTGCCGGGACGGGTCGTCGAGGAGGAACGAGAGGAGGAGGAGGCGGTCGAGAGCGCGCGCGCCAACTTCACGGCCTACCACCCGGATGCCCCCCCCGATCCGATCCTGCCCGCGGTTGCGATCATCCTGCTGGTGCTGGCGATCGGGGGGAGCGGCGCGGGCATCCGTCGCCGTTACCGGCCCCGAGGCGCAGTGGCTTTCGCTCGCGCCGAGGTCAGACGCGACCACGACCGGTGGTCGCCTCGCTCAGGTCGGTATCGCTAGTGGGACCACTAACCGCGCTTGACTGCGCTCGCCTTGAGGTCGAGCGCAGTCGGCCAGCGGTCCACGTTGAGCAGGAGCTTGACCGTGTGGCGGCCCCGTTTCAGCACCGTGCGTCGCGTCTCGGCCACGACCGCGCGATGCCGGCGGGCGATCAGCTGGACCCGCGCCCTGACGGTGAGGGTGAACGAGAGCTCGAGCGTGGTGCGGTCCACCAGGCGCGACCGGCTCAGATGCGTGACGACCGGCTTCGCTCGCTTGCGGCGGACGTGGCGCGTCACCGGCGTCAGCGTGGTCAGCGGGGTGGTCGTGGTGAGACCTGACCCGGGGCTCTCTTCGGGGGGGAGGACGACGGGGACGCCGCTGTCGGGCGGCCGGTATGTGATCACGCCGGCGAAGTTCGGATCGGTGTCGACCGGGAGCTGAGTGCCGTTCGTCAGGTGATACAGCCAGCCGTCGGTCGTGGCGACCCAGCAGTCCTGGGCGGCTGGACAGGCGATCGCGGAAGCCGCCCCCCGTGGTCCGACGCCCTGACCGTCGCCGAGCACGTCCTGGTCGGTCACCGTGGCGCTATCGGGCCCGGTGATCGCAATCCGGTCGACGTGGGCCTGGCCGTCGGGGGCTGCATCGGCGGTGACCGCGATCCACGCCGCGTCCTCGCCCGGCTCGGCGGCCACCGACTGCGGGGTTGGAGTGACGCCCACGTCGAGGAGCGGAGTGTCCCCGTCGGGCAGCGTCACCAGGTTCGGTACGACCTGTGTCCAGGTGCCGTTCTGGTAGAAGAGCACGACCGGTTGCGCGTCACCCTCGCCTGGTCCAGCGGTGGCGCCGTCGTATCCGCCCGCCGCCCACAGCTGCGGGTCGGCCGCGCCGGCGCGCCAATCGCTGCTCAGGGCGAGGCCGCTGAGGGTGACCGGATCAACCGGGTCACCCGAGGAGTCGGTGCCGTACTCGGGGAGCGGCGGGCAGAAGTCGCCGCAACTCGGGTCCTGGTCATCGGTCGGGAACAGGCTTACGAACGGATTGGCATCAGCCGGATCGATCAGGTGTAGCACGGGCGGATTGGCCTGGTCCTCGCCGGCGTAGCTGTCGCTGTGGCGAAGCAGGACGCTCTCGTAGATCTGCCCGGAGTCAACGGTCATCGACGCGATCTCATGGTCCTGCGGCGCGTTGACGACGCTGATCAGCGAGCCGTTCCAGTGCAGGTGGAAGGCCCCGGCCGAGTTGAGCTGGCCGCCGAACCAGCAGTCGGTGGGCGAGTCGCAGGCGGCGGCGTTCATCGGCTGATATGAGTTGGGCTGATCGAGGGGCATCGCATACGAGCCGACCACCTGGCCGTCGAGGAAGTGGCACAGGGAGACGTCGTCGAGCGCTCCGGTCCCGCCACTCGGCAGCACTTGCCCGGGTCGCTGATCGGCGATCGTCCAGAACTCGTCAGGGCCGGCCCACGCAATCCGTCCGTCGTAGCCGCCGCAGACGGTCGAGAGCTGATGCCAGTCGACGCCGTTGTAGGCATACAGGCCCTCGGGCACGACTCCGCTTCCCCTCGTGATCAGGAGCCCCCGGTTCGGAGCCCAGAACTCGATGTCGCCGACATAGCCGAGCGCAACGGGGTACGGGGACGGCTGCGCCCCGGCCGGCGTCGGCGGTGCCAGCGCGGGGGCGGAGATCCAGGTCGCGGTCCCGTCGGCCGCGAGCGTCGGCGGCGCGGCGAGCCCCAGGGCGCACACGGCTGCGGCCGCTGCGATCAGCGACGCGCGCGCTCGGCTCATCGGCTCGAACCGTTCCGGCGCGGTGACTTACGCGCGTGGCCGCGACCAACCGGTCGCCGGAAGTCGACCGGCAGCGTCCGCGTCAACGTCCGGTGGCCGCTGGCAGTGAACGTCACGGTTACCGTCGCATAGAGGCCATCCGCCCTGTCGATCAGCTTCCGGTAGCCGACGACCGGGCGCAGACGTAGTTCGACCACCCCGGCCCCGGTCGCTCGCTTCGCGGCGCGCGCGAGCGACGACGGCGAAGTCGCCCGGCCCGCGTGCTTGCCCCGAGCCGGCTTGGTAACGCCCGAGCGCGCAACGGCCCTGACGGCGCCGGCTCCCGGGACCCTGACGGCGAGCGACACGCTTCCGTCGCGGTTCTTAGTCGCAGAGGCGCTGATCACCCACTCGGGGGTGATCGTCCGGCCTGTCGGCAGCGCGCTGATGCTCGTCACGCCGGGCGCGAAACTCGGCTGCAGCTCGGTCGTCGTGAACACCTCGGCCCCGGCCAGCTGGCTGCCATCGTAGAGGTCGCTCTCCGCGCCGTAGACGAGGTTGGTGGCCGGGGACGCGAAGGCGATCGGACCACCGTCGTCGCTGAACGATGGCGATTCGATCGGGTCGTTCGCCGGCTGTCCGTCGAACCCGAGGCTGGCGAGCTGCATCGTGCCATCGTCAAGGTCGACGACGTAGAGCTGGGGGTTGCCGACGCTGGTCAGTGCGGGGGTGGTGAGGAGCGGCGGCGAGAGCGGGAACTCGGTGCGCTGAGTCACAAACGCGACCTCGTCCCCTTCGGGTGAGATCGCGATGCCAGTCAGCGCGCCGGTGGCGTCGGCGGCGCCGGCGGTGAAGTTGTAGCTGGCCCATTCGGTGAGCTGCGTCAGCGCCTGGCCGCGGCTGAGTCCCGGCGCCATGTTCACGACGTACGCGTTTGCCGCCACGTTCGGGCTGCAGGAGGGTCCAGTACATGCAGGGACCTGCCCGGTCAGCGGTGCGGTCGAGAGCACCGCGACGGTGTTGCCGTCGGCGCTGAGCTTGGGAATGCCGTTGGCAAGCGTGGAAACTGTCTCGTCGGTAGCACCGAGGAATCCGTTGTACGCGATCAGGCTGCCGCGCTCCGGTCCGGTGTTGCTTCCCGGGGGCGACTCGCCGGGCCACTGCAGGTCCAAGGGGCCGGTGCACCCCCCGGGGCACGGTCCGACCGGATCGTCGCCGCCAAGCACGCGGCGGGTTGGCGCGGAGGGACCGTCGGCGATCCGCCGCCACAGCGGCTCGTCGTACTCGTCGGGGTATTGGAACGCTGCGTCCTGCGTGGCCGCGGGCGCCTGCGAAGGGATGTTGATCCCGAGCCATGCGACGGTCGTGCCGTCGGCGCTGATCGACGCCGTGCTGTCGCCCGCGTCGGCGTTGGCGCCGCCGTCGGTCGACGTGTCGGTCATCGCCGCGCCCCCTGGTACCGGCTCCGCCGTCGAGCCGAGCGAGGCCATGGTCTGGCTCACGAGCGTCGTCGCGTCGGTATCGAGGTTGCGCACGGCCACCTGGGCGGGGGGCGTCGTGGGCGCGCCATCCGCGCCCGTGGCCAGATTCGAGGCGCCGACGACGGTGAACGCCACCTCGCTGCCGTCACCGCTGAGCGCCACGCCGGCGGCGGCCGACGACCCGCCGCCCGGGCACCCGGCGGTGCCGGTCCCGGCGTAGGTCAGTCCGGTCGCGACTCCGCTCAGCGCCGAGGCGAGCGTGAAGGCGCCCGGCGCGTCGATCGGCTGCGACATGTCGCGGACATAGACGCTCGAGCACTGCTGGCCGGTCCCGCTCGCCGGATCGGTGGCGGTGGTGGTGAAGCTGACGAACTGGCCGTCGGCGCTGATCGATGGCGCGCCCGCGTCGCCGGCCGCGACCAGGTCGAGCTCGCCGGTCTGTAGGTTTTTTCGGTAGACGCCGGGAGCGCCGGCCTGGGAGCCGGTGAAGGCGACGTACTGGCCGTTGGCGCTGACCGCGGGGTCGTAGGCGTAGTCGGACTGCACCGCTGCCGTGCCCGAGATCACCGTGTCCGAGGTGAAGTCCGCCCGCGCGGCGCTCGTCGGCAGTGAGACGACGATCAGCGCCGCGAGCGCCACGAGCGCCACGCGTCGCGCGTCCAGCCCGGTCGCGCGCGGCCCGCTGTTGCGCAGGCGAGGCCTGGCTGAGAGCCTCAAGGTATCCGCACCCACAGATGATCGACGGCTCGGTTGCCGACCATGCTCGCGCAATGGATGGTCACCAAGTACCTCCCGGAAGCGCGGTAGCGGTGAACAGCGGTGAGCTCGTTGCGGACCGGGACGGTACCGTCGCCGAAAGCGATCACCGTACCTGGACCGCGCACGCCGGAGTATGCGTCGAGCAGGCGCACCCGCACGCGTCGCTGCGCCAGCGGTTCTGCTGTCACCTCCGGCGGGCTGGCGTCCACCTTCAGCCGGGCGACCGGGGTCGGCGTCTGCTGAGCGGCGTCGTCGGTGGCGATGATCTGGACGCGGTAGCGCCCGCTGCCCAGACCGCGGGCCGGCAGCTGGTATTGGCGTTCGCGGAGGCCCGCAGCGATCGTTCGGCCGTCGAGCACGACCGAGTACCGCACTGGTCCGAGCGTGGCGCGCGCGGGGCCCCAGGTCAAGATCGCGTGGCTGGGCTTCACCCAGCCAAGGGGTCCCGTCAGCGTAAAGCCCGCAGCCGGCGCCTGGACCGTCGCCACGGCGACCTGCGAGGTCTCGCCAAAGCCCTGCAGGAAGGCGATCAGGGCGTCGCCCGCGCCCGATCGGCCCAGCGTCAGAGAGCTCACCGGGCCGGTGGTCGGCGCCGACAGGTTCGCCGTCTGCACCCTGCCGCCAGGGAAGGTCTGATGGACCTGCACGACCGGCTGGCCGGAGGCGTTGGTTCCTGGCCACACGACCGCGCCGCCGCCGTTAGGGTCGAAGGCTGCGAGCGCCGGGTCACCCTTGGCCCGCCCGAGCGTGTCGGGGTTCCCGTTAGTGCCGTTGCCCTGGCCGCTGACCGTCTCCGACGCGCCGCCTGCAGTGAACGCGGCCTGGAAGCCGCCGTAGGCGTCGGTCGCCACACTCGGTGCGCCGACGGTGCTCGCGCCCGCCAGCGGCACTGCCGCTCCGAAGCTGCCGGCGCCGGTCGCGCTGTACGATCCGCTCAGGGAGTTGACGAACTCGTACGGGGTCAACAGCGGCGACCCGGCGCCGCCGTCGAGGCGGAACACGACCTCGGCGTCCGCATTCTGGCCGAGGGCGACTGACGGCGCGTCGGCGTCGACCGACACCGGCTCGCCATCGATCGTCTCGGGGCTGACCTCCAGCACGTCACCGAGCGTGGTCCCGAACAGCCGACGGGCCCAGATCCGGGCCACCCCGTCGATCGTCGGCTCCTGCCACACGACGATGCCCTGGCCGCCACGGTCGATGGCGATCGCCGGAGCGTTGCTCGCGGACGGCGTTCGCATCGTCACCTGGCCAGGAAACACGTTGACCGCCCCCATCGAGGACCAGAACTGGCCGTTATAGCGAGCCACGCGCACGTCGACGAGCTCGTCCCCGGGCCGCATCGGGGTGATCGTTCCTGGCGGCTGTGGCTCGTCTGGCGTGAGCGGGTTCGTGACGACCCGGTAGACGACGTAGGCGGCGCCGTCGGGAGCCATGGTCAGCGCGGGATACACGCCGGTCCCGTCACCGACGTTGTTGGGATCAACCTGCTCCGCCGGCCCGAAGCTCTGCGCTCCCGGCTGCAACTCTGAGGACATGAGCTGGTAGTAGGTAGTCGGGGTCTGGCCGCCGATCGACTCTGACGCCCACGGCTGCGTCCACACGACGAGCAACTCGCCGCCGTCGCCCGCGGCGATCGCGGGAAAGCTCGCAGGCCCTGATTGCCCTACGTCGACCTGGATCGGAGGGCTCCAACGTTGGTCGAGGTATTGCGAGACGAAGATGTGAGGGACCCCGCCGGAGACCATCTCGAACACCACCCCGCCGGAGCCGTCGCCGGCCATCGCGACGTTGCCGACGCCGACAATCGACGCGCTCGGTCCCGCCACCAGCGTGACCGGCGTGATCAGCGCTTGGGCGGGCGTGGGCCAAGCGGCCACCGCGAGGACAAAAGCCAGCAGGCACGCCGATGGTGCCGCGACTCTCGCAAGGGTGGCGCGCAGCCTGATGTGTTGTCGGATCAAAGCCGCATGAATCGATGGTCAGCACCGAGTAGGCTCAAACGCCGCGAGGCGCGCCTGTTCACTAGTTAGTAACAAACGCGTTCTCTAGTTAATAACAACTCGGCCATTCACATTCGAGGCACATCCCAGTCGTTACCCGCATCCGATAGCCCCACCTCTCGCACCGCTTCACAGTAACGATTCGAGCCGAAGCTATCCAGTCGTTCACACGCTGGATTCAAGCTCGGCAGCACGACCCCGTAACTTAGCGGCGCATGCGAAACGCGTTGGTGTTAATTCCTGGCCGGAAGCTCCTGATTGCCGTCGTGCTCGTAGCCGGCGCGGCTCTGTCGAGTACGGCGCCGGCGCTGGCCCAGTCCGGCCCGCAGTACGGCACGATCGGGCAGTACGGCGAGGTATGGCGGGGCGGCGGGTTCGACACCTGTTGGTTCGACGGCGGCAATTACGACGGCAAGGGCTGCACGCCGAGCGAGACCCAGCCCCTCGCGGGCGAGTTCGTCGATCCGGTCGGTTTCGCAGTCGACACCAAGGACCCGGACCCGAGCGGCAGCTCAACCGCGCTCTACGTGCTCGACCGAACGAGCGACCTGCCCGCGAACGTCACCGCCGACGGCGGCACGACCACAACCTGGCGTCTGCAGAAGCTGAGCTCCACCGGCGCGGTGCTCGGCGTGGATCAGTTCTCGCTCCCGGCAGACACGACCACGATCGAAAACAGCGGCATCACCGACTACGAGATGTTCGGTCTGACCGTGGATCCCGCGCTCGGACGCGTCTACGCGCTTTTGGTCGCTTACGACCAGAACATCTTTCCTGCGCCGGACGAGATCGTGGACGAGATCGTGTCCTGGTCGACGACCCCGAACACCTCGAAACAGCTCGTGGGGACCTCCGGGCTTCCCGCAGACACGGTCTCGGCTGGGATCAACGGGTATCCCACGCCGAGCGTCCTCAGCGACTCGGGGCAGCTCAGCCAGCTCATGCAGTCGCCCACGGGCCTTGCAATTGACGCTACGGGCGGGACCGACTACGTCGCCGTCCAGGGCCTCGATCCGACCGCGGACAACGCCGGCGCCGGAATCGTGACGGTGTCGCCAACCACAGGCAAGGTTGTCACCAAGTGGTCGAGCGCGGCCTTCGCGACCCTCCCCAACGACTCGGCGGACGAGGAAGCGCCTCCGGCAGGGCTGTCCGTCGATCCGATGAATGGCAGCCTCGTCTGGCTGGACGACGAGGAGACCGGGGCCCCGGACGGCGGTGGGCCGGCCGATTTCGACATCGCCGACCTGCCCGCGGACCTGACGAGTACGCCAACGATCCTGTCGTCGGAGGCCAACGCCGTCGAAGATAACGGTCTGGACCACACGAATCTCGACGACACTGCCGTGGCAACCGCGGATCTGCCCCCCGAGAGCTACGACGACGGCACTCCGTTGGTGGCGACGGCGACGGCCTCGCCGCAGATCGTGGCGCTGTCGAACGGCCTCTACGCGGCTGCGTTCGCGTCTGAGCCGCCCGGTGCGCCGGATCCGTCCAATCCGGCCGGACAGCCAGGGGACTGGACCGCGACGAGTCCCGGGATCCGGCTGCTCGAGCCGGATGCTTCCGGCTTGCTGAGCGAGGTGGACCCGCCGCTGATGACGCTATTCGACACGCTCGGGAACACAACGACGAACGACACGACGGCACCGCTGGTCTCGACCACGACCGCGAGCGCATGCAACCTGTCCGATGCGGTCAGCGCGGCGGCGGACGGTTACACGTATCCGTCGCTCGCCGCCGGCTCGGGCGGCGCGGTGTGGGTGCTCCTCAAGGGCCAGGACACGGCTGTCGCGAACTGGCCTCCCGGTTGGGGCTCTCCGGCCGAGCCGCACGGCGCGCCGCCCCCGCTGCAGGCGGGCGAGGGCGGGCGAGAGCTGATCGAGCTAGCGCCCAAAGCCGGCGACTCGTGCCCGGTGCCGTCAGGGACGTTCAGCGAAGGCGCCGGCGGCACCACCCAACCCGCGAGCTCCCCGACACCACTGACCGTCGGGGCGGGAACGACGGTGTCCTTCGACGCGTCGACCATCCAGTATCTCGGGGGCGCACCCGCCGCCTACACCTGGAACTTCGGCGACGGCGACACCGTCACCACCCTGGATGGCGACAAAAGTCCGTTCACGTGGCCGTCGCCGACGGCGACCGAGCAGTACACGACCCCCGGCGACTACACGGTCACGCTCGATCTATACGGCGACTTCGGTGAGTACATCGAGACGGGCACCGTCGACGTGGTGCCGGCGACGCCGCCGGTTGCGTCATTCACGTTCAGTCCGCCGAATCCGCAGACGGGCCAGACGGTCACCTTCGACGGATCGGCCTCTACGCCGGGGAACGGGACGATTGCGCAATACGAATGGAGCTTTGGCGACGGAACGACCGACGTCACCTCAACGCCGACGGACACCCACACGTATTCGACGTCAGGCACCTATACGGCAACTCTGACCCTGCGCGATAGCGACTTCGCGGTCAGTGCCCCGGTATCCGTGACGGTGCCGGTGACGTTGGCAACGACGACGACGACGACGACGACGACCACGACCACCATGACCACCGGCACTCAGACGCCCCCGCCGATACAGGTGTCGAACAAG
>Ga0302314_10009697_pt1 | contig 16984 bp, 14 predicted proteins | sample III_Palsa_N2_3_FD_200533 | JGI IMG/M metagenome (GOLD analysis project Ga0302314, IMG submission 200533) | Peat permafrost microbial communities from Stordalen Mire near Abisko, Sweden - III_Palsa_N2_3 | ecosystem: Environmental > Terrestrial > Soil > Palsa > Peat permafrost | place: Sweden...
TAAAACCTGGGGCGGGGAGTGGTGGAAACTCGGCGGCGGCGGCACCGTATGGGACGCCGTGGTGTATGACCCGGTCACCAATTTGGTGTACTTCGGTGTCGGCAACGGTACGCCGTGGAACGATCACTTCCGTGATCCCACCACCAACGACGACCTGTTCCTGGCCTCCGTCGTCGCACTCAACGTCGACACCGGTGAGTACGTGTGGCACTACCAGGAAACCCCGGCGGACACCTGGGACTACGATGCGGTGAGCCCGCTTTCGGTGGTCGACATGAAAGTCGACGGCAAAGTGCGCCGTGTACTGCTGCAGCCGAGCAAGAACGGTTTCTTCTACGTCCTCGAGGCGCGCACCGGCAAACTGCTGCATGCGACACCGTTCGTCGACGTCAACTGGGCCAACGGCGTGGATCTGAAGACCGGTCGGCCGCGGGTCAATCCCGCGGCCCGCTACCCGGAGGGCAAGCCCTTTGATCTGAGTCCGGGTGTGCAGGGTGCGCACGGCTGGCATTCGAATGCCTATAGCCCGCAGACGGGTCTGCTGTACGTGCCGACCCAGATTGCGTACTTCCCGATGGTGTTTGATCCAACGTACACCCCCAATCCCGTCGGCTATAACCTGGGCATCGACTTCGGCGCGCAGTTCACGTACTACCGCGCCCATCCGGATGCGCCGAACAAGTTCGTGGGCTACCTGCAGGCCATAGATCCGGCGACGGGCAAGAAAGTCTGGGGCGGTCCCGAGAACCAGGGGCCGACCGGCGGTGCGGTGGCGACGGCCGGCGGTCTGGTGTTCCAAGGGGCCGGCACGAGCAATGAGTTCCGCGCCTTCGATGCGCAGACTGGCAAGGTGCTGTGGAGCGGCCAGACCGAGGCGGCGGTGCTGGCGGCGCCGATCACCTACGAACTGGACGGCAAGCAGTACCTGGCGGTGAGCGTGGGTGGCGCTGTCCTGGGCGGCGACTACTACGCGCCCAATCACTCGCGCATGCTGGTGTACTCGCTTGGGGGCAGCACGCAGCTGCCGCCGGCGGAACCCTATACGCCGCGTGCGTTGCTGCCGCCTCCCGCGACCGCGTCGGCGGACGAGGTGAAGCAGGGTGAGCAGCTGTACGCCCGCAACTGCGCGGCCTGCCACGGTGATCGCGGCCAGACTCGCGGTGCGAACTTCCCCGACCTTACGCGCACGCCGCTGCTGTGGTCGCAGGATGGTTTCGATTCGATTGTGCTCAAAGGTCTGCTGTCGGAGCGGGGCATGGCCTCCTTCGCCGAGGTCCTGAAGCCGCATGACACGGCGCTGATCCGGGGCTTCATCATCGATCAGGCCAATCAGCTCAAGAACAACCCGCAACCTGCGGGACCGCCGCCGGCCGCCGTGGGTGCGCACGAGCAGCACTGAGGGTTTTCAAAGTCTGGCTTCGCCCTGCGAGGCTGTAACCTCGCGGGCGAAATCCGGGCTGGTCGCGAGCTTCGCATACACGTGCTCGCGCACGAACAGCGGCAGCGCATCGAAGCCTTCCGAATAGATCAGATCACTCAGCAGATACCGGAACACGCGTGTCTCCAGGTCCACGAGCGTCTGCGAATCCGGATCGATGCCGAGCGCCGCAAGCGCCGCTTCCAGGTAACCGTGCGCGGATCCGGCACTGCCGCATACAGCACGCCGCTGGCGGAGGCGATCAGCGCCAGGACGATCGCCAGCCGGACCTTCACGAGCGCGTACCGGTGGCGGGCGCCGCGGCACCGGCGAACAACCGATGCAGCTGCTGCCGGCGCGCCATCGCATCGGCGAGCGTATTGATCGAGCACCGCCAGGAACGCCCGCGTCGCCTGTGCGAGTGGCGCACGAGAGCGCCCAGGTTGATGTCCTGGGGTGCCATGCGCAGCCTGATGCCGCCATTGCGGCCACGGACGGTCTCCAGATAGCCGGACTGCCCCAGGTCCTGGACTACCTGAATCTTTTCAAGGCGAGCAGCTGTGACCATCGGGGAACGGCGTGCACTTGGTGCGACCGACGTGCATCTGGCGCGACTGCGGGGCACTCGGTGTGACCCATGGGTGCTAAGATTCGCCGCCTCTTCCTTATGTAACGCTCGGCATCAAAGGGGTCAGACATGAAGATCACACGCACGGGTTCGGCTGCCTGGCAGGGCGGACTCAAGGACGGCAAAGGCTCCATCTCCACCGAGAGTGGCGCCCTGAAGGCCTATCCCTACGGCTTCGCGACCCGCTTTGAGGGCGCGCGGGGCAGCAACCCCGAAGAACTGATTGCGGCGGCCCACGCCAGCTGCTTCACCATGGCCCTGTCGCTGATTCTCGGCAATGCCGGCTTCGTCGCCGAGCAGATGGACACCAAGGCTGCAGTGACCATCGCCCAGGTCGGCGAGGGGTTCGAGATCGTAAGTTCGCACCTGACGCTGCGCGCCAAGATCCCGGGTATCGACCAGGCGAAGTTCGCCGAACTCACGGGAATGGCGAAGGCGGGATGCCCGGTGTCCAAGGTGCTCAAGACCGAGATTTCGCTGGACGCGAGCCTGGTCTGAGCCATGAACAAACCGCAGCTGCTGATCGCGTTTGCCGTGTCGGCCGTCGGTGCACTCCTGGCAGCCGGGCCGGCCGCCGCGGCACAGAACTACCAGATCTGGGTCTCGAACGAGAAATCCGGTGATGTGACCATCATCGACGGCAGTTCGCTGCAGGTCATCGGGACGGTAACGGCGGGTAAGCGACCGCGCGGCATCCACACCAGTCCTGACGGACGCACCGTGTACGTGGCACTGAGTGGCACTCCGATCGAGGCGCCGCCGGAACTGGACGCGGCCGGCAATCCCATCTTCAAGAAAGGACATGGCAAGGATGATGATGACGACGACGACAACGTCGCATCCGACAAGTCGGCCGACGGCATCGGCGTCATCAACGTTTCCAGTCGTCAGCTCAGCAGCAAAATCAAGGTCGGATCGGACCCGGAGGAGTTCGCGCTCAGTCCAGATGGTCGCAAGATCTACGTATCCAACGAGGACGTGAAGACGGCGAGTATCGTCGACATCGCCTCGGCCAAGGTGGAGCACATTATCCTGGTGGGCCAGGAGCCGGAGGGTGTGGCGGTGACGCCTGATGGCAATCGCATCTATGTGACCTGCGAAACCGGCGGCGACATCATGGTGTTCGATGCCCACACCTACAAGACGCTGGCCCACTTCAACGTGCCACCGCGGCCGCGCAGTGTGGACTTCTTGTCCAACGCGCCCGTGGGCTTCATCCCGTCTGAATCCGCCGGCGTCCTGAATGTCATTGATACCGCCACGATCAGCGTGTCCAAGACCATCACCATGCCGAAGGGGTCACGACCCATGCGGGTTCGCGTGAGCCCCGATAACGCGAAGGTATATGTCAGCGATGGCCGCGCCGGCTCGGTCACGGTGCTGGACGCGCACACCTACAACATCGAGAGCACCATCAAGGTGGGCAAGCGTCCGTGGGGCATCGTGCTCTCCCCGGATGGCAAGTTCCTGTACTCGGCCAATGGCCCGTCGAATGATGTCTCGGTCGTGGATCTGGCGCAGAACAAGGAAATCGCGCGCATCAAGGCCGGCGAGAGCCCCTGGGGCGTGACCATCGTCCCGACTACTGCGGACCCACGATAAAGACCGATTCGGCGGTGATGCTGCGGGTCATGCCGTCCTTGTAGGCACGGGCCCGGACCACCGTGGGTGCGGTGACTTTGATCGGGTCGGTGTAGAGCAGGTCCTGGGTCCCCGGGGCGCTGCCATCCAGCGTATAGCGGATCTGCGCACCCGGATCCGGGCTGGACAGCGTCACCGTCACCGGCTGGGCGAACGTGCCGCCGTCGGGTGCAATCTTCGGTGGCACCAGCACATCCTTGCCGGGCATGCTGTTGATCCAGTCCTGCAGCAGCTGCACGCCATGCTCGTCGATGGTTTCGCGCGCAAGCGGCGGCATCCGCACATCGCCGTTGGTATCGACCCGCATGAACGCGATGGAACGCCAGATGTCGTGCGGTGAAATCACATGGGGCCGGTCTATTCCCTCATTGATGAGGACGGGGCCGTCGATGAGTTCCTGTCGATCCAGCGGCGTGGTGTAGCGGGCATCGAAGTACGCCACCGTGCCGCCGGGGCGGTGGCAGTGCGCGCAGTTCGCATCCAGGTACGAGCGGGCGCGATCCTCGAGGCTGCGCGAAGCATCGTTCGTCCCGGCCAGGGTTGGCAGGGTCTTGAGCTCCGCCGCGGACGGCGCCGGATTGAGCAGGTGCAGATGATTCAGCGTCTCGATCTCGTTGGCGCTGACGCCGGAAGGGTAGGTCATGGTCCGGTTCAGCTGTCGCGCCTTGACGCCCAGCACGCCGCCCGCGCGGGCGTTGTGACAGGTCAGGCAGTTCTCCCGGCTCGGGTAGTACCAGGTCTGCTCGCGGGTCCTGCCATCCCGGGCACGGATCGGGATGGTTTCGGTCAGGCTGGAGGGCAGCAGATCGGCGTCTGAATTATCCGCACGCCACTTGTAGACCACGCCATACACGCCGCCCTTGTCGTCTCGGACCAGCAGCCGCGTCTCCAGCCGCCGCTTGATTTCAGGATGGGCGTCATCCGTGGGCAGCTCAAAGGTCTTCACGAATACCGTGCCGGCCGGAAAAGACCATTCTCCATCCGGTGTAAATCCGATCTGCTGGCCCTTGGGGATTGCCACGTAGCGGATCTTGGCCGCGCCGTCGGACCAGAAGGGAAGGATAACATCGTAGGGGATGAGGCCCGGACTGGGCACCAGTCGGGCGGTGTCGGCGAAGGCCCCCGTCTGGGATAGCAGTGATGGCAGCGGGCCGTCGATCTGCGCGGGCATGTGCAGATACGCCCGGGGCGCCAGATAGGACGAAATGCCGGTGGCGGCAGCGCCAGAGGGCGAATCTGCCCGGCTCACCTGGGCGGCGACCATCAAGGTACACAGCGCCAACCCCAGCAGTGCGGACTTCAAGTTCTCCAACCGTCCACCTCGAGAAAGTAAAAGGCTCGCCAGCCATCGGGCGTGAGCGATCCCTAGCATGTCAGACCGTCACCCGGCGTGAAAGATCCGTGCCAGAGCTGCTCTCGCGGTCCCTGCCCAGTGCGCGCCCGCAACGGTCGGGAAAATATCCCGGATGGTACGCGGTACGCTGCCCGCGCTGCTGGCGAAGGCAATTGGAGTATCCGAAGTGAATAAAAAAACTTGCGCCATCTGGCGCTGTGTGCCCTACGCAACGCTCGCTTTGGGTCTCTCGGCGGGCGTTTCGGCCCAGACCACAAACCAGCAGGGGAACTCGACGGCCAACAGCAGTAACCCGGGAAAACTGCAGACGGTAACCGTGACGGCCACGGCGATTCCGGGTGCCACGATCGATATCGACAAGATCCCGGGCAACGTTCAGATCGTCACCTCTGATGACATCCGGCGTGATGGCGGCGCGAGCCTCACGGGCGCGCTGAACGCCAATCTCAGCAGCGTCAGTATCAATGACGATATCGATGACCCCTTTCAGCCCGACATCCTGTATCGCGGCTTCGAGGCCTCTCCCGTGCTCGGCACACCCGAGGGACTCGCGGTCTACCAGAACGGTGTCCGCATCAATGAGGCCTTCGGCGACACTGTCAACTGGGACCTGTTCCCCGTCGTCGCCATCGACAAAGTTGAACTCATCAGCTCGAGCCCGGTGTATGGCCGCAACGCGTTGGGCGGCGCCATCTCGGTCACCATGAAGAACGGCTTCAGCTATCAGGGCGGCGATTTGGAGCTGGAAGGCGGCTCCTACGGACAGCGTTCGGTGACCGGACAGTTCGGCATGAGTTCTGGCATCTTTGGCGTCTATGTCGCAGCCCGGGGCGTGGATTGGACCGGCTGGCGGCAGTTCTCCGACGACCGGATGCGCGATATCTACATCGCCTTGAGCATGCACACCGATGCCCTGACCATAGACCTGAGCTACACCCGCTCCGACAATGTGATGGAAGGTCAGGGTCCGGCGCCAATCCAGGAACTCGCCTTGAACCGTTCGCTCGTTTTCACCGGTCCGCAGAACAATACCAACGATCTCAACTTTTTCACGCTGAACAGCAGCTACAAGGTAACCGATACCTGGTCGGTGCAAAGCGTCTTCTATTATCGCCAGTATTACCAGTCGGTCTCCAACGGCAATACGACCGACTACATCGCCTGCACCAACACGCCGGGCATCCTGTGCCAATCCGACGGGCTCACACCCTTGACGAATGCCGCGGGGCAGACACTGCCGGACATCTCCGACAATGGAGCCTATCTCCTCGGCGAAAACGACTACGAATACATCAACGCCTGGAGCCGCGGCACGAGCCTCCAGGTCAACAACAACGACTCGATCTTCGGCCACGACAATGAGTTCACGATCGGTGCGGCGCTCGACTATGCGTCGAACACCTATTATACCGGCGCGCAGATCGGCCTACTCAATGCGCAGCTGATCGTGCTGCCCTCCGATCTGATCGTCGATACGCCGGAGAATTCGGCCGCGGCGAGCGCCTTCGGGGATCCGGTGCCGGTGAGTGTCGATTCCATCAACAAAAGCCTGGGTACCTACTTCACGGATACGTTCAACGTAACTCAGGCCCTGGCGGTCACCGCGAGCGGTCGCTACAACATCTCCAACATCGATCTGTTCGACCAGTTGGGCACGAACCTCAACGGCTACAATCGCTATACGCATTTCAACCCCGCCATCGGCGCCACCTACAAGGTGCTGCCGAGCATGACGCTGTATGGCGGTATCGCGAACAACACCCGCACCCCGACCGCCAGTGAGATCGAGTGCTCGAGCCCCACGGCGCTGTGCCTGCTGCCCACGAATCTCGCTGGTGATCCGCCGACTCTGAAGCAGGTGGTCTCGCACACCTCGGAGGTGGGCCTGCGCGGCACGCTTCCGGACGTGCTGGATGGACAGATCACCTGGAACCTGAGCGCGTTCCGGACGCTGCTCGAGAACGATATCTTCGGTGTTGCGACTTCAGTGAGCGCCGGGTACTTCCAGAACATCGGCGATACCCGCCGGCAGGGCTTCGAGGCGGGGATTGGTTATCACGCCGACAAGTGGTCCGCGTATGCCAATTACAGCTACGTCCAGGCCACCTTCGAGTCGCCGCTGCTGCTGCCTTCGCCGTCGAATCCCTACCAGGATGCGAATGGCAACATCCAGGTGCTGCCGGGCGATCGCATGCCGGGCATCCCGGAGAGCCGGCTGAAGATCGGAGTGGACTACAAGGTCATTCCGCAATGGACGGTGGGCACGAGCGTGATTGTCGTCGGCGACTTCTACTACGTCGGGGATGCGTCCAACCAGCTCGCGCCCATCGGCGGGTATACGACGGTCGACCTGCACACCTCCTACAAACCTTTCGAACACTTCGAGTTCTTTGCCACGGTCAACAATCTCCTGAATCGCAAGTACGCGACCTGGGGTATCCTGAGCGACCCGTCGGGTCAGAATGCACCGGGAGTTCCGGCCAATGGTCCCTACGACCCGCGGTTCCCGAGCCCGGCCGCGCCGCTGGAAGTGTTCGCGGGAGTGCGGATCTCGCTCTAAGTGGGCTTAGGTGGCGCAGCCGACTATGCCGCGCAGTTCCAGATGCGCGGCGACCCGCAGCGCCAGTGACTCCCGCCATGGTGGGGCGATCACCTGGACCCCAATGGGCAGCCCCCGCGCCGTCCACACGGGGACTGACACCACCGGCAGGCCGATGAAGCTGATCGGCTGGGTATAGATGCCGATGTTGGGTCGCAAGGGGACCTCGTGCGTCCCCAGCCTCAGGGTCTTCTGACCCAGCAGCGGCGCCACGTCGGGTGTGGCGGGCGCGAGCAGCACGTCCACCTGCCCGAAGAGCTCGGCGGCGCGGGCCATGAACCAGCGACGCAGGCGTTGCGCCTGGGCCAGCGCCACTGCCGGCAGCAGCGAGCCGGCATAGAATCGGTCGCGCGTCGCCGGATCGAAGTCCTCGGGCCGCTCGCGCAGACGGTCGCGATGCAGCGCCGCGCCGCTGCAACTAGTCAGGCAGAACGCGGCAGCGCGGGCGCGCCTGGCCTCGGGCAAGGTCATTTTTCGGATCGGCCCCAAGGCTGCGGCGACGCGCGCGACGGCTTCCAGCGCATCGTCGGTGGCACCGGACTCGAACCAGTCGTCCAAAACGGCCGCCCGCACTCCCGCGGCATCCTGCTGCAGATCCGGAATGGTCGGCTCGTTGGCGCGTCGGGCGCAGGCCGGATCCCCCGCGTCGTAGCCCTGCATGACATCGTAGGCAACGGCGAGGTCCGTCACGGTGCGCGCCAGGGGGCCCAGGTGATCCAGTTCGTGGACGAACGGAAACGTTCCCGTGCGTGGCAGCCGGCCATAGGTGGGCTTCAGACCGAAGACACCGCAGAAGGAGGCCGGAACCCGGATCGAGCCGTTGGTGTCGGAACCGAGACTCAAGGCCACGAAGCCGGCTGCCACCGCGGCTGCCGAGCCACCCGAGGAGCCGCCGGCACTGCGCGCGTGGTCATGTGGATTGCGGGTCGCGCCGTAATGGAAGTTTTCGGTGGTGAACCCGTAGGCGAACTCATCCATGTTCTGGCAGCCGAGCAGCACGGCGCCCGCGGCCCGCAGCCGCTGCACCAGCACCGCGTCCACGCCTGCCGGCGCGTTGTCGCGCAGGATCCGCGAGCCGGCCAGCGTCACGGTGCCGCCGACATCGTAGAGATCCTTGACGCCGAACGGCACGCCGGCCAGCGGCCCGGCGTCTTCGCCGCGGCGGATGCGGGCGTCGAGGGAACGGGCATCGCGCAGCGCGCGGTCGCGATGGACGCTGGTGAAGCAGCGCAGCGCCGGGTCCATGCGCTCGATCTGCGACAGCGCCGTGCGGGTCACGGCCTCGGCGGTGAGATCGCCTGAGCGCACGGCCGAGGCGATCTCGTGGGCCGCCGGCAGGGCGCTCACGGTGTGAACACGGCCGCCGGTTCGATCGTAGGCTCAAGCGGCAGGCCGAGCACCAGCTCGGCCTGCTCCAGCAGCGCGCTCAGCTGCACCGCCACCCCCTCGTGATACTGAGGGGGAATCGGCAGATCGGTCAGCCGCGACAGGGCGTTGATATCAGAAGCAGTGACCGGCATCCCTCAAGGTTCCTTCAAACGGCTCCGACCGGGGCGCTGTCCAGGCCCTCATCCTCCCCGGACATGGCATGTGGATGGTGGACCTCGGCGGGCTTGCTTGCCACCGTTGCGTACCTGGCCATGAGCACCAGTACGACGCCGACGAACAGATACGCCGCCGCGACTTTGGGCGTCATCGCAAATCCGATCGCATCGCTGTGCATGAGGCCGAAGAACGTCAGCACGGCACCCACCAGGGCGAATGCCGCCGCCTTCATGAACTTCTGTTCGATCATGAACACCGTGATGGATCCGATGATGATCCCGACCAGCGTCGCGCCGCCACCGAGCGTGCTCATGCCATCGTACAGCACGCTGTTCTGGGCCAGCGTCTCAATGCCCAGCTTGCCGGCCGAGGTCCCGGCTGCGCCGAGCGCATTGTCGATCTGCGATTTGGCCCAGGACGCGATCTGTGGCACGAGCGCCAGGATGATCGCGGGTGCGTGCGCGGGCGGGGTCTCCTGGAACGCCTGCGAACCGATCAGCATGCCGATATACAGCAGGATCGGCAGGATCGAGATGATCGGTACCAGCGCGGTGATGGTGGAGAGGATCCCGAGGCTGCACAGCACCAGCATCACGATACCCGTCGCGGCTGAGTACCCGAGCCGCCCACCCATGGCTTTCCAGCCCGGATGTCCGATGTAGATGGCATTGATGAACGGATTGCCGAGCAGGCAGCCCACGAGGCTGATCACGCCGTCGGCCGTCAGGACCCGCGTCGTCGGGAAGGCGTCACCGGCGGCGCTGGCGCTTTCGACGTTGTCCATGGCTTCGACGAGATCGTAGATGCCGAAGGGGATCGCCGTGACGAGGATGACACCCAGGAACTTGAATCCGGAAAACACATGACCGACTTCGGGTATCGGGAACGAGAAGCCGAAGTTGGTAAACGACTGCACCAGGGCGGAGGACGTCATGCCACCAAAGTTCAGACCGAACAGGTTCGAGCCCCAGGCGATCACCGAGCCCACCAGCAGCGCAATCAGTCCCGCCGGCACACCACCCGGATAGCGCACGCCGCCGAACCAGCTCGCGAGGATCAGCGCAAAGCAGACCAGCCCGATGACCGGCGTCTGGAACATCTGCATCGCCGGGGACAGCGCGATGAAGGTGATCGAAATGCCCGCGAGCGAGCCGAGCAGGGCGGCGCGTGGCGTGATCCGGCGTACGAAGGGTGCAAAGAAACCGCCGGCCATGAGCACGAAGCTCTGTACGCACACCCACGTGAGGCCGGCCTCCCAGGCCTGGATCGGATCGTGCGTCTTGCCAAGGATCGGCGCCATGATCACGAAGGTGACGACGAACATGTGTGGCACGCTGATGCCGGAGGGCAGGGCGCACACATCGCTGCGGCCGGTCTTTTTGGCGAGCCGGTACCCCAGCCACGCGTAGTACAGCGTACTGATGCAGAGCATGACGCCGGTGGCGGGCAGAATGCGGCCGAACACCAGCTCATCCGGCATCTTCAGGGCGCCGCGCAGCAGTCCGGTGACAACCAGCAGATTCACCAGGATATTGGTGCCGAAACCGAAGAACGCATTCAGATCCCCGGCGACCCACAGTTTCGGTTTGAACGCCATCGTCGTAGTGGTCATGACGCGCTCCTTGCGCTTGGCGGTTTGTTATTCAACGCTTCGATCAAAGTTGCACTGGGCGCGACCCAGCCGAAGATGCCGCCCTGGGCCACGATCATGGCCAGCGCGGCGGTATGAAATTCGGGGAAGTAGGAGGCGCAGCAGTCCTCGACAACCAGACAGTTGAAGCCGCGGTCGTTGGCTTCGCGCACCGTGGTGCTGACGCACACTTCGGTCGTGACTCCGCACACCAGCAACTGCGTGATGCTGCGATTGGCCAGGATCTTTTCCAGATCCGTCGCGTGGAAGGCGCCCTTGCCCGGCTTGTCGACCACCGGCTCGCCGGGTACCGGATACAGCTCCGCAATGATGTCGTGGCCCGCTTCCCCGCGGATCAGGATGCGACCCATCGGCCCCACATCGCCGATGCCGGTCGCGAAATTACCGCGCGCCTTCTTGGCGGGGGGCAGATCGGCGAGGTCGGCCCGATGTCCTTCACGGGTGTGGACGACCAGCATTCCGGCCGTGCGCGCGGCGGCAAGCAGCTCGCCCAGGGGCTGGATGCAGCGGCGCAGCAGTCCGACATCGTTGCCGAGTGCGTCGCCAAAGCCGCCCGGCTCCATGAAATCACGCTGCATGTCGATGATGACCAGCGCGCAGCGCTGCGGGTCGAAGTCGAACGGGTAGGGCCGTGCTGCAACTGCCACGATCGTGATGTCCGTTGCAAAGAGTTCTTGCGATCAATATGCGACCGGTTGGTCGATCGACCAATACTCAAAATGACTTATGGCGGCGGCCTGCAAGCGGCGATTGAGGTCGCGGCATGCCTCAATTTGATTCGTCTGCGCTGCGGCAGTGCCGCCAGTTGGTGGATAATGGTGCACCCGGTCGGCCAGCTTCTTGCATGCTAGCCGGTAGCCAACCCAACCGCCCCGGATCAGGGAGCCCACCTGCGTGACACCCGCCGCGAAACCGATCACTCAGAACGCAGACATCCGCTATCTCGGCAAGCTTCTGGGCGATGTCATCCGCGCCTATGGCGGAGCCGAACTGTTCGAACGCATCGAGTACATCCGCGCGCGATCGGTGGACCTGCATCGCGGCCTATCGGACGCCGCGGCCATGGATCGTGGGCTCGAAGCGCTGAGTCTGGATGACACGCTGGCCTTCGTTCGCAGCTTCATGCTGTTTTCGATGCTCGCGAACCTTGCCGAAGACCGGCAGGGCAGTGGCAGCCGTCCCGGCGAGGATGTTGCGGCGGCCCTCGAGCAACTGGCTGCCAAGGGCATCGCCGCCGATCAGGCGGCGCAGCTCCTGGACCGCACGCTCATCGTACCGGTGCTGACGGCCCATCCCACCGAGGTCATGCGCAAGAGCATGATCGATCACCGCAACCGGATCGCCGACCTGATGCGCCTGAAGGATCAGGGCCTGTCGCAGGCGGCGGGGGGCGAAGCGATCGAACAGGGGCTGCTGCGCCAGATCGCGCTGCTGTGGCAGACGCGGCCGCTGCGGCGCGAGCGCATCATCGTCGCCGATGAAGTGGAGATCGCGCTCGCCTACCTGCGTGACATCTTTATTCCGGTTCTGCCGATGCTGTACGCACGCTGGGAGCGCAAGCTGCCGCAGCGGCCGCGCAGCTTCCTGCGCCTGGGCAGCTGGATCGGCGGTGATCGTGACGGCAATCCGAACGTCAACGCGGCCACGCTGGACTATGCGCTGGGTCGTTCGGCCGCCGCGGTCCTCGACAGCTATCTGCAGCAGTTGAACGCCCTCGGCGCGGAACTGTCCATCTCCAGCGAACTGGCCACGCCGACCGCGCAAGTCATGGCGCTGGCAGAAGCCAGCGGTGATACCAACCCGGCGCGCAAGGACGAGCCCTATCGGCGCGCCCTCACCGGCTGCTACGCGCGACTCGCCGCAACCTATGAACAGATCACCGGGCGGCCGCCGGCACGCAGGCCCACGGTGCCGGGTACGGCCTACCGCAGTCCCGAAGAGCTGCGCACTGATCTGGTCGCCATCGCGCACTCCCTGGCCCAAAGAGGTGCGGGGCTGCTGGCCACCGGGGGTGCCCTGGGGCGCCTGATCCGTGCCGTCGACAGTTTCGGTTTTCATCTGGCGACCCTGGATCTGCGCCAGAACTCCGATGTGCATGCGCGCGTGGTCGCGGACCTGCTCAGTGTTGCCGGCGTCGAGGCCCACTACCTGGACCTGGATGAGGCCGCGCGCGTGGCATTGCTGCGACGCGAGCTGAGCAGTGAACGACTGCTGTGGAGTCCGTACTCGCAGTATGGCGAGGAGACCCAGTCGGAGCTGGCGATCGTCCGCGCGGCTGCCCGGGCCCACGAGCGCTTCGGCGTCGCCTGTATCACGACCTACAACATTTCCAAGTGCGAAAGCGTCTCGGACATGCTGGAAGTCAACCTCATGCTCAAGGAGGCCGGTCTGTACCGTCCGGCGGACCCCGCCGCAGCGCCCATCATGGTCGTACCGCTGTTTGAAACCATCGGCGATCTGCAGAACGCGCCGGCAGTGATGCAGGCATGGTTCGCCCTGCCGGAAATCCGCAAGGCCGCCCGACGCCGTGGCTACCAGGAGGTGATGGTCGGCTACTCCGATTCCAACAAGGACGGCGGCTATCTGACCTCGGTGTGGAGCCTCAACCGGGCCACCCGTGCGCTGTCGCGGGTGTTTGCGGAAGCGCAAATCGGGATGCAGATTTTCCACGGGCGCGGCGGCGCCGTCGGTCGGGGCGGGGGTTCATCGTTCGGCGCAATCCGTGCGCAGCCGCCCGGCACGGTGCAGGGACGCATCCGCATCACCGAACAGGGCGAAGTCATCGCGGCCAAGTACGGCACGCCGGAGAGTGCGGCGGCGAACCTCGAGGCGATCACGGCGGCGACCTTGCTTGCATCGCTCGAACCCACGTCGGTATCCGAGGAGGCCACCGTCGCGCGCTTTGCCACGGCCATGGACGAAATCTCGGCCATGGCTTTCGACACCTATCGCGGGCTGGTCTACGAAACCGAGGGGTTCAAGACGTTCTTCAGACAGATGACACCGCTCACCGAGATCGCTGACTTGAAGATCGGGTCGCGTCCGGCCTCGCGGACCAAGTCGGATCGCATCGAGGATCTGCGGGCCATACCCTGGGTCTTCAGCTGGGCGCAGGCGCGGGTGATGCTGCCGGGCTGGTACGGCGCCGGGCAGGCCCTGAGCGCGTATCCGGATCGCGGGCTGTTGCGCGAAATGGCGGCGAGCTGGCCGTTCTTTCAGTCGATGCTCGACAACATGGAGATGGTGCTGGCCAAGTCCGACATGTCCATCGCGCGCCGTTACGCCACGCTGGTGGCGGACCGGGCCCTCGCGGATACGCTGTTCAATCGCATCGAAAGCGCCTGGAAGACGGCGCACGACACGCTGCTGGATATCACTGGGCAGACGCGACTGCTCGAGAAGCACCCGGCGCTGGATGCTTCCATCCGGTTGCGGCTGCCCTATATCGAACCCCTGAACCTGCTGCAGGTGGAGCTCTTGAAACGGCACCGCGCCGGGGAGACCGATGCGCGGGTCCGCGAAGGCATCCAGCTGTCCATCAACGCCGTGGCGACCGCACTGCGCAACAGCGGCTGACGCGGTGCTTCCACATTCGGCCCTGCTGCCGGAGAATGTTCGGCAAGCGGTCACCGGTACGATCCGCATTGAGGGGGCATATGGACATTCTGACCAGGGCGGCGACACGGTGTGTCGCGGCCGGATTCCTGTTCGTTGCAGCAACTGCGATTGCCGACCCGGCACCGCCCAAGGCGGACGCGTCCTTCTGTGACCGCACCTGCCTGCGCGACGTTGCCGAGAAGTATCTGAGCGCGGTGGTCGCGCATGATCCGGCCAAGGCGCCGCTCGCCCATAACGCACGCTACACGGAGAACGGAGTCGAGCTGACCCTGCCGGATGGCTTATGGCGGACCTTGGACAAGGTGGGCACCTATCGCCTGACGGTGGCGGATCCGGAAGATCGGTCGATCGGCTTCCTGGCGAAGGGGCTGGAGAACGGGGCCCCGGTGCTGATCGGAACGCGCCTGCGGGTCATCAACCACCAGATCACCGAGATGGAGAGCGTGGTCGGACGCCTCAGCAGCACCCTGGGGGGCTCCGCTTTCGGCACCCCCAAGGACGCCAGCATCGATGGTGAGCCACGCAAGCAGTTCCTGACCGACCTGCCGGTCGCCGCCCGGCGCACGCCGGCGCAGCTGGCCGCCATCGTGAACGGCTATTTCACCGGCCTCGAAGGCAACCGGGGGGAGAAGCCGCCGGCCTTCGCGACCGACTGCCATCGCCTGGAGAATGAGACCCCGACCACCAATGTGCCGGTGGCTGCGGGCGCCCAGCCCGGCGGGGCGAACTTTCCCTGCGCCAAGGCCTTCGGCCTCGGGTACTACCGCGAGGACACGCGGCTGCGCAACCGCCGCATCCTCGCGGTCGATACCGAGCGCGGTCTGGTCTACGCCGGGGTCTTCTTCGATCACGATGCGACGGTACGCAACTACACGCTCAAGGACGGCCGCGACGTCAAGGTTCGCAACACGGGTCCTTGGACCTGGATGATCCACGAGCTGTTCGAGATCAACGCCGAGGGCCAGATCAGCCAGGTCGAGGCGGTGCTCCTGTCCGTGCCGTACGGCATGCGCCCCAACTGGGTCACCGGCACTCACATGCCCAGTCCGCAGGCCAAGCTGGATCATTTCCACGAGTATTGAAGGAGTTTTGATGGCAGCCGCTGCGCTACATCGGTTTCCCGCCACCGGCGGGACGGTCGGTGAGGAGTACTTTCTGCCGGCCGAAAGGCTGCTGGAGGGCAATCCGAAGCAGACCGTGTGGCTGCATTACACCGACGGCTCGGGGAAGTTCATGGCCGGCATCTGGCACAGCGAGCGCGGACGCTGGAAGATCCTCTACACGGAGGAGGAGTACTGCCAGGTGCTCGAAGGAGTGAGCGTGATCATCGACCAGGCGGGCCGCGCGGTGACGGTCCGCGCCGGAGCGGAATTTGTGATTCCGTCCGGGTTCGTCGGCACCTGGGAAGTGGTGGAAGCCACGCGCAAGCGGTTCGTGATCTACGAACCCGGAACGCCGAATCCGGGCGCATCCTGAGGCGCCAGCGCCCGGCGCACATAGTCGTCGATCTGGGGTGCGTAGCGCTTCCAGATGCCGTTGAGCTCGGCAATGGGATCCGCATCGCTCCAGTCCACGCGCAGATCGATGATCGGCCAGGCCACTTCGCGAACCACCAGCAAGCCCGCCGAATGCACCGGGCCGGCCTCGCCGCCGGCCGCCGCGCCCGCGCCCAGCGCTGCCATGAGGCGGTCGCCGAAATGACCGCCGGCGGATTCGAAGGCGGCAATCATCGCCGCGGGGACCTGGCGATTCGCGAGAAGATTACCGGCGGCGACAGCGTGCCGGCTGCCCGCCGTGGCGACCATCCCCAACGCATGCATGCCTGAATGGTGGGCAGGCGGGCCGTCAGGGCCGATGGCCAGCAGTTGGCGGTAGTCGCCAAAGTCCGTGGAATCCAGTGCCCCGGCCACGGCTTCAGCGGCGGTCGCGCCGCAGCGCAGCCCATCCAATATGCGCTGTCCGAGCAGCGGATCGGTGATGTTCTGGGTGGCGGCGGCGCCGATTCCGGCCCGGGCATGACTGCAGCGGGCGGCCACGGCCGGGGAGGAGGAGGCGATGGCGATGCCAAACAGTGCGGCATCGTCGGAGCGGGCGACGATGGAGAAGGTCACTTCAGCCTCCGTCGGGAATCACCGCGATGACGTCCACTTCCACCAGCCACTCCGGACGGGCGAGCGCTGCGATCACGATGCCGGTGGAAACCGGGAACACCCCTTTCAGCCACGAGCCGATGGTGCGATACACCGGTTCGCGAAAGCGCGGATCGGTCAGGTAGATGGTGATCTTGCAGATGTGCTCGAGGTTCGCACCCGCCTCGCTGAGCAACTGTTTGATGTTCTTCATGGCCTGTTCGGTCTGTGCGACCGGATCGCCCACGCCGACGTTCACGGCCGTGTCGAGATCCTGTCCGACCTGGCCGCGCACGAACACCATGCTGCCGCGGGCCACGACCGTCTGGCACAGATCATTGTCGAGTTGCTGCTCGGGGTAGGTGGTGCGGGTATTGAACTTGCGGATCCGGGTATGCACAG
>Ga0302314_10009701_pt1 | contig 16981 bp, 14 predicted proteins | sample III_Palsa_N2_3_FD_200533 | JGI IMG/M metagenome (GOLD analysis project Ga0302314, IMG submission 200533) | Peat permafrost microbial communities from Stordalen Mire near Abisko, Sweden - III_Palsa_N2_3 | ecosystem: Environmental > Terrestrial > Soil > Palsa > Peat permafrost | place: Sweden...
GGCGCAGCGGTTGGGTGGGCGTAGCCCATGCGACCGGTAAATGCGCCCTTGTCCGCAATATCAGCCAAGCTTGAGGCTCGATCCCGCCCGCCTGGCCGATCTTCAGGAGCCTGCCCCGGCGAAGGCCGGGGGCTGGGAAACACCCCCCTGACAGGGGCCGGATCAGCGGCTGAGTCTCGGCCGCGCGCAATGGCCAAGCTGTCATACATTGCTGCCGACAAGGCTATCCTGCCTTCGGCCTCGGCCCCATCGGGTAGCGCCCGTTTGGCGAGGGGATTGCCCTGCAAACTACCGCAGGCAAGTGGCTCATCATCCTGTGGGAAGGCGACGACGGTAGGAGGCTTCCGCATAGCCTAACCCCACAACAGATATTATAGCCAGCAAACAACCTACAATAGATATCTGAAGTGGCCACCCCAACCTAAATACAATTGATGAAATAATCAGTATAAAATAGATAATAATCCATCCTAGTGGGTAGTGGACCCGCCCAAACGAGCGCTTTGCCCAACCGCGCGTCAAAATGTTAGTCCAGCCCGGCAATGCAAGTGCGCAGCCAAGGACCACCACTAAGTCCTCCACCCAGCCAGGCCACGACGAACGCCCGGCGAGGACGAGCAAAGGAATTCCGAGCGTCCCCGCAGCGCAAATCCACGGCGAAAAGAACGAACGACCATAATTCAGAATGCGAGTTAGCCTTTTCAGGGATGACATGGATCTCCCAAGCCCGCCTTATCTATCGCTTTCGACAAGGCGTGGTTCGTGACTAAGTCTACGATCGGTTTAGCGCCTTGAAATGGTATCGTAGCCATGCTCGCAGCGGTTACAGCTCCGCTCTGGCCACTAAGGAATTTCCCAAAATTGCCCACTTCGGAAAGCGCGCTTCCAAAGCCGTAGCCGTTAACGCCAGCAGCTACTATTCCGCCCCTGACGTCATGCAGTGTCACCGTAATCCTCAGGATCGATGATGCACCATCAGAAACCGGGACTACACATCTAGATCACTTCGTGAGTTACATGCCGCAGACGTGCTGCGGCCTGCCCATCTTGACGTGATCCCCGGCGTGGTCGGCGAAGGATACTCGATCTCCACCAGTTGGTCGTAACCGTCGCAGATATCGGTGGTGAGGTTGTCCTTGGCGTCGGCCACGGTCTGCGTATACCCGTTAGCCATGTAGGTCAGCGAGTTGAATGCACTGTCATCGAAATCCAATCATCCACCAAAATCTCCGGTCAGTGAACAGGGATTGGGTTCGCCAAGATCAAACATATCGCCGTTGCGATCAGTCCTACAAACATGAAAGAGATCGCCGCCTTCGCATACATGGCCAGTTTACCACTCGGGTAAGCATTCCGATACTCAGAAAACACAAGAAATACTTTTGTTAGCCCATACCCAAGGTAATTGACTTGCTCGCTATCGGATTTCTTTCTGTTTATTTCTCCAACCATCATAATTATAAGTACATTCACCCAGATGCAAGCGGTCATTGCAAGTGAGAAAGGAATAAATATTATTAGGACTCGTGAGATCATCGGCACACCTGATTCGCGTCTGCAATTGCTTGATCGAGTGGTGTAAGGGGAGGAATTTTCCCGATTTGAACAACTGGGGTAGTCTTGACTCCAGAAACGGTTCCTGTCCCGGGTGTCAACGATCCCCCAGCCGTACCCGCTACAGTTACGAGACCACCCCCGCCCGCCACCGTACCACCAGCTGGTCCAACGCTACCGCTAACGGCCACAGCGCCGCCCGAGTAATTGGTGTTCGAGTTGTTGAGGTTGCCCCAAACATACCCACCAAAGATTGACCCGTTGAGCCCGCCGTTCCAACCCAACTGAAGACCCCCGAATCCAAATGCGCTCACCTGACCTGATTTATAATTTTGGATGAGACCTCCGCCAACCACCGTGCTGCCGATCCCTCCGATGGAGCCCGAGACGCCGGCAACCTTTCCCGATGGAACGAGAGCGCAAAGTACCTGTTTAATTTGACTTAGCGGCGACGCCTGAAGTTTGCTCGGCCTGCTATTCCCGCTGGGACCACCATTGGCGAGCCCTGGGCTTCCAGGTACGGGCCCATCCTCCTCCTCATATGACCAGCCACAATTGCCAGTGACTGAATTGTCGGAGCCGTAAACGGCGTTGCAGTAGAAACCCGGTTCCAGCACCATCCCACTTGGATCGACCCCATTGACCGGATCGCCGCCCACGTACGCATACGGATTGATGTCGCTCTGATACCCCGCCGGGTCGGTCTGCAGGAACCGGCCGAGGGTGGGATCGTAGGCACGGGCCTTGTAGTCGAAGTGCAGGGTCTCGGCGATCATCAGTTGGCCTGTGTAGGCGTAGCGGGGCCCGCTCCAGCTTTGGGGCAGGCCGTAAGGATCGTAGGCCTGGGTTCCGAGCGAACCGCCCGTGCCGTTGGACCAGGCGATGGTCGAGCCCTGGGCATCGGCGTGCAGCCACTGCGGCGTTCCCGTCCCCGCGCCCGAGTACCACAGGGCGGCCTCGTCCTGGCCGGGCCCGGGAATATAGCGGCCGAGGATCGCGCCCGTGCCGGTAGCGTATTCCCCGACCAGCATCGACCCAGCGTAGAGGAAGGTCTCGCTGACACCCGCCGCGGTCTTGGTCAGCAGGCGACCGGCCGGATCGCGTGTGAGGGCGGCGGTGTTGGCGCCGTTGTAGCTCGCCGAAAGGCCTGTGATGGCGGTGTACTGGTTGAGTCCGTTGGTCGTGTAAGCCTCGCTGGCCGCGCCCGGATGCCACAGATAGCTGGTGTTGCTGGCCTCGCGCGTGATCAGCGCATTGGAGGGATCGTAGGCCAGCGTCCAGGTCACCGCCGCCGAGCCCGAGAGCGACTGGACCAGGCTCGAGATCCGGTCGGCGCCGTCGTAGCTATAGCTGGTCCCGGCGCCTGACCCGCCGTTGCGCGTAATGGAGGACCGCCGGCCATATTGATCGTAGCCATAGGCGGTGATTGTGGTCCCGTTGGCCTGGATGCTCGTCACCCTCTGCAGCGTGTCATAGGCGTAGATCGCCGTGAGGGCGTTCGCTCCGGTGTCCGGCCAGGTGATCGAGGTCCGGTCGCCGGCCGCGTCATAGCCGTAGGTCATAGTCCGCGCGCCCGACCCCTGGCCGACGGCGTAGATGGTCTCGGTGGAGAGGCGGCTCAGCGCGTCCCAGCCATAGGCGAGGCTCGACATGCCGGCGGTGCTGTAGCCCACACTGAGCGGCCGGTTCAGCAGATCGTAGCTGTAGGCGAGGTTGGCGGCCGCATTGGCCGAGAAGGTCGCGCTCGTCCCCCGATTGAGGGCGTCATAGACGTAGGTCACCGTGTCGCCGCCGCGACGCCGGTGGACGGTGACGTTGTTGTTCCCGTCATAGGCGAAGGTCTCATAGTCGCTGGGGTTGGATGAGCCAGGCGTCGTCGGCGAGGGATACTCGATCTCCACCAGCTGGTCGTAGCCGTCGTAGATATAGGTGGTGAGGTTGTCCTTCGCGTCGGCCGCGCTGTCGACGTAGCCGTTCGCCGTGTAGGTGTAGGTCGCATAGCTGATCTGCTGCGGGGTGAGATAGCCCAGAGTCACCTGGATCAGCTCGCTGGCTGCGTCATAGGCCTCGTAGCTGATCCGGTCAGGACCGTAGCTGCCGGCCGTCCCCTGGACGCAGGCCGAGGCCGGCTCGGACGCAAAGGTCGAGGGGTTCATGCGCACCGCCGCGCACACCAGGCGGTTGGCGTTGTCATAGGTCCACTGCGAGAAGGTCTGGGTGGTCCCGCCGCTGGCGAAACTCGCTTGCACCTGCCGGCCCAGGGCGTCGAAGGCGATGTTCTGTTGTTCCAGCACGGTGACGCTAGAGAGGCTCGACTGGTTGGGCGAAGTCCCATGCGCGATCTCGGTGACCTGCCCGTTGGGGCTCCAGGTATAGACCAGCGTCGGATAGGTGGTCTGGCCGCTCGCCAGAGGGCCAATGACGCCCAGGAGATCGCGGTTCAGGTCGTGGAAATAGACGCTCGTCTGGGCCGAGCCCAGGGCCCCCACCGTGCTGGTGACATTGCCGTAGTTGTCATAGGCCTGGGAGACCGTGGCCGTGGGTGTGCCGGTTCCCGACGCGCTGGTGACCGAGGTCGGCCCTAGGTTGTTGGCGACGCCGCTCGTTCCATGGGCGATCGTGGATTTCACCTGGTCGGGCGTCCCCGAACATGACGCCGTGGTCTGGCAGGTAGAGGTCCCGGTGAGGAGGCTCACCGCCGTCGGCGCCTGGGCGACGCTCCCGCCCGAGGCCTGGATGTACCAGGCGTAGAGGCTGGTGTAGCTGAACTGGGTTGAAGGCTGCACGGCGCCGGTAGTCGGCGGCGGGCCGGTGACGCTGGTCAGCTGGCCGGTGGTCGGGCTGTAGGCGTAGTTGGTTATATTACGGTTGCCGTCGGTCGTCGTGTTGGGACTGTTGCATTTGCTGGGTTGCGTGCAGGTCGTGTCGAACGCTGCGCTGGTGACGATCGTGCCCGATCCGCTGCTGGGATAGGTGGTGATGGAGGTGAGGTTGCCGCGCGCGTCATAGGCGTAGACGGCGTAGTTGCCTTCCGGCCAGGTCGTCTGATGCAGGCGTCCGTAGCTGTCGTACTGATAGTCGGTTGTCCTGCTGAGCCCGTCGGTGTCGCTGGAGACGAGGTCGGACGTCGTGTTCGACACCACCACGCGCGTGTGGCCGAGCGGATCGGTGACCGTCGTCGTTTCTGTCGAGCCGCTGAGGGCATAGGCGTAGCCCCAGCTCCCGGGACCAGATCCGCCGGGGCCAACCACCTTGGCGCTGTTGGTGATGTACTGGACCTGCCCATTGGCGTTGTAGAAGACGCCGGTGGTGTTCGCCGTTGCGCTGGGCCGTTGGATGCCGACAAGCTGGTTGGAAGCACTGTAGGTGAACACCGACTTGTTGCCGACCGGATCGGTCACGGTGACGGTGGCGGGCGGCCCCACCGCCGAGGTGTAGGCTACCGTGGGCCAGCTATTGACCAAGGTGCAGGTGCTGGCAGACGGCGAGCAATATTCGACGGCGCTGTTGATCGCGTTCACCGAGGCGATGGTCGTCCAGGCGACGAGGTCGCTCACGCTCGCCGGGCTATTGTTGGCGTAGGTGAACTTCAGCTGGTAGCCGTAGGTGTTGCCCACCGACTGCAGGCGGCTCGCCGACGTCCCCGACACTGTCACGGTCTGGTAAGTGTAGGTCACCGCCATGCCGTCCGGGTAGGTGGCCGTGATCGGCCGCCCACCATTGGCGTAGGACGGGCTGTAGGCTGGCAGGGCGGCGTTGAAGATCACCACCACGCCAGTGGCCGTCGTGTAGGTGTATTGCTGGGCGCCGCTGCTGTAGGTCAGGGTCGAGCCGCCGCCGAGCGCGTTGGTGTAGACCCCGCCGCTGAGGGTGAAGCTGTCCGAGGCGCCGCCGAAGCTGACCGTGATCGCCGAGCCATTGACGTTGATCGTACCGATGGTGTTGTCCACCCAGCCGGTCGCGGTCAGGTTGCGCGTATAGGTGAGAGCGCCCTCGCCCGTACCGATCGACAGCTGCGGCGCGGCGACGACAAGCGCGCCGGTGACAAGGTCCACGCCGTTGCCATCTACACTGGAGCGGATCGGCGGGGGCGCGGTCGCAATACCCTGGGCATACGTAGCGGCCAGGGGGGCGACGGTGCCCAGCGTCGCAGCGATGATCGTCAGAGCCGTGCGCCGAATGGGTCGGCGAGTCGCTCCTGGCGGCGCTGCGCGCATGAATCGCCCCCTGATCGCCCAGCCTCGCGAGCAACCGAAACGAGGCTATTGCCAAGTGACCCAGGACGTCAATACTGTGTCCGACGTTCGCGAGGCCAGCTCGGCCCCGTTTAGGGGGTGGCGATGACTATGAAGGCGAGGTTGTCGGCGGCCTCGACCGCGGCGATTCTTCTTTTGTTTCTCTCGATGTCGTCCGCCTTGGCTCAGAGCGGCACGGTGACTTATACATATGATTCATTGGGGCGCGTCGTCGACGCCGCCTATCCGGACGGCACGTGCCTGGCCTACAGCTACGACGCCGCCGGCAATCGCACCCAGTATACGGCCAGCACCGTGCCGGGCGTCGTCGCCCCCGCGGTGAACGTCACGACCCACGAGGCAGTCGCCTCCACCTTCGATCCCCGGATCGGCAACCCCACCTGCGGGGCTTTGATCGTGAGCGTCGTCGGGACGCCGGGCCACGGGACGGCAACGATCCTCTCGGGAGGCGTTGGGATCGTCTATACGCCCGCGGCCGGTTACACTGGGTCCGACAGCTTCACCTACCAGGTCAAGAGTGGGGGGACCTCATCCCCGAACGGCACGGTCACGATGACCGTGCTGGCGCCGACCCTGGCCCCCGTCGCCCTCGCCGGGTCGCAAGTTTACATTGGATACGCGCCGGTGACGCCGACGGTGACCACGTCCGTCACACCCCTGGTGAGCGACCCCTACGGCTATGCGCCGACCATTTCGGCCGTGACGCAAGGATCGCTCGGGAGCGTCGCCTATCTCGGCAACACGATCACCTACACCTTCAACCGCGAAGTTCTCGGAAACCAGATTTTCTCTGACAGCTATACCTACACGGTCACCGACGGCTACGGGAACACGGCTACGGCGACGATCTCGCTCCAGATTAACGTCGTCAAAAATAACTGACCGAGACCTTAGCGTTTCATTCAGGAGGCGAGTGATGACCATGCGCAATTGGACCCGGCGAGCGGCCACTCTTGCCGCGGCCGTCCTCGCCATCGGCCTCGTTCCTGCGAGCGCGGCGCTTGCTAACGTCACCTACACTTACGACAGCTTCGGGCGACTTGCCTCAGCCGCCTACGACAGTGGCATGACGGTCTACTACTTCTACGATCTCAACACGGGCACGGTCACGCAAGTGGTACAGGTCGAGAGCGGCGTCGGTGCATGGGGCGGATTCAATTGGGGTTCCGGCAAGTGGTGACCCCTTAGGGACGTGACATTCAGGAGCGGCCCTGGGCCGCGAGGGAGAGCGAGATGCTCAAGGGGCTGATCATCGGGGCGTGCGCGTCGCTGAGCTTGGCGGGACCTGTGCTGGCGCAGACCTGCGCAACCTACCCCAACACCCTGACCAACGGCTCGACCGCCGACGCCAATCAGGTGATGGCGAATTTCAACTGCGCGCCGCTGGTCGGCGCGCCGAGCTTCACAGGCGCGGCCGTCTTCAACGCGGCCCGCACCTACATTCGGGGCTATGACGGCTCGAACAATCATTGGTTTGGGACCTCGACGGCCGCGGAACCCACCGGACTCTGGCTGGACATCGGCGTGACTCCCAGCACGGGCGGCGTGGCCTCGGTCGGCATATTGCCTAACGGGACAAGGGGGCTCGAGGTCCTGAGCACCGGATATGTCGGTGTCGGCACCATCACGCCGACCTACGTCTTCTATGTGAACGGCTCTTCGGGCGGAACGGCCGGCTGGACCGTGTCCTCCGACGCGCGGCTCAAGACCAACGTGCGCCAGATCACCGACGCCCTCGACATTGTGGAACGTCTGCGCGGCGTGCGCTTCGACTGGCGCGCGCCCGAGGCGCGCGAGGTGGGCAAGGATCTGACGCTGCCCGTGGGCGAGCCCCAGATCGGCTTCATCGCCCAGGAGGTCGAGAAGGCTGTGCCGGAGGCGGTTTCTGCGCCCAAGCCGGGCCCCGACGGCGTCTACGGCGTCAAGGAGGAGAGCCTCGTTCCGATCCTGGTCGAGGCCGTGAAGGAGCAGCAGGTCGAGATCACGGAACTGCGTGCGGAGGTCGCGGCGCTGAAGGTCGCGCGAGACCGCGCGAGGTAAAGAGGGTCAGGTGACAGCCGTCTTCGCGGATGAGTCAACGGGTGCTGCTCGCACCAATGCCCCACAGCGTCGCGCCGCCTTGAACCCGTGGGAGTCCCGATCTCCGAGGCATAGAACCTAGGTGGTGCGGACGGCGGGACTCGAACCCGCACTCTCTCAAAGAGAAGCAGATTTTCGTACCACTTCGACTTTCGCCGCCGCCAAAGGCGTTCGTGGTCTGGACTATCCCTTCGCCATTGCCTCTCGGCCTTAGGCGCCACCCGTCTAGTCTCTACACCTTCCAAGTCGGCGAACTTGCCGATCTGGCTTGGCTCGGGATTGGCCTGGGCTGCGCCGTTAGCTTTCCCCGAATTTGGGCGGTTCTACTCCGCGGATTTCCCCGCGGGCACTCCAATTGAAGTCTGCTGCGTCTACCGATTTCGCCACGTCCGCCGATTGCCGCCGAGTCTGTCCGTTGCGCTCCGCACCTATATTGCACCTAGCGCGAATCTCGAAGCGCGATGGCCTCGGCATCAGTTCTCACAACCAACTGAAACTATGCCCCTTTCAACTCCTCGTGATACCCCTTGATATGGTAGACACACCCCTTTTTAAGTCCGTTGCGTCTACCAGTTCCGCCACGCCCGCACTGGCGTCGGCTTAGCGCGGCGGGCGCGCGCCGTCACGGCTCCAGGCGAGCGACCGACTTGGCGCCGATGTCCTTAAGCGCATCCATCAGGGCGTCGACCGTGGCCGCCACCTCCGCCTCGTCGCGGCCGCGCACCACGAGCTGAGATCCATAGCCACCCTCGCCGAAGAACGGATAGCTGCCGAGCGCCAGGTTGGGATGCGCCTTGGCCAGCGCCTCCAGCGGCGCGGCAATCGCCCCTTCGCCCGCCCCCTCCACGCGCACCGTGCGTGAGATCACCACCTTGCCGGTGCGCAGGCGCGTGACCACGTCCTCCATCATGCCGCGCATAATCAGCGGCACGCCGGCCAGCACGAAGACATTGCCGATCTGGAACCCCGGCGGGCCCTGGACGGGGTTCCTCACCAGGGTTCCACCCACCGGCACGCGCGCCATGCGGCGGCGCGCTGCGTTCAGCTGATCGCCCCAGCGGGCGGTGAGCAGTTCGAGGATCTGGGGATGCTCATAGAGCTCGACGCCGAAGGCCTCGGCGACGCATTCGGCTGTGATGTCGTCGTGGGTCGGACCGATGCCGCCGGTGGTGATCACATAGTCGTAGCGTCCGCGCATGGCGTTCACCGCCGCAACGATGTCGGCCTTGTCGTCGCCCACCACCTGCGCCTCGCAGAGGTCGACGCCATAGAGGGCGAGTTGCCGGGCGATGGCGTTGAGGTTGGTGTCCTGGGTGCGTCCCGACAGGATCTCGTCGCCGATGATGACGACGGCGGCGGTGACGCGCTCGCCTGAGGCCACGCTGCGCCTCCTCTTTGACTTCACGACTTGGCCAGGGGCATAGGCCGCCGATGCGATTGCCGCAACCGATGGCGCATGGCCGCCTCGCCGCCCGCTACAAGCGGTTCTTCGCCGACGCGGTCCTGGATGACGGCCGCGCGGTGACGGCCCATTGCCCCAATCCGGGGGCGATGCTGGGGCTGAATACGCCGGGCCTGGGCGTATGGCTGTCGGCGTCGGCCAATCCCAAGCGCAAGCTCGCCTGGACTCTGGAGCTGGTCGAGGCCGACGGCGGCCTCGTCGGCGTCAACACCCTGCTGCCCAACCGCCTGGTCGCCGAAGCCCTGACGAACGATGCGATCGGCGAACTGACGGGGTACGCGGTCCACCGCCCCGAGGTGCGCATGGGCGAGGCCAGCCGCGTCGATTTCGTACTCGAAGGCCCGGGCCGGCCAAGATGCTGGCTGGAGGTGAAGAACGTCCACCTGCGGCGCTCCGGAACCCTGGCCGAGTTCCCCGATTGCGTAGCCGCCCGCTCGGCGCGGCATCTGCGCGAACTAACCGCCCGGGTGTCCGAGGGCGACCGCGCGGTGCAGCTCTTCGTCATCCAGCGCACGGACTGCGAGGCCTTCGCCGCCTGCGCGGATCTCGATCCGGCCTATGCGCGCGGCCTCGACCAGGCGACGGACGCCGGCGTCGAAGTCCTGGCCTATGCCTGCAAGATCGGCGCCGAGGAGATCACGCTCGCGCGCCGAATTCCGTGGCGACGTCAGTAGCCGGGCGGCGGGCCATACGGACCGCGGAAGTGGCATACGTGCGGCCGGCCGTCGGCGCCTGGGAACAGGTTGGTGTTGGGGTCGTAGCCGGGGTGATGGTTGAGGCACCAGCGGATATGCGCGCCTGGAGGCGGCCCGGGCGGCGGAACGTTGTCCACGCAGGCCGCCAAGCCAGCGCCTGCGGTCAACACACTCAACACAAGCCATTTTCTGGTCATTTGAAATCTCCCTATTTCCGCGACACTGCAATCTCGCCGATGAATGCGGGATGACCGATTTGGCGGCGAGCCCGGGGCCTGACCTGTGAACAGGGACTATTACGAAATCCTTGGCGTAACGCGCGCCGCCGGCGCCGCCGAGATCCGCGCCGCCTATCGCCGAGCGGCCAAGCGCGCCCACCCCGACCAGGGCGGCTCGAACGAGGCGTTCCTGCTGGTGCAGAAGGCGGCCGAATTCCTGCTGGCCGAGCTGGAAAAGCGGGGTTCGGGCGGACCCGAGGCCACCTTCCGCGCCGGCGACCGCACCAGCGTCGAGGGCGATTGGACCGAACTCGCCGACGCCCTGCGCGCGCGCTGGGGCCTGGCCTTCGACCCGCTCATCGTGTTCCCGCCGCAACGGATCGGCCTTTCACCGTTCGCGACCGCGACGACCCTCAACGCCCCGGCCTATCAGTGGCTGATCCGCATGGTCGGCCCACGCGGTGAGACGTGGGATTTTCACGTCGCCGACTCGGTGACCCGGATATTCTTCCGCCGAGCCGACGACGCACGCCTGTTCAAGATCCGCTTTTCCTGAGTGGCCACGGGGCGGCGAACATTGAACTCCTGTGCTAGGATGGCGACATATTCGCCGATCCCGTTCCGCTGAGCCTACCTAGAAGAGACCACACCCCATGGTTTTCGCCGAAGACCTGACCCTGCCCGACATCCGCACCGAGCGGAGCAAGATCCACGGCCCCGAGGGCTTCGCTGGCATGCGCGCGGCCGGACGCCTGGCCGCTGAGTGCCTGGATATGCTGACCCCGCATGTGACGCCGGGCGTGACCACCGCCGAACTCGACCGCATGGCCCGCGAGTTCATTCTCGATCACGACGCCCTCCCCGCCTGTCTCTTCTATCGCGGCTACTCCCACACCCTGTGCATCTCGCCCAACCACGTGGTCTGCCACGGCATTCCGGGCGAGCGGCCGCTGCGCGAGGGCGACATCGCCAATATCGACGTGACTGTGATCGTCGACGGCTGGCATGGCGACCACTCGCGCATGTACGCTCTGGGCGAAGTGGCGCCGCGGGCGCGCCGCCTGATTGAGGTCACCTATGATGCGCTGGAACTGGGCATAGCAGCGGTGAAGCCGGGCGCGCGCCTGGGCGACGTCGGCCACGCGATCCAGTCCTATGTCGAGGCCCAGCGGTGCAGCGTCGTGCGCGATTTCTGCGGCCACGGCGTCGGCCGCGTGTTTCACGACTCGCCCAATGTGCTCCATTTCGGCCGGCCCGGCTCGGGCGAGGTGCTCAAGCCCGGCATGTTCTTCACCATCGAGCCGATGGTGAACCTCGGCCGCCATCCCGTGAAGTTGCTCGCCGACGGCTGGACCGCGGTGACGCGTGACAAGTCTCTCTCGGCCCAGTGCGAGCACTCGATCGGCGTCACCGAGGACGGCTGCGAGATCTTCACCGCCTCGCCCAAGAGCCTGTTCCGGCCGGCGTAAGCCTAGCCTGGGTAATCCAGCTTCGGGTACCAGTCGGCGCCCCGGCCCTCGGGCGTCATGTCCAGCACCATCCACAACGGCGCCGGATCGGGAGCGCCGCGCGGATCCTGGCCGGGGTCGGCGGTCTGGCCCCACATCTCGCCTGACCAGAAGTGGCGGATCGTCCCGTCGCGCCGCGTGAACACATTGAACGCCGGGACTTCCGAGTCGTCGGCCATGAGCCCGAAATAGTCGCGCGAATAGTCCCCGGTGAGATCGGTGAAGAGGCGCAGATTCCGCCAACCCCGCTCCTTCTTCCAGGCGACGAGCCGATCTATGGGCGAGCGGGCGACCACTACCAGCGAGACGCGCTGGCCGATGTCGGCCGCGTTACCCTCCCAGCCGCCCAGAAGGTTCACGCACATCGGGCAAGGCCGCGCGCGCTGGGGTCCATACATGAAGCTGTAGGCCACCAGGGTGTCCTTGTCGCCGAACAGGCCGGCGAAGTCCGTCGGGCCGTCCTCCCCCTCGAACCGGTAGTCGCCGGTGACGGGTCCGCCAGGCGGAAGAGCCCGGCGCTGGGCGGCCACGCGCTCGAGCTGGCGCCGCAGTTCGATCTCCTCGGCCAGGAGCGCGGTGCGCGCGGCACGGTATCCGTCGCTTTCGTTTGGGAACCGGGCCGTGTTGTCGCGCGCCAACTGGGCTGCCGGAGTGAGGGTGTGGGTGTCCATGGAAGTCTCCTCCCGCTAGAGCCCCAGTATCCGCCGAACGAGCCTGAGGCGCCACCCCTGGCGCAGCGAGATTCCGCTGGCGTCAGATAGCGATTGTTCCTATTTTGTTCGCTTCGATCATGGGGATGTCGATGCTGAACGAACAAGGCGGCTTCGTCTTTCGCCTCGATCGCGAGGTTGATGCGGCGCCAGCCCACGGGGGTCATCGACAAAGGCTGCGTACGCGCGCCGCGATCAGCTTCGCCGCCCTGCCCGACTATGAACTCCTTGAGCTGATCCTGGCCCGCAGCCTGCCTCGCCGAGACGTCAAGCCGCTAGCCAAGGCGCTACTCGCTCGCTTCGGCTGCCTGGCCGGCGTGTTCGGGGCGAGCGCGGAAGAGCTGAAAACCATCAGAGGCGTCGGTCCGGGAACGGCGCTCGATCTCAAGCTGGTGCAGGAGGCCACCGCGCGCATGAGCCGGGCCGAGGTCAAGAAACGACCGGTCATATCGTCGTGGAGCGCCCTCCTGGCCTATGTGCGCACGGCCATGGCGCACGAGGCGCGCGAACAGTTCCGCGTGTTGTTCCTCGACAAGAAAAACCAGCTCATCGCCGATGAAGTGATGAATGAGGGCACCGTCGATCACGCGCCGGTCTATCCACGCGAAGTGGTGCGCCGCGCGCTGGAGCTCAGCGCCAGCGCGGTCATTCTCACACACAACCATCCGAGCGGTGATCCGACGCCTTCGTCAGCCGATATCGACATGACGCGCCAGGTGATCGACGCCGCCAGGGTGCTGCGCATCGCGGTGCACGATCACCTGGTCATCGGCCGCGACGGCGTGGCCAGCTTCAAGGCGCTGGGCCTGATCTGAGGCGCAGGCGCGCGCCTGCGCTACTTCGCCGCATGCTGCGGCGGCCACGCGCATTGACGAGCCAGTCCGCGCTGTGAGATTTCGAACTTCAGTTGTGACCTGTGCGCCGGTTGGGCGCGCGCCGCGTACGAGGCTGTCGAGAGAGAGCAAGCGAACATGAGCCTGAAATCCATTCTCGTTGCGGCGGCGCTGATTTCGACCGCGGCGGGCGCTCATGCCACGGCGACGCTCACCGGCACGCTGACCGCCGACAACGCCTTCAACGCCTATCTCAGCACGAGCCCGGGCACATTGGGCACGGAGATCGCTTCCGGCACGAATTGGCAGAGCGTGCAGACGCTGGCGGCGCAGACTCTAACGCCGGGCACGACCTACTATCTTCAGATCGTGGCTTGGAATTACGATAATTCCGCCACGCCAGGGACGATCGCGGGGGCTAACCTCCCGGGCAACCCTGACGCCTTCATCGGCAGCTTTTCGCTCATCGGGACCGGATTCGAATTCGCCAACGGCGGGACGAGCCTCAACACCGACACCGCGGATTGGCAGTCCGCAGTGGTTGCGTCGCCGTCTTATGACACCAGCAACTGGAGCGCACCCGGCGGGACCCCCGTGTCTTTCGCCACAAATGGAGACACGAGCTCGATCTGGTATGGCGCGGACGGCGGACCCCTTGCGGGCATCTCGTCAACCGCCGAGTACATTTGGGGTTCGGCGCCCGCCACCGATACGGGCGAGTCGTTCTTCTCGACCGAGATCAGAGCGTCCGCCCTGCCTGAGCCGGCGGCCTGGGCCCTGATGATGGTGGGCGTCGGCGCCATGGGCGCCATGCTGCGTCGCCGGCCGGCCGCCGCCCCGGCGGGTTCGGCGCGCGCCGCGTACGAGACGGCCTGAGAGGGCGAGGCGGCGATGAAGTTGAAATCGATTTTGACTGCGACAGCGCTCGTATTGAGCGCCGCGGGCATGACTCATGCCGGCGTCGTCCTCTCCGACAACTTCAACTCGGACACTCAGGCGCTCGACTGGCCAGGCGATTCGGTCTTCACCTCCGTCGCGGTGCCTCAGATTGGCGGTCAGGTTTCCTCAACGGATCTCATCGGCCCCGGGTTCTACAATTACTGTCAGGCTGGACAGGGCAATTGCGTCGATCTCGACGGCTCGAGCGGAAGCGGCAACAATCCCGCCGGAGAGCTGCTCTCCACCAGCTCGATTGGCGCCGGGACATACACGCTGACCTTCGATCTTTCGGGTAACGACCGTGGCGCGGCCGCGCAGACGACCGACGTCCTGGTGGGCGGCTCCCAGATTTGGACATCCGGCGCGCTCGCCTCGGCATCACCGTGGACAACCTACAGCGTCACCTTCACAACGGCTGGCGGAGCGCTTGAATTCTACGAGGAGGGGCCCTCAGACAATCAGGGCAACCTGCTCGACAACATTTCGGTAAGTACGGCGTCCACCACGACGGGCGTCCCTGAGCCGGCGGCGTGGGCCCTGATGCTCGTGGGCCTCGGTGGCGTCGGCGCTCTCCTTCGCCGGCGACACGTCATTCCCGCCGTCTGACCGACCTTGGATTCCGATCGAGACGCCGCCGGGGCCTGTCCGGCGGCGTTTTTCGTTTTAGGCGGCGACCTCGGCCACGGCCGCCTTTTTCCCACTCTAGAAACTCCGGCGTTTCCAGAAGCCGCGCCGCGTAAGCTCCCGCCGCGCCGTCATCGCCGAAATCCGACAGCCTGAGACCGTAGGTGCGAAAGCGCGTCGCCACCGGCGTGAAGAAGGCGTCGGCGATCGACCAGGATCCGACCAGGAATGGGCCGCCGAACCTGGTCAGCAATCCGCTCCATAGGGCGACGAGGCGCCGGGTGTTGACGGCGGTCGCCTCTGAAATATCCGCCTGGACGCGTGTGGCGATGTCCATGGGACACTCACCGCGCAACGAGGCGAAGCCGGAATGCATCTCGGCCGCCGCGCACCGACCCATGGTCCGCGCCGCCGGGTCGGCCGGCCACAGAGCCGCCGCCGGAAACCGCTCGTGCAGGTATTCGCAGATGGCCAGCGTATCCCAGATCATCTCTGGTCCGTCCTTCAGCACCGGCACCAGGCCCGAGGGCGAGCCGGCGGCGACGATCTCGTCATAGGTCGAGGGGCTGCGCAGGCGGATCAGGGTTTCGGTGAACGGCGCGCCGGTGCGCTTCAGCGCCAACCACGGTCGCATGGACCAGCTGGAGAGGTTCTTGTCGCCGATCAGGATTTCCATCGATTCGTTTCCTCTCAAACCCGCGCAAGGCGGATAACGCATCAGGCCATGGCCTCGCCAGGGCGGACGCGTCTACAAGACTCACAAACAGGTCAAACGGGGGCGAAATGTCGGACGCCGCGCCGCACTATTCCGAGGGCTACAAGCGGTGGGTGGTCGGCCTGTTGCTGGCCGCCTACACCTTCAACTTCATCGACCGCACGATCCTCGCCACCATCGGCCAGGCGATCAAGGTCGACCTCAAGCTGACCGACACCCAGCTAGGCCTCCTGGGCGGGCTGGCCTTCGCCATCCTCTACACCCTCCTGGGTGTGCCCATCGCGCGCCTGGCCGAGCGATGGAATCGAGTCTCTATCATCTCAATCGCCGTGGTGGTGTGGTCCGGCTTCACCGTCGCCTGCGGCTTCGCCGGCGGGTTCGCGACCCTGCTCCTGCTGCGCGTCGGCGTGGGGGTCGGCGAGGCCGGCTGTTCGCCGCCGTCCCACTCCCTGATCTCAGACTATTTCGAGCCCAAACGGCGGGCCTCGGCCCTGTCGGTCTACGCCTTCGGTATTCCGCTGGGGGCCATGATTGGTGCGATGGCCGGCGGCTGGCTCGCCCAGCACGTCGGCTGGCGTTGGGCGTTCATGATTGTCGGCGCGCCCGGGGTCCTGCTGGCCGCGCTGATCAAGTTAGTCGTCCGCGAGCCGCCGCGCGGTCATTCCGATCCGGAGACGATGGCCCATGCGCCCACGGGGCGCTGGCTAACCAACGAGATCGGCGAGCTCGTGGCCGTGACCCGGATTCTGTTCGGCGGCTGGCCCATGCTCAACATGATGCTGGGCGTCACCCTGGTTTCGTTCGCCGGCTATGGGATCGGACAGTTCGCGCCGCCCTATTTCAACCGGGCGTTCGGGCTCGACTACGCCACGGTCGGCCTCATCTTCGGACTGGTCGGCGGGTTTTCCGCCGGCGTCGGCACCCTGGCCGGCGGCTTCATCAGCGATTTCGCCAGCCGGCGTGACGCGAAGTGGTACGCGCTGACGCCGGCGATCGGCGTCGCCATCGCCGCTCCGCTCTATGCGGCGGCCTATCTGCAGCACGACTGGCGGTCGGCGGCGGTCATTCTGCTGTTCCCGGCCGCCTTCGGATACACCTACCTCGCTCCTACCTTCGCCGTGGTGCAGAACGTGGTCGAGACGCACCGGCGCGCGACGGCGGCGGCGGTGATGCTGCTGTTCCTCAACATCATCGCGCTCGGCGGCGGCCCGCTGTTCACCGGCTGGCTGATCGACCTGCTCGGTCAGCAGCATTTCGCCCACCCCGGCGGATCGCTCGCCCAGGCGCTCGCGGGCCTATTCGGTGGCGGGCATGACGCCGTGCGCTTTTCGATTGCCTGTCCCGGCGGACGGGCGCCCGCGGGCGCAGCGGCGGCGCGTGTGGACCGG
>Ga0302314_10009702_pt1 | contig 16980 bp, 14 predicted proteins | sample III_Palsa_N2_3_FD_200533 | JGI IMG/M metagenome (GOLD analysis project Ga0302314, IMG submission 200533) | Peat permafrost microbial communities from Stordalen Mire near Abisko, Sweden - III_Palsa_N2_3 | ecosystem: Environmental > Terrestrial > Soil > Palsa > Peat permafrost | place: Sweden...
GGGTCCTGGGCGCGACCGGCGTCGTAGCAGGCAATCTGCCTCTGGCCGCCGGCGCCGCCTGGGCTGCCCAGGCGCAGGGCCAGCAAAATATCAGCGTGGTTTTTTTCGGCGACGGCGCGACCGGCGCCGGCGCATTCCACGAGACGCTGAATCTCGCCGCGCTGTGGAAACTGCCGGTGCTGTTCGTGTGTGAGAACAACGGCTATGCCGAGTTCACCAGCCGTGAGGAACACTCCAAGGTCACGCACGTGAGCAGCTTCGCCGCGCCGTACGCCATTGCAACTAAAACCATCGACGGCAACGATCTGCTGGCTGTGTACGCCAGCGCGGGCGAGGCAATCGACCTGCTGCGTAGCGGTCGAGGTCCATATCTGCTGGAGTGCATGACGTTTCGCCTCGCGGGTCACTACGTGGGCGATGCTCAGCAGTACCGGTCTAAAGAAGAACTCGCGGCGAATCGGGACAAGTGTCCGATCGAGCGCTTCAAGCGCCATCTGATCGAGCACGGCATCGAACCCCATGAGCTCGACGCCATCGGCGAGCACGCAAGGCTCGAGGTGCAGCAGGCGGCCGATGGCGCCCGCGCGGCGGCGCAACCCGATGCCTCGACCGTGCTCGAGGATGTCTATCGCTCGCCCGCTCTCAACTCGATATCAGGCTGAGCCAGGGCGATGATTCACAGCTTCATCGACATTCTGCGTCGTGCGCTCGACGAGGAGATGACGCGCGACGCGGCGGTGCATCTGCTGGGTGAAGATGTCGCGGCCGGCGGAGCTTTCGGCGTGACTCGCGGACTGGCACAAAAACACGGCGCCACGCGCGTGCGCAATACGCCCATCAGCGAGGCGGCGATCACCGGTCTTGCCACCGGTGCGGCACTGTGCGGTCTCAAGCCGGTGCTGGAAATCATGTTCATCGATTTCGCCACGCTGGCGATGGACTGCCTGGTGAATCAAACCGCCAAGTACCGCTACATGTCGGGCGGCCAGCTCGCCGTGCCGCTGGTGGTGCGTACCCAGGCCGGCGCCGCCGGCGGAGCTGCCGCACAACACTCGCAGAGCCTGGAAGCCTGGTTCATTCATGTGCCGGGCCTGGTGGTGGTCGCGCCTGCATCGCCGGTGGAAGCGTATGGCCTGCTGAAGAGCGCGATCCGGCTCGGCGAACCGGTGCTGTTCATCGAGCACAAACGCCTCTACACCATGAAGGAGGAAGCGGCGGATGACATCCAGCTGCCGCCGATCGGCCGCGCCCGCATCGTCAGGAGCGGGACCGACGTGACGTTGATCGCGTATTCGGCCATGGTGCAGAGCGCACTGGAAGCGGCGCAGGCATTGGCGGACTTGGACATCTTCGCTGAAGTCATCGACCTGCGCACGCTGCTGCCGCTCGATATGGCGACCATCGCGGCGTCGGTGTCGAGAACCCATCGCGTACTGATTGCGCACGAAGCGGTGCTCAACGGCGGCTTTGGGGCCGAAATCGCCGCGCGGATTGGCAGCGAGCTGTTCGACGAACTTGACACGCCGGTAGTACGCATCGGCTGCCCGTTCGCGCCGATTCCGTTCGCGCCCGATCTGGAGCGGGCGCTGCTGCCGGGCAGCCAGGACATCGTGCGCGCGGTGTGCCAGATGCCAGGCCTTGGCGACTAGGCCGCAGGAGCAGCATCAAATGGCGCTAATCGCTCAGGACATACCGAAGATCGGTCTGGTGATGGACGCGGTCAAGGTGGTGCGCTGGCTGAAGAACGTCGGCGACACGGTAAGGCTGGGCGAGCCGCTGGTCGAAGTTGAAACGGAAAAATCGATCGTCGAGATCGAAGCGACGACGGGAGGGCGCCTGGCGCAGATCCTGGTGCAGGTCGATCAACAGGCGGCCGTCGGCGACCGCATCGCCTGGATCGAATCGGACCAGAACCAGTCTGCAGGCGCAGTGGCGGTGCCGGCGGTAGAAGAGCCCAACGTTGCGCCCTCGCCCAGTCCGCGCTCGAACATTCCGCGCCCGCCCTCCTCGTTCGAGGCGCGCGGCGGTGATCGCGTCCGCAGCTCTCCCGTGGCACGCCAGCTGGCTGCCGAACGCGGCCTCGATCTTGGCGCCATTTCCGGCTCGGGACCTGCAGGGCGTATTCAGCTGGAGGACGTCAGGCGAGCGCTTGATACAGCGTCAGGCAAGGCCGTGTCCCCGTCCCCCTCGTCTGCGTTGCGACCGCTGTCGCCGATGCGGCGCGCACTGGCTCGCGCCATGACGCGAAGCAATGCGAGCATTCCGCAGTTCACGGTCGAGCGCTCGGTTGACTTGCGTGTATTGCAGGCATTGCGCACAGAGTATTCCGGCCGCCAGACTCCGGGCTCGCCCAGGTTGTCAGTGAACGACTTCCTGCTGCAGGCCGTCGCCCGGGTGCTGATCGAGTTTCCCACGTTGAACGCCACTTTTTCGGGCGATCCCGAATCGCCGGACGCCGGCATTTTGCAGGCCAGCGGCGCACACATCGGGCTGGTGCTCGCGGTGGACAATGGCTTGCTGGTGCCGGTACTGCACCATGTCGAGCGACTTAGCCTGAGCGAGATCGCGCGCCGACGCCTGGACTGCGTCGAGCGTGGCTTGAAGGGGCGCCTGAAGCGCGAGGAAACCGACGGCGCAACCTTCAGCATCTCCAACCTCGGCGCGCAGGGGCCGGACCGCTTCACGGCGATCATCAATCCGCCGCAATCGGCAATTCTCGCCGTCGGCCGGCAGCACGACTGTGTCGTGGCGAGCAACGCCGATATCGTGGTGCGCCCGCTGTGCGCGCTCACACTGACGGTCGATCACCGCATTGCAGACGGTCGCCTGGCTTCGGATTTCCTCGCGCGCCTGGTGCAGATCCTCGAGGGCCGCGACTGGCGATTGGACTAGCTCGCCCCGGCCGTTAACGGCCGGCTTTCAGCACCTTGCGAACGGCTGCGATGATGCGCTCCTCGTCGGGGATCACATACGCCTCGAGCGGCTCGCTGTAAGGTACCGTCGCGTCGCGCGCGTTGACCTGAAGAATCGGTGCCTTCAGCGACGAGAAACCGTGCTCGGCGACGTCGCCCGCAATGATGCCTCCGACGGTCGCATGACGCGGCGCCTGATCGACCAGCACCAGGCGTCCGGTCTTGGCGACCGATTTCAGAATGGTCGCAAGATCCAGCGGCGCCACGGTACGCGGGTCGATGACCTCGGCCTGAATGCCCTCAGCGGCCAGCTTCTCGGCCGCGGCCAGCGAGCGCAACACCATCCAGCCGGTAGCGACGATCGTCACGTCACCGCCCGCACGCCGAATCTCCGCCTTGCCGAACGGAACCAGATGCTCGCCGTCGGGCACCTCGCCGTGTTCGAGCGTGAGCAGGTAGTGGTGCAGGAACACCACCGGATTGTCGTCGCGAATCGCGGTGGCCATCAGTCCTTTCGCGTCGGCGGCGGTCGAGGGAACCACGACTTTAAGGCCGGGCACGCCCATGAACAGTGCAGTGAGCGAACCGGTGTGCGGGCCGGCCCAGCCGGCCGCGAAACCGAAGCCGGCTTTGAGTACCAGCGGCACCTTAACCTGCCCGCCGGACATGTAGCGGAACCGGGGCGCCTCGTTCAGCACCTGATCCATGGCGACCAGCATGAATTCCGCCATGTACAGCTCGACCACCGGGCGCAGGCCCGCCATCGCCGCGCCGATGGCGATGCCGATCTCCGCAGTCTCGGAAATGGGCGTCACGCGCACGCGCTCGTGGCCATAGGCGGCGACGAACGGGTGATTCTCGGTGGTCGCCAGGTTCTGGCCAAAATAGAGCACGCTCGGGTCGCGGCGCATCTCCTGATGAATGCCGGCATCGATGGCGGCAATGAAGGGCAGCTGTGCCATGGATTACTTCGGCCTAGGCGTAGACATTCTCGAGCGCGGACTCGAGCTTGGGGAAGGGGCTTTTGACGGCGAAGCTGACGGCGGCGTCCATTTCCTTGGCCACCTGTGCGGCGAGCTCGCCGGCTTTCGCGCCGCTCAGTACGCCGCTCTTGACCAACGCCGCGCGGAAGCGCGGTACCGGATCGCCGCGCAGCGCCGCCTCGTACTCTTCGCGCTTGCCGAACACCGTGATCGCCTCATGCTCCGGATAGTGCAGCGGCACGCCGGGCGGAGCGATGATGTTGCCGTGCGCCGAAAGGCGGTAGACCTTGGACTCCACCAGCGTGGGACCGTCCCCGGCGCGCGCGCGCTCGACCGCCGCGCCGACGGTGGCGTGCACAGCCAACGGATCGGCTCCGTCGACGGTGACGCCGGGCATCGCATAGGCCTTCGCCTTGAGGGCCAGGGGCTCGCCGTTGGCGGCATTCGCGTCCTCCTGCGCGGTGGTCGTCACCACGTTATAGCCGTTGTTTTCCATCACGAAAATAACCGGCAACTTCCACAGTGAGGCGATGTTGAGCGTCTCGTGAAAAGCGCCCTGCTTGGAAGCGCCGTCGCCGAAAAAACAGAACACGATTTCGCCCTTGTGGCGGATCTGCGCGGCCCAGGCGGCGCCCGCGGCGTGGGGTATGCCGGCACCGACGATGCCCGAAGTGCCAAGGAAGCCACGCTTGACGTCGGTCAGATGCATCGAGCCGCCCAGACCCTTGCACAGCCCGTCGGCGCGGCCGTAGATCTCGGCCATCATCGCCTTCGGGTCGCTGCCAAGCACCAGCGGATAGCCGTGGCAGCGATAGGTGGCGAGCGCTGCATCACCGCCGCGGAAGTGACTGAGCGCGCCGACGATGGATGCTTCCGCGCCGTCGGCCAGATGCGTATGGCCGCGGATCACGCCGGGATGTTCGGTGAATGTGCGTTTGACCCGTTCTTCGAATTCGCGCACGCGCAGCATGTGGGTGAAGATCCAGATCTGCCGTTCGGCGTTTGGTGGCTGCACGCTCATTCGAACCCCCTTAACTGTAGCGAACGGCACCGCCGTGCTGCGCGGTGGATCAGTCGTGTGGCTTTCGCCGCTGTATTCTTCGATGACGAACGATCAATTGCAATCGGAAATCGCCCCGTGGCCTGCGGCTATGCTTGCGCGTGCGCCTCGTGTCCTATCAACCAACGAAGAACCCGGCTTCGATGGCCAGCGAATTGCAGCACAATATCTCCCACTTCCAGCCAGGCCTGAAGCCGGAACCATCTGGCGAACAAAGCGTACAGCAATACCCCGAGTACGATCTGGATCCCCAGGCGCAGTTCCACCACCCAGGCACCGAACAACCAGCGGTCGGAAAGCCACAGCAGCACGCCCATCAAAGCCGCACAGCCAAGCGGCCCGGCTACGTTACGCAGCAGCGCTGTGAAACTGAGATTCACGATGCGCCCGGCACGCGACCACACCGGGTACCAGACAAATAGATAACCGCCCAGCACATAGGCCCAGGCAACGCCCATCAGCCCCCAGTGGCTCCCGATCAGAACGCCGATTGCACGCACCGCAGTGGTGTAGATACCAATACGAAACAGCACGTCGGTTCGTCCCTGCGACATGAATATCCACCCGGCAGTGTTGGTAGCCGACTGCACCAGCCCGGCAAAGCACAGCAATTGCAGGATGACTATAGATCCGCGCCACTTGGGGCCGTACACCACCAGGATCGCCGGCTCCGCCAGCACACCCAGCGCCACCATCGCCGGAAAGGTAATTAACGCTATCATCCGGGTGGCCCGCAAATAGGCGCGCCTTACCGACTCGACATCATCCTGAATGAAAGATAGCGCTGGAAACATCACCGAGGTCGTCACGTCGGTGACACTGGCTATTGGCAGACGCATGAGCTTGTCGGCCAGGCTGTAAATCCCCAGCGCTGCGCTTCCAATCCAGCGCCCGATCACCAGTTTGTCCACATTCTGCGACCAGTAAATGACGACGCCGAAACCCACGAGATGGCCGCTAAAGCGCATCAGCTCCCTGATTGCGGCGAAATCGAACGACCAGGCCGGCCGCCAGGATGATTGGGACCACATCATCAGAACCCGCACTGCCGCCTGGGTCAGCGTCTGTCCTACCAGGGCCCACACACCGGCACCGCTGAACGCTAACACCACTGCCACGGCACCCGAGGCTACCGAGGAGACGGTTTCAATCCAGAATTTGGTGCGAAAATTGAGCGCCTTGTCGAGTAATGCGACCTGCACCACATTCAGAGAGCCCAGGAAAAAACTCAAGGCGATTGCCGCCGTGAGCAGGCGCAGCTGCGGTTCCTGGTAAAATCTGGCGATCAGCGGCGCCGCCAGGGCAAATACCGCGGTCAGTGCGAGTCCGGTGGCGACATTGAGCCAGAACACGGAGTTCAGATGCCGCTCGGTTACCGTGCTCCTCTGAATGATCGAAGCCCCCAGTCCCATGTCGGCGACGAAGCTCGCAAAGCCGGTAAACACCAGCACCATTCCCAGCAGTCCGTATTCCTTGGGGCTGAGCAGACGCGCCAGAATGACGGTTGCGGCCAGCTGCAATAGCTGGCCCAGCAGCCGGGCGGCTCCGTTCCATCCCAGTCCCATCAACGTTCGCTGGCGCAGGTTATTCATTGTTCGGGCTTGGCGATGCGCCAGTGGCAACGGTCATTCGGTCCAGCGTGCGGCGTCCGGGCTGCGCCAGGCGCTGATGTCGCGCGCCCATTGTGAGATCGTTCGTGCGGGATCCGGCAGCTGATGTTGGCTTCGGCGCAGTCGCCCATGAGGACAACCTGCGTGATGCGTCGCCTGGAATTGATTTCGTCGATGGCCAGCGTGCAGGCTGAGACGCCGGACTCGTCGTAGAAAACACCGGGTGCCGAGCAGGCCCGCGATGGATCGCTGATGTAGCCGAGATACGCGCCGCCCGGTCCGAATTCGAACAAACCTTCGCCTGTTGCGGTAACGTTCATTGCACTAGCCGCAGTGAATTTAGCACAAGCGCTGACGGACTGAGGCTCCGCACTCCCGGCCGCGATAGCCTTAAGAGTGGATCCGGGTGCCATTTACTTAATCACTGCGTCACCATGGCTACAGACGCGCGACAAACAGTCATCGAGCAACAACCCATGAGTACTATCCTGCTGCTGACCGGTTCGAACATCTTCATGACCATTGCCTGGTATGGCCACTTGAAGTACGGCCACGACTGGCCGCTGTGGAAAGCGATTGTGATCTCCTGGTTTATCGCCCTGTTGGAATACTGCCTGGCGGTACCGGCAAATCGCCTCGGCTACGTCCAATTCTCCGGGTTTCAGCTCAAGATCATCCAGGAGGTCGTGACACTCCTCGTCTTCATAGCATTCGCGCTGCTGTTCCTGAAGGAGAAGCTCGCCTGGAATTATATCGTGGCGTTCCTGTTCCTCGCCGTGGCCGCATTTTTTGCGTTTGCCTTTAAGACGCCGGGGGCTGCCGCCTGAGAGCTCGTGCCGCGAGCGGCATAGCGCTCAATCTCGGCGCTCGCCTGAATTATGTCGTATATCCCTGATTTCAGACGCTCCTGTGGAATCAGGAGCGTCACAAGGACGCTAGCTCAACGGGCCTGCTATGCGCGCTAGCGTACGGTGCGCAGGGGGCGGTTCCCGTAGCATTAATTGGAAGGATAGTACCCCGATATCACGTCTGCCTTGTTGCGATGCCCCGATAAGGGCGTCTCGCAACAAATCCATTACAAGGAATCATCATGAAAGGTCCAATCTTTGTCGTCGCATCGCTGATGATGTTGGCCCTGAGCGCCTGCGCCGGGCCTGCCGGACCTGCCGGGGCAACCGGTAATACCGGCAACACCGGCAACTCCGGTAATACCGGAGCCACGGGTGACACTGGTAGCACTGGCTACACTGGGGCCACCGGCAATACGGGCGCCACCGGCAATACCGGCGCCACCGGTAATACCGGCAACACCGGCTACACCGGTGCCACCGGAGACACCGGCGCAACCGGTGATACGGGCAACCGCGGCGCAACCGGCTACACCGGTGCGACGGGCGATACCGGTGCGACAGGTAACACGGGAAATACCGGTAATACCGGCAACACGGGTAATACCGGCCCTGCCGGCCCGCCGCGCTAACGGGGGCGGTAGCTGCTGCGTCCGCCCGCGGGAGCCGGAACCGACCTCTGCCATCGTGCCTGCGTGACACGCCATGAGTGCGGTCGAGCCTGCGCGCATCCTGATCGTGGACGACAACCGAGCGATCCATGAGGATTTCCGCAAGATTCTGCTGGGCGGAAAGCGCGATGAGACTCTGCAGAACCTTGAGGCCAGTGTGTTCGGCAATCCGGTGGTCGCGCGTGAAACAGCGAGTGAATTTCGGTTGGATTCGGCATACCAGGGGGCGGAAGCACTGTCGCTGGTACAGATCGCGCACGACGATCGCAAGCCCTACTCGGTTGCATTCGTCGATATGCGTATGCCCCCGGGATGGGATGGGCTTGAGACCATAGAGCACCTGTGGGACGTCGATCCGGAAATCCAGATCGTCATCTGTTCGGCGTACTCGGACTACGACTGGCAGAACCTGATCACGCGACTTGGCCACTCGGACAAGCTGCTGGTGCTCAAGAAACCATTCGAGATGATCGAAGTGCTGCAGTGCACGCACGCGTTGTCGTCAAAATGGCGCATTGAGCGAGCACTGCGCGAGCACGTCGATTCGCTCGAGAAAGACGTCAGCGACCGCACGCTCGGCCTGGAAGCGGCCAACAAGCAGCTGCGACACCTCGTCACCCACGATTCGCTCACCAGTTTGCCGAACCGGGTGCTGCTCGATGACCGGATGGGCCAGGCCATCGCGCATGCGGAGCGAGCCGGAGAGGGGTTCGCGGTCTGCGTACTCGATCTGGATCGCTTCAAGCTCATCAACGATTCATTGGGCCACCACGCGGGCGACGAGCTGTTGAAGCACGTCGCACGCCGCCTGACCAGTGCGGTGCGCAGCGTGGACACTGCCGCGCGCCTGGGCGGCGACGAATTCGTGCTGATCATCAACCAGGCGCGGGTACCGGCCGACGCTGAGCAGGTCGCGCACAAGGTGCTCGAGGCGCTACAGGTTTCAATGCAGATCGGCGACCTCGAGGTCCACACTTCCGCGAGCATCGGCATCGCCTTCTACCCGGGCGACGGCACGACGATCGACGCGTTGTACGCGCACGCCGACGCCGCCATGTACTGCGCCAAACAGCGCGGTGGATCGGGCGTCGAATGCTTTGCCTCGACCATGAGCCTTGCCACCGAAGAACGGGTGCGATTCGAGGGCGATCTGCACCGCGCCCTCAAGCTGCAGCAATTCGAGCTGCGCTATCAGCCCAAGTACAACGCCGCCACCAAGAAAATTCACAGCGTGGAAGCGCTGATCCGCTGGCAACACCCGGAGCGCGGGCTGCTGCTTCCAGATCAATTCATACCGCTCGCGGAGGAATCCGGGCTGATCGTACCGATCGGCGAGTGGGTGCTGCGCGAGGCCTGCCGCCAGGTGGGCGCGTGGCAGGACCAGGGGCTGCCGACTCTGCGCATCGCCGTAAACATCTCGGCACTGCAATTTCGACGGCTCGATCTGGTCGATACCGTACGGCGTGCGCTGGCGGACGCTGGTGTGGATGCGAAATACCTGGAAATAGAACTCACCGAGACCGCAGTGATGAGTGACCCGGCGGAGTCGCTCGATATCCTGGAGCGACTGAGCCGCATGGGCGTCATCGTGTCTGTCGACGATTTCGGCACCGGCTATTCGAGCATGAGCTATCTGCGACGCTTTCCCATTGACAAGCTGAAAATCGACCGCAGTTTCATCGCCAACGCCATGACATCGGCGGACGACGCGTCCATCGTGCGGGCAATTATCTCGCTCGCGCATGGCCTGCGGCTGAAGGTGGTCGCCGAAGGGGTGGAAAACGCAGAACAGGTCGCGTTCCTGCAGGACCTGGGCTGCGACCAATACCAGGGTTTCTATTTCAGCCAGCCGGTTGAGTCGGCCGTTTTCGAAGAAATGTTGCGCAGCGGAAATGCTCCGGAATTCGAGCGCGCGGAAGATGAAGCTGAGCGCACGCACAGCAGGCTTGCTGTCTCCACCAATCGCCAGCGTCGAGTAAGCACTCGGCTCTGAACCAGCGCTTGCGCATCAGCATCGCACCTATCGCAGATTGGCTGCGGGATCGAAGGGCACTGTGGGCCAGGTTGCTCGGCTGCGGCGACGCCGGACATTCGCAGGCGCTGCTCGAGCGCCTGAGCATCGCGACCCAGGCCGCGGGCATCTACTGCTGGGAATTCGATTGGGGTACCTACGCGATCACCTGGGACGAGAGCAGGTTGCCCCCGGCCGAGGCCGCCGCTGCATCACGCCGCCATTTCGGCGCAGAGCTGGGCACCGATCTCTTTAAATGGGTGCACCCGGACGATCAGAAGGCCGGCGGCAAGGCGATCACGGCGTCGCTGGCGCGCGGCGAGGACCACGTCTCCTTCCGCTACCGCCTGGCGCTGCCCGACGGGTCGATTCGTCACGTACAGGCCTTCGCGCGCACCTACAGCGACGCCACGGGGAAAGCGCAGCGGTCATTGGGGGTGAGCTGGGACGTCACCCAGGAGGTCGAAGCGGCGGCGCGCGCCGCGCGCGCTGCCGCAAAAGAGCGCGAGTTGCGCGAGCGCCTGGGTGTGGTGACGCAGGCTGTCGGCCTGCAGTGCTGGGAATACGATTTCCAGCAGGCGAGACGGGTGTGGCTCGATTACGTCTTCGGCGATGAGTCTGGCGGATCCGACAGCGCGCAGCAGGTTGGCGATGCGCTGTACGCGCGGATCCTGCCGGAGGATGTGCTTGAAATGCAGCGACTTTCGGACGCCGCGCTGGCAAAGCACGAGCCGATGATCTCGGCGCGCTTTCGCCGCCGCGAACCGGATGGGACGCTGCGCTACATCGATACCTATCATCGCTTCTTCTACGATGCGCAGGGCAAGCCCACGCGCACGCTAGGCGCGAATATCGACGTCACCGAGTCGCATCAGCGCCAGCTGGAACTGGAAGCTCTGTCGGTCCGTTTTGGCATCGCCACACGCGGCGCGAAAGCGGGAGTGTGGGAGTGGCGCGAGGGTGACGACGAGGTATGGTGGAACGACAACATGTATGCGATCTACGGCTTCGAGGCCGAGAATTTCCAACCGCGCTTATCCATCATCCTCGCGATGATTCACCCAGATGATCTGGCAGTCGCGCAAGCCGCCTGGACCGGCGCGTTACAGCAGTCCATGGCCATGCACGTACAGTTTCGGATCATTCGCGCCGACAACAGCATCGTGCACATCGATTCGCTGGCTACGGTGGTGACTGAACCGCATTCGCCGAAGCGCCGCCTGGTGGGCATTATTCTCGATATTACCGAGCGCGTCGGCGCCGAGCAGCGCGAGCGGCTGCTACAGAAGCAGCTGCGAGAGGCCTCGCACCAATCGGGTATGGCGGAAGTAGCCACCGGCGTGCTGCACAACGTCGGCAACGTGCTGAATAGCCTTGGGGTGGCCTCATCGACGGTGCAGGCCCGGCTGAAGGCATCGCAGTACGATCGGGTCGGGCGGGTCGCGGCCTTGCTCGAGGCGCACCGCTGCACACTCGGGGATTTTCTCGCCAACGATGCGCGCGGCAAACACTTGCCGCAGTTCCTGAGCGCACTGGGCGTCCAGCTCAAAAAGGACAGCGAGGGCCTGCAACAGGAGATCAATGCGATCAGCGGTCACGTTCAGTATCTGTGCGAGATCGTGCAGGCGCAGCAGACCTTCGCGCGGGTCGGCGGCGCGGAGGAAGCTGTCGATGTGCGTGAGCTGGTGGACACTGCCCTGCGGCTGAAGGCTCAGGACCTCGAGGGCATGGACGTCAGGCGCGAGATCGCCGACATCCCGGAATTTCTGACCGATCGCTACAAGCTGTTGCAGATCGTGGTCAATTTCATCGGCAATGCATGCGATGCGATCGCGGCAAGCACGTCCGGTGCGCGACGTATCGCAATCCGCGCGCAGGTGGTGGACGATCAGCTCGAGATTGCGGTCGAGGACTCCGGCGTCGGCATTCCTGGCGAGTTATTGGCGCGTATCTGGGAATTCGGCTTTACCACCAAGGCGCACGGTCACGGCTTTGGCCTGCACAGCAGCGCCGTGGCTGCGCAGCAGCTCGGTGGCACGGTCGCCGTGATCAGCGCCGGCGCCGGCCTGGGGGCACGCTTTACCGTCACAATACCGCTCAACGTGGCAAGCCACAGCGAGCGCATCAGCTTAGCGGCAGCAGCGCCTTGATGCGCTGATACCATGACTGCAGCCGAGACCGGCTGTCCGGTACGCGCTCCTTAATCCAACCGGCGAAATCGATGACGACCAAGGTGTCGATGTCGGCCATCGTGATGCCATTGCCGACCAGGTACTCGCGTCCTTCCAGGTATTGATCCAGATACTGCCAGAACAGCTGCACGCGCTGCCTGCCGCGCGCTTCCAGCTCAGGAATCTGCGGCACGCGTCCGGGACCGGGAACGGCGCGATCCTTGAATGCCTCACTGCGATTACGCAGCGCCTCGGCCACCGGCAGGAACGCGTCGGAAAAAATGTACGCATCCCAGCTCAGCACCTGCGCCTGCGACAGCGGCTCGCTGCCCAGCAGCGGCTTGTGCGGATACCGGCTTTCCAGATACCAGCAGATCGCGATGGCATCGCACAGCACCGTCCCATCATCCAGCTGCAGCGCCGGAACGGTACAGCGCGGATTGAGCGCCGCGTATTCCGGACTGAACTGCTGGGCTTCGCGCAGATTGATCTGCCGGGACGGTATCTGGATGCCCTTGTATCCAAGGAACAGGCTCACCCGGCGCGGATTGGGTGCGCCGTCGTAGGTATACAGCAGCAATGTCGTTCTCCTCGCATCCGCCCGAAGCGCGATCGACGCGACACACTCTCAGGTCAGCGTCGGGTAATCGGTATAGCCCTTTGACTCTGGCGTGTAGAACGTAGCCTGGTCCGGCGTATTCAGCGCAGCGCCGGTCTGCCAGCGCCGCAGCAGATCCGGATTGGCGAGGATCGGCCGTCCCACTGCGACCAGATCGCACTTTCCGGCGGCAAGATCGCTCTGGGCGCGTTGCAGATCATAGCCACCGGAGAGAATCAACGCGCAGTGGGACAGGCTGCGTAGCATCGTCCTGACCGAATCGGGAACCGGCGGCGCACCCATCGACGAGTGGTCGACCAGATGGATGTAGAGCAACCCGCGTGCGTCGAGCTGATTGGCCAGATAGGTGTAATCCGATTCCATCGCAGCATACAGTGGCATGTCGTTGAACACGCCGAACGGCGACAGCCGAATGCCGAGCCGGTCCTTGCCGATGGCACCGATCACCGCATCGGCGACCTCGAGCACGAAGCGCGCGCGATTTTCGATGCCGCCGCCGTATCGATCGGTGCGCAGATTCGAAGTCGGGCGGATGAATTGCTCGAGCAGGTAGCCGTTGGCGCCATGCAGCTCCACACCGTCGAATCCCGCAGTCACCGCGTTCACCGCCGCTTGCCGATATTCGGCGATGGTGGCCCTGATATCCGCCTCGGTCATCGCCAGCGGCGCGGCATTCGGCTTCATACCCTCGGCATCGGTGTACATCTCCCCGGCGGCGCTCACCGCCGAGGGCGCGAGCACCCGGGCGCCGGCCGGAAGATTGAGCGGATGGGCGATGCGTCCGCAATGCATCAGCTGGACGAACATCCTGGCGCCGCCGGCGTGCACACCGGTAACGACGCGCTTCCACCCCTCTACCTGGGCAGTCGAGAACATTCCCGGTATGCGCGCATAACCCAGGCCGTTCGGCGACGGCGACGTGCCTTCGGTAATGATGAGTCCAACGGAAGCGCGCTGCGCGTAGTACTGGGCCATCAATGGATTAGGAATGTTGTCGATGGCCCGATTACGTGTCATCGGCGACATGACCAGACGATTCTGCAGAGCTAGCGGTCCCAGGAGGCCATTGGAAAACAGCGATGGCATGAGGATTGTTCCGATAAAGATGTCTGGCGCATCTTACCGGCTTGAGCACGTGGCGGTGCGCCGGCAGCCGCTGCCCTGGCAGCGTCGGCGCGCCGTCAGGCTGACCCGGCGTTACTGTTTGTCGAACACCCCAATGCTATGGTACGACTTGCCGTTCGCGCCTTTTCCCCTGCTGTCGAGCGTCAGCACTTTGCCATGGGCCGAAATCGTGCGGATGGTGGTGCCGACGACCTTGCCGTCCTTCTTTTGAAGGCTCTTGACGGTAGTGCCATTGACTCGCTTCAACGACAGCGTGTCATAGTCGGACGAACCGGTGATCGGATAATCCTTGCCGTCATACTTGAAGGTCGACTGTCCGGAAACGGTTGATCCATCCGCGGCGACGCCAGTGAACGTGAGCGCTGTGCCGTCCGCTGTCTCGGCATAGGTCCGCGTCTGGGATTTCGGCGCCGGGCCGGGAACAAATTTCGACTTCTCCAGGTTCAGCGTCCATGTACCTGCCATCGACTCCGCCGCGAACGCGGGCGCGCCAATTCCGAGCGCCACCAGGGTCCCGACAACCAGTAACTGGATCATTTTGTTCATAGCATCTTCCCTTGCCAGTAATTTTTCTGACCTGACTTGCCCGTAGTCGCCGCAATGTGCCTGGCCACGGCGCCAATCGGGCGGCGAGTATGCGCTCGCGGGTTGACCGATCGCAACGACGCCCGCCGGCCGCTGATGGCTCGAGGACTGATGGTCTCGCAACGCGTACAATGCGCGCCATGGACAGCGAACTCTGGCCCGCGCTGCCGTACTCAGCGTGGCAGGATACCTATGCGACATTGCACATGTGGTCGCAGATCGTGGGCAAGATCGCACTGGCGCAGGCACCCCCGATCAACCATTCCTGGGGCGTCTCGCTGCACCTGACGGCGCGAGGTCTTGCGACCAGGAACCTGCCGCACGGCAGTCGCACGTTCAGCATCGAGTTCGATTTCATCGACCACCGGCTCGTCATCCGCACCACGGATGGCGATGAACGGGCGCTGCCGCTCAACTCGCGTTCAGTGGCCCAGTTCTATCGCGAGGTCATGGATGCGCTGCGCGACATGGCTTTGCCGGTGACGATCTGGTCGATGCCGGTGGAAATACCGGCGCCGATCCGCTTCGAGGACGATACCGTGCACCATTCGTACGATCCGGAGTTCGCACAGCGCTTCTGGCGCATTCTTCTCCAGGCGCAACGGGTGTTCACCGACTGTCGATGCTCATTCATCGGCAAGTGCAGTCCGGTGCAGTTCTTCTGGGGCAGTTTCGATCTCGCGGTCTCGCGATTTTCAGGCGCGCCCGCGCCCGCGCGTGACGGCCCGGCATTCATGCGCGACGCCTATTCGCACGCGGTGATCAGTCACGGTTTCTGGCCGGGCAGCGGCCCGGTACTGGAACCTTCGTTCTACGCCTATTGCGTGCCGGAGCCGAACGGCCTGAAGCAGGCACGCATACAGCCCGCGGCAGCCGCTTACCACTCCGGCCTGAACGAATTCATACTGCCGTACGAGGCGATGCGCACCGCGGCCTCCCCTGACCAGGCGCTTCATGCATTTGTCGACAGCACCTACAAACAGGCAGCGCGACTTGCCGGCTGGAATCGCGCTGCACTTGAAAAAAGCGCTGTATCTGACTGAATCTCCTCGCACCGGTGGCGCGCGATCAGCGCCACCGTCGGAACGCAATTTCCACCCACCCTTGCCAGACCCGTGCGGCGCCCGTAAGGTGACAAAAATTCATCACGCGGCCTTCGTCGTGCCGTCACACCCGAGTGCCATTCTTTGCTACGCCTACCTGACTTAAGAGATCGATTCCATGCCCCTCGACCAGCCGACCCATGACGATTTCAAGCAGCGCCGGCTGCAGCGGCTGGAGATGCGCTACCGGCGGGCGCAGTTCGTCCTCGCCGGCGCTCAGGCGGTCTACGACTCGCTGCGCGCGATGCCTGCTGTGGATGAACTGCGGCTACGTCAGGCCCTGCAACGGGTGGAACAGACGCGAGAACTGCTGGTGGACATCCAGTGCACCATCGAGTACCTGGAAGACCAGGAGCGCGTCGCCTAGGTTGGGGTCCCCTTGACCATGCCGGCGCTGGATCTCAAGCGGCTACGGTCTGAAACTCCCGGATGCGAACAGCGCATCCATCTGAACAACGCCGGCGCAGCACTCATGCCCGCCCCCGTGGTGCAGACAATCCAGGATCACATCCTGCTGGAAAGCCGCATCGGCGGCTACGAGGCGGCCGACGCGCGTCGCGACGCGATGGCGGCCGCCTATCAATCGGTCGCCGATCTGATCGGGACGCGGCCCAGGAACATCGCCTTCACCGAAAACGCGACCGCGTCGTTCAGCCTGGCATTATCGTCACTGCCGTTCGCGCGCGGCGATGTGATCCTGACGACCCGCAACGATTACGCCTCCAGCCAGATACAGCTGCTGTCGCTTCGGGCGCGTTTGGGGGTGCGGATCATCAGGGCGCCCGACCGCAGCGCCGGCGGCGTGGACGTGCAGGCCATGGCGGAGCTGATCCAGCGCCACCGCGTAAGGCTGGTGTGCGTGACGCAAATCCCCACCAACTCCGGTCTGGTGCAGGACGTGCAGGCGATAGGCTCGGTGTGCCGGGACGCAGGAGTCACCTATCTGGTGGATGCCTGCCAGTCGATCGGCCAGTTGCCGCTCAACGTCGCCGAACTGGGATGCGACTTCCTGTCGGCCAGTGCCCGCAAATACCTGCGCGGTCCGCGCGGCGTGGGTTTTCTTTACGTCTCGGACCGGGTGCTGGATCAGGGCCTTGCGCCGCTGTTCATCGACATGAGGGGAGCGGATTGGATCGGCGAGGACCGCTATCGCGCCGTCGCGGATGCGAGACGATTCGAGAACTGGGAGTTCGCCTGGGCGCTGGTGCTGGCGACCGGGGAAGCGGCGCGATATGCAATGGCCGTGGGGATGGAAGCCATCAGCCAGCGTGTGACGAGCCTA
>Ga0302314_10009703_pt1 | contig 16980 bp, 15 predicted proteins | sample III_Palsa_N2_3_FD_200533 | JGI IMG/M metagenome (GOLD analysis project Ga0302314, IMG submission 200533) | Peat permafrost microbial communities from Stordalen Mire near Abisko, Sweden - III_Palsa_N2_3 | ecosystem: Environmental > Terrestrial > Soil > Palsa > Peat permafrost | place: Sweden...
CTGCACCGATCCCACGCTGTTCGACGGCATGGCGGCGGTGAAGGCCGACCCGATGCCGGGGTGCGTGGTCACCAAGCCGGAGAACGTCATCGTGTTCTCCTCGCTCAACGACAAGTACGTCCCCTATAAACCGGGCGAGAAGGGCTACGAGACGCCGCCCGCGACGGTCCAGATCGCCCGGCTGGAGACGGACCTCAAGTGCTCCGACAAGAAGGTGGTCACGCTCGGCCAGATGACCGTGAGCAGCTGGTCGTGCGCCGACGGGAAGAGCCTCGAGTGGGCGGTCGACAAGACCGGGGGCCACGGCTTCCCGATCCCGGCCGGCGACACCCCCGGCGGCAACCAGCTCATCTGGTCCTTCATGACCAAGACGGCGCTGGCCCCGGTGCCGAGCTGAACATGCCGCTGGTCCCGGCGCGCCCGACTCGGGGCGCCGGGACCAGCGGGCGCGACTGCTAGCCGAAGATCCGGCGCAGCGCGTAGACGAAGTTCTGGCCGTTGGGGGTGCCGATCCCGGTCATGGTGTCGTACCCCTTGCGGGTGACCTGGCCGGTGTAGCCCGCCATCGAGAAGCTCTGGACGTCGAACGGGAAGTACGACAGGACCCCGCAGTCCGCCTCGTCGCAGGCGACGCCGCGGTACCTGGACGGAGACCGGCCGGTGATCGGCAGCGCGTCGTTGACCGCGTGGGTTCCCGCCAGCCGGTACAGGCCCCAGTTGAGGAACCCGAACGGGTGGCGGTACTGCTCGGCGTCGGCCACCAGGCCGGCCACCAGCGGCGCGCTCAGGCTGGTGCCGCCGATGGGCTGCTCGTAGTAGCCGTTCACGACGCCCTTGGCGTTGAAGCTCAGCAGCCCGACGCCCATGCCGGTCGACGGGTCGGCGTCGGCGCTGATGTCGGGCAGCGCGCGGACCAGCCCGCCCCGGTTGCCGGGGGCCTTGGCCAGCGCGGTCGGCACGACGCCGCGCTGGTAGCCGGGCTGCGCCCAGAGCAGGCTGTCGCCGCCGCCGCTGGCGTACGCCTCGCCCCGCGGCAGCCACCGGTTGCTGACGTCGAACGAGAGGGCGGTCGACCAGCCGGTCTCGAACAGCCTCGGGTCCTTCCGGCCGATGCCGAGCGTGCTGCCGCCGACCGCGGTGGCGTACGGGTCGCTCGACGGGGTGAGCACGCCGGATCCGTCGCCGGCCGAGAACAGCATGCTGACGCCCTCGGCGGCGGCCCGCAGCAGGTACGCGTGCTCGATGCTGACCAGGTTGAGCGGCTGCGACTCGTCGTTGCCCTCCCACGAGTTGGACGCGATCTGCGCCAGCGGGTGGCCGCCCGCCCCGTTGAGAATGGCCGTGTCGGCGTCGAACAGCGCCTGCAGCCCGTAGAAGCCGTTGTTGCAGGAGTCGCCGCCGATGACGAGCTGATTCGCCAGCGGCGCCATGTCGTACGACGACTCGACGTCGAGCTGCTCCTCGATGTTGAACTCGTCGCCGCAGGCCGATCCCTGGCCGAGCGAGAGCTCGGCGTACCGGCTGGCCGAGGGCGACTCGATCCGGTTGACCCGGGCGTAGTCCTGCAGGGTCTCGAACATGTCCGGGGTCAGGCCGATCTCGACCAGGGCGACGGTCACGCCCTTGCCGATGTTGTGCCGGTTGTAGCCGTAGGCCGTGCGGAGCTGGTCGGCCGAGTAACCGCAGATGACGGTGGGGAAGCTGGTGGTCCCGTACAGCTTGGGCAGCCCGCGCGCGTAGTGCTGGGCGTACCAGGACGAGCAGGGGAACGAGACCGGCTTGCGGGCCGGGGCGCCGGGCGCGACCGAGATCTTCGGGGTGGCGTAGGTCTTGGCCGGCCCGGCGTTCTCCAGGCCGGTGACCCCGAGGACGCTGCCCGCGACCGACTTCGGCAGCGACACCGGGCCGTCGTTGGCCCGCAGCTGGTACCCGCCCGCGTTGACGGCGGCGGTGGGCCGGTAGTACAGCAGCTGGGTCCGCAGCGCCGAGTCGATCGTGGACACCGGCGCGGTGCCCGCCACGTAGTCGCGGCCGGCGTCGGCCGCGACGCCGCTGAAGCCCGCCGCCCGCAGCCACGACTCGACCGAGGCCGCCTCCGGCGACGACGGGCCGAACTGGCTCGTGTAGGCGGCCGGGGTCAGGTAGTGCTCGAAGAGCGGGTTGCCGGGGGTGGAGACCGCGCTGGCGTAGCTCGCGGCGGCCGCCGTCCGCGACTTGAGCCAGAACTGAATCGTGAGCCGGTTGCCCGCGGGGACCGCGCCCATCGCGTCGCCGGCCACGGCGAACGGCGCGGCGCTGCCGGCCAGGGTCGCGACCGCTTGGCCGGCCGAGGGAGCGGAGTCCGCGCGCGCGGCCGGCCCGCTGGCGGCAACGGCCGTCGTCGTCGCGGCCAGCGCGGCGGCGACGACGATGGCGGTGCTCAATTTTCTCATGTTGCCCCTGTCATCACTGAGGTTTTTGATTCTGCTGAGCTGAAAGTGGCGGGGGATGCTCAAACAGTACGGAGGAAACCGTCAGGGACCCCTCAGCGACACGCAACGACGCGCTTGCAGCTTGCGGCCGCAGGGCTGGCGGCCGCCGGCGGCCGATTTAACGCCGGTTTGACGTGCGGACGCCTAATCGCTTACGAGTTCGCGCGCGGTCCGCCCTAGGATGGAACGCATGCCCATTACCCGCGACGAGGTCGCTCACCTGGCCCGGTTGTCCAGGCTCGCGCTGAGCGACGAAGAGCTCGACCACCTTGCCCCGCAGCTCGACCAGATCATCTCGTCGGTCGCGCAGGTGCAGGAGGTCGCCGCGGACGGCATCCCGCCGACCACGCAGGCGACCGGCATTGACAACGTTTACCGCGACGACCAGCCGGTGCCCTGCCTGACGCCGGAGCAGGCGCTCAGCGGCGCGCCCGCGGTCGAGCTGCAGCGGTTCAAGGTGCCGAGGATCCTGGTCGAGGAGTGAGGGGGACACCATGGACGATCTGACCACGATGACCGCGGCCGAACTGGCCGCCGCGGTGGCCGCAGGAAGCGTGTCGGCGGCCGAAGTCACCCAGGCCCACCTGGACCGGATCACCGCCGTGGACGGCGCCGTGCGGGCGTTCCTGCACGTGAACGGCGAGGACGCGCTGGCGCAGGCGCGCGCGGTGGACCGCAAGCGCGCGGCGGGCGAGCCGCTCGGCGCGCTGGCCGGGGTCCCGGTCGCGGTGAAGGACCTGTTCACCACCATCGGGTCGCCCGCTACCTGCGGATCGAAGATCCTCGAAGGCTGGTACCCGCCCTACGAGTCGACCATCACCGGGCGGCTGCGCGAGGCAGGCGCCATCCTCATCGGCAAGACCAACATGGACGAGTTCGCGATGGGCTCCTCCACTGAGAACTCCGGCTACGGCCCCTCGCATAACCCGTGGGACCTGGACCGGGTGCCCGGCGGCTCCTCCGGCGGCTCCGCCGCCGCCGTGGCCGCCTACGAGGCGCCGCTCGCCCTCGGCACCGACACCGGCGGCTCGATCCGCCAGCCGGCCGCGGTCTGCGGGATCGTCGGCGCCAAGCCGACCTACGGCGGCTCCTCGCGCTACGGGGTGGTGGCCTTCGCCTCCTCGCTCGACACCCCGGGGCCGTTCGGCCGGACCGTGCTCGACGCCGCCCTGCTGCACGAGGCGATGTCCGGGCACGACCCGATGGACTCCACCTCGATCGACGCGCCGGTCCCGCCGGTGGTCGCCGCGGCCCGGCACGGCGACGTGGCCGGCCTGCGGATCGGCGTGGTCACCGACCTGTCCGGCGAGGGGTACCAGCCGGGCGTGATGAGCAGGTTCACCGAGGCGATCGAGGTGCTCGAGTCCCTCGGGGCCAAGGTCACCGAGCTCAGCTGCCCGCACTTCAAGTACGCGCTGCCCGCGTACTACCTGATCGCGCCCAGCGAGTGCTCCTCCAACCTGGCCAGGTTCGACGGCATGCGGTACGGGCTGCGCACCGGCACCGGCAGCGCCGAGGAGATCATGGCCGAGACTCGGGCGGCCGGGTTCGGGGCCGAGGTCAAGCGGCGCATCATGCTCGGCACCTACGCCCTCTCGAGCGGCTACTACGACGCCTACTACGGCAAGGCGCAGCAGGTCAGGACGCTGATCATCCAGGACTTCGAGGCGGCCTTCGGGCAGGTCGACGTGCTGGTCTCGCCGGTGACGCCGACCACCGCGTTCCGGATCGGCGAGCGCGCCGACGACCCGATGGCGATGTACCTGGCCGACCTGTGCACGATCCCGTCGAACCTGGCGGGCAACGCGGCCATCTCGGTCCCCTGCGGCCTGGCCGACGAGGACGGTCTCCCGGTCGGGCTGCAGGTCATGGCGCCGCCGCTGGCCGACGACCGGCTCTACCGGGTGGGGGCGGCCGTCGAGGCGGCGTTCACGACGCGCTGGGGGCATCCGCTGCTAACCGAGGCGAAGGGGCTGATCCGGTCATGACCGTCACCTACGAAGAGGCGCTGCAGAGCTACGAGCCGCTCTTCGGCCTCGAGACGCACGTGGAGCTCGGCACCACGACCAAGATGTTCTGCGGCTGCCTGACCGCCTTCGGGGCCGAGCCGAACACCCACGTCTGCCCGATCTGCCTCGGCCTGCCCGGCTCGCTGCCGGTCGTCAACCGGCGCTCGATCGAGTTCGCGATCAGGATCGGGCTGGCGCTGAACTGCTCGATCGCGTCGTGGTGCCGGTTCGCGCGGAAGAACTACTTCTACCCCGACATGCCCAAGAACTTCCAGATCTCGCAGTACGACGAGCCGCTGTGCACCGACGGGTACCTGGACGTCCTGGTCGGCGGGTCGACGATCCGGGTCGGCATCGAGCGGGTCCACCTGGAGGAGGACACCGGCAAGTCGCTGCACGTCGGCGGCGCGACCGGCCGCATCCAGGGCGCGGAGTACTCGCTCGTCGACTACAACCGGGCGGGCATCCCGCTGGTGGAGATCGTCACCAAGCCGGTGCCCGGCACCGGCTACCTGGCGCCCGAGGTCGCCAAGGCGTACGTCACCGAGCTCCGCGACGTGCTGCGCACGCTCGGCGTGTCCGACGTGCGGATGGAGGAAGGCTCGATGCGGTGCGACGTGAACACGTCGCTGTCGGTTCTCGGGTCGGGCGTCTGGGGCACCAGGACCGAGACGAAGAACGTCAACTCGCTCCGCTCGGTCGAGCGCGCGGTCCGCTCGGAGATCGAGCGGCAGGCCTTCGTGCTCGACTCCGGCGGCCGGATCATCCAGGAGACGCGGCACTTCCACGAGGACACCGGCGTCACCACCTCCGGGCGGTCCAAGGAGGAGGCGCAGGACTACCGGTACTTCCCCGAGCCCGACCTGGTGCCAGTGGCGCCCGACCCGGCCTGGGTGACGGAGATCGGCAAGACGCTGCCCGAGCTGCCGTCCGCCCGCCGGGCCCGGCTGATCGAGTCGTGGTCGCTGTCGGAGCTCGAGTTCGAGGCGCTGCGCAACGCGGGCGCGCTGGACGCGGTGGAGGCGACCGTCGCGGCCGGCGCCTCCCCGGCCGATGCCCGCAAGTGGTGGCTCGGCGAGCTGGCCAGGAAGGCCAACGACGCCGGGGTCGACGTCTCCGAGCTGCCGATCACGCCCGCGCAGGTGGCCCGGGTGGCCGAGCTGGTGGAATCGGGCGCGCTCAACGACAAGCTCGCCCGCCAGGTCATCGACGGCGTGCTCGACGGCGAGGGCACGCCCGACGAGGTGGTGGCCGAGCGCGGCCTCGCCGTCGTCAGCGACGACTCGGCCCTGCTGGCCGCCATCGACGAGGCCATCGCCGCCAACGCGGAGGTGGCCGACAAGATCCGCAACGGCAAGGTCGCGGCGGCCGGCGCGCTGGTCGGCGCGGTCATGAAGACCACCGGCGGCAAGGCCGACGCCCCCCGGGTGCGCGAGCTGATCCTGGAGCGGCTCGCCTAGGTCCGGCTTAGCGCGGCACCGGCGCGAGCGCGGTCTTGGCGACGAAGGACCAGATGAGCTGGTTGGCGCCCGGCGTGTCGCCGTCGGGCGCCGGGAAGTCGTGGCCGCCGCTCTGGTAGAGCGCCCACTCGAGGGTCTTACCGTCGGCGCAGGACCAGGTGCTGAGGGTCATCGTGCCGTGCCTGGCGACCGTCTTGGCCGCGCACTTCAGGTCCGTCTGCAGCCGGGCGATCTGGACCGTGGCGGCCGGCGTCTCCAGGCCCTTCTCCCCGGGTTTGTACGGGACGTACTTGTCGTCCATCGAGGAGAACACCATGACGTTCATCGGCTGGGTGACCACGCAGCCCGGCATCGGGTCGGCCTTCACCGCCACCATGCCGTCCACCAGCGTCGGGTCGGTGCAGGCGAGCCGGTAGGCCAGCCGTCCGCCCACGCTGTAGCCGACGATGTAGATCGGCCGGGCGCGGCCCGGGTCGATCGCGGGGACGAGCGCCTTCATGAACCCGACGTCGTCGATGTTCAGCTTGGCGGCGCCGTCGCAGCAGCCGATCGCGTTCCACGACTCCTCGATCGCCATCGGGTAGACGAGCTCGACTTTCCCGGCGGTGGCGTAGGGCATCAGCCGATCCCTGGTGATCTCATCGCTGGTGGTCGCGGCGGCCCCGGACAGCACGACCAGGATCGGCGCCGACTCCGGCAGTGAGCTGGCCGCGATCACCTCATACTGCCTGGTCAGGCTGCCCACCTTAATCGAGTGGGTACTGGTCGTGGTCGACGGGCGTTCGACCGCGCTCATGATCTGCACGCTCGCGAACACCGCGACCCCGATCACCACCAGGAAGGCGAGGGCGAGGGCGAGTCTGCGCGTCACGGCGCCTTCGCCAGCGGGGTGCTGGTGAAGAAGGACCAGATGATCTGCGCGGCCCCGGGGGCACGAGCGGCGGGCGGCGGGAAGTCGTGGCCGCCCGACCGCCACACTCCCCAGGCCAGGTTCTTGCCGTCGACGCAGGACCGCCACGTGGTGAGGGTCATGACGCCCCGATAGGCGGCGACCGTCGGCGGCCGGGCGCAGCCGAGGGCCGAGCGCAGCCGGGCGACCTGGACCGTGGCCGGAGGCGTTTCCCTGCCCTTGTCCCCTGGCTTGTACGCGATCGACGGATCGTCGAGGGAGGAGACCACGAGGATGTTCTGCGGGTCGGTGACCACGCAGCCCGGCATCGGGTCGGCCTTGACCGCGGCCATGCCGTCGAACAGCCCCGGGTCGGCGCAGGCGAGCCGGTACGCCATCCGGCCGCCGTTGCTGTACCCGACGAAGTAGATCGGCCGCTGCCGCCCCGGGTCCACCCGGGGCACCAGCGCCTCGAGAAAGCCCAGGTCGTTGACCTTCTGCTGGGCGGCGGCGCCGCAGCAGCCGATCGCGTTCCAGGACTGTCTGATCGCCAGCGGGTAGACCAGCTCGGTCTTGCCCGCGTCGACGTAGGGAACCAGCCGGTCCCGCCTGATCTCCTGGCCGTTGGTAGCGGCCTTCCCGGTCAGCACGACGATGATCGGCGCCGACTGGGGCAGCGCGGCCGTCGGGGCGATGACCTGCCAGCTCCGGGTCAGCCGGCCGACCTTCATCGAGTACGTGGCGGTCGTCGCCGGGCGCTCGGTCGGGCTGATGATGTGCGCGCCCGCGAATACCGCCGCGCCCATGGTCACGCCGATGGTCACGATGAGCGCCGCGGCGAGTGCCAGGCCGCGCTTCATGAGGTCTTCCCCTCCCGCTGTCTCTATCGGCGATCGATCAGTTACGAAGGGTGATCAGTCGCGGTCAACAGCAGGCTAGCGGGATTCTCAGCTGATCTTGCCGGGATGAGCGAACGCGTCGTGGCGGAGATGGTCGTCCTGGCCGACAAACGCCCTGAACTCGCCCAGCCGGTAGGCGTCGCCCGCCTTGCGCCGGTCGACCTCGATGCGGAAGTCCCGGCGCAGGTGCGCGAGATGCCGCTCGAAGGCCGGGAGCTCCATCGGCGCCCGCAGGCGGCGCAGGATCTGCTCCATGGTCAGGAAGCCGCCGTCGTCGCGCAGGATCGCGTAGACCGGGTCGTGGGCGGCGCTGCCCTGCTCGACCAGCCGGCCGGGCGCGCCCGCATGGTCGAGGGCGCGCCGGATCTGCCCGCCGACCGCGCGGGCGACGGGGGGCGGGAAGGCGTTGCCGATCTGCCGGTAGTGGGAGGTCTTGCGCCCGGTGAACGTCCACCGGTACTCGCCGTCGTCCCAGCCCTGCAGCCGCGCGACCATCGCGCAGGTCAGCTTGGGAGCCATGGTGATCGGGTCGTCGGCCGAGGGGGCCTCGTCGGCGATGCCGAGCGCGTTCACGCCCAGCTCCCGCCAGGCTCGCTTGGCCCGGGTCGGCCCCAGGTCGGCGCCGCCGTGCTTCTTGGAGCCGCCGACGATGGTGGGCGCGATGTCGCCGGCCTTGCGCGCCCACGGGTCCGCCCCCGGCCAGCCGTTGGCGGCCATCAGCCCGGCCAGCGCCTGGCCGACCGTGCCGGGATCGCCCTGCGGCTCGGGCCAGCTGAAATAGGCGAAGTCGTCCGGTCGCAGGGCGACCAGGACGAACCGCGGCCGCAGCTGGGGCACGCCGTACCGCGAGGCGTGCAGCAGCCGCCAGTCGGCCACGTAGCCAAGCTCGCCCAGCCGGTCGAGCACGTGCTGCCGGTAGGCGGCGAACCGGGGCAGCGAGAGCCCGCGGACGTTCTCGAGCAGCAGCGCCCGCGGCCGGATCGTCCCGCACAGCTCGATCGCCCACGCGAACAGGTCGCGCTCGTCGGTCGCGCCGAGCTGCTTGCCCGCGATCGTGAACGGCGGGCACGGCACCCCTCCGGCCAGCAGGTCCACCCCGGCGTACTGCTCGGGGCGCCAGACGGCGGGATTGGCGGCGTCCCCCTGCGCGACCTTCCACTGCGGCCGGTTGCACCGCAGGGTCGCGCACGCGTTCTGGTCGAGCTCGACCGACAGCTCGTGCTCGAACCCGGCCAGCTCGAGCCCGAGCGACTGCCCGCCCGCGCCCGCGCAGACCTCGACCACCCGGTAGTGCGACAGCTCGGCCTCCCTACGGCAGTGTGAGCACGGCTAGCATCATCCCGCACAATCGCCGGGCGGTGGCGGACCGGCGCCGATCCGGCGAGCCCAACTGACTCATATTCCTTTCACACAAGCACCAGGGGCTTCTGGTAAAACGGGCCAGATCCGGGCCGCCAGAGCTGGATGGTGACGGCGAGCGCGACCAGCCAGACGACTACGTCAAGCGCTCTAACTTCCACCGCGCCTGCGCGCAGATCCAGCGCCGTGCCAATGCAGCACAGGCCGAACAGCACGGTGGACAGGATGCGCGCCCAGGGGCGCCCTTCCTTGTTCTTCCGGGCCATCCACAACCAGGCGGCGCAATAGACGGCCCCGAAGAAAGCCGCCCTCACTACCTGCTGGGTGTGGGATTGAACAGTTTCATGCGCGGTCCCGATGCCCAGCATTACTCCGACCCGGGGGGCGGTGAGAATGATAGCGACCGCGGTGAGAACCGACAGTACGGCGCCCACGTACATCAGCTGTACCGCCCGGAAAACCGGCGGCGGCATCGCCGGGGCCAATGGGGTCGACATTGTCAACATTTGCTCCAATCGGGTCGATTGTGGCAAATGTTAGCGGTGCTGGAGCCGAACGACTATCGGGCCTAAGACTCAGGCCTGGCCTCGGCGTCCGGGGCCGGGGGCAGGGCGTCGGGGCCGTCGGCCAGCAGCGTCTGCAGGCCGGCTTCGTCCAGGATGCGGACGCCCAGTTCGACTGCCTTGTCGTACTTGGAGCCGGCGTTCTCGCCCGCGACGACGAAGTTGGTCTTCTTGGAGACCGACGAGGAGACCTTGCCGCCGGCCGCCCGGACCGCCTCGGCCGCCTCGTCGCGGCTGAGCCCGGGCAGCGTCCCGGTGATCACCACGGTCACGCCGGCCAGCACCCGCGACGCGGCCGCCGACGGGTCGAACCCGGGGGTCTCGAGCTGGACCCCGGCCGCCCGCCACTTGGCCACGATCTCGGCGTGCCAGCCGACCGTGAACCACTCCACCACCGACGCCGCGATCGTCGGGCCGACCCCGTCCACGATCGCCAGCGCGTCCGGCGACGCGGCCGCGATCGCGTCGACCGACCCGAACGCCTCCGCCAGCGCCCTGGCCGCGGTCGGCCCCACGTGCCTGATCGACAGCGCGACCAGGATCCGCCACAGCGGCCGGGTCTTCGCCTCTTCCAGGTTGATGATCAGCGCGTGCGCGACGAGCTTGAGCCCGCCGGCCTTATTGACGAAGAACGGGCTGGTCGCCAGCTCCTCGTCGGTCAGGTCGAACAGCTCGCCCTCGTCGGCCACCAGGTGGTCGTTGAGCAGCGCCACGACCGCCTCGTAGCCGAGCGCCTCGATGTCGAGCGCGCTGCGGGAGGCGAGGTAAAACAGGCGCTCGCGGAGCTGGGCGGGGCAGGCCACCGTATTCGGGCAGCGCCAGTCGACCTCCCCCTCATCGCGCCTGAGCGGGGTGCCGCACTCCGGGCACTGGCGGGGGAAGTCGAACGCGCGCTCGTCGCCGGTTCGCAGCTCCGCCACCGGGCCGACCACCTCGGGGATGACCTCGCCCGCCTTGCGCAGGATCACCGTGTCGCCGATCAGCACGCCCTTGCGCTTGAGCTCATCCTCGTTGTGCAGGGTGGCGCGATCCACCGTCGAGCCGCTGACCTTGACCGGGGCCATCACCGCGAACGGGGTGATCCGGCCCGTCCGGCCGACCCCCACCCGGATGTCGAGCAGCTTGGTGTTGACCTCCTCGGGCGGGTACTTGTAGGCGATCGCCCAGCGGGGCGCCCGGCTGGTCGCGCCCATCGCCCGCTGCACGTCGGTCGGGTCGATCTTCACCACTACGCCGTCGATGTCGTACGGCGTCTCGTGCCGGTGCCCGGGGTCGGAGTAGTAGTCGATGTACCGCAGGACCTCGGCCAGCTCGGCGACGACCTGGTATTTGTCGCTCACCGGCAGACCCCAGCCGCGCAGCCGCTCGTACCAGCCCGACTGCGTGTCCGGCGCCCCTTCGAGGTGCCCCTCGTCGCTCGGCCCGGCCGCCGACCCGACGATCGCGCCGTCGGCGTCCGCGCCGTCGGATTCTCCGGCGTCGGCCGCGGCGCCCACCACCCGGCCGATGCCGTGCACGATCGCCCCGAGCGAGCGCGACGCGGTGACCCGAGGGTCCTTCTGCCGCAGGGACCCGGCCGCGGCGTTACGGGGATTGGCGAAGGCGGGCTTGCCCGCCTCCTGCAGCGTCTCATTCAGCCGGTCGAACGAAGCCGCCGACAGGAACACCTCGCCGCGCACCTCAAGCAGTTCGGGCACGTCGTCCCCGACCAGCCGGTCGGGGACCGACTTGATCGTCTTCACGTTCAGCGTGACGTCCTCGCCCGTCCGCCCGTCACCGCGGGTGGCAGCGCTGGTGAGGCGGCCGCGCTCGTACACCAGGTCGATCGCGAGCCCGTCGATCTTGAGCTCGCACAGGTAGGGCCCCGTCCCGCCCAGCCTGGCGGCCCGGTCGGACCAGGCCGAGAACTCCTCGGCCGAGAACACGTTGTCCAGGCTGAGCAGCCGCTCCAGGTGCTCGACGGCGGTGAACTGAGTCGATATCGCGCCACCGACGTGCTGCGTGGGCGAGTCGGGTGTGCGCAGCTCGGGGAACTCGTCCTCGATCGCGTTGAGCTCCCGCAGGCCGGTGTCGTACTCGATGTCGGAGATCGTCGGGGCGTCGAGCACGTGATACCGGTACTGCGCGTCAAGCAGCTTCTCGCTCAGCTCGGCGTGCTGCCGCCTGGCCTCAGTCAGCTCCATCTGTCATCCCATCCCGTGATCGCTCCGTCGGTCACGCCAGCAGCCGTCAAGCCAGCTCCGCCATCAGCTCCGGCAGGATGCGCCCGGCCTCACGGCACCAGCGCAGCGCGTCGCGCGCCTGGTCCGGCGAGATCCCGGCCAGCCCGCAGGCCGGGGTGATGACGACCTGCTCAGCGCAGCTAGCCGGGGGAAGCCCAATCCGCTGCCATACCTCCCGGATGGCATTAGCCGTGCCCTCGGGAGTCGGCCGGGACCGTTCCGGATCATCTTCACGCTGGCCAGCCGGACGGCGCTCGCCCCCCTCACCCCGCCGCGACGTGCGCGCGGAATCCCGCTCGAGCCCGTCGAGAGACAGCGCGCCGATGAGCAATCCCGAGCCCCCCTCGACGGTCTCCGCGAACTTGTCGTAATCACGATGCTTGAGCAGGCTGAGGTCGAACGAGACCGCGTCCGCGCCCGCTTCGGTGATTATCTCGAACGGATAGCCGGGAGCGCAGCAGTGGACGATCGTGTACGCGCGTGTCGCGTCGAGGACCTCGCGCAGTTTCGCCCTCAGCACCTCCTCGTCCACCTCGCGGACGCGAGTCAGGCCGCTTGGCGAGGGAATGCCGCCATCGGCGACGGCGGGCAGCGACGGCTCGTCGAGCTGGACCAGCAGGGTCGCTCCCGGCACTCGCTTGGCAACCTCCGCCACGTGCGCCTTGGCGCCTTCCGCAAGCGACGACGCGAGGTCATTGACCAGGCCGGGGTCGGCCAGCGCGACCTTCAGCGAGTGCGGCTGCTCGATCGTCGCGGCGAGCGTCCACGGCCCGGCCAGCTGGATCTTCAGCGGTCCCTGGTAGCCGTTCAGAACCTCTTCCATCGCGTCCAGGTCGGACGAGAGCATCGACTTGGCCCGGCGCATGTCGCGGCCGGGATGGTCGGCGATCCGCCAGCCGCCCGGGGTGACCTCGACGGCGATGTCGACCAGCAGGGCCGCCGTGCGGCCGATCATGTCGGCGCCCGGGCCGCGGCCAGGGAGCTCGGCCAGGAACGGCAGGTCGGGCATCTCGTCGAAGATCAGCTGGGCCGTCTCCAGCGGATTGCCGCCGGGCATCGACCCGATCCCGGTTGCGGTACCTGGTCCCCACGGAAATCCCTTGTCAGCCACGCTGCTGAGCTTAGCCGTTCAGCCGCCGGCGGCGTTTCAGCGGCGGCGCCCGGGCCAGGGCGGCGGGGAGTCGTCATCATCGGGGCTGGGCGGCTCTTGCCAGCCCGAACCGTCGTTGTCGCCATAGCCCGGCGGCAGGCTGTACGGACGGTAGTCGTCCTTCCGGCCGATGTCTCGAGTGCCGCGACGCCGACGGAGAGCGGGCAGCGCCACCACGAGGAGGACGCCGACGCCAATCCCGATCACGAAAAATGCGGCGATGACGCTGGCCACCACCTCGAAGCCCCTCACCGCTCCGGCTCCTGCCCCTGGGAGCCCGGGCCGTCGTTGTCGCCAGGCCGGCCATTGCCGCCCAGCGCGGCCGCGCGCCGGGCGTCGGACACCCAGCTATCGCCGCGTGTGTAGACGCCCTGGATCACCCGCGCCCCCTCGCACAGCGGGTCCGGTGGCGCGTGCACAAGCGAGTAGTCACGGTCCTCTCGTCTCGACGCGAGCGAAGCGCTGCCGATTACCCCGAACTTCACCCCGAAGAGAAAGTCAATGAGCAGGGCGATCGCCGACAGCTGCTCGATGAAGCTCATGATGTCTCCACTAGATCAGGCGGGGGCGATCGATCCGCCCGAGGGCGCTGGCCGCCCCCGCGGAGGCCAGCGCCCTCGGCCGTCGGGCTACGGCCGGCGGCTAGAACCAGTCAGCGGACGAGAGTCCTGCGTCGGCCGATCCGGTACCTTCCAGATCAGCGACCCGACCCGCTTTCCAAGGCGGATGGTGACTGAGACCGCGATGAAGGCGCCGACCAAGGCGCCGGTGACCACCGTGACGAGTGCGATGACGATGAGACTGGCCATAACGGCCTCCCGCTACTCCGCCGACGGGCGCCTGCCGCCGGCCCCATACCCCGTAGCACCACCTGCAAGGATTTGGTGACCTAGCTAGACCATCCCGGCTATCCCAACAACTGGTACCATCCCTAGGATGCCCATCTGGGAAGATATAAACCCAAATGGTGGGGTCGGTTCAGATAACAAGACTATGAAGAACCATTCCGGCCATCCCAACCTCTGGTATAGGTTGTCCCTGTCAGGCTCGAAACTGTCAGCAAGGCACGGGTAGGCGCGAGCATGCCACTACCTGCGCTGCCCTGCCACGACACAGAGGTTCTGTAGCATCATTGGGGTTGCTGGGGTAGTTGGGATGGGTAGCCTTTGATGGAGCCGCCCGGGAGGTGTGATGGCTGACCCGAAATACCGGGAAATCGCTCAGGACCTGCAGCGACGAATCGAAGCGGGCGAGTTCTCGCCCGGCGACCGGCTCCCCAACGAGATGGAGTTCCGGGAATGGTATGACGCGTCGCGGAACACCGTTCGGGACGCCATCAAGTGGCTCTCCATTCGCGGACTAGTCGAGACCAAGGCGGGGCAGGGGACCTTCGTCACCCAGCTCATCGAGCCGATCATCACGACCCTCTCGGAAGATCCCGAGACCGGTCTGGCCGGCGGCGAGGGCAAGGCCGCCTTTGCCGAGATCATCAAGCAGCGCGAGCGTAAGCGGCAAGCGCACGAGACGGCCCGGCAAGAGGCCTCCGGGGACCAGGCGGCCGAACCGGACACCAGAGAACTTCCGGAAGGCGAGCCGCACGCGTCGGTTCCGACGATCGAGGTCAAGTTCGCGCCAGACGATGTGGCGGAGCGATTGCTCGTCCCAACAGGCGCCGAGGTCATCCTGCGACACCAGGAGTTCTACATCGGCCGGACCCCTTGGTCGCTGCAGACGACGTTCTACCCCATGGAACTCGTGGAGCGCGGAGCGTCAGCCTTGCTGAGAGCCCAGGATTTCCCCGATGGGGCGGTCAAGTACCTCGAAGAGAAGCTCGGGGTGGTTCAGTGCGGCTATCGGACCAGGATCCTGGTCCGTCCGCCGAATCAAGTCGAGGCACGGTTCTTCCGCCTACCAGAGGACGGGCGAGTCCCGGTCGTCTCCTTGATCCGCACCGGCTATACGGACACCGAGGAGTACGGACCGTACCCCTTCCGGGTGACCTTCACCGTGCTGCCGGCGGACCGCCATCAGTTCGTCATCAACTCAGGAAACGTTCCCGAGGAGCTCGCCGCGCAGGCGCGCGATCAGTGATCTCTTCCACGGGACAACGGACTCCGCGCGGAATGCCCACGCGCTGAGCGTAGCCAAGGCAGGCGCCGACCTCGGCTGTGAGCTCTCAGGCGACAACAGGATAGGGAGGTTTTCATGGCTAAGTATCACGCGCGGCCTTCCGCACAGTACCGGTATGAGCACTACGACCCCCGCATCAACCCGACCAGCCGTTGAGGCGTATGCGGGAGGCATCTCCCGCATGAGGTCGAATGAGCGGGGCAATGACCAATAGCTGAACGCGCCGTCGGTACCGCTGGAACACGTAGGCGGTGCCGGCGGCGTTGACGTTCAGACGCTTCTTCCGGTACATCATCACAGAACTGGATATCTGGTGACAAACCCCTTATTTTCCATAGTGGATGAGGGGTGACGTCCATGCTGTCTAGGTTCCGGTGGATCACGTTCGATGTGAGCGACCTGCTTCCGTCACGCTGGCAGCAGGACGTGCGTGAGGTCGCCATCGACGCAGACTTCCACAAGTTTCCGAGGACGCCAGTCGTCTCCCGGGAGGCGGCACACGTCTCGCACATTTCCCGAGGTCGGGTCCACGCCGATCAGGTGCGGCGGCGGCTCTTCTGGCTCCATGATCTGTACACTCACGAGTTCCTCGAACTCGCGCGTGAGGCGTGGACGCAGTCTGCGGTGGCGGCGCGCGACCCCCGATACGGCCTTGTGATCAACGTTCAGCGCGGGACATCGATGCGGTTCGAGTGTCACGTCGACTCCAATCCGCTGACCGGCCTGCTCTTCTGCACCGATCACCAGGCCGGCGGAGAGCTGGTCCTGTCCAACGACCCGACCGCGAGAGGTCTGACCGAGATCGAGCGGAACTGCACGATCATCAGGCCACACGCAGGGCACCTGATCTTCTTCGACGCACGAGCCCACCCGCATTACGCCCGGCCGTTGCAGTCCGATTCCGACGTGCGGATTCTCGCCGATATGAACTTCTACACCGAATCATGTCCCGAGTCGACCCGCCCCAAGGAACTGAACAGGCACCTATACGGGCACGAGTAGCGTCAGTGGGCAGCGGAGCAGCTCGTCTTTAATTTCGGCGACGTGCCAGACTTTCAGTATGAGCAGAGAGACGAATAGTCTCAGCTGGCGGCTGAAATCGTAGCGCTGCCGAGCACGGTGTCGCCTTCGTAGAGCACGGCCGCCTGGCCGGCCGCCACCGCCCGGGCCGGGGCGTGCAGCCGGATGAGGAGCTCGTCGTCGGTCAACTCCGCCGTGCACGTGTGCACCTCGCCGTGCGCCCGGAGTTGCACCGAGCACTCGACCGGCGAGGACGGCGCCGGGCACCCCGTCCAGACCGGGCGGATCGCCGTGATCTCGGATACCTCGAGCGCGGCGGCCGGGCCGACGGTGACGGTGTTGCTCACCGGCTCGATCGACAGCACGTAGCGCGGATTGCCATCCGGCGCGGGGCGGTCCAGGCGCAGCCCCTTGCGCTGCCCGACCGTGAACCCGAAGGCGCCCTCGTGCGAGCCGAGGACGGCCCCGTCAGAGTCCACGATCTTCCCCGGCACGGCGCCGCCAAGCTGCCGGGCCAGGAAGCCCTGGGTGTCGCCGTCGGCGATGAAGCAGACGTCGTGGCTGTCCGGCTTGTCCGCCACCAGCAGACCGCGCTGCGCCGCCTCGGCCCGGACCTTCGCCTTGGGCGTGTCGCCGAGGGGGAAGATCGCGTGCGCGATCTGGTCCCTGGTCAGCACGGCCAGCACGTAGGACTGGTCCTTGCCGTCGTCGACTGCGCGCCGCAGCGTCCCGTCAGCCTCGTCGATCCGCGCGTAGTGCCCGGTGCAGACCGCGTCGAAGCCGAGCGCGAGCGCCCGGTCGAGCACCG
>Ga0302314_10009709_pt1 | contig 16977 bp, 14 predicted proteins | sample III_Palsa_N2_3_FD_200533 | JGI IMG/M metagenome (GOLD analysis project Ga0302314, IMG submission 200533) | Peat permafrost microbial communities from Stordalen Mire near Abisko, Sweden - III_Palsa_N2_3 | ecosystem: Environmental > Terrestrial > Soil > Palsa > Peat permafrost | place: Sweden...
CCCGGACGCGCGCTACGTAACCGCTTCACCGATGCCTGGCACGAGCGCCCAAGCGAGATGACGCCCGAGGCGGAAGACCAATTTCGTGAGGCGCGCGCGCACTACGACTACTCGATCGCCCACCTCTACGCGGGTCAAACCGTCGGTCTCGTTCGCAACGTTACGAGCGCGGCCGACATCGTGCGGCGCATCGTCGAGGAGGCGGAAGCCCGTCTGCATGCGGTCTGTGCGGTCACGACCGGCTGACGATCGAGTCGACGGCCGAGCGGGCCGCTATTTCGGGCGCGGGAATTGCCTTGCGAGGAAGCCGTCCCAAACCCGATCCGTAAGCGCGCGGCGCAGGCCGATCATGAGTTCGGCGGACGGCGTGACCGTGTAGCGAGCGCGTGGGTAATCCGAGGAGATCGCGCGCTCGATCGTCTGCGCGACCGCTTCCGGGCCACCGCCCAGACGCACGAGCGGCCCGTCTTCGTAGGCGTGTCTTGTCGCCTTCGCGGTCGCCGCGTTGAAGTTGGCGTAGGGATCGTCGCTGGGGGCGCCGTCCGCGATCGAGGCGGCTGCGGTATCGCTGAATTGCGTACGAATCAGGCCCGGCTCGATCAGGATCGCATCGACGCCGAAGCCTTTGACTTCGAATCGCAACGCATCCGTGATCGCTTCGAGCGCGTATTTCGTCGCGTGATAGTAGCCCCCGCCCGGAAACGTCAGCTTTCCGCCCATCGAACCGATGTTGACGATCTTCCCCCAGCGCTGGCGGCGCATTCCGGGCAGGACCAGCTGACACATGCGCACCGTGCCGAACACGTTGGTCGCGAATTGCCGCTCGACCAGCTTCATCGGCACCGTTTCGATCGCGCCGCCTTGGCTATAGCCGGCGTTGTTGACGAGCACGCCGACGCCACCGTCAGAACGTTCGACTTCCGCCACCGCCGCTTGCATCGAGGCTTCGTCGGTAACGTCGAGCGCGAGCAGCGAGCAACCCGCCGACTTTAGGTCGTCGAGGCCCTCGACGCGCCGCGCCGTCGCTACGACTCGCCAGCCGCACGACGCGAGATGCAGCGCCGTCGCCCGCCCGATCCCCGACGAGCAGCCGGTGATCAGGACCGTCTTGGACACGTCGTCGCTCGGCATGCATTCGCCATTCGGAGCGGACCCGAGGGTTTCATCGTGCCGGCCGCTAGCGCCGGCTACGAACTGCGCGCGAGGACCCAATCGGCCATCGAGGCCGTGAGTTTCTCCCCACCCGGATCGTTGAAGAGTTCGTGGTAGCCGCCGGGTACGACGGTGTAGGTGAGGTCGGGGCTCTTGGCGGCCGCGGCGAAACGCTTTGCGCCGATCGGAGCGACGACCTTATCAGCGTCGCCTTGTAAGAGCAGCGTTGGAAGGTCGTAGCGCCCGGCCTCTTCGATCGCCGCCTTCCCGGCGTCGATGATCTCCACACCGGTGCAGAGCGGCACGCCGCCGTGATAGGTCAGCGGGTCGACGCGGTATGCCTCGCCAACGGCCGGGTCTAGCGAGAGGTCGCTGTGGGAGACCTTTGCAAGCTGCAAGCCCGGCGCGATCTTACGAATCGCGCGCAGCACGTTTTGCACCAGCACCGGAATGTGTTCCGCCGCGGCGAACGCGGGCGCCAGCAGCACGACTCCGCGCAACCCCGCGCTGCGTCGCTCGGCACTGCGCGTCGCAACGACGCCGCCCATGCTGACCCCGAACAGGAAGAGGGGCAGCAGCGGTTGTTCGACGCCGACCCGCTCGCGCACGGCGAGATTATCGTCGACCAGGTCGTCAAAGCGCTCGACGATCGCCCGTTTCCCGGGGGAATGGCCGTGGCCGCGCTGGTCGTAAGCGTAGGACGCGATGCCACGTTCGGCGAGGCGCCGCATCGTCGTCGCGTGCCGGCCGGCGTACTCCCCGAAGCCGTGAACGACCAGCACCACCGCGGCGGGGTTCTCGGGAACGAGGCGATACCCGCTCAAATCGCCGCCCGTCGGCCAATCGGCTATCTCGGCAGGAAGCACGTCCATACCGCTCGGTTCCGTCCGGGCAGGGCCGCATCCCGTCCCGGCGAGCGCCTTTGCGTGCGGCTCGATTAGCCGGCTCGGCCGCCTACAGGCAGTATCTTGTCGCGGCGCTACCGTAAGCCGAAACCCGATGACGAGCGCCCGGCCGTGAACAAGCTGCTGATCGCCAATCGCGGCGAGATTGCGATCCGCATCGCGCGTGCGGCGGCCGACGCCGGAATCCCAAGCGTCGCCGTCTACTCCGAGGACGACGAGCCGTCGCTGCACGTGCGCCGCTGCGACGAGGCGCGCCGGCTCAACGGCAAGGGCCCGGCCGCTTATCTCGACGCCGAGCAGATCGTGCGCGTCGCGCTCGAGAGCGGCTGCGACGCGCTCCATCCGGGTTACGGCTTTCTCAGCGAGAACGCCGCTTTCGCGCGGCGCTGCGAAACGGCCGGAATCACCTTTGTCGGCCCCGCTCCCGCCACGTTGGAGCTGTTCGGTGACAAGGGTCGCGCGCGCGAGTACGCGCGCAGTCACGACATCGCGGTTCCCGAGGGCACGTTCGGGCCGACGACGCTCGGCGCCGCCCGCAGCTTCTACGAGAGCCTCGGGGCCGGCGCCGCCATCATGCTCAAGGCGGTGGCGGGCGGGGGCGGGCGCGGGATACGCGCGGTCTACGATCCTAGCGAACTCGACGCAGCGTTCGCGCGCGCGCGCTCCGAAGCGGCCTCGGCCTTCGGCAGCGGCGAACTGTATGTCGAACGCTTGATCGAAGGCGCGCGCCACATCGAGGTGCAGATCGTCGGCGACGGCTCGGGCAGCGTCGCGCACCTCTACGAGCGCGAATGTTCCCTGCAGCGGCGCAACCAGAAGTTGATCGAGTTCGCGCCCGCGCCGCGCCTTGCGGAAGCACTGCGCGAGCGCATGTTCGCGGCGGCCACGCGGCTTGCCGAGGCCACCCGCTTCCGCGGCTTGGGGACGTTTGAGTTCTTGCTCTACAGCAGCGCCGGCAGCACGGAGACGACGTTCGCGTTCATCGAAGCGAACCCGCGCCTCCAAGTCGAGCACACGGTAACCGAAGCGTTGACCGGCGTTGATCTCGTTCGCACGCAATTGCGAATCGCCGCCGGCGCTTCGCTCGACCAGCTCGGGTTGGGGGTCGCGCGTGAGGCCCAGCCGAGCGGCTTCGCGCTCCAAGTCCGCATCAATCTGGAAACGATGCTCGAGGACGGCTCGGTCCGCCCGGCCGCCGGAACGCTTTCGGTCTTCGACGTCCCCACCGGACCCGGCGTGCGCGTCGACACGGCGGGATACACCGGCTATCCAACCAACCCGCGGTTCGATTCCCTGCTGGCGAAGGTCGTCGTGAAGAGCGACTCGTCACGGTTCGAGGAAGCGGTCGCGAAGGCTCGGCGCGCCGTCGGCGAGTTCCGCATCGAGGGCGTTCTCACGAACCGCGACTTCTTGTTGGCCCTGCTCGCGCAGCCCGGCGTCGCCGCGGGACACGTCACGACGAGCTTCATCGACGAGCACGTGGCCGAACTCGTCGGAGGCATCCGCGCAAGCGCAGCGCAGGAGCCGACCCCATCGCGCGGGGACGCCGAACCGTTCCCGGACCTCGAAGGTTTGCTGACGATACGCGCGCCGCTGCAGGGCCGCGTCGTCAGCATCGACGTGCGCGAGGGCGACGCAATCCCGAGCGGCGCGCAGATCGCGGTGATCGACGCGATGAAGATGGAACACGTCGTCTTGGCGGCGTCCGGCGGGACGGTTCAGCGCGTCTGCGTCGCGCCGGATGAGATCGTACTCGCGGACCGGGCCCTGGCCGTGCTCTTGCTCGGCGAAGAGAACGGCGTTGCCGCGCAGCACTTCGCCGCAAATCCGGCGGCGATCCGGCCCGACCTCGAGGAATCGCGCCTGCGCCATGCCGCTACGCTCGACGAAGCGCGGCCGGCGGCGGTCGAACGCCGTCGCAAGACCGCTCAACGGACCGCTCGCGAGAACGTCGAGGCGCTGTGCGACCCGGGTTCGTTCGTCGAGTACGGCGCTCTCGCGCTGCCGGCTCAGCGCGGCCGGCGCAAGCTCGACGACCTGATCGAGAACGGCGCTGCCGATGGGCTGGTCGCGGGCTTCGGCGACGTCAACGGGGCGCAGTGTACGCCGCAGCGCTCGCGAACGCTGGTGATGGCGTACGACTATACGGTACTGGCCGGAACGCAAGGCGCTTCGAACCATCGCAAGATGGACCGTTTGCTCGGGCTTGCGGAGCGACACCGGATCCCGATCGTACTGTTCGCCGAGGGCGGGGGCGGCCGTCCCGGGGACACCGACGTGCGTGGGGTCGCGCACCTCGACGTGATGACCTTCAGCTCGTGGGCCCGCCTGAGCGGGCTCGTGCCGAGGATCGGTATCGTTTCCGGACGTTGCTTCGCGGGCAACGCCGCACTGCTGGGCGCGGCCGACGTCGTCGTGGCGACCCGCGACGCGACGATCGGCATGGGCGGCCCGGCGATGATCGAAGGTGGCGGGCTCGGTCTCTTCTCACCAGAGGAAGTGGGACCGGTCGAGATTCAAGTTCCGAACGGCGTCATCGATATCGCGGTCGAAGACGAACCGGCCGCAGTCGACGCAGCGAAAAAATACCTCTCGTATTTTCAGGGGCCGCTAGCCAACTGGGCTTGCGCCGATCAAGAGCTGTTGCGCGTCGCGATTCCGGAGAATCGCTTGCGGGTCTACGACGTTCACAACGTCGTGCACACGCTAGCCGACTCGGACTCGGTCCTCGAGCTGCGCCCGCGGTTCGGGCGCGGCATCGTCACCGCACTCGCGCGCATCGAGGGGAAACCGCTCGGCATCATCGCGAGCAACCCGCTGCACCTGGGCGGTGCGATCGACGCCGACGGCGCCGATAAAGCCGCCCGCTTCATGCAGCTCTGCAACGCGTTTTCGCTACCGATCCTGTTCTTGTGCGATACGCCGGGCATCATGGTCGGTCCCGAGTCCGAGAAGACTGCGATCGTGCGCCACTCCGCGCGCATGTTCGTGAACGCCGCGACGCTGGGCGTGCCGTTCTTCACGATCGTGCTGCGCAAAGGCTACGGCCTCGGCGCTCAGACCATGTCCGGCGGAAGCTTCCACGCGGGCTTCTTCACGGTCTCTTGGCCGACCGGCGAGTTCGGCGCGATGGGGCTCGAAGGCGCGATCCGCCTCGGCTACCGCAAGGAACTCGAACGCATCGAAGACGACGGCGAGCGCGAGGCCTTGTTCAAACGCATGGTCGCGGCTGCGTATGAGGACGGCAAGGCGATCAATACCGCATCCTATCTCGAACTCGACGACGTCATCGATCCGGCCGATTCACGGCGCTGGATTCGTAGTGGTCTGCAGCTGACCGAGCTTCCCTTCGCACAGAAGCGGCCCAAGCGGCGAGCGTTCATCGACACCTGGTGATCGGACCTAACTTGGCCTTGCCGCGCGCGTTTGGAAGAACGCCGCGAAGGCCTTTTGCGCCTCGGGTGAGGCGAGCTGTTGCCTGAAGACCTCGCCCTCGGCCAGCATGCGCTTCTCGACTTCCTCGACGCCGCCGCGCACGAGCTTGCGCGTGGCCAACAGCGCGGCGCGCGGCTTTGCCGCGAGCGCGGCCGCGGTCGCGGCGGCCGTCGCTTCCAGTTCGTGTGGGCCGACGATCGCGCTGATCAGTCCGAGTGCGAGCGCGTCTTGGGCCGACAGCGGTTCGCCGAGATAGAGCATCGCCGCGGCTTTCAGGTTGCCGATCGCGCGCGGCAAGAGCAGGCTGCTTGCCGCTTCCGGCACGAGCCCGAGATCCACGAACGGCAACACGAATTTCGCGTTCGGCGTCGCGTAGACGAAATCGCAGTGTAACAGCATCGTCGTTCCGATGCCTACGGCGGCGCCAGGAACCGCGGCGATCAACGGCAGCGACGAATGTGCGATCGCCCGCAAGAAGCGGAAAACCGGGCTATCGAAACCGGCCGGCGGATTACGCATGAAATCGCCCAGGTCGTTGCCGGCCGTGAACGCCGTGCCCTCGGCGGCGAACACGATCGCCGCGACGTCGTCGCGCATTTGCGCCGACTCGATCGCATCGGCCAGCGCAGCATACATCGCGACGGTCAACGCGTTTTTCTTGTCGGGCCGCGCCAACCGCAACCAGCGCGCCCCCGCCGCATCGTTGATGATGACGTCCTTACCGGTGTCAATCACTTGGAAACTCTCCTTTTGCATCCTACCCGTCCGTTTTTGGACTGGGCGCGGGAGCTGGGTCCGGAACTGCGGCAGCCGCGGGTGCCGGATCGGGCGCGGCAGGCAACGCGGGGGCCGGCGCCGCCACGATGCGCCCGTCGTTGACCGCGGCGACGAGTTTGGCGTAGTCGCCCTCGTTCTGATCGGCATACGCTTCGGCGAACTTCACGAGCGCGTCGTCGAAGACGTCGTTGCGACCGAGATAGCCGGCCACGGCCGGCGCGATACCGGCGGCTTTGGCGTGCGCGCGCGCCAGCGCCCAGCCGCAGACGCCCGCGTAGCTTTCGAGTTTGTCCTCGTTCATGCGCTCGACATCGGCACCCGCTTTCATGTCCCGCAGCTGCCGCACGTAGAACGTGTGCCCATCGTCGGCGCGCGCCCATCCCATGAAGATGTCGGTCGCCGCTTGCATCAGATGCTGGCCCACGACGACCCGTTCGCCCTGATCGTCGAAGCCGCAGGGACCGACGTAGGCTTCGTACACCGAAGCGCGCGCTTCTTTGATCTGAAGGAACAGCGGGTCGCCGGCCTCCGCAAGCAGCAGCGCGACCGCGCAGCGGGTCCCAACGCTGCCGACACCGACGACCTTGTAGGCCGCGTCGACAAACCTGAAACGCTCGTACAGCGCCCGGCGCTCGGCCGGCAGCGATCGCCGGTAATGGTCGAGCCCTTTTGCGACGCGCGATACGAACCCGGGATCGTCGCCGGGGTGGAACACGTACGGCGGCTTGTCGGCGATCCGCGGCTCTCCGCCGCTTTCGACGACGAGCTTCGCGTACAGCTCCTCGTGCGATTGCGAGGGCGTGTGCAAGGCACCGTCCGCCGTCGGCGGGGCAGCTCCGCCGACCGCGTCGGCGAATGCCGCCTCGTCGACCCGCGCGTACCAGACGTCGAGCACGTGCATGCCCGCGTACTGCTGGATCCGTTCGCGGTAACTGGCGACGCACGCGCGGACGGCCGCCGCCCGCTGGCGGGGCCGCAGCCCGAGAAAGCGACCGGCGATGGCGAAGCTCGTGGCCAAGCGCTTGATGTCCCACTCCCAAGCGCCGCCCGCCGTCGTCTCGTCGAAATCGTTGAGGTCGAAGACGAAGCGCCGTTCCGGCGTCGCAAACGCACCGAAGTTCGAGAGGTGCGCGTCACCGCAGATTTGGGTCGCGATGCCGGAATGCGGCGTCGACTGCAGGTCGCTGGCCATGATCGAAGCGGCGCCGCGGTAGAACGAGAACGGGGTGGCGACCATGCGCGCGTAGCGAATCGGAAGCAGGCCGGGCAACCGCCCCTCGTCGTCGCGCTTGAGTAGCTCGAGCGGGTCCGGGCGATTTGCCGGCGGCTCCCAAACCGCATGCGAGGAGCGCGGCACGCGCTCGCGCGCCGCCTTTCCCTGGGCGCGACTGGCCGCGGCTGTCGCGGCCTTAGTTACTCCAGGCGACGTAAATCGACCGTTCCGGCGCGCTCTTGACGGGTGTGCCACGGCTTACTCCTTGTCGTGAAACGTGCCGCGCGGCGCGGAATCGTCCATGTCCAGATCGTCCAAGAGATAGTACACGATTTTGCGGTCGTCGAAGCCCACCTTTGCGAGCTGTTTGCCTCCGATGGTCACGACCTCGTGAATGTGTCCGGTTACGCCCGCATACCGATAGTTCAGCTCGGTATAGTCCGACTGCCCGGCGGGAGGTCGCGGCGTCACTTTCGTTCCGCGCAAAGGCGTCTGGTGGCGGTGCTGGCTCACGAGGGTCCTTACGCGGCGCTGCGAAGTGGCAAGGTCCGCCATCTTCGACCGGGGGCCTGCATGTTCATCGAATACAACGGCAAAACGCCAAAAGTTCATCCTAGTGCGTTCGTCGCTCCGACCGCCGTGCTGATCGGCGACGTCGAGGTTGGGGCGGAGGCGAGCATCTGGTTCGGCACCGTGATCCGGGGCGACAACGGTCCGATCCGCATCGGGAAGCGCTCGAACGTCCAGGACAACGCCGTCCTTCACGTAAGCGAAAACAGCCGAACGATCCTCGGCGAGGACGTGACGATCGGCCACTGCGCCACGATGGAAGACTGCGTGATCGAAGACGGCGCCTTGATCGGCACGAACGCGGTCGTGCTCAACGGCGCGACGGTTGGCCGCCGCTCGCTGATCGCCGCCGGCAGTGTCGTACCGGCCGGCGCGAAGATCCCGCCCGAATCGCTGGCCGCGGGCGCCCCGGCGGTCGTGAAAAAGAAACTAGAGGGCGTGGCGCTCATGTGGGTCGACCACGGCGGGCCCGAGTACGTCAAGCTCTCGCGTCACTACCTGCAGCACGGAATCGGCGACCCTGACATCCACGAGGTTGCCGAAGCCCCAACCGCGATGCACTAGCCCCATGGATGGGGCTGTGTCGCACGGCGCCGGATGCGCCATCAGTGCGACCTAGCCCCATGGATGGGGCTGTGTCGCACGGCGCCGGATGCGCCCCATGAGTGCGACCTAACCCTCCCGGGCGCTACGGCCCCGCGTAGTGCGAGCTGTCGCCGTAAGGAACGAACAGCGTGTTCTCCTTCAAGAACCGTAGCTTGACGGTTCCGGTCGGTCCGCTGCGGTTCTTTCCGATGATGAACTCGGTGAGGTCGGGTTCGGGCGCGCTCTCGGGATTGTAGTACGAATCGCGATACAAGAAGGCTACCAGGTCCGCTTCCTGTTCGATCGCGCCCGAGTTGTGGGTGACAAAATCGTCGACGCAAAAATTGTGGAGATCGCCGACCGTCAGATCGTAGACGTCCTCGATGCCGACTTTCTCGATCGTCTCGACCGGATCCCAGAGCACGTCGACACGCTCGGCCAGGGTCGCAGCGGCGCGCCCGGCAGGCGGCGTTCGCTCCCGCGAAGCGTCCACCTCGGCACGCAGGGCACGGCCGTCCGAAAGACGGTCTTCCGGCCCCTCGGGTGCTGCAGCAACCGCGACACGATCGCCGGAACGCAGGTTTCGCAATTCCTGCCAGCCCGACTCGATTCGAAAACGATGCCCAGCCGTGCAGCGAATGACGCGCCGGCTCTGGGTCGTGAGGCGATAGACGGTTTTCGCGCTGACGTGCCAAGCCTCGGTGATCGGCCGGCGGATCAGCTGCAGCCGCTCGTCCAGCGCCCACACGTTGAAGCGCAGGCCACGCTCGACGATCGTTGCGACGTCCACCCGCTGGCCCGTGTCGGCGTCGACGACCAGCGCGTCGCCCGGCAGACAGTCGCGCAAGTCCGCCAGCATCGGGCGCTTGTCGTTGCGGGATTCGACGCCACGGTTGAGCTGAGCGAGCGCGACGATCGGAATCTGCAGATCCTTTGCCGTCGCCTTGAGCAAGCGGCAGATTTCCGAAAGTTCGTCGTTGCGATTTTGAGTGCGCGAGGTTCCGGTCGGACGCACCAGCTGCAAGTAGTCGATGAACACGGCGGCCAGGCCTTCGCCCGATTGCAGACGGCGGCAGCGGCTGCGAATCTCCGAGACGGTCACGGTTCCCGAATCGTCGATGTGAATGGGGAGCTGCGAGAGGGCACTCATGCCGGCCGAGATCTTCTCCCACTCGGGATCCTTGATGTTTCCGCGCCGCAGGTTCTGCGAGTTGATCCGGGCCTCGGCGCACAACAGGCGCGTGACCAGCTCTTCGTTCGTCATCTCGAGCGAAAAGATCGCGATCGGCTTTTGCTCTTCTTTTGCCGCCGCCGACGCCATCGTGAGCGCCAGCGACGTCTTGCCCATGCCCGGGCGTGCGGCCAGGATCACGAAATTTCCGGGCTGGAATCCGGCCGTGTACTCGTCGATGTCGCGAAAGCCCGAGGTGAGGCCCGTGCGGTCGCCGCGGCTGTGGTAGAGCCGATCGATTTGTTCGAAGGCACCCTTGAGCAGTTTGTAGATCGGCGAGAACTCGCCACGCTTCTGGCGGCGCCCGATTTCGTAGACGATCTGCTCGCTTTGGTCGAGCGCCGCTTCGACGTCTTCCTCGTTCTCGAAGCCGATGCGCGTGATCTGCGTGCCCGCGTGAATCAAGCCGCGCAGGGCGGACTTCTCGCGTACGATCTGCGCGTAGTACTCGGCAGAGGCCGCCGTCGGAACGGTGTCCATCAGCGCGTTGAGGTAGGGCAGCCCGCCGACCTTGTCGAGCAGCGAGCGGCTGCGCAACTCTTCGGCCAGCGTGATCTTGTCGAGCGGCTCACCGCGCTCGTAGAGCGCCACGAGCGCGGTAAAAATCGTGTCGTGGACGTGAGCGTAGAAGTCGCTCGGCGCCAGGATTTCGCCCACGGTCGACATCATCTCGCGATCGACCAGGATCGACCCCAGCACGGCCATCTCCGCCTCGAGGTTGTTCGGCGGAATGCGGTCGACGCCGCCGACTCCCGTCGCGGCGATCACGAGCGCACCGGCTTTGGGCGGCGCAAGGGGCGGGCCTGGTGCACGATGTCGAGTGCGGCGAGCACGTCCTCGACCTTCGAGACCAGCACGACCTCGATGTCGTCGACGGCGCGGTCGACGTCACGCGCGTTTTCGCGCGGAACCAGCACCATCCGCATGCCTGCTTGGCGCGCGGCGTAGAGTTTTTCCACGATGCCGCCGACCGGGCGTACGAGGCCCGCGATCGAGAGTTCGCCCGTCATCGCGACGTCCTGCGGCAGCGGCAGGCGGCGCACCGCGGAATACAGAGCGACGAAGATCGCGAGCCCTGCCGAAGGGCCGTCGATGTTACCGCCGCCCACGACGTTGACGTGCAGATCGTAGTCGAACGGATCGACGCCCGCCACCCTGCGCAGAACGGAACTCGCGTTGAAGACGCTGTCCTTGGCCATCGTGCCTGCGGTGTCGTTGAAGCGAGCGGTGCCCTTGCGGCGCTCCGCCGCCGGAAACGCGAGCGCCTCGATCTCGATCAAACTCCCAACGTGGCAGGAAACTCCGAGACCGAGCGTCTTGCCGATCGCTTTGCCGCGCTTGGCGCGGACCGGCGTGTGCTGAACGAGCCGGCCCGTTTGCACGACGGTCGTGACGTCGTCGGCCACGATCGTCACCGACGACGCTCTGCGCGACGAGGAGTGCTGCCGGTAGAGCGCGTGACCGTGCGCGTCGGCCAGGATCTGAACCGCCTTGCGGCCTTCGATCGTATACGAAGCGATCGTCTCGGCGACGCCGCGCGCCAGCTTCACGCCTAAACGCTTGGCGGCGCCGATCACGATCGCGCCGATCTGCATCTCGGTCAGCGGCTCGAAGTAGACCTCGGCGCAACGCGAACGAATCGCCGGATCGATGTCGCCCGGGTCGCGCGTCGTCGCCCCGATCAGAATGAAATCGGCCGGCGCGCCGTCCTCGAACAACTTCTTCACGTACGCCGGAACGCTCGGGTCGGATGCATCGTAGTAGGACGACTCGAACCGGAAGCGTTTGTCCTCGAGCACTTTGAGCAGCTTGGTCTGTAGCAGCGGGTCCATCTCACCCAGCTCGTCGATGAAGAGGACGCCGCCGTGCGCCTTCGTCACCAGGCCCAGCTTGGGTTCGGGAATGCCGCCCTCGGCAAACTCACGCCGGCTGCCCTGATAGATCGGATCGTGCACGCTGCCGAGCAGCGGATTGGTCGTCTCTCGCGGATCCCAGCGCAGCGTCGCGCCGCTCGCTTCGACGAACGGGGCGTCGGCTGCAAACGGCGTGTAGCCGCGCTTCTTCGCGACCTCGAGCGCGAGCCGCGCGACGGTCGTTTTGCCCACGCCGGGCGGCCCATAAAGGATCACGTGCTGCGGGTACGGCGACGAAATCTTCGCGAGCAGAGACGCGATCGCGGACTCTTGGCCCACCACGTCGGCGAGCGCCGTCGGCCGCAGCAGCTGCAGCGCCGAGGCGGAGAGCCGCCGCGCGTCCAGCGCCAGCAGTTCGTCGAGCTTGCGCTTCGTAGCCGGCGTCTCCGGGCCGCCGTCCTCCCGAATCGCCTCGAGCTTGAGATCCGCCAGATACTCCTGATGGCGCTCGGCCATCTTCACGTTGACCTTCGAATCGATCTTGTCTTCGACGGTCCGCTGTGCCACCAAATCCGCCAGACCGTCCTCGATCTCGGCGATCACCTCGCGATACTTGCCGGGTTGCGGCAGCCGCTCCAGCGTTGGGTCTTCGAAGACGAGCCGCTGCAACGCGAGGATGCGCTCCGGCAGCAGACCCGAGCGCATCAACTTGAGCGCGTTGAGCTTGCCCGCGCGCAACACCATCTTGTCGGACCCCAGCGTGCTCGCGAGGACCTCATAGAGTGCCGCGACGTAGCGCCGCAGGCCGTCGTCCCCGCCGTATTTGCGACGGAAACGGGCTACGTAGGCCGGATCTCCGCCTTGCGCCATGCCGGGTTAGTTCGTCGCGGCGACGACTTTAACCGTGGTCTTGGCGATGACGTTTTTCCCCAGCCGGATCTCGACCGGGTAGCTGCCCAGCGACTTGATGCTGTCGGGGAGTTCGATCTTGTGGCGGTCGATCTCGACCCCCAGCGACGCATGGATCGCCTCGGCGACGTTGGCGTTGGTGACCGCCCCGAAAAGCTTGCCGTTGCCGCCGGCCTTGGCTGAAACCGTCAGTTGCAATTCTTCGAGCTGCTTGCCCAGCGCCTCAGCGTTCGCGACCGCTTCCGCGTCGCGCCGCGCCTTGGCTCTGCGCTGCTGCTCGAGCAACGCGAGCGACCCCTTCGAGGCCTCCGCCGCGAGGCCGCGCGGCAACAGATAGTTACGGGCGTAGCCGTCCGCCACTTCCAGGACGGTGCCGATCGTACCGAGCGACTTCACGTCGCTCATCAAAATGATTTTCATGCGCTACTCGGAGACGAAAGGAAGGAAGGCGATCACGCGCGCGCGCTTCACGGCGACGGTCAGCAGGCGTTGATGTTTCGCGCAGCTGCCGCTGATGCGCCGCGGCAGGATCTTACCGCGCTCGGAGATGTACTTGCGCAGTCGCGTGACATCCTTATAGTTGATGTCGGCGATCTTGTCGGCGCAGAAATTGCAGATCTTGCGCTTGGGGCGCCGCTCTTTTTTTGCGGCATTGCGTTTTTTCGACGCGCTGGCGGCCACGGGGCATCCTTCTTTCGATGTAGGTGGAAACGGTTACGCGGCGCTCTGGCCGGGCAACCCTACACACGTGACGCGACGCGCCACGACCGGACGAAGCCGGATTTCGGAACCGCCACGGCTCCGGGTCACGAAGGGAAAGTTTACCGTATCGGGCGTCGTAAGTCCAGCGCCTATCCTGCAGGAGCCCTCCCGGCCTGCCCGGCATTCGTGATCTCCCGTGGCCCAAACCAGCAGAGGCCTGGGCCGGTCGAGGCGAATCCCACCCGAGCACGCAATAGACCTACCCGCGCCCCTCTTTACAGAAGGCGGTTCGAAGGCCATTCCATGAAGCTAAAGATACCGGGCGGCCGGGGGCGAAGTGCCCAGTCCAGCCCAAGCGCAAGCGAACCCGATTTCAACGCCGACGATTTGTGGCTCGAGCAGTACGCTCGCTTCACTCGGCAAGCCAAAACCTGGCGCATGGTCGCGATGGTCGAGGCGGTCATCCTCATCGTCGGCCTCGGGGGCTTGGCGTACGCCGCGACCCAAACCCAGTTCGCGCCTTATATCGTCATCACGAATACGCTGGGGTCGCCGATCAGCGTGCACATGGCCGAGCAGACGACACCGGTCGACGCCAAGATCATAAACGCCGAACTAAGGGAATGGGTCAGGGACGCGCGCAGCGTCGTGACCGACGGCGTCGTCGAGGCCGAGAACATCAACGGTGCCTACGACCTGATCGCCGGCGGTTCGCCCGCAGCCGCTTTCCTCACCTCGTACTATCAGGTCACCGGCAATTCGCCGTTCGAAAAAGCCGTCAAGGGCACGATCTCCGTCAACGTCGACGCCGTCCTGCCGCAAGACAATCAGACCTACGTCGTACAATGGACCGAAACGACGCGCGATCTCGGCGGGCGCGTCGCCCTCACCGGGACGCAGCACTGGGAAGCCAGCATAACGATCGTGTTCGCACCACCGCAAGGCCAAAGTCAGTTGCGGCGAAACCCGCTCGGGCTGTACATCACGCAGCTGAGTTGGACGCAGAAGTCATAAGCGCTGCGCCTTGCCGATTTCCAGAGCCGGCTGCTCCGAGCCGCTAGCCGGCACGATTTCGCCCGTGCGGTCGGAGATGCGCTCGTAAGCTGCTTGCACCGCCTCCGGCGTGCGCTCGGCTTCGGTTAACCAAATGCCCTGGGTAAGGGTAATGTAGGCGCGCTCGAATCCGCCGCCGCCGGCGCACAGCACCGTGTGGGTCGGCGCCTCCTCGGAGGCCAGGAACAGCATGCCCGCGACCAGCGCCTCCGGCTTCAAAATCTCGAGCACCGATTCGGGGAGTAAGCCTTCGGTCATGCGCGTGTGCGCGGTCGGCGCCAAGGCGTTGACGCGCACGCCGTACTTCGCGCCTTCGATCGCCAGCGTGTTCGCGAGACCGACCAGCGCCATCTTGGCAGCGCCGTAATTAGCCTGACCGAAATTGCCGTACAGCCCCGACGACGACGTCGTCATCACGATGCGCCCGTAGTTCTGCTGGCGCATGATGTCCCAAACCGCTTTCGTGCACGCGAAGGCGCCCATCACATGCACGTCCATCACGGCGGCAAAGTCTTCGTACTCCATGTTGCCGAAGCTCTTGTCGCGCAGGATGCCGGCGTTGTTGATCAGGATATCGACGCGTCCGTAGGCGCCCACGACTCGCTCGACCAGCGCCCCGATCGCTTCGCGGTCGCAGACCGACAGCGTCGCCGCCAGGGCCTGGCCGCCGGCAGCGATGATCTCGTCTGCGACACCGTCGGCTCCGGCGAGGTCCGCCACCACGACCCGCGCTCCCCGCGCCGCGAGCGCCATCGCATGTGCGCGGCCGAGGCCGCCACCGGCACCCGTAACGATCGCAACGCGATCCTCGAAGCGCATCGTCAAGACTTCATCTCCCGGGACGGCAAACGTGGCTCGTTACGCAACGAACGTATCGGGAACCTCTTCGAGGCGGAGATCGAGCGACGTGCGCACTTCGTCGCGCAGCGCGTCGGTCGGAAAGCGTGCGATCGCAGGTTCGAAGAAAGCGAGCGCGATCATGCGCTCGGCATTACGGCGGGCGATCCCGCGCGTCTGCACGTAGAACAGCTGATCCTCATCGAGCGATCCGACGGTTGCTGCATGTGACACGGCGACATCGTTCGCGTCGATTTCGAGCGCCGGCAGCGACTCGAGGTAGGCGTCGCGCGAGAGCAGGAGCGAGTCGTGTCGCATGGCAGCCCGAGACGCGTGCGCCTGCGGTTCGACGCGGATGTCGCCGGCGAAACGCCCCGCCGCGCGGTCGCCGGCCGCCGCGCGGACGATCGTATCCGAACAGGTTGCGGCAGCCGCGTGGCCCACTGCGACGGCGAGGTCGACGTTCGAGAATCCCTGCGCGAAGAACAGCGCATCGACGTTCCCGCCGGCACGCTCGCCGTCCAGCTTCAGATCGATCAGCGAGCGCGTCAAGGCAGCGCCGAGTTCGGCTACGTGCCAAGCGACCATTGCACCCGCGGCGCAGCGGGCAGCACGGCGAAAGAACAGCCGCGCCCCCGGGTCCGCGCCCTGCAGCACCACGTAGTCGAGGCGCGCGCCCGGCTCGAGATCGACCTCGACGATGCCGGCGACGAACGATTCGCTTTCGCCGAGATGGCGTTCGACGATCGTCGCTGATGCCTGCGCCCCCAAGCGCACCACCGTGTGCGGAAACACCGCGCTCGCCGGCCCCGGCCGCGACGTCCACACGAGTTGGATCGGTTCGTCGAGCGCCAGGCCCGGCCCGACGTCAACATAGGCCCCACAGTTCTGAAACGCCGTCGACAGCGCCGTGAAGCGATCGCGCTCGAACCCGACGATACGGCCGTGCACCTCGGCCACTCGACCGGGCTGCGCCCGAGCGGCATCGGCCAGCGACCCAATCACGACGCGCGGATCGCCGGCCGGATCGGCCGGCTCGAGAAACGTGCTCCCGGCGTGCACGAGGCCCCGGGCCGCGGCGTTACCCGAAGGCACGCGCAGGCGCCCCGTCGACCAGACGAGGCCTCCCAGCGGCAGCGCCGCGTAGTCGTGGCGCCAGTGCTGCGGAACGCGCGCCGCGCCGAAGCGGCCGTACGCCTGGAGCGCTCGCCGCCGGCTGAACGCGTCGACCGCTCCACCGCCGTGCGTTCCCAGCTCCTCGAGCTGATCGATTACGGCGGCCAGCAGCGGCTCGGCCGGCGTGAATTCGAGCTGGCTCGAGATCAGGCGCCGGCTTCGGTCGAGTGGTTCATCAGGGTTTCGGCTTCGACGAACTCGTACGCCGGTACCGCGTCCGCCCGGCCATGGCCGTTTTTTCTAAGCGCCGGTCAGGAGGTCGCCCCGGGCCGGGTGCACCCTTTCTTGCGCGCGCCCAGGCCGAACGGCCCCCCCTGCCTATCGCGGCCCTTTCCTTCCTACAAATGGCGGCAAGATTGTCGAGCCTGAACGCGAGAGCCAAGCCAGAGAACACCGCGTGCCCGTCCCATTTCCTGGGGGCGCGCTCCGCTCATGTAAGGGGTGTACGACCGTTTTATGGAAACCGAACTGCGCGACTTCCTGATGCTCCCGTACGGCGAGCTGGAAGAACTGAACCTGGCCGCTAAGGAGCAGCGCTTGGACCGCGTTGCGCCCGGCAAGATCGCCGAAGAGCGCCTC
>Ga0302314_10009718_pt1 | contig 16971 bp, 14 predicted proteins | sample III_Palsa_N2_3_FD_200533 | JGI IMG/M metagenome (GOLD analysis project Ga0302314, IMG submission 200533) | Peat permafrost microbial communities from Stordalen Mire near Abisko, Sweden - III_Palsa_N2_3 | ecosystem: Environmental > Terrestrial > Soil > Palsa > Peat permafrost | place: Sweden...
GTCGAGGAGACGACCGGTTTCTGACGCGGACGCATCAGTCGAAAATACCAGTGGGGCTGGAGGACGGCGCCAGCCGTGCTCCGCGCCGAGTGGGCTTGAGGACGGCGCCAGCCGTGCTCCGCGCCGGAGGACGGCGCCAGCCGTGCTCCGCGCCGAGTGGCCGCCATAGACTGGGGCGCTTGAGCACACCCCGCACGATCCTTTACACGGGCAAGGGCGGTGTCGGCAAAACCTCCGTGGCTGCGGCAACCGCGCGCCGCTGCGCTGCGGCCGGCCTGCGCACGTTGGTTCTGTCAACTGATCCGGCACACAGCCTGTCGGACTCGCTCGGCGTTTCGCTGGGTGGCGACCCGACGGCGGTCGACGGGCTGCTGTCCGGGCTGGAGGTCGATTCGCAACGCGAGATGGTCCGCAATTGGGCTGGCGTCCAGGGCTGGCTCGGCGAGATCTTGGTCGACCGCGGAATCGATCGGATCGCAGCCGAAGAACTGACCGTGCCACCAGGGATGGATGAGCTGTTCGCGCTGCTGCGCCTGCAGGAGCAGCACGGTTCAGGTGACTGGGACGCGATCATTGTCGACTGTGCACCAACCGGCGAGACGCTGCGGATGTTGTCGTTTCCGGAAGTGGCGCGGTGGTGGCTGAACAAGGTGTTCCCGATGGAGCAGGTTTTGATGAGCACCGTCGGGCCGATGGCGCGCTCACTGCTTGATCTGTCGATGCCGCTGCCGGGCTCGGCCGTGTTCGGCGACCTGGAGCGGCTGTCACGGAATCTGCTGGGGATGAACGAGATCCTGCGCGATCTGCAGCACACCACCGTGCGGCTGGTGATGAACCCTGACCGGATGGTGATCGGCGAGGCGATGCGGACCTTCACGTACCTGAACATGTACGGGTACCTGACCGACGCCGTGATCGTCAACCGCGTCTTCCCGAGCGATGTCGGCTCGTACTTTGAGCGCTGGCGGGTACTGCAGGAAGAGCACCTGGCGCTGGTGCGCTCGGCGTTTGCCCCGGTGCCGGTGCTGGAGGCCCCGTTCTACGGCGAGGAGGTGATCGGGATGGCGATGCTCGATCAGCTCGGCGAGGCGCTGTTTGCCTCCGCCGCGGACGCCGCGGCGGTGCTCTACGAATCGGTGACCCAGTCGGTGCTATCCGTTGAGGGCGGAGCAGTCTTGCGACTGGCGCTGCCGTTTGCGGAGAAGGACAAGATCTCGTTGAAGCAGGTGGGGCGCGAGCTGATCGTATCGGTGGCCGGAGCGCAGCGGACGATCGCGCTACCTCCCGCTTTGGCGGCGATGCGGACCAGCGGGGCCCGCTACGAGGAGGGGTCGTTGGAGGTGAGCTTTACAAGTGAGTGAGCAGTTGCCGTCGATGGAAGAGGTGCTGCGGGTCCTGGAGGCCCGGCTTGAGCAGGCCGGAGCTGCGGCCGAGGGCTTGATCAACGAGGCGCTTGCTTCGGGGCAGCTGCGCGACCTGATCCCGGATGAACTACAGGCGCGGCTTGTCGTCCCACCTGAGTTGCAGGGCCGTTTGACGATTCCACCTGAGCTTCAACAGCGCCTGGTTGACGCTTTGAGGGAGTTCTTGGTGGCTTTGCGCGCGCTGATCGACTGGGGTGTCGAGCAGCTTGAGGAGCGACGCAGTGAGCCGGTCGAGGTGACCGACATCCCGATCAGCTAGCGAGAGCTGCGGGGGTCGGGCGCCGCCTGAAGGCATGCTTACAATCGAACGGTGGCGCGCCTGGCTCACGTCTGGAACACCCTCGCGCTCGAGCGCCGACTCGCGTTCGGTGCTGCCGCCGGGATGTTCCTGACGCTGTTTTTGCCTTGGTACCGGGTGACCGTGGTGCAGGTCGACAACGGCCACACGAGCCACTACCGGCTGCCGTCGACGCAGGTGTTCAGCGGATGGGGTGCGTTCTCATTCGTCGAGGCGGCTGTGCTGATCGTCGCCGTGGCGGTGATGGTGCTGCTGTTCCTGCGCGCCGAGGGCAAGGCGTTTCATCTGCCCGGCGGCGACGGCACGGTGATCCTGCTGGCGGGTGCCTGGATCAGTTTTCTGGTGATCTGGCGGATGTTCGACAAGTCCGGTCTCAGCGGGGCCGGTCAGGTGGCGCTGTCGACCGGGATCGAGTGGGGCATCTTCGTCTCCTTGCTGATGGCGGCGTTGCTCACCTACACCGGCATCCAGGTACGCCGCGCACACATCCCCGAGCCGCCGCTGGCGACTGAGGGTGGCGCCGTGTTCGACGGTCGCTGGCACACGCCCGGCGAGGTGCCTGCGCTGCAGGTGCAGGACGCGCGTAAGAGCCGGGCAGCCGCGCGCGCCGCCGAGCGGATGGCTCGGCGCCGGCCGGCGGCAGCAGCAGCGGCGGCAGCAGCGGAGGCGGAGGCGGAGCCGCCGACGGCAGTATCAGCGCCAGCGCAGCCCCCGCCGACAACAGCGGCCGCTCAGCGGTCGGCGGACGTGGCGCAGCGGCCCGCCGGCGCCCCTACCTACCAGACGGTCGACACCCCCGACGCATCCGTTCGTGATCAGCGCCCGCGGCCGAGCCGCTCAAACTGGCGACCGGGCGATTCCCCGGAGTGGAGCGACGAAGATCCAGCCGCCGCGCCGCGCTGGCTCGCGGCTGCCGAAGAACTTCAGGACCACCCGCTCTCGCCGCCTGCGACGCGGCCGGTTGATGCGGCTGCGGAAGCGACCGAGCCCGACGAGCGGGACTCAGGGCGCGGGGAGACCCCCGATGCCTGAGGCGTGCGTCGTACCGTCGATCACGAAGTAAAGGCTGATCGCCGCGATCAGCAAGATCGCCGTGAGGATCATCGTCCGCGAGTGGATGATGTGGCCGTAGACGCCGAACAGAAACGCCACACCCATCGCAATCGCGAACGCGCTGAGGGTGTGGTCAGTGATCAGTGCGAACGGGAGCAACACGGACTCCCAGCCTATAGTTGCCGCATGTCCAAGAGCCCCAGCACGGTTCAAGAACTGCAGGAAGGCCTGCGTCAAGTCGGTTATCTTCCGGGCGAATCCACCGCCCTCGTCAGCTTTCTGGCGACCAAACTTGGCAAGCCGGTGCTAGTCGAGGGGCCGGCCGGCGTCGGCAAGACCGAACTGGCCAAGGCACTCGCCAAGTACCTCGAGCGCCCGCTCGTACGACTGCAGTGCTACGAGGGCCTGGACGAGGCGAAGGCGCTGTATGAGTGGAACTACCGTAAGCAGCTGCTCCGCATTCAGGCCGGCACCGGTTCAAATAGCGCCGCCGACACGAAGGCAAACGACGCCTGGGACAGCGTGCACGACGACATCTTCGGCGAGGAGTTCCTGCTCGCTCGCCCGTTGATGACCGCGATCGCCTCACCGGACCCGGTCGTCTTGCTGATCGATGAGATCGACAAGACAGACCAGGAGTTCGAGGCGATGCTGCTCGAGCTGCTGTCGGACTTTCAGATCTCGATCCCCGAGCTCGGCCGGATCGAGGCGAAGACACACCCTGTGGTGCTGCTGACTTCCAACAACAGCCGCGAGCTGACCGAGGCGCTGAAACGCCGCTGCCTCTACTTGTGGCTTGACTACCCGGAGGCCGAGCATGAGCTTGAGATCGTGCGCATGCACTCACCGGACCTGCCCGAGACGGTTGCACGCAAGCTTGTCGAGGTTGTCGGCATGGTCCGTGAGCTCGATCTGAAGAAGCCGCCGAGCATCGCCGAGTCGATCGACTGGGCACGCGCCCTGCTGCTGCTCGGCGCCCAGGACATCGATCAACAGATGTTCAAGGACACGATGAGCGTGATCGTCAAGCACCGCACCGATCTAGACATCGTCGCCGACCGTGTCGGCCTCAAGCTCTCGCCCGCACCCGCACCCGCACCCGCAGCCGCGGCCGAGCGGTCCTCGGCGGCCTAGGGCGGGTTCGCCAGCCAGGGACCAGCGGCGTGTCCTCGCATTACAACCTCGGCATTCCCGGCCTCCTCAACCTGCCGGACGAGAACTTCTTGCCGCCGCCAACAACGATCAACAAAGACCACCCCGGGTTTGACGGCGAGTTGCTCGCCTTCACCGAGGACCTCCGCTCCGAGGGTGTCGCAGTTGGCACCTCGGAGATCCTCGACGCGTTCCAGGCGCTCGACTACATCAGCTGGGCCGACGCCAGCGACTTCCGTGAGACGCTGGCGGCAACAATCGCCAAGTCCCCAGATGACCGACGTGTGTTCGACCTTGTGTTCGACCGCTTCTTTTTCCGCGCGGCGGAGGCGCAGGCGGTGCGGATGGAGGTATCGGAGCCAACCTCGCAACTGAACGGCGATGAGGTCGACCTTGACGAGCTGCGCCGCCAGATCGCACAGGCACTGCAGGACGGCAGTGAGTCAGAGATGCGCGACCTCGCCCGTCTGGCGATCGCCGCCTTCGGCAAGGGCCAGGGTTCAGGAGTGCTGGGCGTTGACGTCCAGCGGATTCGCCGCGCGATCGGTCTGCGCACCGACCCACAGCCTGAGCTGCCCGCTGATGACCCCCGCCGTGACGGAATCCCGCGTGATCAGCTGCGCAAGTTCGAGCAGCAGCTGAGGCGCGAGCTTGAGCGCGGGCTGATCGAGCGGACCTCCGAGCTGCCGCCGAAGCGCCCCCTATCTGACCTCGATCGAGGCCTCCCAGGCGGCCCGGTGCAGGACCTAGCCCAGGTCCACAAGGTCGTCGCCCAACTCAAGCGGCGGCTGGCGACCGACGGTCGTGAGCAGCGCGGTCACGCTCGCCACGCCCACGTCGACGTGCGTGCCACGATGCGGGCATCGCTGCAAACGGGTGGCGTCCCGGTCGATCTGAAGTTCCGCCCACAGCGCCCGCGCCGCCCTGAGATTTTCGTTCTCTGCGACGTCTCAACCAGCGTCACAAGCGCATCGACCTTCTTCCTCAGCGTGCTCCACGCGCTGCACGACGCGTTTCGCAAGATGCGCTCGTTCGTCTTTATTGAGCGGATCAGCGAGGTCTCAGAGATCCTCGCCCGGGAGCGTGACTTCCGCGTCGCGGCCGCACTGATCGCCTCCGACGCCGGTGTCGCAGACATCTCCGGCTACACCGACTACGGCCGGGTATGGACTGAGTTCCTCGCCGAGATCGTCGACGAGCTCCACCCGCGCGCGACCGTGATCGTGCTCGGCGACGCCCGCACCAACGGCCGCCCACCGCGTGAAGACGTATTCGCCCAGATCGCCGCGCGGGCCGGCCGGACGTTCTGGCTGAACCCTGAGCCGCGCCTGTACTGGAACTACGGCGACAGCGTGATCTCCGTCTATGAGCAGTACTGCCAAGCGTTCGAATGCTGGCGTACCGATCAACTTGAAGACTTCGTCAAGGCACTGACGCGGCCGGTCAACAGATAGCAACTGCCAACTGCTGCGAGCGTCCGGCAGATCAGTGATGATCCGCACATGAAACGACTGCTAATTCACTGGCTGGCGAACGCGCTCGTGCTTGGCGTCGTTGTGCTGGTGCTTCACCACATCAAGACCACCGACGCCGGCGTCAAGGACGCCGGCGATCTGCTCCTGGCTGCCGCCGTGTTCGGCGTACTGAACACGTTCCTGAAGCCGATTATCAAGTTCCTGACGTTCCCGTTCGCGGTGCTGAGCCTTGGCCTGGCCTGGTTCTTTGTATCGATGCTGATGTTGGCCATTACGCAGCACGTCGTCAGCGGCTTCCACATCCACACCTTCAAGGCGCTGGCGATTGGAACCGTGATCGTCTGGGCGGTCAACTTGGTGCTCGACATCGTTCCCGGCCCCTGGAAGTACAAGAAGCACTAACGCTGACGCCAACTGGCAACCTGCGGGCACGGATGCCCGCGATTGCAATTCAGAACGTCACGCATACGTACCCGGGCATCGGTCGCAAGAGGCCGCCGACAACCGCGCTCGAGAACGTCAGCTTCACCGCCGAGACCGGCCAGACGCTCGCTCTGGTCGGGCCCAGCGGGTGCGGCAAGAGCACGTTGCTTGAACTGATCTGCGGCCTGCTGGCGCCGAGCGTTGGGCAAGTCGAGTCCGAACCCGCGGCTCTGACCCCCCAGAGCGACCTGCTGCTGCCGTGGCTCTCAGCGCTCGACAACGCCGCCCTGCCGCTGCGACTGCATGGCGCCTCCAAGCAGGCCGCGCGTGAGCAGGCAGCCCCTTTCTTCACTCGCTTCGGGCTGGCCGGCTTCGAGCACTCGCGCCCTGATCAGCTGTCCGGGGGCATGCGCCACCGGGTCTCGTTCCTGCGCTGCCTGCTGGCCGGCAAGCCTGTGCTCGCGCTGGATGAGCCGTTCGCCTCACTTGACGCGATCACCCGCGCCGAGATGCAGAGCTGGCTGACCGACGCGCTGCGCGCGGAACCGCGGACCGTCGTGCTGGTTACGCACGACGTCGAGGAGGCGGTACTGCTGGCCGACCGGCTGCTGGTCCTCTCCCCCCGCCCTGGCCGCGTGATCGCCGACATCTCGATCGATCTCCCCCATCCACGCAAACGCACCGACCTGCAGATCACCGAGCTGCGCGCACAAGCCCTCGAGCACTTAGGTCTGCCGGCGTGAAGCGCGTACTACTGCCGCTGCTTGCGATCGCAGCGCTGATCGGGGTTTGGGCGCTCTACGTCCACCTGGGTCACGTCAACGCCGATGACATGCCGGCCCCGACCCAGGTCGCGCGCGCGCTCTACGACGACCGCGACACGCTGTGGTCGAACTTCCTGGTGACCGCCCGGGAGATCCTGCTCGGCATCGCCCTAGCTGTCGTCGCGGCGCTCGCCGCCGCCTTCACGATCCATTTCTCGACGACCGCGCGCCTCGCGCTGTACCCGCCGTTGATCGCCTCCCAGGCGATCCCGGTTGTGCTGCTTGCGCCGCTGTTCGTCCTCTGGCTCGGCTTCGGGCTACTACCGAAGCTGCTGATCATCGCGCTGGTCTCGTTCTTTCCGCTGGTGGTCACAACCACCGCGGCGCTGCAGCGTGTTGACCCCAACCTGCTGAAGCTGATGAAGACACTCGACGCCAGTCGCCTACAGACGTTTCGTACCGTCGAGCTCCCGGCGGCACTGCCAGGGCTGTTCCCCGGCGCCAAGCTCGCGGCGGTGTTCAGCGTGATCGGCGCCGTGTTCGCCGAGCAGGGCTCCTCGACCTCCGGACTCGGCCTGCTCTACATGATCACCTCGAACAACCTGGAACTCCCCGAGGCCTACGCCGCGGTCGCGATCCTGTCGGCGTTCGCGATCATGTTGTTCGCCCTATTGACCGTAATCGAGCGCCGCGCCCTCCCGTGGGCCTACCATCCGGGGCGATGAAGCGCGCACTTCTCGCCATCACGGCCGCCCTGCTGCTCACCGGCTGCGGCGAGCTCACCAACACGATTATCCCGCGGAAGGCCACCGCCAACCAGATCACGGTTGCCTTGTACGGCCCGACGCTGGATCAGCTGGGGATCCAGAAGGCGCAGAGCGCCGGCTACTTCACCGAGGCCGACCTCGACGTCCACTTCATCAACGTCGACTCGACCGCCGCCGGCATCTCGATGCTGATCCACAACCAGGTTGAGCTGGCGATCGTCAACGAACCGGCGGTGCTGCTGGCGCGCAACGCCGACCACCCGCTCGTCTCGGTTGCCGCGATCGTGCAGTCGCCGTCGCTTCCGTCAAGCACCTGCAGCAAGCCGAAGAAGCGCAAGACGAAGCCACACTGCCGCGCAACGACAATTCCGGCGCTCCGCGCCTACAGCAACGCGGGTAGCTACGACGGCCTCGTGTTCGCGTTGATGGAGAACACGATCGTCAACCACACCGCGATCCCGCGCCGCTTCCTGCAGGCCGTCGCTCGCGGCTACGAGGCGATCCGCAACAACCCGCCGAAGACGGTCGGCGTGCAGCGGGCTTTGGGAACGTGGTTCTCGCCCAACGGCCAATGGGGCCTGCAGGCGACCGGCGACTGGAACGCGTTCGGGACCTACCTGATCAACCACCACGTGATGACCAACGAAAACGCCACTCCGGCCGCCAGCACCAACGAGCTGCTCGCCGGGCAAGGGGTCTGAGCGCATTTTCGTAGTACTGGCTGAGTGGCCAGTACTACGACCTAGCCGCTTGCCAGGGTCCCTGTTGCGGCCAGTACGCGGTCGTGCACGAACGACAGCTTGTTGATCACGGCCGCTGCCAGCGTGAACGGGTAGAGGTCATCACGCCCCATGCTGCGGTTAACCGCATTCAGGGCGTAGGTCAGCGGCAACCAGTCGGCTATCTCTTTAGCGAACGATCGTGCGCCATCTTCTGGCGTTGAGGAAAGCTCCTCAGCGGTCTCTTGTGGTCCGGCTACCGTCAAGCCGAACGAGGCCGCGGTCTGCAACGTGTCGCGAATGTGCAGGTAGTGGGCGAACGTCTCCGCCCAGTCCTCGGAAGGGTGCATCGTCGCGTAGGACGAGACGTGGCCCCGCGCCCAGTCACCTGGTGGGCCCTGTTCGTAGTGGCGCTCGAGCGCCTTCTGGTAGTCGAGCGTTTCGAGACCGAACAGCGTCCGGAACGCATCGCGCTGCCCACTGCGGTCGACCAGGATTGGCTCGTAGTAGTGGCCGATCTCGTGACGGAAGTGGCCCAGCAGCGTGCGGTAGGGCTCGCCGAGTTGTGCCTGGCGCTGGACGCGACGGACGTCATCGGATTCGGCTAGATCAATCGTGATCAGACCGTCGTCATGGCCGGTGGTGACCGCGCCGAGCCGACTCGACAGCAGATCGAAATGGAGATCGCCGTCAATCGGCAGCCTCAGGTCGTAGAGCTGGAACAACAGCCGCCGCTTGGCTGATTCGGCGGCGCCGAATTGGTCAAGTCCGGTGCTGTCCCAATCAGCTGGCCGCGTCCGCGTCAGTACGCATGACCGGCATAGCGGACCGGCGTCCGCCGGCGTCAGCAGCCAGTTGCAGCGGGCCTTCGCCAGGTTCCCGCAGGTCCGTAGCTGCGGCTGGGTGTTCAGCGTCACAACGTCGAGTTGATTCGGCTGAAAGCCGACGTTGGCGCCGCAACGCAAACAGACGCTGTTCTCGAAGAACAGCAACTGGCCGCAGTTGTCGCACGTGAACGCGCGCATCAGGCCGCTATCTGGTCATCGTTGTCCAGCGCGACAACATCGACCTGTACTTCAAGCTTTTCCGTCTTTCCCTCGGTATAGATCACGCCGTTCATCGGCGGCACGTCGCTGTAGTCACGGCCGATCGCAGTGACGACGTAGCGGCCGTTGACGAACTGGTCGTTGGTCGGGTCGACCGCCACCCACCCCGCATCCGGCACGTAGACCGACAGCCAGGCGTGGCTGCCGTCGACGCCGGTCAGCTTTGGCTTGCCCGGCGCCGCCTGGGTCTCCAGGTAGCCACTGACGTAGCGGGCGGGCAAGCCAAGCGCCCGCAGGCAGGCGATTGCGACATGGGCGAAGTCCTGGCAGACGCCCTTGCGCTTGGTAAACGCCTCGGCCAACGGCGTCGAGACCGAGGTTGACCCGGGGGCGTACTTGAAGTCGTCGAAGATCCGGGAGCTGAGCGCGGCGACGGCGTCGATAGCGCTGGCCCCCGGCGGGAACGAGGGCAGCGCGTAGTCGCGGTAGAGCTGGTGACCGGCGACCAGCGGCGAGTCGAGCACGTACTGGATCACGTCCGGGGCGATCGTCGGATCGCCGGCGGCGACGAGATCTCGCACCAGCTCCCACGGCCGCTCGCCGAACAGCGACAGCTCCTGCGAAAGGTCGTCGACTTCGACAACGCTGGTGGCAGTGACGGTCAGCTGCGCGTGAGGCTCGTTGATCGCGAAGTACGACGCGCGATTGCCAAAGAAGTCGATCCGCTCGCGGTAGCGCTCGGGTTGCGGGTCCACGACCACCTCGGCGCGACGCAGGCGCTGACCGGCGAGCTCGCGCGGGAGCAGGTGCAGCTGGCCGTAGCTGGCCGTGACCGACTCCGCGTACTCGTAATGAGTGCGGTGGGTGACGCGATAGACGGTGCTCATCCGCCTCTCCCGTAAGAGGGCTCGGCACCGGCGGGACCAAGCAGCGAGTAGGTCGGCGTGGTATGCAGGAAGTGGGTTGTGTCGACCTGCCGGCCAGCCTCCAACAGCAGACCCGAGACGCTGTCAAGCAGCTCCGCAAGCCCCGGCCGATGGCCGGCCGAGTCTTCGGCGATCAGTAGCGACGGGTCGGCCAACCGCAGCGTCGTGGTCGCCTCAAGCGCCAGTCGCTGCTCGGGACGCAGGCGGATCTCATCGCTCGGCGGCAGCGCATCGAGGTCGGCAGTCAACAGACCGAGCTGATACGCGAGCGAGCGCGGGTTGCCGGGATCGAGCAGCAGCAGATCCAGAACCGTCTCAAGCTGAGCATGCGAGCGGTAGCGGAAGCGGTAGGTGATGATGCTCTCGGCGGCCGACAGCACCGACTCGAGAATCAGACTGTCGGCGGCCGTGCCGCGGGCCTGCGGCAGCGTCGCTCGCAACAACGCAAGCAGCTGAATCGAGCGTTCAATCCGGCGCCCGGCATCCATGAACCGCCAGCCAAGGTCTCTAACCATGCTCTCGACGCCGAGCCCGCCCATCGCCAGCAGACTCTGGATCACCTGCTGCAACGCACCTTGGACGTACGCCTCGGGCTGGTCCATCGGAACGTCGAGCTGCGACAGGATCCGCTCAAGCGGCCCGATCACCAACCAGGTGTCGCGGCTCAGCTGGTCACGGACCGCGTAGGCGTTGTCGAGCATCGCGCGGACGGGCTGCGCCAGTGTCGTCTGGTTGCCGCGGATCAGACCCAATGCCTCATGCAGCGCTTCCAGCGTGGCGGCGCCCGCCGGGTTCGAGCCACCGCCGAACTCGTTGGTGCGATCGATCACCGCGCGCATCAGGCGGGTCTGCGCCTCGGCGCGCTCGGCGTAGCGCCCCAGCCACCAGAGGTTCTCGGCGGCGTGCGAGGGGATCGAGGCCATCGGATCGATTCCCTCAACCGCCGGGCCCGTCTGCAACCAAAAGGCACCGAGCGGCTCGGGCTCGGATGCCAGCACCCAGGTGTCCTTGGTGATCGCGCCTGCCTGGTTTGAGATTCGGCCAACGCCACCATCGCTCTGTGCGCGGGTCAGGCCGCCTGGCATCACGACGTAGCTGTCGCGGCGAGCGATCGCGAACGTTCGCAGCACGCTGCGACGTGACTGGAGACCGCTGTCGGTGAGCACGGGTACTGAGGCGAGGCTCAGCTGCTCCTGTCCAACCCATTCGCCCGGATGGCTCTCGATCCGCGTGCGCAGCCAGCGCCGCTGGCCGCTGGTCAGCTCCCACCCGAGCAGCGCCGAGACACCGCGCTCGCGTGATGTCGGGCGCAGCACCAATTGTTCGAGGTGCTCAAGCACGTAGCGGCGGGACTCGGGGTCACCGCACCACCAGGTCGGAACGCTTCCTAGGCGTGGCGGGCGGCCAAGCAGATGCTCGCCGAGCTTGGGCAAGAACGCCATCAGCGCCGGGTTCTCAAGCACGCTGGCACCGAGCGGGTTGACGATCGAGACGTTGCCGGTGCGGGCGATCTCAAGCAGGCCGGGCACACCCAACTGCGACTCGGGCCGCAGTTCAAGCGGATCGCAGTAGGCGCCGTCGACGCGACGTAGGATCACGTCAACCGGCTCGTACTGGCCGACCGATCGCATCCACACGCGCTCCCCGCGAACGGTCAGGTCGCGCCCCTGTACGAGCGGATAGCCAAGCGTTGCGGCCAGCGCGGCATGCTCAAACGCCGTCTCGTTCAGTGGCCCTGGGGTGAGGACGACAATCCGCGGATCCTCAGCCTGCAGTGGCGCCGCATCTTGCAGCGCAGCGCGTAGCACGCGAAAGAACGGTGCCAGCCGGTGGACCTGGGCATCGCGATAGAGCGTCGGCAGCACCCGGCTGATCACCAGCCGGTTCTCCAGCGCGTAGCCGGCGCCCGAGGGCGCCTGCGTGCGATCGGCCAGCACGACCGGTTCGCCCTGCGCGTCACGTCCGATGTCGACCGCGTAGGCGAACAGTTGCGGTACGCCGGCGCGCCCGCCGGGCAGGATCCCGTCACATGCGCGCAGGAATCCGGTATGGCCATAGACCAGCTCGGCCGGCAACAGCCGGCGGCGCAGCAAGTCACGCGGGCCGTAGATGTCCTCGAGGATCAGGCTGAGCAACTCGGCACGCTCGATCACTCCCGACTCAATCGCCGTCCACTCGCGGCTGGGGATCACGGTCGGCAGCGGGTCAAGTCGCCAGCGCCTGCCCGGAGTCGGCGACTCGTGATAGGCGTTGTAGACGACGCCGTCTTGGTCAAGCAGCCGCGCGGCCTCACGCTGGCGCAGGTGCAGCTCGTCCAGACCGAGCTCGGCGAAGGCGCCGGCAAGCTGCTCCCAATGCGGCCGCGGACGGCCGCTCGGCTCGAGCATCTCGTCGTAACAGCCAGCTAGCGGCTTGTAGTCGGGGGCGTCTTGTGCGACGGTCAAGGCAGGAAGTGTGCCGAAATTGGCGGACCGGTCACCGAATGGCCGGCGGACGCCGGAGGTCGAGCGTCCGAGGATATTCGCCAACCGCCTCGGTGGCCGGCAGCTCGATCGGACCTGGGGTATGGCCGAACTTCTCAAACCGCGCCGAGCGGCGGGTTTGAGCGGCAGCGGCGTTTACCGGCGGCGCCTCGTGGGCACGGCCGCCAGGGTGGACCACGTGATAGCGGCAGCCACCGAGCGAGCGCCCGCTCCAACGATCGGCGAGATCGAAGGTCAGCGGCGAGTGGACCTTGATGCTCGGATGCAGAGCGGACGGCGGCTGCCAAGCCTGGAAGCGCACGCCCGCCACATGAGTGCCGGGGGTCTCCGTCGGCCGCAGCGGCACCACCCGGCCGTTACAGGTGAGGACATAGCGCTCGTCGGTCAAGCCGTCGACCCGCACCTGGACGCGCTCAACACTTGAGTCGACATAGCGAGCGCTCGCGGCCGAGGACTCCTCGCCGAGCACGTTCCACGGTTCAAGCGCGGCGCGCAGTTCAACGGCGACGCCATCAAGGTCAAGCTTGCCGATCGTCGGGAAGCGGAACTCAAAGAACGGGGCGAGCCAGCCAGGGTCAAAGTCAAAGCCATGCGTCGCCAGGTCCTTAAGCACGTCACGGGCGTCCTGCTCGACGAACCAGGGCAGCATGAAGCGGTCGTGCAGCTCGGTGCCCCAGCGAACCAGCGCAGCCGTGTAGGGCGCCTGCCACAGGCGCGCAACGAGCGTGCGCACCAACAGCGCCTGCGCCAACGCCATCTGCGGATGCGGCGGCATCTCAAAGCTGCGCAGCTCAAGCACTCCGAGCCGCCCGGCCTCGCCGTTGGGGCTGTACAGCTTGTCGACACAGAACTCGGCGCGGTGCGTATTGCCGGTCAGGTCGGTCAATAGGTTGCGTAGCGCGCGGTCGACGACCCAGGCGGGCACGGGAGCACCATCAATCGCCGTCTTCTCAAGCTCCGCGAACGCAATTTCAAGCTCGTACAGGTTCTCGTGGCGGGCCTCGTCGATCCGTGGCGCCTGACTGGTCGGCCCGATGAACTTCCCCGCAAATAGATAGCTGAGCGAAGGGTGGTGCTGCCAGAACGTCAACATGCTGCGCAACAGCATCGGGCGTCGTAGCAGCGGACTGTCGGCCGGTGTCTTGCCGCCGAGCGTCAGGTGGGCGCCGCCGCCGGTGCCCGTGTGCGTGCCGTCAAGCGCGAACTTCTCGGCACGCAGCCCGACCGCCTCGGCCTCCGCGTACAACCGTTGCGTGCGCTGCGAGAGCTCGGCCCACGAATCGCTCGGGTGAATGTTTACCTCGATCACGCCCGGGTCAGGCGCGACGACAAAGTGGTCGCCGCGAACGTCACGCGGGGGCGGATAACCCTCGATCACCGCTTTGACCCCGGTGGTGGAGATCGCCCGCTCGATCACCTGCAGCAACTCCGCCGCATAGGCGAGCTCGGTCAACGGCGGCAGGAACACGTAGATGTGACCCTCGCGCAGCTCGACACAGAGCGCCGTGATCGGTGGCGGCTTGACGACCTTGGGCTCCTTCGGCTCCGCGTTCGGATCGTCGCTACCTTCGAATTCGAGCGGCTCGACCTCTCTGAACAGGCTGAGCTCCGGCGATGGCGGCTCAGGCTCGTAGGTCATCGACTTCAGTGGCAGTCGCATGCCGATCGGCGAGTCGCCCTCAACCAGGTACAGGCGGTCACGGCGGAACTCCCAGTGACCGGTCTGCCAGGTGGCATCACCAGGGTCGCGCCGGACGGGCAGCGCCCACCCCTTGGGGGTGTCCTCGTCAAACCCGGTTTCGGCGAGGATCGCGTCGAGCTCCTGCGGCGGCGTGTCGCCCGGCTCCTGCGCGGCGCGCCAGCGGGCCCCGACCGGATCCTCAAACGCCGGATAGCGGACGTCCTTCGGCAGACCGAGTCGATCGGCGATTGCATCAGTCAGGCGCTGCGCGTCCTCAAGCGTCGCGCTGCCATCGTTGAACGGGTTGTCAAGCAAGCCGCGGTCACGCCACAGCGGATGCCCGTCGGTCCGCCAATAGACGCCGTTCTGCCAGCGGGGGAGCGGCTCGCCCGGGTACCACTTGCCCTGTCCGTGGATGATCAAACCGCCGGGAGCAAACGCCGCAGCGAGCCGCTCAGTCAGCTCGCTGGCCATTGCCTCCTTCGTCCCGCCGGTCGCCGCGACTGTCCACTCGGGCGCTTCAGGGTCGGCACCGGACACGAACGTTGGCTCACCGCCCATCGTCAGGCGGACATCGTCACGCTCAAGTGCGGCATCGACCTGCCAGCCGAGCGCATTGATCTTGTTCCACTGAGCGGGCGAATACGGCAGCGTGACGCGCGGCGGCTCGTCGAGCCGCGTGACCGTGTTGGAGAACTCAAAGGTTGTCTCGGCCGGCTCAAGCATCCCCTCGATCGGGGCCGCTTGGCTCGGATAGGCGGTGCAGGTCAGCGGGATGTGACCTTCGCCCGCCGCAAGTCCTGAGGTCGCATCGAGGCCGACCCAGCCGGCACCGGGGATGTAGGCCTCAGCCCAGGCATGCAGGTCGGTGAAATCACGGTTCTCACCGACGTCGCCGGCGGCCGGCTTGTCCTGGGCCAGCTGGACCAGGTAACCGGAGGCGAACCGCGCGGCAATTCCAAGCCGGCGCAGCACCGCTACCAGCAACCAGGCCGAGTCGCGGCACGAGCCAACCGCCTTTTGCAGCGTCTCCTCGGGCTCCTGGACGCCGACCTCCATCCGCACGCTGTATTCGACGTCGCCGAGGATCCGCTGGTTCAGTTCGACGAGGAAATCGATCACCGACCGCGGCGTCCGGTCGACCTCCTCAAGGAAGGCGTCGAGCAGCGGGCCCCCGGGCGGCTGCTCGAGGTAGGGCCCGAGGTCGTGCGTGAGCTCCGGCGAGTACTCGAACGGAAACTCACGCGCGGACTCGTCGACGAAAAAGTCGAACGGGTTGATCGGCGTCATCTCCGCAATCAGATCGACCGTCACGGAGAACTCCGTGGTCGGCTCGGGGAAGACGAAACGAGCCTGGTGGTTGCCGCTGGGATCCTGGATCCAGTTGACAAAGTGCTCCTCCGGGGTGACGCGGAGGCTGTAGGCGAGGATCGGCGTACGGCAGTGCGGCGCTGGACGCAGGCGGATGACCTGCGGCCCGAGCCGGATCGGGCGGTCGTAGCGATAGACCGTTTTGTGCTCGATGGCGACGCGGATGCTCACACTTGCAGGCTATACGGCTGCGTGCAGCGCGTAGTGGCCGGCCAAACCCTTCCACTTACCGAAGCGCTCGAATAGCTCGCGGACCTGTGCTTCCTCGCCGCGGGCGTGCGGGTCACCGCCGCTCAGCTGACGGCCAACGAGCTTGAGGTAGCCCAGGTCAGCTGCCGGCAGCTGATCAAGGCGTCCTTGACCGATTAGCGCGAGCATCTCGACCGTCCACGAACCCACGCCGGGGATTGCCCGCAGTCGTCGCCAGCCGTTCTCGATCAATTCGTCGCCAGCGTCTGGATCGAGCACGACCGAGCCACGCGCCACCTCCAACGCCACCCGGCGCAGCGTCCGTGAACGCGCGGCGTTCAGCTCGAACGATTCGAAGTGCGCCGTCGACGCCGCGGCGAGCGTCGCCGCCGTCGGGAAGTCGCTCAGTCCAGAGACCGTGTCGACGCGCCCAAACCGGCGGATGATCCGACGCTGGATCGCGGCGGCAGCCTCGTATTCGATCAGCTGTTCGGTGACAGCAAACGCGAGCGCCTCGAACGGATCGGGGCGACCGGTGATCCGCAGTGTCGGCAGCCTCCTGACCGCCGCGCCGATCAGCGGGTCGTCGCGGTAGGTCTCGTGGAACTCGTGCAGTTCGAGGTCGACGCCGAGGGCACGGCGCATCGATCTGATCGCGGCATCCGGGTGGGCGCCGCGCGCACCGAACAGGACATTGCCCGAGGTCAGCAATGCAACGCGCAGATGCACGGGCTCGCCGTCGACGTGGATCAGCCGGTGAAGGACTCCGTTTACGCGCCGGGTGAGCCGGTCCATCCCGATCATCCGCGGCATCCGGAACGGCCACGGCGGGGCTACCTCAACGCGCTTCTCGGCGCTACTGACGTGTCGCGACATATCTGTCGCGACCAGCTGGCCAGTAGCGACGGGCTCAGCGCTCACTGCTTGGTCTGCCGACCTGACGCACGTAGACGAGGTAGGTGGCGCTGCCTTCGAGGACCGGCAGGCGCGCCGGCTCTAGACGCTTGGCGCCGAGCCGACGGAGGAGCGCGAGCGTCGCGGCACCGGCCAGGAATCCGGTCGCGGCGGCCGCCGCGGTCTGGACCGCCGGCGCCACCCAGCGCGGGCGCTCAAGCTCGTAGGCGCGGAACTCAACGAGCTCGCCTTCGACGATCTCTGGCTCGGTCTCCACCACTCCATAGTGGCATCGACCGAATACGA